>Ga0068856_100002343_pt1 | contig 19497 bp, 18 predicted proteins | sample KBSCornC62_FD_66595 | JGI IMG/M metagenome (GOLD analysis project Ga0068856, IMG submission 66595) | Corn rhizosphere microbial communities from Kellogg Biological Station, Michigan, USA - KBS Corn C6-2 | ecosystem: Host-associated > Plants > Roots > Rhizosphere > Soil ...
CCCCCGCATGGCTCGCTATTTTACCAGCCAATAGGGGTGCCAGTTCTCTCATCACGCCAACATCGGATGACGTGCCCGTTTTGATTAAGATTGCGCCTATGTCGGTATTTGCCTACCGTTCGCCACAAGCCCGTTGCACCGCGAACGCGGCTTATCGGTAGCTGACACGAGAGTGGCTCAAAGACTCATTCGGTCTGGACCCGCCCCGATCCATTCTCGGAGAGCACGGTCCTACGGCGCCCCGTACAACTGCCGGTACACGTTGGCGTTGCGCAAAATTGCCTGCACGTATTCCCGGGTCTCAGTGAACGGGATGGACTCGACAAACTCCTGCGGGTCGCGATATTTTCCCTGGCCCAGCCAGTCATCCACCCGGTTCGATCCTGCGTTATAGGCGGCCAAGGCGTATTCGAAGGTGCCGAATTTGTCCACCATCTGGCGGAAGTAACGCGTGCCCAGCTGCAGATTGATTTCTGGGGTAAACAATTGTTCAGAGGAAAAATGGTGCAGCTTCTCCTGCCGGGCAACCGAGCTGCCCACCTTGGGGAGCAACTGCATCAGTCCCAGCGCATTGGCTCGAGATACGGCGCCTGGGTTGAATTCCGACTCCTGCCGTATCAAGGACGCCACCAGATAGGGATCAAGCGCATTCTGCGAGGAGAACTTCTTCAGGTCAGGCCAGTACGGCTTGGGAAACAGGGCCTCCCAATAAGGACGCGGCAGGGTGGGCAAATCCACCGCGAAATAATTGGGCACTGCGCGCTTGAATACCTGGATGGCCCCATCATAGCGTCCCGCGTCTTCATAGATCTTCGCGGTCGCGGCCGTCACCCAGTTCCCTTTGTCTTCGGTTGCGGCGGCTTGCAGTTCGCGCACCGCCAGGTCCACCAGCGCGCCGTTCTCCAGCACTTGCGCCTTCTGATAACGCAGGTTGTCGGTGGGCGGATCACTGGTTGTGATATTGGTCCCGGCGTTGATGGCGGGAACGCGGTCCAGTAGCGTGTACGGCTGGGGATCATCGTCCGCCCGGATTTCCCGCAAGCGGCGGCGCGCCAGCTCGCCATAATAGAAATTGCGGAAGCGCTCCGAAATCTTCTGGTAATAGGCGCGCGCCATCGCGGAATCTTTGTCTTCTTCCGCCAGGCGGGCTCGCCAGTACAGCGCCGCGGGAACCTCGGCCGAAGTGGGATACAGTCCAATCTGCTGCTCGAACCCTGTCTTGGCTTCGGCCGTCCTGCCCTGGCGCAGACTCAGCCAGGCCACTTTCCAATGGGCGTAGGAGGCGCGGCCGCCTTTGGGAAAGCGCTGCTGCAACTCCCGATAGGCGTCAATCGCCTTGTCGTAGTCGGGTTTGAGCAGATAGTAGTTGCCCTCCGAAAGCAAAGCCTGCTGCAGCCAGAAACTGGTGGGCGCGGCCTGCCGCAGTTGTCCCAGGTACTGCAGGAATCCCGGCTCGTCGTTGTCGGAACGAGCTATCTCCGCCAGGTTGAAAATACGTTGAATGCTGATTTCAGTCCCGGCGGAACTTTCCATGCCATCCAGAACTTTCTTCGCTTCCCGGTCATCGCCGGAGCGCCGCAAAGCCACCGCCAGCGCTATTTGAATCTCGGGACGATCGCTCGGACTTACCACATTGAGCAGGTCGCGATATTCGGCCGCGGCTTCGCTGAATCGTCTGCCTTTGGCCAGCAGATCGGCACGCGTTCTACGCCCGTTCGGACCCACGGGTGGCAACTGTGTCGTCGAAGCCAGTTGCTTCAGTTCGACGTCCGCCTGGCTGGCCTCGGCGCTGAGCGGCATGGTGACGTACAAATTGCGCAGGATCTCGGCCGCCTTCACCGGTTCCCCGGCCCCGGCATAAGCCTTTCCCAAGGCCAGCTCCAGATCGGCCCGCGGCGGCTGCCGGTCTTTCTGCAGGACCGCAATCGCATCTTTCGCCCGGTTGTCCGCCAGCAGCGCGCTGCCATACAAAACTCGGGCATCGCGCAGCAGCAACGATTCCGGGTACTCCTTCTCGAAGTCAGTCAGCGTGGCGACAGCCTCCGCCGTCCTGCCGCTTTGAAAATAGGCGGTACCCAGATAAAAATCGACGTATTCTCCCAAGTCACCTGCCCGAGGCTTGGCGCGGCTCAGGGGATCCACGGCCTTGGCATATTCCTTGTCGAGGATGTGTGCATACCCCAGCACCAGGTACGCCAGCGCCCCGGCATCTTCCTGGGTGTGGCGGCGCGCATAGGCCTCCACTCCCGCGTAAGCAGCCGGGGTCCGGTCCTGCAAAAGTTGGCGCGCCATGGGTTTCAGGCTGGCGGAGGCCACGAACGCGGCATGCATCCGGCGCGACCGCGGCGTGGAGCGGCTGCGGATCCGCGCCGCGGCTTTGCCCCCCTTCTTTTTGGACGATTGGGTTTTGGACGACTGGATTTTCTTGCTGGAAGACTGCGCGGCCGCAAGCACCGCGAGGGGGGCCAGATCGCCGCATAGCACAGCCGCGATCAAAAAAACTCTACTCAGTATCGAATGCCAGCGATGAAAAACCACTATGATTAATTTCGCCGAAAATTGGCGCCCATGATAGAAGTGTCATCTTCGGCCAGACTGCGAACCAGTTCCTGGCCGAAGTAGTCGGCTCCGCCAGCCGCCGTGTTGCCATATCGCTTTTGATAAGTGATCCGGCTCTTCTCGATGTCTTCTTTGAGCCGGTCATACAGATCGCGGTTTTTGCGTCCCTCGGAAACTTTCACCTGGTTGTAGAGCTTGATCTCATCCACCAGCAGCCGTGCGAAGCGGTGCGCCTTGCGGTGGACGTCAGCGTCCTCGGGTGAGAGATTGGCAAAGGCATCGGTGGCGGGAGCGGGAGCGGCGGCGGCCGCCGCGACCACAGGCTCAGTTTGCGCCACCGCGGCCGGTTGCTCGGCGACCGCAGGTGGAGGCGGAACCGGCTCGGGCTCGGGAGCAATGTGTTTTGGCGGATGCGCCGCAAATGGGTCCGAGTGGGCCGGCGCGCTCGGTGGCGTGATCTCCGTCTTCTCGCCGGCCGCGTCGGTAGATTCTTCCTTGTGCGCCTGTTTGCGCAGTGACGCCACTTCCAACCACGCACTAGTCGCCAGTACCAGCAGTTCAACCGCGGCCGCGTCCAGTCTTCCGCTTCCGTCAGCACCGGCGTCGGCATAAACCAGCGCCGCCACTTTTTCCTTCAACAACAGAGGCAGCACCAGCACATGGTCATCGGCCGGCGCGCCGAATTTCGCCACGAATTCCGGGTCGATATCGCGGGTCGCGCCGCTGAATGGCATGCGCGACCGCAAGGCTTGTTCCGGCACTCCGGTGCTCACGTTGAGGGCAAAATCCTTAATGGTATCGTCGCCATCCTTGTCGAAGCCGCGTCCCTGCCAGCCCGTGGCCGCGCCTGCCTTTACTACAAAGAGCGCCCCGCGCCCGCTGTAACGCACCGTATTGTCCAGCAGGGTGCGCAAGATCTCCCGTTGCGTCGTGCCTGACTGAATGGCCGCAATCGCTTTCAGCAGATTGGCCGACCCGCCTTCTCCGGAACCAGCTGTGACCGCCTCACCCGTCCCCTGCGGCAGCTGTTCCAGAACGCGGCGCACCAACTCCTCCCGCAACTGCGGGACGTGGCTGTCCAGAACCTGGGACACCACCCTCTCCACGATCTGTTCCACTCCGGTTCTCTCCGCCATGGTCGGGTCAGCTGTTCGGCCGCTGGATCCGGCTTTTTTGCCCCTCATGCTGGTTAAACCTTGATTATAGGGTCACTTGCCCGGTGTTTTCCGGTCACCTAAGGACGTGTTCTACTGCGGAATGGCCGCTCCTTGGAATTTATCGCAAACCGCACCGCTATAGATACGTCAAAACAAACAAGACGAAACTTGGGTTACCAAGTAAAATAACATTTCTGTCCGCGCTCGCAGGGCGCGAAAATTGTTGCATCGGAAGGTAGATGACAGCCATCCAACCAAATGTAAGTGAACCGGTCAGCGATGAGCTGGCGCTGGTTCAGGCCGCCAAGGGCGGAGATGTAGGCTCGTTCGAGGAACTGGTCCGGCGTTACGACCGGAACGTATTTCGCATTGCGCAGCACATCACGCAGAACCGCGAGGACGCGGAAGATGTGGTGCAGGATGCGTTCCTCAAGGCCTACACCAACCTGAAACAGTTCCAGGGACAGTCGAAGTTCTATACCTGGCTGGTGCGCATCGCGGTCAACGAAGCGCTGATGAAGTTGCGGCGCCGTCGTCCCGAGCGCATGGTTTCGCTCGACGAGGATGTAAAGACCGAAGAAGACTCAGTCCCCCGCGAAGTCGCGGACTGGAGTCCGAATCCGGAGCAGCAGTACAACCAGGCCGAGCTCAAGGAAATCCTGAGCAAGACGATTCAGGGACTTCCTCCCAGCTTCCGCACGGTTTTTGTTCTGCGCGACGTGGAAGGGCTTTCGACCGAGGAAACAGCAGACGCGCTGGAGTTGAGCATTCCTGCGGTGAAGTCGCGGTTGCTGCGGGCTCGGTTGCAGTTGCGGGAGCGGCTCAGCCGTTACTTTCAGAAACGTGAGAGCGGAGATGGCAAACAGTGAAGTGCGCTGAATTCCTGCAGGAACTGACCAACTACCTGGACGGCGTCCTCGACGATCGTACCAAGGCTGAACTGGAAGACCATCTGGCCTGGTGCCACAACTGCTACGTGGTTTGCGATACCACGAAAAAGACCATCGAGATTTATCGCGACTCACAGCTCTACGAATTGCCCGACGATCTCCGCAACCGTCTCCGCTCCGCCATTGTGGCCAAGTGTGAGGCCCACAAGAAAACCGGCCCGCGCGAAGCCTGAGGCGGCCCATCCAGCCCATTTTCCCGATATGGATTTTGTTCCCATCAGGGTCTAACCTCTTCATCTGTAGGGTCTTTCCAGATTTCGCCTGGGCGTTCTCCGCGTATCCTAAATCAAGTGTGCGGGCTTAACTATCCCGGGTAGAACCTTTTCGTTTCGAGCTGAATCTAATTATTTGATTGAAGTTCGGGCCCTGAGTTGACACGGTTTGGGGAGGAAGTATGATCGCGGAATTGATAGATGCATTCTTCGGTTGCAAACATTCTCATTATAGTTTTCCTATCTCGGTTCGGCCCGTGGCGCGGCGTAATTCTGCGGCCAAGCTGACGGGGACCTATGTGGCATGTCTGGATTGCGGCAAGGAATTTCCCTATGACTGGCAGGAAATGAAGGTCATCGATTCCGCTGCCGAGCAGCGCCACTACGTGGCTTCCCTGACCCACAAAGCAGCTGCCTGATGGAAGACGGGCGTCTCCGCCCGTCTTTTGTAAATGCCCGCCCGCCTTTCGCAGCACCCCGCCCGTCTTTTGTGAATACCAGCCTTTCCTTCGTAAAATAGGAAATCAGTCGTCAGTTCTTGAGTTGTCAGTTCCTAGTTGGGTTCTTGCTTGTGGTGCACGCCGCTTCGAAATTTCACCCAAACGAAAACCGGCGGCCGAAGCCGCCGGTTCGCATACGCAACTGCGCACTGGATCAGTTGCTGCTGGAGTCATCCCGCCGCTTCAGCGTGGGCCGATCGTCATCGTTGGTCTTGTCGTCGCTGCCATTCTTGTCGGTGGTCGATGTCCGCCGCAGGCTCGGCCGGTTCTTGTCTTCGTTCTTGTCCAGGACCTTGTGCCGGTTTTCGATCGCCGCCAGGCGCGCCTTGACGTCGTCAAACTCCGACGTCGAAACCGTGTATTGCGCTCGTGCCGGCAGGATGGTTGTGATCTCCTCTTGCGATTTTTCAATCCGATCCGGAGTCTGCGGATGCGTGGAGAATGCCTTTGCCAGACTGCCGGGCTTCTTCTTTTCTTGTGCCTGCACCTTTTCGAAGAAACTGATGAACGCCTGGGGGTCGTATCCTGACTTGTACATGTACTGCAGTCCCAGATAATCCGCCTCAGCCTCGAAGCCGCGCGAGAAGTGCAGGAAGGTCAGGGGAAGCGCCAGACCGGCGGCTTCATAACCGGCATAGCCGATGGCTCCGCCCACGAAAATGAGCGGAATTGAAGCCATCTGCATCAGGTTACCGCGGGTATTTTCGCGCGCCGCATGGCAGGCTGCCACGTGCGCTATTTCGTGTGCCATCACTCCAGCCAGTTCTGCTTCTTCATCCGCGGCCAGGATCAGTCCGGAATTGACATAGAAAAAGCCGCCGGGCAGAGCGAAAGCATTGATGTCATCGGAGTCGATGACCTTGATGGTAAAGGGGACCTGGGCATCGGAGTTGCGCACCAGATTCTGTCCCACCCGGTTTACATATTCCGTCACCACGGGGTCTTGGATCAGCTTTACGCTCGATTCCACCTGCTGGGCATATTGCTTGCCCATGGCGATCTGCTTCTCCACTCCATACCAATTGCCCATGCCGGTCTTGCAACCTACGTTCCGGTTGCCGATGGCATCGACGTCTCCCTTGCCACCCTCATGTTTGACCTTGTCCGGGTCAGCAGCCGTTACCGGTGTTGGCGCGGTGCTCTTGGCGGCCGTGTCGGGGGTCGGCGTCGTGGCTCCGTCTTTATCCTGCGCCCAGCCTCGCGGCGACGCATAACTCAAGGTTAACAACACAGCCGACAGTGCTAAGAGCCGTAACTTCATGATGTACTCCTGTATTCCGTCCCCCGCCCCGGGAAGACTCCTTCGTGATTATACGCCCGGGCGGAGACACCGATTCCTCGGATCTAGCTATATATAGAGTTGGACGCAGAATTCCCCAGCAGGGTTACCCAGCCCGGTAGTGTCCCGGCCGGTTCATACGCCGAAACCGTCCTCTGTGTGGAGCGGACACTCCTGTCCGCTGCTTTTGACGTGGATTCTTCCCAAGGTGTCCGAAACCCACACTCCCGAGACTTGGTAGAATCCTCTTCGCTAAGATGCGGTTGTGAGGATCGCCGAGTGAGTGAGAACGAAAATGAACGTTATGCGCCGGGTTGGCCGGGCATTTCACCACGCTGGACTTCGAGCGCAAAAACCGGCATCGGCACCGCGCTCAACCTGCACAGCCGGGTATGGTTTACGCTCAGCCACGGTATCCTCAACGAAGTTTACTACCCGCGAGTGGACCAGGCCTGCACCCGCGACCAGGGGCTGATAGTCACCGACGGTTCCAGCTACTTTTCCGAAGAAAAGCGCCACTGTAAATTTGAGAACCATGCCATCCAGCCCGGTGTTCCGGTCTATAAACTGACAAACACCGAATTGCAGGGGCGCTACCGGATCGAAAAGGAAGTCTTTTCCGATCCCTACCGCAATGTCGTGCTGCAGAGAATACGCTTCATCCCCCTCCAGGGCACGCTCGCGGACTACCGTTTATATGCGCTGCTTGCGCCTCATCTGGCGAACTGCGGCCGGGAAAATACCGGCTGGGTCGGCGCCTACAAGGGAACGCCCACTCTATTTGCTCACCGCAATGGCGTCGCCCTTGCCTTTGCCTGCTCGGTCCCCTGGCGCAAGATGGCGGTGGGCTTTGCTGGATTTTCCGATGGATGGCAGAACCTCTCACAGCACTACCAGCTCACCTGGGACTACACGCGCGCGGAAAACGGAAACGTGGCGCTCACGGGCGAGATCGACCTGGCGGCCTGTAAGGGGGAGTTCACGCTGGCACTCGGTTTCGGCGGCATCTGGTCCGAAGCCGGCCAAGAGGCACGTTCCACTCTACTTGAATCCTACGACGAATTACGCCAGCACTACGTCTGGCATTGGAAAAGCTGGCACGACAACCTCTTGCAACTGGAAGAACCCCAGCGCAAGGTTGACCTGTATCGCCCCAGTGTGGCCGTGCTGCGCTCGCACGAGTCCAAGGATTTTCTGGGAGGCGTCATCGCCAGCCTCTCCATTCCCTGGGGATTCAACAAAGGCGACGAAGATCTGGGGGGATACCATCTGGTCTGGCCCCGCGACCTGGTGGAAACCGCCTTTGGTTTTCTGGCCGCAGGCGCCGAGCCGGATGCGCTGCGCGTCCTGCGCTATCTGGAAGTCACTCAGGAGCCGGCGGGAAATTGGGCGCAGAACATGTGGCTCGACGGCCGGCCCTATTGGGACGGAATGCAGATGGACGAGGCCGCGTTTCCCATTCTGCTGGTGGATATGTTACGGCGGCTCTCTCCCTATGTTCTGGGCGATCTGCAACGCTGGTGGGCCATGGTCAGCCGCGCCGCCGGATACATCATTCGCAACGGTCCCGTGACCCAGCAGGACCGCTGGGAGGAAGACGCAGGCTATTCGCCTTTTACCCTGGCGGTTGAAATATCGGGGCTGCTGGCGGCCGCCGACCTGGCCGATGCCGTCGGGCAAACCGAAATTGCAACCCATCTGCGCGAGACCGCGGATTACTGGAATGACAACATCGAACGCTGGACTTACGCCCAGAATAGCGACCTGGCCCGGCAGCTGGGCGTGGAAGGCTACTATGTGCGCATCGCGCCGCCCGAGTCGGATTGCGCCGCGTCGCCGCTGGAGGGATTTGTTCCCATCAAGAACCGGCCGCCCGGGCAAAGTGAATCGCGCGCCGTGCACCTCATCAGTCCGGACTCGCTTGCCCTGGTGCGATTTGGTTTGCGGGCGCCGGATGATCCGCGAATCCTGAACACAATAAGAGTGATCGACGCCCTGCTCAAGGTGAACCTGCCCCAGGGTCCCTGCTGGTACCGCTATAACGGCGACGGCTACGGCGAGCACGAAGACGGTTCACCCTTCGACGGGACCGGCATAGGGCGGCCCTGGCCTCTGCTGGCCGGCGAGCGGGCGCACTATGAGCTGGCGGCGGGGCGTCCCCAGGTCGCCGAGGACTTGCTCAGAGTAATGGAGCTTTCGACCGAGGGCGGCCGCCTGATCCCCGAGCAGGTCTGGGACGCAGAGGATATTCCCGCGCTGGAGTTGTTCCGCGGAAAACCATCCGGCTCAGCCTGCCCGCTGGTGTGGGCACATTCCGAGTACATCAAACTGCGGAGATCGTTGCGCGACGGCAAAATATTCGATCAGCCGCCGCAGACCGTGCAGCGCTACCAGGTGGAGCGAAAGAGATCCGCCTTCTGGGAATGGCGGTTCAACAACAAATGCCGCACCATTCCCCGGGGAAAGAAGCTGCGCCTGCTTTTGCCCTCGCCGGCCATGGTGCACTGGAGCTTCGATGGATGGCAGACCGCGCAGGACACGAACACGCGCGACCCGCTGGGAGTCTTCGTGGCGGACTTGCCCTCCGACTCCCTCGTGGCAGGACGCGAGATACTTTTCACCTTGTACTGGCCGCAAGAACAACGCTGGGAAGGCGTGGATTACACCATAGTCGTGGAATAAGCAATAACGATCCCACCCAGCTTTTCTTTGCGACCTCTGCGGGTTCCTTTGCGTTCTTCGCGGTTAAGTGTGTGCGCAAAAGCTTAAACCGCAAAGTACGCAAAGGATTCGCAAAGGCCGCAAAAAACCTAATCACTCCAGTTGCTGCGCAGAATGTTCGAATATAGCGCGCCGGCGCAGATTGCGGACGCCGCCAACAATCCAATGCCCTTCCAGAAGGGCCCCAGCAGCACATGCCCTAGCCCAAACAGCGCCATGTAAACCATAAAGCAGCCCAGCACCCACGAAAGCAGATTTTGCCCCAGGTCCCGGCTCTGAGGCACCTCTGAGGCGATGGCCGCAATTGGCCGCCATCCAGTAATTTGCGGACGAACACTGCGATAAAACTTGAGCAATATCTCCTGCGGCTCGGGTTTAGTGGCGAAGGTGACAACCAGCCAGACCACGGTAGTCACGCCGGTAACGAGCAGCGCGCGCATGGCGGTATCTACGGCCGAGCCGCTGGGATGAAAAGTAGTGAAGCGCAGCCCCACGCTCATGACCAGCGCCGCCGTCATGGCCGAGATTTCGCTCCAGGCATTGATCCGCCACCAGTACCAGCGCAGCAGGTAAACCGCTCCGGTCCCGGCGCCGGTCTCGAGCACGATCTTCCAGCCTTCACCTACCGATTGCAGCAGCGCCGCCACCAGGGCCGACGCAATTACCAGCAGGACCGTGACCAGGCGCGAGGCCACGACGTAGTGGTGTTCACTGGCCTGGCGCTTGATAAACCGGCGGTAGAAATCCGACACCAGGTAGGACGCGCCCCAGTTCAGCTGGGTGGCGATGGTGGACATGAACGCGGCCATGAATCCGGCGATCACAATGCCGCGCAGCGCCGGCGGCACATGCTGACTCACAACCAGCATGTAGCCAGTCTCCGGATGCTCCAGGTGTGGATACAGAACGATGGCTGCCAGTGCGGTCAGAATCCAGGGCCAGGGGCGCAAAGCGTAGTGCGCGACGTTGAACCAGAGCACCGAGAGCAGGCCGTTGCGCTCGTCCTTGGCGCTGAAAATGCGCTGCGCGATGTATCCGCCGCCGCCCGGTTCCGCGCCCGGATACCAGAAGGCCCACCACTGCACCCCAATGTTCACCAGGAAGGCCAACACCGGAAGCACCCAGATCGCTTCCTGCGTCAGGGGTCGCGACAAGTCAGGAAAGAAAGCCGTCGGATCTCCCGCATTCGGACCTGCGGCCGTCCTCATTTCGGCCAGACGCGCCAGCAGCGTGCTCATGCCCCCCGCTGCTGCAACCGCGTACCACGCCACTCCGATCACGATCGCCATCTTGAGCGCGAACTGAAACAGATCGGTCCAGAGCACGCCCCACAGCCCGCCCAGCGCCACGTACAGACCGGTGAACGGAATCAGGAACAGAACGCAGATGGCCAGCGCCTTTCCGTCGCTCACCCCCAGAGTGACCGCCACGATGCTGGTCATGGCCTTGGTTACCCAACCCAGGATCAGGCAATTCATCAGCAGGCCTAGGTAAACCGCGCGGAAGCCGCGGAGGAATGCGGCGGGCTTTCCGCTATAGCGCATCTCGGCGAACTGCACGTCGGTCAGAAGCCCCGACCGGCGCCACAGGCGGGCAAACAGAAACACCGTCATCATGCCGGAAGGCAGGAACGCCCACCACAGCCAGTTCCCTGCTATGCCTTGCGAATAGACCAGGCCGGTCACCACCAGCGGCGTGTCGGCGGCGAATGTAGTCGCCACCATCGACGTACCCGCCAGCCACCAGGAAACGTTGCGTCCGGAGACAAAGTAGTCGTCCACACTCTTGCCCGAACGCGAGCGGAAATAAAGCCCCAGCGCCAGGGTGATTCCGAGATAGAGGATGATCGCCGACCAGTCCAGCAAAGTGAAGTTCATGGCGGGAAAGAATACAACAAGTTGGCCGGGTTGAAACCAAAAAGTGTTATATAGCGGTTGCGCGACGGCGACCCGGCCACTGCCTGGGGAGGCTGCGGAAAACGCTATTCAACCAGGTTTCGGGAAGGTCCCGCCTTCAGTCGGGCCACTAAGTCGTTCGGATTGGTTCGCGCTTCAGCGCCTGCGGTGAGCTTTCCTCGCCCTCGACGACTTTTTCCGCAGCCACCTGGGGCATGCGCCCACGGACAGTGATCGGGAATGTTGAGTGATCAGATGGTTGGCTTAGCCGCTCTGATTCCATCACGAATGTCCGCGAGTTTGCTACCATCGCCATTTCACTCAAACCTTGGCTTTTTGGCGAACAAACGGCGCAAGCTTGTGCTAACGCCTGTTAACAACAGTTATCGTGGAACTTGTCGGAAATTCGGCGTAAAGTGCTGGCCATGAAGGGCGCATTCCTGCGAGTGTCAACGCTACTGTTGTTTACTGTGCAAGGTGCACTCGGTTGCTCTTTGCGGTCTTTGGAATTACGGCAGGTGTCTCCCGACCTGACTGTGGTCATCACACACCGCGAAAAAGCTATCGCGGGAATCACAGTACAGGTGGTCCCCGAACGCAGTGTCGAGCCCGTTTTCACTGGAGCGACCGATGAACGCGGAATCGTGCTGATCAAGGCCCTGCCAGTAGGCCGGTACTATCTCACCGCCTCACATGACGATGTCGACGCTGGCAAGGAATGGATTGAGGTTGTTGCCGTTCCCGACGCAAAAACAAAGAAACGCTTCAATTTTCAGTGGGCGGATTGGTCATATCAAACCCGTCGCATCGCGGGGACGCTCACAGGGCTTGTTCCGGGGAACACAGGCAACAAATTGATGGACATTGTTCACCCGCAGGGAACGGTATATCCCGGCGTTGCCGTAACGCTGAGGAGCGCCTTTTCTGATGCGGAATATCGAACGGTGTCGGACAGCACTGGTTCCTTCATCATTGGCCCCGCACCTGACGGCATTTACATCCTCACCATCGCTGGTGGCATGAAGTCCGTCAGCGGCACGGCTGAGACAACCGCGATGGTCATAGACTTGACACACGGTGCCCCCCGAGACGCCCTTCCTTTACAGCTACGGGATACTGGTTGCTACCGTGTTGAATTCGAGTTAGATCAGAAATCTCCATGACTGGCGAAAAATCGCCATTACACTCATTGCGGGGGAAGGAGCCCCGTCCGGGCGTCAATGAGTGTAATCGCCTGTGGCGGATAATAAACAGTCGCAGGAAGCGTAGGTTTTGGCGCAACCCCATCCAACACGACTGCTCACGACCCGTGTGAGAATAGCGGCGGCAGTAGAGCTGACCGCCTTCGTGTTCGCTCTCGCCATTCGAGGTGGTCTGCATTTGGGTCGTACAGAATCTGGGTCGCTGTTGCCGTTCGATTTTTTCCTGCATGGTTGGGCACTGGTCGTCGCAAATATTGCCGTGTACCTCTACTTGTGCTGGCTCGGATTTTGGTTCATCCGTGGCACCGCAGGACCAGAGCGGTTTTTCATGGTGGGTTGGTTCGCCAATATCCTACTAGGCCCGATTGAGACGCTGCGGCCACAGTCAGCCGGAGCCATCAGGCACATCGGCACATTTGGATTGGGAGTTGCGCTCCTCGCAGCGTTGGCACTCCTGCTCTCCCCTACAGACGTATCTGGTTCCAGCGGCAGAACTGATGCCACCTACCGGCCTCTAACAAAACCCCCCACCTACTCCAACCCGTGTGCGGAATCACACTGGCCAGTGACACTTGTCACTGCAAAGATTAGTCAAAGGCCTATGCTCAACTAGGCTTCGCCTCCCCGAAGAGCAGTTCCACCATGGAATGCAACACCCCCCCCGAGGCAAAGGGCCAATTCCGAGGGAATAATTCAAGTATTCCAAGCGCGAAACCGCGAACGTTGGCAATTCTCTCGCGGAACGTGTGGAGATAAGAGGTGCATCATGTCAATCACCAAATCTGCAGGTATTGCTCTAGCGTTGACGCTACTCGCTGTGATTGGCGGAATCGCCCTTATGGGGCAAGCGGGCACAGCCGGTCAGCAGGAAGCGACAAAAACCCTCAAAAAAGTTCCCGTTCCGTACAGCAAACCGGAATCTGGAGCACAGATGTGGAAGGATTATTGTGCAGCATGTCACGGAACGTCCGGCGCTGGCAATGGGCCAGCGGCTGACATTTTAAAATCACCGCCACAGGACTTGTCGTTAATGACAAAACGAAACAACGGAAAATTCCCGGAGGAGCACTTCGCAGCCGTGCTCCGGTTCGGCGATGGTGGCCATGAACATGGCACCTCCGATATGCCACTCTGGGGGCCATTGTTCCGGTCACAGGGCGCGGCTGGCCTTCGGATTCACAATCTTTCTGAGTATGTGAAAACGTTGCAAAAGAAGTAGCGCCAAGGCCATTAAAAAGGAACCGGAGCGAAAGAGAACCTTGCCGATAGGAGATTTCTTCTAAAGGTGAGGTTCTTTTTCCTTGTAGGGGACATCTCAGAACCTGGAGTGAACTCATCACGAGCAATCCAAGACGTTTTACGGGCTGCCCGTAATCTGTGCTGAAGTTGCTTCGGCAATTTCTGTTGGGGGTGTAAATAGAACTGTGTAAACGACCATGGGAGGAAGAAAATAGGAGACCCCATGGCCATCGACAAGAAGCTGATCGATCAACTGCTCACCGACTACAAGAAACCCGAGGATATCATCGGGGAGAAGGGTCTGCTCAAAGAGTTGACGAAAGCCATCCTGGAACGAGCCCTGCAAGCCGAGATGACCGATCATCTGGGCTACGAGAAGCACGACCCGGCGGGCCACCACCGGGGCAACTCGCGCAACGGGAAAAGCCAAAAGACTCTAAAGGGCGACTTCGGCGAGCTGGAGTTAGAAACTCCGCGCGACCGCAAGGCCACGTTCGATCCCAAGATCGTGGCCAAGGGGCAGACCCGCTGGACGGGCTTTGACGACAAGATCATCTCGATGTACGCCCGTGGGATGACGACGCGGGAGATCCAGGGCCACCTGGAGGAGATGTACGGCATTGAGGTTTCGCCGACCCTGATCTCCAACGTGACTGATGCGGTGATCGAGGAAGTGAAGCTGTGGCAGAACCGGCCGCTGGAAGAGCTGTATCCGATCGTGTACCTGGACGCGCTGATGGTGAAAGTGCGCGACGAGGGCCACATCCAGAACAAGGCGATCTACGTGGTGTTGGGCGTCAACCTGGAAGGCCAGAAGGAAGTACTGGGGCTGTGGGTGGCGCAGACGGAAGGAGCGAAGTTCTGGCTGCAGGTGCTGACGGAGTTGCAGAACCGGGGTGTGAAGGACATCTTCATCGCCTGCGTGGATGGGCTAAAAGGATTTCCGGAAGCGATCGAGCGGTGTATCCGCGCACCGAAGTGCAGCTCTGCATCGTGCATCTGGTGCGGGCCTCGCTCAACTACGTGCCCTGGAAAGCGCGCAAGCCGGTGGCGGTGAACCTGCAATCGATCTATCGCGCGGGTACGGTGGCCGAGGCCGAGCAACATCTGGCGCAGTTGGAGGGCAAGTGGAAACCTATCCCAGTGTGAGCCAGGTGTGGCGGCGGAACTGGGCGCGCATCACGCCGTTTTTCAACTATCCGCCAGACATCCGGCGCGCGATCTACACCACGAACAGCGTGGAATCGCTGAATCGGTCGCTGCGCAAGATCATCAAAACCCGGGGCAGATTCCCCAACCAAGACGCGGCGTTGAAGTTGCTGTTTCTCGCGCTTCGGCAAGCCGCGAAGAAGTGGACCATGCCGATCCATCATTGGCGGGAGGCCCTGAACCACTTCACGATTCTGTGGCCGGAACGGATGCCGGCCCTGGAGAGAGTTACGCAATGAACGCGCATCCCGCTTCTACGGAGATGGGCTGGGGAAGGGGAAATGCCCCCTTCCCCAGCGCCCCATCCCCGAAAACAACACTCGGTCGTTTACACAAAACTCTGGACACACCTTTTCTGTTTGGAACAGGGTTTTGTTAGGTGCTCTAAGCCGAAACTGTTGTTAAATCGCCATTATACTCATTGACCAGGTTGTGAGTGTAAGACCTATGCCTCTAAATCCGACTCGTTACATTCAGCTCATTGGTGGCCATCGCGGAAGGTAGTAGACGGGATCGCACTTGGCTTTTCAGTATCTCGGTCATTACGGATGCGTATCGACTCGACCCGGACCCCGCCTTCGCCCACTATCTGGCACGGCTGCAGATGCGTGCTGGAAAATGGCAGGACGCCGTTGACACACTTGAGCGCCTTCTCGATACCAGGGGAACGTTCGTGATGGGGGATAGCCCCGCATTGCTGATTCCTCTTGCCCAGCGTGACCTAGGCATTTGTGAGAAACACCTAGGCAACCTATCGAAAGCAGCAGAGTATTTCTCGATGGTGAAAACTCTTTGGAATCAAGCGGACTCCGACCTCAAGAACACGCTCACACAAGCTGAAATCCCTCGGTGACCTAATCAGCGTCCGCAGAAATCGCTTCGCCAGCAAATCTTCCATTAGCAATGTTCAAGTCAGCTTCTCGCCAAGGGGCGGTCTTGTGCCCTTTTCGGAACCTTCTCCGGATGCCTTCAATCTCGCCGCAACCAAACCTGTTCTGAGCTCGTCCGGGATCACTGCGCAGACGAATTCGATTTGCTGGAGGAACGCGACCACCAGCAGCCTCCTTTTCGCACTGATCGCACATATCCTGCTCGGTGAGGACGATGACCCGTCGTTGAGCTTCAACCATCGTGAGAAACAACATGGCAGGGATTTGCGAGCATATTCACCATTTACTAGCACTAGCCCCCTTTGCCGGATTTAGCACTTGCCGCAAAACGATAACTAGTTTATCGTTTATCGATAATTATTACATCGGAACCCACTATGAAACATTCGACGACGCTACTCGCGACCTGCGTCACTTTGCGTATCCTGATCGTCCTCAACTGGATTCTCGGAGCGCTGATCTTCGTCCTGCTGGCGATCAGCTTCCAGGCAGAGGAATGGACCTGGCGAGCGCTCGGCGTCGGCGCGGTCGCCGGTCACGAGAGCGTGGTCGCCGGGATGCGCGCAATCATGGTAGTCGGCATCGTAGGCACACCCATCGCTTACGTGGTGTTTAGCCGGCTGCTTAGGATCGTCGAGTCCGTGCACACGGGCGAGCCATTCATCATGGACAACGCCGGCCGGCTGCGGACCATCGCTTGGGCGCTGCTCGGCCTCGAGCTGCTCCACATCTGCGTCGTCGCGATTGCCTCCGCGGTCTCGACCAAAGAAGTACCGCTGCGCATTAACGGCAATTTCGATCTCACCGGTTGGCTCGCCGTCCTGCTGCTGTTCGTGCTCGCGCAGGTTTTCCTTGAAGGGACGCGCATGCGCGAGGATCTGGAGGGCACGGTCTGATGGCCATTCTCGTCAAGCTCGACGACCTGCTGCACGACCGACGCATGACACTGACCGAGCTCGCCGAGCGCGTCGACATCACGCTCGCGAACCTGTCGATCCTGAAGACCGGCAAGGCGCGGGCTATCCGCTTCTCGACGCTTGAGGCAATCTGCGAAGCGCTCGCCTGCCAACCGGGCGACCTCCTGGAATTTCGACACGATTCGGGCGCCGGAGAGCGCCCACCCGTGTCACTTGATGAGATTGGAGATTTGAAATGACTTTGAATGCTGCCAGTGTTTCACCGTCCGCTGCGGCCGTCCCCATCGAGAGCGAAGTCTCTCTCACTCGGCTCTACGTATTGCGTGCGATGTACCTGCTGCTGGTAATCGGCGGGGCCATCGTGTTTCTGCCGCAGTTGATCGGCCATGAGCCGACGGCGCGCGGGGTAATCCCGAGCATGCTCGGCGGAATGTGGGTGCTTGCATGTTTCGGGCTTCGCTACCCGTTGCAGATGCTTCCGATACTGCTGTTCGAGCTGGTGTGGAAGACAATCTGGCTCATCGACTACGGGCTACCGCAATGGAGGGCGGGCGTGCACACGGCGCAATTCACAGAGGATTTCAAAGCGATCGCGTTGGGCGTGATCTTGATCCCGATTATCCCGTGGGGATACGTCTTCCGGCATTACCTGAAGAAGCGGGGGGCACGTTGGCACTAGGCACGCTGAGTAGTGGGGCATCTCCGAGAGACGCGTGTATCACCGCCGCGCGGCCAAGTGGGAAAGGTGGGCCATGGCCGGGCTGGTCAGTTGATCCAGTTCTTCATCGGCACCGGAGAATGGGAAAGGTGGTTGCTGGGTGCCTTTGCCACTTGCGACGCTGAATTCTTGGAGATCCCCGCCTTCAAAGCGATTCTCTTTCGCACACTGCCCGGCGATGTTCCAGAAGTCAAAACATGTCGCCACACATTCTCGCCACCGCAACAGGCAGGCATCCAGAGATACGTCTCCCCTCCCGCGTGCAATACAGGCACCTTCCCATGCACGGAGTCTAGGTAACGCATCGTCGCGCTTTCTGATCGCCTTCTCCCTGCCTGTCTGCCCATGATTATTAAGCTTACCGCAAAGGCGAACAAAAAGCGAATTTGATAGAATTCGGGGACTATGGGCCGCCGCCCCGAGATTCAGAGAGAAGAAGTTCTGAGCGAGAAAGATCTGAAGGAACTCCAACGGCGCCTGGCGCTGCTGAGCCCGCAACACGTTGAGGATTTCTATCGCGAGGCGCACCGCGCGTGCTGCTTGCACGAAGGACGTTTCCCCAGCGCTCGGTCCGTCCAGGGCCTGGTCCAGGCATGGAAGCAGATGCGAAAGTGGCGATGAGGCCGGACTATTCCGAACCTGGGCCAGTTCGATGGATGAGAGCGAATTGCGCGGGCTCGCTCCGTCGTGAACTGAGCCAAATTTGCCGAGCAATATGCCCGAGCTCACGGGCTGCCCCACTGTCCCAGCTACGGTCAGCCCCCGATGGTGTGTTTCGAGCGTTATGACGACGACTCACGACACGGGAATTTCCTGCCCTCGACCTACAAAGCCATTCTCAGAAATCCCGGTTGGTACCGCCGTTTGCAAAAGGTCCATTCGCAGGGTCGCAATTCCCTGCCACGACCCGAGGTAGGAATACGACGAGAGCTGGATTCCTGTACGAGTTCCGATGCCTTGTTGATGAACGTGTTCTGCTACCCGGGCTTGTTCAGAGATGGACGTTTGCGTTCAATGCTAATTCAGGGAGCCCGCATGACCTCAACTTTCGGATTCCGTGCGCGTGTCCCACTGGCCAACGGGAAATTCGACCGCACAGAAGTTGACATGCGGCTAGGCGACCTGCTGATCGAGGCAAAGCTGACCGAGACCGATTTTCAGGAGGCTCCTAAGACGGTCGTTCGGACGTACTGGTTGTCGGGTCGAGCGGGAAGGAATAGTATGTGTTCCGACGATGCGCGTGGGTCACCGAATCGGTCAACGGAACCTGTCCCCAGTCGCGCTCGGCCCCACATTTTGTTCTCGGGTGTCTAGATGTCTCCCACCAACTAGTTGGCAGATTCTTTGGGGAATTGGGACCCTAAATAGGAACTTCGCGCGTCCAATCCTCGTAGGTTAGTGTATGCGGCGATTTGTGGACAGCTTCGGCCAGGTCCTGGCGGCCATGTGGGCGCACAAACTGCGCTCTTTCCTCACCATGTTCGGAATCGCCTGGGGCGTCGGGTCGCTGCTGCTCCTGATTGGATTAGGTGAGGGTTTTCGCGCGGGAACCGAGAAGAATCTGGCGAGCTTCCTCGGCGAAGATTACATGCAGATCTACAACGGCCGGGTGCCGGCCGTAGGCAGTAGCCAGCTTTCCTCTCGCCAGTACTACCTGAACTATCAGGATTTTGTCGACATTCGCAACTCGCCCTACGTGCGCGACGCCACCCCGGTGATCTACCGCGGCGACCTTCGTCTGGTGAGCGAGTACGGCAGCAGCAACGGCTACGTGGATGGCTCGGAGCCGCAGTTCTACGACATTCGATACCAGCCCCTCGACCAGGGGCGCTGGCTGAACTGGAACGACGAAAAGCAACGCAACAACGTCTGCGTCATTGGCAAGGAATTCGTGCGCATCCTGTTCCCCGGCCGTCCCGCCCTGGGCGGCAGAATTCTGATCAATGGCGTGCCCTTCCAGGTCGTTGGGACGATGCAAAGCGTTGGCCACGGCAACAATAGTGACCAGAACATGCGGTTAGTGATGCCTTTTGCCACCATGGCCGTCTA
>Ga0068856_100002347_pt1 | contig 19471 bp, 16 predicted proteins | sample KBSCornC62_FD_66595 | JGI IMG/M metagenome (GOLD analysis project Ga0068856, IMG submission 66595) | Corn rhizosphere microbial communities from Kellogg Biological Station, Michigan, USA - KBS Corn C6-2 | ecosystem: Host-associated > Plants > Roots > Rhizosphere > Soil ...
CGGGAGCAAAGACCCTTTACATCTTCGATGAACCAACGACGGGTTTGCACTTCGACGATATCAATAAGCTCCTCGCTGCGTTTCGCGCATTAATTGAGGCGGGTGGGTCGTTGTTGGTCATTGAGCACAATCTCGACGTGGTCAAGACTGCGGATCACATCATCGACCTCGGTGCCGAAGGCGGTGATGCGGGCGGTTATGTCGTTGGGATTGGGACACCGGAGGAAATCATGCGCCTGCGTGGTTCCTACACTGGAAAATTCCTGCGCGAATATTTGGCCAAGTCGAATGGCCATTTGAAATCAAACCAAGAAAGAACAAGTAACTAAGAAAGAACAAGTAAGGAAGGGCGGTTTACCCCCGCTGCTGCCCAATCTAATCTCTTTGGGAAACAGCGGGGGTAAACCGCCCCTTACTTGTTCTTTCTTAGTTTGTGCTGTTCTTTCTGAGTCTGACTCCTTTCTTTTCGCCCACTCGGAAATCACTGGTGATATGCTCCTGATGTGATCGACCAATCCCCTGATCAAGCTGTACCTCAATCACACATTCCCCTGCGCCGCCGGCTTCTTTACATCACAATCATCTATTGTGTCTTTCTCTTACTGCTCCTGGGAGTAGAAGTGATCGTCCGCCTGACGATGACGCCGGTCTCTAGTCTTGATCTGTTTGTTTCGACACCTCAGCAGAAAATGCAGATTGCGAATTCACAACAGTCTGGGATCTTTGAAGGTGACCCGCTGCTGCTCTGGCGTCTGAAACCAAATCTTGACCACGCTGTCTGGGACTACACAGTCCTGTCAACAAACGCGCAGAGTTTTCGAGCCGACTATCCGATCGGGCGCAAAGAACCCGGAACCTATCGCATCGTTTGTCTCGGCGACTCGGTTACGTTCGGTTATCGAGTGCCCGTGGTTTGGCCCGATAAGCCAACTGAGTACGATCCTGAGTGGCTTCCCTATCCAATGCTGCTGGAGAAGCAACTCCGTGCTGCAAATCCCAATAGAAAGATCGAGGTGTTTCCGATGGCCGTACCAGGTTACACATCTCATCAGGGTCTTGCCTGGTTGCGGCGTGACATTGGCTGGTTACAACCAGATCTGGTTATCGCAAGCTTTGGTTGGAACGATGTTAGTTTCAGCGATGTGCCGGATAGGGATGCGATTCGCACGGACTGGTACCCTGTTGCGGTGCGATGGCTGATTGATCATAGTCAGGCGTTTGCACATGCGACGCGTTGGCTTCGCAGTAAAAACCAGCCTGTCGCGCAGACGCAACCAGTCAAGCCGGTAACGCGCGTGTCTGAACAAGAATACCTCGACAACTTCACGGAAATTGTTCGACTGGCCCGTGCCAAAGGAGTTGGACTCATCGTTATTGGAGCGCCTTATCGCGACATGAAGACGAATCCACCGGAAGCTGCGTTAATGAAGCAGTACCGCGGAGGCTTGAAAAGTGCGATGGAGCAAAGACAAGTTCCGTATCTCGAGGTGCTCGAGCTTACAGAGGCTGCGGGTTCAGTTAACGAAGGCTTCTTCGGTGAGCTTATCCATCCGAATCACATCGGCCATCGTTTGCTTGCGTCCGAATTGTTAGATCTGATGAAGGAAAAGAAGATGCTTGGCGATTTGAACGTACCGCACTTAGTTCCTTAGCAGAATGTCCGATATGCTTTAGCTTGTCGTGACGTGACAAAGAGACGCTCTGATTTTAGTCACCAGTTGAAACCGCGAGGCTTGTTTACGGCGACACGACAAGCTAAAGCATATCGGACACCGAGGTTACCGAAAATGACACTTGCTGAAAAAATTGTTTCTGATCTAACTGCGTCAATGAAGGCGCAGGACACCGCCCGCACGTCAACCCTGCGAATGGTCAAAGCTGCAATGATGAATCGGCAGATCGAAAAAGGTGGGCCATTGGATGACGAGGAGCTTTCACGACTGTTGCGGTCCTTGGTGAAGCAAAGACGTGACTCAATCGAACAGTACCAGAAAGCCGGGCGTCAGGAACTAGTCGACAAAGAGGCCGCCGAGATTGAAGTCATCGAAGGATATCTTCCTCAGGCTGCATCGCGGGAAGAGATCGAGGCTGTCGTCGTCGAAGCAATTGCTTCGACCGAGGCGAATTCGATGAAGGACATGGGCAAAGTAATGAAAGCTGCTCAGGCCGCACTGGCAGGGAAAAATGCTGACGGTCGTGTGGTGAGTGAGATTGTGAAGAGCAAACTGAGTTGATGGCGGAGTGTCCGACGAACTTTAGTTTGTCGCGCGTTCCCCTGGGCCGCTCGGTGATTCCACGCAGCCTTTGATCGCACCACGACAAACTAAAGTTCGTCGGACATTAATCAGTTCACGCTAAACACGGCGAAGTTATCCCACCTGTTTACCAAACCCATTCCGCGATCGTTGCTATAAAGTCCGGCTTTTGTCTCCTTCGAAAGAATCAACTCAGTCCCGGAAAACACTATCGTTGAATCAGCAATCACTTTGAAGCTGCCTGAGCTAAGTGTCACGACGGTCAGTCTGGTCCAGGTTGCGGGCATGGGCAATTGACTAGCGATCGTTGTTCGGACCCCTTCGAGGTAATAGCCAACAGTCAGTGTTTGTGTTTCAGGTGAAGCCTGACTTCCACTGGTATATGCAAAGAAATAGTTGTTGGTATCCTTAACTCTGAAGCTAAGACCAGTACTCACACCGCTACCCGCCCGGCCAGGTTTTCGATCAACCTGTATTTGAAGATTCGCAGTATTCGATCCTGTACTCACCCAGGTCATAGCTGCTGAATCTGCTAATACAACACCCACACCGTTGAGAATGCCAAATGGACGCAACTGGTTTTGATCCTGATCCATCTGCCAAATCTGTACACCTGAGGAACCAGATTCTGTGGAACCCAATCCACCTTTCGCTCCAAAGACGTATGTCGAATTCGCTCGCGAAAAAGAATCAAATACCAGTGCGTTAGCGGGAGTGGGCGGAGGCGTTGGGGCTGATACTGGTTGAGCCGGAGTATTCGTTACGAAGTTAGGAGCTGAAGAGTCGTAAACAAACTGTGGAGTCGGACAGCCGTCACACTGTCCCAACACTCCGTTCAGGGTGCTACGCGGCCAACCGATATGAGCACCAGTTATGTATCCTCGAGAGAGATCCGCAACGTATGGCGCCGCCGTGAAATACCAACTGAGTAAGTTACCGTCCGGAGCAAAAACTGTTTGAGGCGCAAAAGCAGATTCAACAGATGTACTCTCGCGTGGATTCGATCCTTCGAACCCGCGTACTTCGGCAATCCGTCCCTGGAAATTGCTATGATCTGAGCCTCCAATCAGCAATCTGCCGCTACCTTGTCCTGGTCCCACGGACTGGCGAACGCGCGTATACGCCGTTCGGCCAATGGGAACACCGTTCATGTACGTGACAATGTTCTGTCCATCCCAACCAACGGCGAAGTGTCCCCACTCACCGGCGGCGGGTCCCTGATCACTCCCGAAGTAAACCAGGTGAGACGCGTCGAGTGAACCATCGCTCATATTGCCGAGAAGCTGATAGCGATTCGTCTCACTTGTATTGAAGTTAGCAAAGCCAAACAATAAGGCGTGTAACCCACCATAGCCATCAGATAGCAAGTATGTGGCGCCGGCGTTGTTGCCTGGCATTGCCCAGAACTCCCAGAAAAAATGGCCGAGATTGGTAAAGGCCGGCCAGAAATCTCCGTAGTCAACGGACTTCGGCGTTCCATCAAACTCCAAAACCTGACTGGGATTCGGCAGTGGTGATAGGGTCGCTGTGAAGTCCCTCGCTTGATCGCCTAACAGCGAATTGAAGGTTTGATTGGGCGGGGTAAAAGAATAGTAATGCTGTTCGATGTCAGGTGCGATTGTGTAATTGCCAAGAACCGTTGCCTGAATTGTGTATTGTCCAAGGATGTTAGATCGGGCACTACCTGTTTCAGTGCCTGCAAGGTTCACGCGTGCGCCAACAATTGCGTTGCCACTAAGATCTTTAATCGATCCACTAAGGGAATACTTCCGAGGCACGTCGACAAAGTTGAGGAATTGATCAGCCCCAAGGATCGGAACTGTTTGCGTGGGAAAGCTTCTAAGAGTTGTCGGATCGGGCGAAACGAAATAGGTCGAAGCGGCATTCAAACTACTAAATCCAAAGTTCCCGTTGACATCCGTCGTGGTCACTGCGATTTGTCCACCAGCAATCCTGACTGGTTCATTTGCATATGGCGATCCGCCGAGATCGACGTGTCCACTAATACTGTATTGACGAGGTGTTCGGATGAACGCTGCGATTGAGTTCTGCGAAAGATTCGAGAAATCCTGTTGCCCCGTGAATGTATAGAACGCATTGCTATCGATTCCGACGCTGTAATCGCGACCTGCGGGGAGGTTGCTGAACGAGAAGCTTCCATCTGGAGCGGTGAAGTTAGTCGCCGTTAGGAATCCGTGAAGCGCGACTGGCACGTTTGCGCAAGCTTCGTTTGTGTTTGACTTCACAGTACCTGAAACCGAATAGACGCGACGAACGGCTGTGAAGTTAACGACGACATCACTATCAGAGACACTCGCTGTCAGAGCGTTGAACGCGAAGACTGGTGTTGACGACGGAGTTACCAGATCGCTGCTTCCAGACGGCACTCCCTCAAAGAAGAAGGCCCCAGTTGCACTAGTCGTTGAAGTTCCGACTGTTGTTTGATTAGAGTCCGTAAGAACTACGTTTACGCCCGGCATTGGTTGACCGCCATCGTCTAGGATCTGTCCACTGACCGAATAAGTGTGTCTGGCCGAAAAGTTAACTGAGAGTTGATTGCCGCTGAGGTTTGGAAAAACTCGAACTGGCGAGATGATGTCAAAGAGCTGCTTGCTTGCTGTCAGTGTGTAATCGCCAAAGGAGTTGATCAGAATCGAATAAAACCCATCTCCGTCGGTAGTGAACTGACCAGTTTGATCTCCACTGAGTAGCAGGTTCACTCCAGCTAAGCCCTGATTGCCGTTAGTAACGCGGCCAGCAAGTTGATAGGGCGGAGCTGGCGTCGGCGCCGCTCCAACGTCGTCAGCCGGACCACCTCCGACTGATCCAATTCCAACGCGCACGCGATTACTTTTCACGCCACGCAAGGTCAAACTAACCAGAACATCTCCTGAAGTTGGCAAGTCATCACTTAATCGAAGTGTCACGGCGCTCAACCACGGCAGTCCCGGTACCGGAGCAACGTACTCAACGAGCAATGCACGATGGTCATGTGTTGCGGTTTCGGCATCTGCAGTAAAGACACTCAAATCTTCGTTCGGCGCCAGGTTGATATTGAGTGCAAAGAGCATCACTCGAGTGCGTCCATCAGTAGCGAACAAACTGCCAAGAGAAAAAGGCTCTCTCTTGAATGAAACTGAATCGAAGGCGATGGCACGCGTGGAGGTTGTTTCGGATATGAGGACCGGTGGTTTTGAAGATTGTGCGCTTGCGATCGTCGCAAAAACAGTAATCAGAAACGTCAGCGCCAACCAACGACGCCAGTCTAATGCACACGGAAGGGTGTGTTTCATGTGTGGCCTGACTATTTGGTAAGTCAACGAGGCGCAGTATTATAACGTGAATCGTAAGTCGTGAATCGTAAATAGTAATAGGACCTATTCGACATTGGTGACCGATTCACGATTCACGATTCAGGATTCCCGATTCCCGATTTACGATTCACAAGCCATGCCAAACATCACCCGTCGAGCTTGGGCCATTTTCTTTGCTCGAGAGGTTCTCGCGTTCATCTTCTTTATGGCTGGAGTGTACAAAGTTTTCCAGCTTGGTCCGCTGGGACATGCGCGTAAATACTTTCTGCCATTTGCCGACACCTTTTTGCCAGTGTGGTCGTTGTGGGCTACGGGCACTGTGATTCCGATTGTGGAGTTACTGGCTGGAGGCCTGCTGCTGATCGGTTTGCGAATCCGGGAGGCGCTTATCGCGCTCGGGTTCGTGCTTATCATCGTCACGTTCGGACACCTTTTAAAGGAACCACTCTACCCCTTTCACGAACACGTCATTCCTCGCCTTGCCCTATTGCTTTTCGTCCTCCTTTTTCCTGCTGCAGACGACCAAATCTCGGTGGACGCCTGGCTTGCAAAACGGCGGAAAATCAAGTGAACTCCGGGCTGGTCGCTTAGTTTGACCTCCGGTTGCTTGTGCTAAGTGCTTTCCGTATAATTCGACGCTTGCTCGAAGCACGGGGGTCTCGTCCGGTGGGTTCGCGCCCACTTTTTCTTTTGCGCGAGAGCCTCTTCGGAAGGTGACAATGGGGCAGAATTCGATTGCAGAAAGAGTTCAGGAATTGGCTGAACGAGTAGCAATCGACCATGGCCTCGAGTTAGTTCACTCCGAGGTGGCCGGACCTGAAAACAAGCCGATTGTCCGTGTTTTCATTGATAAGCCCCATGGTGTGACCCACGATGACTGCTCGGATGTGAGTCTTCATTTGGGAACCATCCTCGACGTGGAAGACTTTATTCACGCTTCGTACACGTTGGAAGTGTCATCGCCCGGGCTCGAAAGAGGGCTCTACAAACGTGCTGATTACGAGCGGTTTGCAGGCAGCGATGCGAAGCTGAAAACCCGACAGCCGATTGAGGGTCAACGTAATTTCCGCGGTCGTATATTAGGCGTTGATGAGAACGCCGTGTTGTTTGAAGATCGAACAAACGGGAGGGTAAGAATTCCGTTCGACATCATCACCAAGGCAAATCTTGAGGTTGATCTTAGCCAGGAACTTCGCCGCGGTGGTCGATAGTCATATTTGGCGGTTGCACTGACAGCAACTACAACAACTGAATAGGCTCAACGACGTAGACTCAAATCTGACGCCGAGCCACTTAGATAGAAAGAGTTTCATGAGTTCATCCATAGCACAAAACATCGAGGCACTTTGCCAGGAACAGGGCATCGAACGTGATCTCGTAATCGACGCGATGAAGGAAGCCGTTCGTGCAGCGGCGAAGAAGCAATTCAAATCCGGCGAGGACATCCAGGTTGACTGGAACTCCGAGACTGGAATTGAGCTTTCTGCTTCAAAGGTAGTCGTGGATGCGGTCGAGAACCCCGCAACCGAACTCTCAATTGAAGAAGCTCGTGAACTCGCCGGTGACGAAGTTGAACTTGGGGATGCTCTGCTCTTGCCTTTGCCGATGGAAGAGCTTGGTCGAATTGCCGCGCAGACTGCAAAACAGATTCTCTTTCAAAAGGTCCGAGATGCTGTTCGAAGCAACGTTTACGAGCAATACATCGACAAGATAGGCGATCTCGTCAACGGTTATGTCAAGCGATTTGAACGGGGCAACATCATAGTAGATCTCGGTAATCTTGAAGCCATCCTTCCACGCTCCCAACAATCGCGTGGTGAGCAGTGGAACCAGGGCGAACGAATTCGCGTCGTAATCAACAACGTCTCTAAGGAATCGAAAGGTCCGCAAGTGGAAGTCTCGCGTACATCGCCCGAACTGCTGCTCCGCTTGTTCGAAATGGAAGTCCCGGAAATCTACGATGGGACCGTTGTGATTAAGTCTGCTGTCCGTGAACCGGGTGAGCGCGCGAAGATCGCGGTCATGTCAAACGAGCGTGACGTCGACCCAGTGGGCGCGTGCGTCGGCATGAAGGGCTCGCGAGTGCAGGCAATCATTCGGGAACTTCGCGGGGAAAAAATCGACATCATCGAGTGGTCAGATGAGCCTTCGGTATTCGCGGCAAATGCTTTGTCACCGGCGAAAGTCAATCAGGTCAGAATTACCGACATTGAAAACCGGCAGATGGAAGTTATCGTCAACGAAGATCAGTTGTCATTGGCGATTGGAAAGCGCGGGCAGAACGTCAGGCTCGCTACAAAGCTCGTCGGTTGGAACATCGATATTCGCAGTGAAGAAGAGATCAAGCGCGAAGTCACCGAGCAGATGGGTGCACTCATTGCCTCTGGAGAAGCGGTTCCACTTTCCGCGATTGAAGGCGTAACCGCACTTCAGGCCGAAGCGCTGGCAGAGCATGGTATTAACGACATCGATGCTCTCGCAAGTACTTCAGTTGACGATCTGGTCGAGTTCCTCGATCTGAGTCTTGACGAAGCTGAAGTCATCCTTGACGCTGCTAAGACTGTTATTGGAATGCGCGATCGAAGTCTGCATCCCGAAACTGCTGAGGCTGATACTGAACAGCATGCCGTGTCTGCAGAATTCGACGAAAGCGTTGAAGCTTCAGACGTAGAACCATCTGATGAAATGACTGCTGAAGGTTACGACGAGGCTGTGGAGCGTGGCGTTCCCTTCTCGGCCGATCTCGGCGCGGTTGATCAAGCTTCATTGACGGAAACTGATTTGGCTGCGGATGAGATCGTTCTACAGGAACCATCACGAGATCTTCGTCCCGATACGATTACGCCGGCTCCGGATATGGGCGCAACTGAGATTCCCAGTCTCGACAACGTTGAAACAATCGCCGCCGAGATAATGGCGAGCGATGAAGAGATTGCTTCGCGGGAAAGTGCCAACGAAGCAACAGAACTGACTCCTGCAGTTTCTGAAGATGCTGCATCAAGCGGGAGTCCGGATGAAGAGAAGCACTGATGCTTCCACCGATGCAGCAAATGTGTAGTAACGCAAACTTGTCGGACAAGGCGTGTTTGCGTTCCTCGCTCCGCGATCGCTGTCATACGTCGCACTTCTGACGATGCTTTGAGAGTGATTAAGAGCGAGGCCCTTAATCACTTTGAAGTAGCTGAGAAGAAGGAGTGCATGACAGTTTCCTCAAAAGTTCGCATATACGATCTCGCAAAAGAGCTCAAACTCGACACTAAGCGATTGATTGAAGAAGTTCGTCGCGAAGGTGTTGATGTTAGTGTTCCATCAAACTCTGTCTCGAAAGAGCTCGCTGAGAAAATCCGCAATAAGTATTTTCCGAAGAAGGAAGCCACGATTAAGCGCGCCGTTAAGGTGGTCAAACGTGCTGCAATGCCGCAGGTCGAGACTGCCGTCGCTGTTGAGCCCGAGCCTGCGCCTCCCGAACCAGAGCCGTCACCCGCACCGACAGAGCTGCTGCCTGAGATTCCTCAGGAAGCCGAACCAGCTGCGCCGAAACCAATAACTCCTGCGAGACTGGTCAAGAAGTTGACTCCTGCCGTTCGGGCCGAAAAGCCGGCAGAGGCTGCGCCTGAGATAATTGTCGAAGAGCCTCCGATATCAGTCGAAGTTGCGCCGGCTCCCGAAATTGTGGCCGCCGAGGCGCCAGCGCTTGTTGAGATTCCTGAGACTAAATCCGCTGCTCCAGCCATGCCATCGCGCCAAGTCAGAGTTTTGCGCCCGACTGCGGCGGCGCTGAACGCAGGAATACGTCCGGGCGAACGAGCGCCAGCCCCCGCTCCGCCACCCCCGCCAGTAGCGGCCCGTCCCGAACGAAACAGGCTCAGGGAAAGACCTTCCCTGCCTCGTTCCGAACGATTGGGAACCCCTGGTGAAACAGCCACTCCGCAGACGACCTACATTCCACCTCCCGACACTGGTCGAAGACGTTCTCGTCGCAGCAGCCCACGCGGTGGAAGGAAGATTGAAGGTAAGGCTGGAAAATTCGATAAGGGTGATTTCATTCCACCTCCCAAAGCTCTGTCGCTCGAAGATCGCATTGCCGGGCGGCTCGAGATGCCATCAACGGGCGAGCTCAAGTCTGTTCGCCTGATCGAAGGTTCGACGGTCAAGGAATTTGCTGAGAAGCTTGGTATCAAACCAAAGGATGTAGTGACGTTGTTACTTCAACGCGGAGTCTTTGCCACGATCAATCAACCGTTAATGGATGATGTGGCTTCGGATCTAGGCAAACGTTTTGGTTACGACGTCTCGTTTGTGCCGTTCGAGGAGATGGTCGCTGAAGAAGAGTTTGAAGAACTGATTGCGACTGATGCGGACGACGTTGAATTACCGCGAGCTCCTGTCGTAACCGTGATGGGTCACGTCGATCACGGTAAGACTTCCCTACTCGACGGCATCAGAACAACGGATGTAGCAGCTGGTGAAGCTGGAGGCATTACTCAACACATCGGCGCGTACAGCGTCCAGGTTCCGAATCCCGATAATTCAGAGGAAATGCGACGCGTCGTTTTCCTCGACACGCCAGGCCACGAAGCGTTCACGATGATGCGTGCTCGCGGTGCAAAAGCAACGGATATTGTTGTACTGGTAGTTGCTGCTGACGATGGCGTCATGCCACAGACAATTGAAGCGATCGAACATTCACGCGCTGCCAATGTGCCCATCATCGTTGCGATAAACAAGATCGACAAACCGGATGCGAATCCCGATCGTGTCAAACAGGAACTCTCCCAGCACGGCTTATCGCCTCTCGAATGGGGTGGCGAGACTGAAATGGTGCAGGTGTCGGCGAAGAAGCGACAGAACCTGGACACGTTACTCGAAACGATTCTCTTAACATCTGACATTCTGAACCTGCGCGCGAGTCCGACACGTTTAGCATCGGGTGTCGTACTTGAAGCAAAACTTGATCGTGGTCGTGGCGCGGTTGCGACTGTGCTTGTGCAGCAAGGCACGTTGAAGATTCACGAGCCATTTATCGTTGGACAAATCTCCGGCAAGGTTCGAGCAATGTTCAACGATCGTGGGGAACCGATCATCGAAGCGGGCCCCGCGACGCCGGTCGAAGTCCTGGGCTTGCAGGGTGTCCCGCAGGCTGGTGAAAGTTTCCAGGTCGTTTCCGACATAACAAAGGCACAATCGATTTCACAACATCGCCAGATGCTCAGTAGACAAGCTGCGCTTCTGCAAACAACGAAGCGCGGCATCGAAGCATTGGGTGAAAGTGAAGTCAAAGAACTGCTGGTCATTATTAAGGCTGACGTGCAGGGCTCGGTCGAAGTACTCAAATCAACCTTGCAAAAGCTTTCAACCGATCGGGTCAAAGTAAAGGTGATTCGTTCAGGCGTCGGCGCGATTACTGAATCAGACGTGCTGCTGGGTTCAGCAACTCAAGCAGGATCGTCATCTTCCGCGGTGGTGATTATCGGCTTCAATGTGCGCCCGGAAGCGCGCGCCGCTGATGTGGCAAAACAGGAAGGTGTTGATATCCGGCTACACTCAATCATCTATAAGGTCGAGGAAGAGATTCGGGCCGCCATGATTGGAATGCTCGAAGCCATCGAGAAAGAGAAGATCATTGGCAAGGCTGACGTCCGCGAAGTATTCCGTGTTCCTAAAGCCGGAAGCGTCGCGGGCTGCATGGTCATTGATGGATCCGTTCGACGAAACGCGCGCGCTCGTCTGATTCGTGACGGCGTTGTTTCCTGGGAAGGCAATATCGGTTCGTTACGACGCTTCAAGGACGACGTTTCCGAGGTTCGCGAAGGCTTCGAGTGCGGTATCAGTCTGGAGAACTTCAACGACATCAAGGTTGGGGATCAGATCGAGGCGTACGTCGTTGAGCGAGTAGCTGCGACGGAGCTGTAGTCAGGGCAGTAATCAGGAGCAGTTCGAACTGGAGCGCAGCTTGATGTCCGACGAACTTTAGTTTGTCGTGCGTCGGACTCGAGCCGCTTTGTTAATTCCATGGTGGTTGTCGGCACGCACGACAAACTAAAGTTCGTCGGACATCAAGCGCGCGCTTCCAGCATTGCGGTAATTGAAAGATGCATCGCTCGGAAAGAATTGCAGACACGATTCGCGAGGAGATTGCTCAGATTGTTGGGTATGAGCTCGAGGATCCGCGGTTGAGCACAGTCACTGTTACCGACGTCAGGTTGTCCGACGATAAACGTGCAGCGAAAGTTTACGTGACTGTCTCCGGCGATGAGAATGAACATAAGCTCGCGCTTGCAGCCCTGAAGCATGCTGCTACTTATGTGCGAAAGCAGCTTGGTTTGTCATTAAATCTGCCGCGCACGCCGGAACTTCATTTCGTGCGCGATCGAGTTGAAGAAGAAGGCGAACGCGTCGATCAGTTGCTGCAACAGATCGAGGCAGAGTGGGAAAGTAAAGGAAAGGATGAGGAATAGTGGTCTTTGGTTTTTGGTCTTTGGTCTTGTGCGGAACCCAAAGGCCAAAGACCAAAGGCCAAAGGCCTGGCTTTTTGAATTAATTCCTCTTTAAGCTATCAATGCTGAGTCAAGTAGTTGAGTTGATCGAATCGAAACGACGTTTCGCGATCACCTCGCATATCCGCCCAGATGGTGACAGTCTGGGATCTTCACTGGGTCTTTACTGGTTGTTACGAGCTCTCGACAAAGAAGTCGAGGTGATTATGCGAGACCCGGTGCCGCACGCTTACCAACAACTCCCCGGCGCCCAGGATGTAAAAGTCGTCCCGGCTGTTGATCCTTCGTATCATGCAGTGTTTGTGATCGAGTGTTCTGACATAACGCGGCCAGGTTTGATTGACCTGGAAAAGCAGACCGTCGTGAACATAGATCATCACTCAACGACTGCACTCTTCGGCACAATCAATTGGATCGATTCAACCGCTTCAGCAGTCGGCGAGATGATCTACAACTTGTGCAAAGCAACAGGCGTTCGTGTAACGAAGGAAATCGCCGAGTGCGTTTACACCGCGCTAATCACTGACACCGGATCATTTCATTACTCAAACACCACTGAACGCACATTCAAAGTCGCCTCGGAACTGGTTCGCACAGGTGTGAAGCCGGCAAAAACAGCCGAAGCGGTGTTTGCGAGTTATCCATGGAGCAGAATTGAGTTGATGGCGGCCGTTCTCTCAACAGCCAGACGGGATGAAACTGGTCACGTTGCCTGTATGCGTCAAACTCTCGAGATGCAACGGCAGGCGAAAGCGTCTGATGAAGATGCCGATGGTTTTGTGAATTACCCGCTCACTGTCGAGGAAGTCGAAGCCGTTGCAATGTTGAAGGAATGCGAACCAGGAATTTACCGTACGAGCTTACGATCCAAAGGTGACGTCAACGTGGCCAAAGTCGCCGAGCGTTTTGGAGGCGGCGGCCACCGTAATGCAGCAGGATGTACGCTGCGCGGAAGTTGGGAAGACGTGGAATCCGAGATCGTTGCGTTGTTGCAGGACGCAGTAAAACGCGCCAACGGTGCGCGAGACGTCACCGAGGACGCGCTTAAGACAGCTTGATTTCGGATTACATTGACAACGTGACCAAGTGCAAGTGAGGAAGGGTGGTTTACCCCCGCTCGTTGAATAAGATCTCGATCGGGAACAGCGGGGGTAAACCACCCTTCCTCACTTGCACTCTTAACGGGGCTTTTTGCATCTCTGAATGACCAAAGAGAAACGATATAAGTGGCGCCGTGCTGACTATCAGGAGCACACTCGTGGACTGCTAATCGTCCACACCGGTAACGGCAAGGGAAAGACGACGTGTGCTCTTGGACTGATGATGCGAGCGGCCGGTCGGGGTCTGAAGTGCTGCATGATTCAGTTTATGAAGTCACGTAATGATCGCTATGGCGAACATGTATCCGCGGAAAAGTTGGGCATCGAAGTACACACCATGGGTGATGGCTTCACATGGGATACAAAAAATCCTGAACAGGATATCAAGACGGCAACAGATACATGGACCCTGTGTGTTGAGAAGTTGCGCTCAGGTGATTACGACATGCTGGTGTTTGATGAACTTGTTTATGTCCTGAGTTATAAGTGGCTGCCGGCAGATAAAATTCTCGCGGAGATCAAAGAAGCTCGAGATTCGCAACCGGCGCTACACATCGTCGTCACTGGGAGGGATGCGCCGCAGGAACTAATCGAGATGGCCGATCTTGTTACGGAGATGACTGAGATCAAGCATCCGTTTAATGCTGGAGTCAGGGCGCAGCAAGGAATTGAGTTCTAAGGTGCCCGCGCAGAATAGGTCAAATAGGTCCTATACTAGAAGATCAATTAAAACAATAAATACGCAATTCGGAAATCCACGGTTTTGTGCTAACCTTCAGACCCTCTAAATGGCCTGGTTCAACAAAAAGACAAAGCGAATTGAAGCAGTTCCGCCAGAACAACGCGTCGTAAAGACGGAAAATGTCTTTGTAAAATGCGACGGTTGTGAAGCTCATCTCTTCAAAGGCGAACTCGAGGACGGTCTTCAGGTTTGCAAGCACTGCGGTCATCACTTTCGCATCGGCGCCCGCGAACGACTCAATTTGTTGTTTGATGACAGCAAGTTTGAGGAACTTGATGAAGAAGTCATTTCGATTGATCCACTCGGCTTTTCCGACAACAAGCCCTACCCGGAAAGATTAAGCCAGGCAAAAGAATCGTCTGGACTTCCCGAAGCCATTATTAATGCGCGAGGCACAGTCGGCGATCACCCCATATGTGCAGGCGCGATGGACATGCTTTTTATCGGGGGCTCGATGGGTTCCGCCGTCGGCGAAAAAGTTACGCGTTTAATCGAACGCGCGATGAACGAACGCAGCGCGCTCGTAATCTTCTCGGCTTCGGGTGGCGCCCGCATGCAAGAAGGGACGCTGTCGTTGATGCAGATGGCGAAAATATCTGCAGCTCTCGCCGCACTGGACGAAGCACGACTTCCCTTCATCTCGATTTTGACCGATCCCACCACGGGAGGGGTCACTGCAAGTTTCGCCATGCTCGGTGATGTGATAATCGCTGAGCCGAAAGCATTGATCGGTTTCGCAGGTCCAAGAGTTATCGAACAAACCATTCGACAAAAACTCCCAAAGGACTTTCAGCGCTCCGAGTTTCTGCTCGAGCACGGAATGATCGATGCCATTGTGGATAGACGGGAACTTAGAACACACATCATCAAGGTGCTCAACTTCATGATGAACCCCGAAATTCATGGTGAGTCAGACATTGAACGAGCACGCCGTCGCGCAATTTCCCGCAATTAGCTGTCCAACGTTTTGCTCGAGATGGATTACGATGAAGCTCTTCAGTATCTGCTCAGTCTTGGTCATGAAACACTTGCAATCAAGTTAGGCCTGCGTAACACAAAGCTACTCCTCAACTCGCTAAGTAATCCTCAGCATTCATTTCCTGCAGTACAGATCGCGGGCACCAATGGAAAAGGCTCAACTGCGTCTTTTCTGGACTCAATATGTCGTCAAGCAGGTATCAAGACCGGTCTTTATACGTCGCCACATCTCGAGTCGATTACTGAGCGCATCAAGATTGGCGGATCCGAGATAGCACGCGAAGACTTTGCCAATTGCGCGACAACAGTGCGTGATACTGCAAATCGGCTTTTGCGCACAGGCGAAATCGAAGCGCTGCCAACCTTCTTTGAACATTTGACTGCGATTGCCCTGGTTGCTTTTCGTGATGCCCGAGTTGAACTTGCGATACTTGAAACCGGTTTGGGTGGCCGACTGGACGCCACAACCGCAGTTGAAGCATCAGTCTGCGCCATCACGGATATTGGCTTCGATCATGAAGAGTACCTTGGCAATACAATTGAGAGCATTGCAGCCGAGAAGGCAGCCATCATCCATGAGGGCTCGACGGCAGTTATAGCTCCGCAGACAGCTGAGGCGCTTAAAGTCATTCTCGATCGTTGCCAGGAAGTAAACGTAACACCTCTGTTCAAGTGTGCCGGACGCATTGAAGAAGTTTCGAAGGATGGTAGATGCAAGGTCACGTTCGAGACCCAGAACGACACGTACGAGAATGTCTGGCTTGGTCTGCGCGGCCGCCATCAGATTGAAAACGCAAGTGTGGCTATCCAACTTGCAGAGGTTTTACGAGCAAGATTCCCTATCACTCGAGAAAACATCGTCGAAGGACTTGAGACTGCTTTGCATCCGGGTCGTCTCGAACTCTTTGGGGATAACCCGGCGTTTCTACTGGACGGAGCACACAATCCGTCAGGGGCTCAGACTCTGCAGGAGTTTCTACAAAAATTTGGACGGCACCCGCTGACAATCATTTTCGGAACGATGCGCGATAAGCGAATCGATCAGATTGCTGAATATCTGTTCCCTTTGGCTGACGATCTGATCCTCACAGAAATCGATAACCCGCGGAGCGCCTCGATTAGCAGGTTGCTCGAAGTTGCAAAAAAGCTAAGACGAACAAACGTCACTGCAACGACAACGAGTCGCGACGCTTTGAAGTTAGCTATTGAGAAAACCCCTGCGCACGGAATGATCTGTATTACCGGTTCGCTTTATCTTATCGGCGAAATCAGAACTGATGTTCGACATAGTGAGAAGAGAATGCAGAAAACAACATGAGCACAAACAGAGACCTACCTAACGTCATCGACAGCAGGACCGCTTTTGAGGGAAAAGTGTTTGACGTAAGTGTCGACACCATCAAGGAGGGCGAACTTGTATACCAGCGAGAGGTAGTTCGACATCCAGGCAGCGCCGTCATCGTTCCTGTGTTTGCGGATGAAACCGTCGCCCTGGTTCGACAATACCGCCATCCTGCCGTGAAGTACCTACTCGAGATACCTGCCGGCACGTTGAATGATCGAGAGAGACCAGAAGCCGGCGCAGCTCGCGAGTTGGAGGAGGAACTCGGATTTGTGGCCGGCAAAATCGAAAAGTTGAGCGAATTTTTTGTATCGCCCGGTTTTTGCGAAGAGAAGATGTGGGTCTATCTCGCGACTGACCTTACCCAAACGAAACAAAAACTTGACGATGATGAAGTTATTGAAGTGGTACGAATTAGTTTTTCAGAAAGCTTGGAAATGATCAGCGCGGGCGAGATCGAAGACGCCAAAACAATTATCGGATTGATGCTCGCCGCACCGCGCATTGGTTCACCAATGTTGGAGGCGATGTATCCGGCTGTGTGAAGAGTTTCAGATTTAAGATTTAAGATTTCAGATTGGTTAGTGGTCAGTGTTGAGGTGTATAGGTCCAATAGGTCATATAGGTCCTATTCCGACGCAAATGACTTGGTGTTGACCACCACAACCTAACCCCCTAAACTCGGAGTTCAGTGATTACAGACGAACCTTCGCCACTTTCAAACGAAAGCGCTATTACACCTCAGACTCAGCCAGAGGTGAGCGCCGTCGAAACGCCATCAACTAACGGACGCTGGGTAGAACTCTTCAAAGCGTTTGGGGCCTGGGGTGGCAGTGTAGCCTTCTTAATTCTGATTCCGCTGCTTTTTGCTATTCCTTACTTCGTGTACCTGGTTTATTCCAAACGGATCCCAACCGCCGAGCAACTAGTTCAAGACAAGACTTTTCTTTTACTTCAGATACTCGCCGTAATTCCTTCCCATTTATTGACCTTAGGTTTAGCGTGGCTGCTCGTCACGAACCGTCGCCGTCGACCGTTCGCCCAAACACTCGGATTATCCTGGCCGCCCGGCCTCCCGGCGTGGAGGGGTTTTAGCGTCTGCTTCCTGGTTGCCATTGTGCTGTTAGGTGTGGGAGCACTTATTACCAATGCCCTGGGCGGAGGAAAAACTGACCTCGACAAACTGATTGAAAGCTCTTATCAGGCTCGACTAGCCACTGCCGTCGTCGCAGTTTTGACGGCACCTTTGGTAGAAGAAGTCATATACAGAGGCATGCTGTACCCGGCGCTGGAGAGAGTTACGGGACTGTGGGGAGCTATAGCAATAGTTTCGTTCTTATTTGCCGGCGTTCACGTATATCAGTATTGGAATAACGTCGGCGTCATCCTCGCGATCACGATTCTTAGCATCACCCTTACTGCCGTGCGCGCCTTCAGTGGCAGGTTACTTCCCTCGGTTGTGATTCACCTCGTCTTCAACGGTCTCCAATCGCTCTATCTCATCCTCGAACCATATTTCAAGAAACCAGAAAACGTTCAGCCTGCTCCTGCACTGATTGAACTCTATCAATCTCTTCACCACTTGTTGTTCTGATTATGACTTACGACGTTGTCGTAGTTGGCGCAGGTATTGGTGGGCTCACCGTTGCGGCGTTGCTGGCCAAACGTGGGATGAATGTCTGCATTCTTGAGAGGCAATCACAGGTTGGCGGCTGCATTAGCCGCGTTCAGTTCGGAGACTTGGACTTTGAACCGGGTATGGGTATTTATCCTGGTTGGGGTTCGGGCGAGATCTATGACCAACTGTTTTCAGAATTGCAGATGGAGATTCCAAAAGCATCTCTGATCGAAAGTGATTATGTTGTCCGTTTTGAGGGTCAAGACATCCGGTTGAAGCAAGACGCGGATGAATTCTTCGATGAGCTGCGTGCAGCGTTTCCTGAATCTGCTGACGCGGCAATCGACTTTTATGAACAGGCAATTCGGATTAATGAACTGCGGTCGGAGCGTAACAAGCCTGGTTTAGCAACCTCACTTCGCAGACTCTGGAGTAAAGATAACGGCGTGCGGAATGCAGGAAGAGTAACAGCATTCAGTGCAGCGTCACAGACCTCAACAAGATTCCAGCATTTTATCGATGCGCAACTTCGAGCGTTCTTACATTCAAGCATCGATCAGTGCTCTCTTGAGTTAGCAAGCCGCGCGCTGAGTTTTCCTCGCCAGCCGTTGTATTCCATCGAAGGTGGCATCGCCACGCTGGCCGAGCGACTAGCAGAGTCGATTAAGTCTGCGGGCGGTAGCGTTCGACTCAACCAACCGGTTCTTCGTCTGGCCTACAGTGAACGGGGTGAACCAACCGGCGTTGACTTGCTAAATGGCGAAACGATTTCAGCTCGCAGGGCAATTGTCAGTAATCTCACGATATGGGATACGTTCGGAAAATTGATCGGACTAAATCGCACACCGTCGGCCATTAAGAGCACATTAGCAAAGCTGAAAAGTAAAGGTGCATACGTGATCTACGCCGCGGTTGAAACGCCAGCGCTCGAGCGCTTGCCGGCGAGTAACTTTCTGGTTGAGACTTCGGACTCCGATGACGAGAACAACTTATCAAGTGAGTTAACAGTTTCAATTCGCCCACCGCAATCAAATGGCCTGTGCGCCGCAACAATCAAGACCAGCACAGAAGTCGCACCCTGGTTTTCGTACCAGACAAGCGAAGAGGATTTTGAACAGTGGGACCAGTCAGCGCTTGAAATTGTCTGGTCAAGACTTCATCGCGCAGTGCCTGAATTCGGATCAGGAATCGAAGTTATCGAAACTGCAAACCCACGAACCTACTACGAACAAACAAGACGCAAGCTCGGAATGGTGCTCAGCTCCGAGTCGACGTCGGTTGCGTCTTTGAGTCTTCCTTTCACCAATGTATTCATCGTCGGTGACACTGTATCGGCGGCAAGACTGGAAGACATTGTGCGCTTCTCAACATTCGTGGCGGATGAATTATGCAAATAGGTGCGTTATACGGAATTGCGCAGGATTTGAGAGATGTGCATCTTGTAAGCTTTCACGCGAGTAGTTGTACTTGTTCCGAACTCTTGGCCGATCTTGTTCGCGTGTACGCTGAAAGGGAAATGCGGCCTAAGGAAGCCTCACGGAATTGAATATACGTTGGGCTGCTACTCCCGCGAGGGCATCGCTTGATGGGTAGAACGCGCAGATCGTGCAAAGCTTCTGATTCTT
>Ga0068856_100002350_pt1 | contig 19453 bp, 23 predicted proteins | sample KBSCornC62_FD_66595 | JGI IMG/M metagenome (GOLD analysis project Ga0068856, IMG submission 66595) | Corn rhizosphere microbial communities from Kellogg Biological Station, Michigan, USA - KBS Corn C6-2 | ecosystem: Host-associated > Plants > Roots > Rhizosphere > Soil ...
GCGGCCCGTCGGCCCACGGAACAACCGCGACATCAACGCAAGCCGCGCCGCCGGGTCGTCGCGCACGGCCGCGACCTCCGCCTCGGCCGCGACGAGCGCACCTGGGTGGTGGCTAGCTGTCGGCGCCGCCCGCTCCCGGTCGCTCCCCGCTGCCCCGGGCTTCGATGGCCTTGACCGTCTTCTCGAAGGCCTTGCCCAGGAAGCGCTTGCCGACCAGCCCGACCATCACCCCTAGCGCTCTCCCCCGCAGGTTCTTGCCGTCGCGCACGACGACGGCGTCCACCTCGGTCTTCCCGTCGGGCAGCCGCGTGAACGTGTACGTGTGGCTCGAGTCCCCTCCCCACGCGTTGGAATCGGTGGTCGTCAGGACGACCCGATGAGGATCCGACCAGTCGTAGTGCAGGGTCTCCCAGACGCCGTTCGAGCCCTCGGTGACGTCGGCGAAATCGGGGCCCTGGTCATGCACCCTGAGCTGGTCGTCGGCGCTGTTGCCAAAGATCTCCTGGCGGCCCGGCCCGAAATCGGTGAGCGCCGCGACGAACTGCTCGGGCGTCGCAGTCGTCGTCGCTTTGAGGCGGATGGTGGGCATGAGATGCATGATCGCGCTTCGGCCGTGACCGGGGCGTTCGCGATGTAGCCTCGTTTCGTGAGGGCGCGCACCTCCAGCCGCGACGACCTCGCCCGTCTCCTGGAGGAACAGGCAGCGTTGCGGCGCGTTGCCACGCTGGTCGCGCGTGGCGTGGCACCGACGCAGGTGTTCGCAGCCGTCGCGCAGGAGGTCGGCCAGCTCCTCGACGTCGACAGCGCGCACGTGGGTCGTTACGAGCCGGACGGCTCGGCAACCACCGTTGGGGCCTGGACCAAGGGAGGCGACAAGCTCCCACTCGGCACCCGGATCCCGTGCGACGACCACAGTCTCGTCACCAGGGTGCTGCGCACCGGTCAGGCCCAACGCGTGGACAGCTACGAGAACCTGCCCGGCGCGCTCGCCGCGGCGGCGCGGGCACTCGGCGTGCGCAGCTCGGTGGGAGTCCCGATTGAAGTCGAAGGCCGCTTTTGGGGCGTCATGGCGGTCGCCTCGAGATCGGACGAGCCGCTTCCCGCGGATACCGAGGACCGAACCACAGCCTTCACGGAGCTCGTCGGTACCGCGATCGCCAACGGCCAGGCACGGACGGAGGTGGCCCGCCTCGGCGAGGCGCAAGCCGCGCTGCGGCGCGTCGCGACGCTCGTCGCGCGTGGGGCGACGGCGGATGACGTGTTCGCGGCGGTCGCGGAGGAGGTTGGGCTGCTTCTGGGCGTCGAGGACGCGAGCCTGTTCCGCTTCGACGGCGAGACGTCCGCCACCATCGTCGCGGACAAAGGCGACCGTCCTCCCGACGGCTTGCCGGTCGGCACCCAGCTGTCGTTGAGCGGGGACAACGTGACGGCGCAAGTGCGGCGCACAGGACGGCCAGTCCGCATCGACGACTACGCGAACCTCAGCGGCCCCATCGCGGCGGAGGCCCACAAGCGGGGCATTCGCGCCGCCGTGGGCACGCCGATCGTCGTAGAAGGGCGGCTCTGGGGCGCCATGGTCGGAGCCACGCGGAAGACCGAGCGCCTGCCGCCGGACACCGTGTCGCGGATCGGCGCGTTCACCGAGCTCGTCGCGACGGCGATCGCCAACACCGAAGCGCGAGGCGAGGTGGCGCGTCTTGCGCAGGAGCAGGCCGCCCTGCGGCGGGTCGCGACACTGGTCGCGCACGGTGCCTCCCCGACCGAGGTCTTCGACGCCGTGGCGGAAGAGATGGCCGGCGTCCTGGATGCGGACCAGGTCATCGTCTCCCGCTACGAGTCCGAAGCGGCACTCACGATCCTGACCAACCCCGAACACCACGGAGACACGCGGGGCCGCGGCACGCGCCTCGCCCTTGACGGGCCGAGCGTCGCACGCTCGGTGTGGGAGACCGGGCGGCCCGCGCGGATTGACGACTGGGAAGGGCTCCCCGGGTCCCTGGCCGCGATCGCCCGCGACACCGGCATTGGCTCATCCGTTGGAGCGCCGCTCATCGTCGAGGGCCGCGTCTGGGGCGTGATCGCCGCGAGCTGGGCGGCCGATCCGCCGCCGGCCGCCACGGAGGAGCGGATGATGGAGTTCGCAGAGCTCGTGGACACCGCGATCGCGAACGCCGACAGCCGCGCCGAGCTGACGGCCTCACGGGCTCGCGTCCTCGACGCCGGCGACAGCGCCCGGCGCCGGGTCGTGCGCGACCTCCACGACGGCGCCCAGCAGCGGCTGGTGCACACCATCGTGACGCTGAAGCTGGCCCAGCGATCGCATCGGCAACGCGACGAGACCACCGAGTCGTTGATCGCCGACGCCCTCGCCCAGGCCGAGGAGGCCAATGCCGAGTTGCGCGAGCTGGCGCACGGGATCCACCCGTCGGCCTTGACCCGCGGCGGGCTGCGCGCCGGGGTCGACGCGCTCGTCGCACGCATCGACCTGCCGGTGACGGTGGACGTAGCGGGCGGGCGATGCCCGTCGGCGATCGAAGCCAGCGCCTACTTCGTTGTGGCCGAGGCCCTCACGAACGTGATCAAGCATGCCCGGGCGCGGCAGGCGCAGGTCACCGCCTCGGTCGCTGCCGGCGTGCTGAGCGTCGAGGTACGCGACGACGGCGTCGGCGGCGCGGATCCGGCCGGAGACGGGCTGGTCGGGCTCGACGATCGCGTCGCCGCCCTCGGGGGCCGGCTGCGCATCCACAGCCCGCCCGGCGAGGGCACGCTGATCGCGGCAACACTGCCGCTGGCCGTCTGAGTGCACCCCGGGGCGGTTTCGGGTTTTCCCTACCCGCCGCGCAAACCGCGGTGCGATCATCGCCGCATGGCCCCAACGCTGTTCATCGTCGACGACGACGGCGAATTCCGCCGCTTGGCGCGCGGGCTGTTCAACGACAGGGGCGTTGAGGTGATCGACGAGGCCGCGTCGGCCGCCGCGGCGCGCGGGACGCTGTCCCGGCTGCGGCCCGACGCCGTGCTCGTCGACGTGTCGCTTCCCGATGGCGACGGCATCGAGCTCGCTCGTGAATTCGCAGCGCTGGAGTGGTCGCCGCGCATCCTGCTGACCTCGAGCGACGCCGGCGTAGCCGCTGACGCGATCGGCGACGGCATCGTGTTCGTCGCCAAGGAGGACCTCCCGACGGCGCCGCTGCTCGGGCTCGTCAGCGCCGCGCGTCGTTGATGTAGGTCAGTGCGGCGAGCACACGCCGGTGCTCGGTCGGCTCAGGCTCAAGGCCGAGCGTCGTGAAGATGCTCGTGATGCGCTTCTCCACCGCCGCGTTGCTGATCACGAGCGCCTCGGCGATCCCGCGATTGGACTTTCCTTCGGCCAGCTGGGCCAGCACCTCCCGGTCGCGCGCACTGAGCCGGTCCAGCGCTCCCCTCGCGCGCCGGCGTCCGAGCATCCGGCCCACGACCTCGGGATCCAGCGCACTGCCGCCCGCCGCCACCCGCGCGACCGCGTCCGTGAACGCCTCCACGTCGCCGATCCGCTCCTTGAGCAGATAGCCCACCCCCTCGGCGCTGTCCCCGATCAGGTCGAGCGCGTACTCCTCCTCGTAGTACTGCGAGAGCACGAGCACACCCGTCTCCGGCCGCCGGCGGCGCAGCTCGAGCGCCGCCCTCAGCCCATCGTCCTCGTCGCCAGGCGGCATGCGCACGTCGACCACCGCGACATCGGGCCGGTGCGCCAAGGCCTTGCGCAGGAACTCCTCGGCATCGCCCGCCTGGCCCGCCACCGCAAAACCGGCCTCGGCCAACAACCGGACGATGCCCTCGCGCAACAACACGTCGTCTTCGCCCACGACGACACGCACTTCCTCGGGCACGCGCCCACGGTACAGCCCAGTCGGGAAAACCCGAAACCCGCCCGGCGGCCAACCCGCCCCCCACGCAGGAAGACTGGAAGCCGGTCTCCTGCGCGCCCGTATGGACCGACCGACCGCAGCGACGGACGATGCCGCTCATGATCCACAAACGCCTGACCCTCCTCGGACTCGCCGCAATCCCTATCGCCGCCCTGGCGGTTGCGGGCTGCGGCGGCAGCAGCAACGACAGCGCATCGTCGTCCCCCAGCGTGCCCAAGCTCGCGAGCGGCCACGCAGCGACCATCGGCGTCTCCGGCAGCAGCGTCGGCAACATCCTCGTCGACTCGCAGGGCCGCACGGTGTACCTGTTCAAGAAGGACACCTCGAGCAAGAGCACCTGCACCGGCGCCTGTGCTGCCTCGTGGCCGCCGGTCCGCGCGACCGGCAAGCCGACCGCCGCGGGTGGCGCCACGGCGTCGATGCTCGGGACCACCAAGCGCTCGGACGGCAAGCCCCAGGTGACCTACAACGGTCACCCGCTTTACCTGTTCAGCGGTGACCAGAACGCCGGCAATCTCAACGGGCAGGGCGTCAATGCCTTCGGCGCCGTCTGGTGGGCGGTCTCCCCGGCCGGCAATCAGGTGACGACAAAGCCGTCGTCCGGGAACACCGGCGGCTACTAGCCCGCTTCCCCGCCCCCGCGGAGCATGGCCGCCAACTCGGCGGCCGTGCCCGCGCTGGCGTACGCCCTCGGGGTCACGGCGTAAGCCGGGCTACGGGTGCGACGAACGCGTCTCGGTCCAGTCGACGTAGAGCTTGCGCTCGGCGAACAGCCACGTGCCGTCGCTCTTGACGAAGGTGTCGAGATAGCGCAGGGAAGCGACCATCAGCTTGCGCTCGCCGTCCTCGGTGAACAGGTGGTGAGCGAGGCAGTAGCTCTCGCCCGTCGCACGGTCGCCATTCAGTGCGACCGTGCTCTGGCCGTTGAAGTGCGTCGTCGCCTCGTACCGGTTGAGGTCGTCGAACACCGGGGTCAGCGCCTCGCGGCCATCGAGCTCCTGCGTGGGCTCGGTGCCCTCGCCTTCCATGTAGACAAGGAAATGCGTGTCCACGGTGAAGAGCGACTTCTGCCCCTCGGCATCACGGCGATCGGCGCAGTGCGCGTAGGCATCGAAGAGCTCCCGAATCGCGAGGCGGTCCGCCGCCTCGGTCGGCGTGATCTCGGTGTCGGCCACTCAATGCGCCCCTTGCGCGGCGAGCTTCTCCGCCTCCGCGACACCCACGTCGCTGGTCCATACGCCCAGATCCCTGTTCATCGTCGTCTCCTAGGCGTTCGTCGCTTGCTTGCGGTAGCTCCCGTTGCGGAACTCGTCGACGAGTCCCGGATGCGACGGCCGCCAGCCGAACTCGGCACGAGCCGCGGCCGCGTCGGTGCCCTGGTCGAGCAGGAGCACCTCGGCGAAATAGTCGCCCAGGCGCGCCCGAGCCTCGTCGTCGGAGCCGGGGACGGCTCCCGGAGCGCCGACGGCCACAGCAGCCGCCTCGGTGAGCTCGGCGACAGTCGGGTTGTCTCCGTCGCCGATGACGTGGTAGCCACGAGCAGAGTCGTCCTCCAGGACGCGCCGGAAGAAGTCGGCCAGGTCGGCGACGTGGACCGTCGACCAGTGCTGTTGGCCCGTGCCCAACATGATCAAGTTGCCGTGGTCGTCGCGGGGTGAACCGAGGAGCAGCCCGGGGACCCCGCCCCCGCCGTCACCGTAGGCGACGCCCGACACGATCACGACTCCGCGCAGGCCCGTCGCCTCGAGCAGCCGCCTCTCGATCGGCTCCCTCCACGCGACCATCGCGGGCGAGTGGAAGGGCGAGTCGTCGGTGATCTGCGTGTTGTCCCCGTAGACCCATTGACCGCTGATGTGGAGGTAGGGCTTGCCCGTGCCGTCGAAGGCCTCGATCGCTGCATCGACGGCGGCCGAGTCCAGGCCCGCGCTGGTCTCGTCACCGGGACTGGCCGTGTGGATGGCCCCCTCAGCATCGCTGAACAGGCTCACGACCGCCGGTGTGTCGTAGAGATCGACGACCGCCGGGGTGGCGCCGCGCGCGGCGACGGCCTCGGCCTGCGCGTCGTCGCGGACAAGCGCCGTCACCTCGTGACCGTGCCCCTGCAATGCGGCCAGTACGTGGGATCCGATGAAGCCCGTTGCGCCGGTCAGTGCCACCTTCATGCTCAGGTCCTCCTTGCTGGTTCCGCCAGTTATTCGTTCAATCGCTTGCTTGAGGTTATAAGCGGGCGCAGCCATCTTGTCAAGCGCTCGCTTGAACTGTTTTGGAGCGCCGGAGGACGCGCTGCCGGCCGACTGGCGACTCAGGCCGAGCTCGTGCCGCGGAACGCACCCGCGACGATCGGGACCACCAGTCGGGCGGCCTGCTTCTCGGACTTGTCGCCGAGCTCGTCCCCTACGCGTGCGAGGGCGAGCCAGTTCAACATTCCGGCCGCGCAACGCGTGCGGAAGATCAATTCGGAGCTTCTGACGCCGGGTAAGTTCGCCTTCAGGATCTGGAGCACGTCCGCTCGGATCTGGTCGAACCTGGCGTCGAACCGGTCCCACTGTCGCGGTGGGTCAATCCCCGCCCGCGCCACGATGCGGATCACGGCACGATCGCGCCCGCCCTCGGTGAGCGCGCTGATCATCGGCTGGGCGAAGACCGCCGCCAACTCCTCCAGCGTCGACTCGGGGCCCAGTGCGCTCACCGCGGCCTGTTGAGCGTCCAAATAGCGCTCGAGCGCCTGGCCGATCGCCGCGTCGCACAGCGATTTCAGCGCTCCGAAGTGGTAGCTCACCGCCGCCACGTTGGCGTCGGCCGCATCGGTCAGCTCTCGGAGCGTTACGGCCTCTTCGCCGCGTTCAGCGATCAGGTCCAACGCGGCCTCCATGAGGCGCGTCCGTGTCCGCTCACCGGCCACCCGGCGCTGGTCGGCTCTAGCCGATTCCATGCGGCCTATTCAATCAGATGCTTGAACAGGACGGTGCTCGGAAGCAGCGAGCCGCTACCCGCGCAGCCCCACGGCTTCCAGGGCTTCGTCCGCGTCGTCGTAGAAGCGGACGCTCACGGCTTTCCCTTCGCGCAGGGCCCACACGGCACCGACGCGTTGCTCGAGTGCGTAGTCGGTCTCGGGCGCGCGAGCATGCAGGCACATCAACACGACGACGCGATCACCACGTGGGATGAATTCCTCGGCCGTCATCCAGTACGCGTCCCAAGCCGCCAGCCACTCGAGCGTGGCCGCCGCGATCTCGTCGAGCCCGTGGTAGATGCGTGGCCCGCCGTCGATGCTTGCGAGCCCTTCCGCCCATTCCCACTCGATCTCCGGATCCGCGATGTCGCGCAAGGCCCACAGATTGCCCTTGGCCCACTCCCCGTACAGCCGGCGCAGCCGCTCGACGTTCTCCTCCTGCGACATCTGGTCAGCCCAGTATCCCTCTACGGCACCGAGATTCCGCTATCGGCGATGTCTCAGAGTCGGCCCGCGTGGCGACGATAGGCTCCGCTGGCCCGGCCGCCAAGGAGGAGGTGAAGCCGCGATCGACAGCGACGCGCGCAGCCCCGACGAGGGCGACGCACGCTCCGCGGCGGTCACGTTCGTGACCACGGAACACTTTGTGCTCCAGGGCGCCCGCGCCGCGACGGTCGCCGAGTCGACCGGCCGGGCGAACATGTTCCTCGCGGCGGTGTCCGGCGGCCTCGTCGCCCTCGGCCTGGTGGCGACGGCCAGCAAATTGGGCGCGGCCTTCTTCGGGTTCGGCCTGGTTCTCCTCCCGACCCTGGCCTTCGTCGGGCTTGTGACCTTCGGCCGGGCGCTGCAATCCTCGGCGGAGGAAACGGAGTATGCGCGCCGGATCGCCCTTCTGCGCGAGTACTACTTCGAGCACGCGCCGGAGATCGTCCCGTACCTGCTGAGCGTCCCACCGGCCGAGCGGCTCCACATGCAGCGCGTTCCCGGCGATCGCTGGCAGGGATACCGGACGGTCGCCGGCATGGTCGCGGTGATCACGGCGGTGCTCGCCGGCTCGACCGCGGCTCTGGCGGCGATCCTGATCTTCGACGACTCGCTCGCCGCGGCGGTGATCGCAGGGATGGCGGTCGCCCTTCCCGCCCTGATCGCGATGATCCGACACCAGGATTCGGCCTGGCAACGCGCCGTCGCCGAGCCGCTCAGGCGCAGCGAGGACTGACCGGCCGACGCGGCCGAAGTCGCCGTGGTCAAGCCCGCGGCCCGGTTCCCTCACTCGCCTGCGGTGGACACCTCCCGATGCGCGACGAGCAGAACGGCGGCCGTGACGTGCTCGACGATGGTCTGCCGAGCGCTGTCGTCGGCGAAGTCGACCTCGCCGGTGGCGTCGTTGATCTTGAATTGGTCCGCGCGCAGCTCGATCGTCTTGGCCTCTGCGCTGTCGTCGGACCGAACGACGATCTCGCCGATGTACTGGGCGTCGGTTCGTTTGTCCACGGTGCACCTCTCCAGGATCCGATGGCCGAGGGTCGTACCTTCCCCGATCCGTCCGCGTGATGCTCGTCGGGCCTGCTCCATCGCGCCGACGCACACCGAACCGCGGTCACCTCACGGATTGCTCCTCGCCGTCGACCGCATACGCGCACGTCGCGGACGCAGGCGTAGACGTGGTCGATTCCGCTGGCGATCGCGTCAGGCACGCGCCTCCACCCCGGCGAGCTCGAGGATCCGCTCGGCGATCCAGCCGGGCTGCTCGACGACCATGAAGTGGGTCGCGTCCGGGATGGTGACCAGCGCAACGTCGGGGCACGCCTCCAGGCCGCTGCGCTCGTGCACGGTGAGCCCGATCTCATCGTTGTCGCCGAAGGCGACGACCGCCTTGACGCCCGACGCGCACAGGCGCGGCACGAGCGAGCCGTGGCGGTCGAGGTATGCGAAGTAGCTGCGGACTATGCGCCGGCAGAAGCGGGCGTCGTTGGCGGCGAGGTCGGCGACGAGCGCCTGGCGCCGGGACGGCGGAATGCTCTTCGCCAGCGCACGTGGCATCGCCTTGATCGCCACCGCCCACGCGAGCCCGCCGATCCCCGCTACGCGGCCGATGCGGTCCAGGCGGCCAAGCGCGGCGGACTCGTCCTCACGCGAGAAGCTTGGAGAGAGCAGCAGCACCGGGCCGTCGAACTGATCCGCGGCGACCATCTCGAGCGCGACGTTGGCCCCGAGGCTGTGGCCGCCGACGATGTCGGCGCCGACGTCGTCGGCGAGCCGCGCCGCGAGCGCGGCGTAGTTCTCGATGCTGAGGTCCATCGGGTACGGCGTGCGACCGAAGCCCGGCAGCGTCGCACCGACGAATCGCACCGGCGCGCCGTTCAGCGCGGCGGCGATGTCCTCGAAGAACGTGGCGCTGCACATGCCCCCGGGGAGCAGCAACACGGTGGTCGCCGCACCCCTCGGCCCCCACTCGCGGATGTCCCACTCCTGCCCCGAGATCCGGCGTGTTCGGTTCGCCATGCCACAAGCCTGCCCGCGCACGCCGGTCGGCGCATGGGGTCTTCGCCCTATCTTCGGGCAACCCGTCAGGTGGGCACACCCAACCCAGGATTCTGGGATTGCGCCCCCTCCGGTGGCCTCTATAACCGCTCGCAGCCCGAGATCATCGACTGACGGAGGGCGCCGCTATGGAACGAAAGCCGATCAATCCGTGGTCGTGGTCGACCGCCTGACCCGCGGAGAACCCATGACCCAGGAGATCCGTGACTCCGTCAGCCGCGTGCGGATGAGCTTCGAGAAGACGGGCGAGAACCTGATCGTCGACTGCCGGGTCGAGCCGGGGGGCGGGCTCCCGCCCCACTACCACCCACGCCAAGAGGAGCGTTGGTCGGTGGTTGAGGGCAGGGTCGGCTTTCGCCTCGGCGACAGCGAGCGGGTGATCGGCCCCGTGGACGGGGAGATCGTGGTCGAGCCGGGCTCGGTCCACGCGGTCGCCAGCGTCAGCGAGCGCGAGGCACATCTGCGCTGCGTGGTCGTCCCGGCGCTTCACCTCCAGGACTTCCTCGAGGAAAGCGCCCGTGCTGGCCGCGAGGGGTTGTTCACGCCCAACGGGCGGCCGCGCGGTCTGCGCGGCCTGCGCTGGGCCGCCCGCTTTCTGAAGCAGTACCGCGACGAGACGGTGTTCGTGTCGCCGCCTGTCGTCGTGCAGCGAGTCCTGTTCGCACTCTTCGCCCGAGATGTCCGATCCACCACCCGGGAGGAAACCGATGAGCGACCTTCAGGCCGTGCTTGATCGCGTCGAGATAGAGGCCTTGTGCGGCGCGTTCACCGATGCGGCGATGATGCGCGACTACGACCGGTACCAGCGCACTCCGGACGGCTGGAAGTTCACCGAGCGCGTCTACGAGGTCAGGTACGTCGACACCACGCCGCTCGCCGGCGTCGCGCCCCAAGCAGGGCGGGAAAGGAGCAGCGCATGACACCCGCTGTCGACCACATCCCCGCCGGCACGACCGAGCGCACCCTCCCAGCCGGAGAATGGGTTGTGGACGCGCAAGGCAGCGAGGTCGGCTTCGCCGTGAAGGACCTGTGGGGACTGCGAACGGTCCGCGGCAGCTTCGGCGCGTACGACGGCAACCTGACGGTCCGGTCGGGCGACGTCGCCGGCGAACTGCTGATCGAGGCCGGCAGCCTCGACACCGGGCACACCAGGCGCGACCAGCACCTACGCTCACCCGCCTTCTTCGACGTCGAGCGACACCCACGGATGGTGTTCACCACGACCGCCGCCACCGCCCGGGTTGTCGGCGTGACGGTCACGGGGGAGCTGGCGATCGGCTCCTCGCGGGTGCGACTCGAGATCCCGGTGAACGTCGAGCGCCTGGCGGACGGCGCGCGGCGCCTCGAAGGCAGGACGACCGTTGCCCGTCAGACGGCAGGCCTGGGCTGGAACAAGCTGGGGATGATCCGCGGCGACGCCGTGCTGCACGCCCAGCTCACGCTCAGGCCTCACCAATGAGCTCGTACGTGACGAACGCGAGGCCGTCGCCGACAGGCCGCATGTCGAGCAGGCGCAGGCCTTTCGTGCCGGTGGTCGCGCCGAACAGGCGCTCGCCACCACCGACCAGGACCGGGAAGACGATCAGGCGCAACTCGTCGACGAGGTCGTGCTCGATCAGCGTACGCACGAGCTGATAGCTCGCGTAGACGGCGATTTCTCCGTCCACCTGCTGTTTCAGCTTCGAGACCGCGTCCACCACGTCGCCGTCCAGGACCGTCGCGTTGCTCCAGCGGGCCTGTGCGAGGGTCGAGGACACGACGTACTTGGGCAGCGCGTTCAGCCGGTCGGCCCACTCGCCGGTCCGGGAGGACCACCGCGCCGCGAACCACTCGTCGCTGTGGCGACCAAGCAGCAGGGCCTCGGTGCGCAGCGCCTCGTCGTACTCGAGCTGCGCCCATGCCTCGAGGTCCTTGCCCCCGGACGCGGTGAACCAGCCGCCCCGCCGGAAGCCCTCCCCCCCGTCCGGGTCCTGCACGATGCCGTCCAGCGAGGCGTTCGTGTTGATCACGAGCTTTCCCATCGTGCTGCTCCTTTCGTCTGGTTGCACTGGTTGAGGCGTCCAGCGGGACGAGAATTGAGCGACGAGTTTCTCGCCGCGCCGACGTCCGGCCGTCGACAGGTGACCGGTGATTTCAGGTGACTTGGACGTGGAGCTCGACCGTCGCGGCGGGCTTGGCGGCGGACTCCCACGGGCGCCGCTGCTCGAGGCGAACGAAGGCCGACCCCGGCGCGAGGCCGCGCACGACTGCCGCCTCGGGCGCGCTGCGCCCTGGCGGCGCACCGGGCGGAACCTCGCCCCGCTGAACGTCGACCGCAATGGCGCCGGGGTCGGGACCCTCGACCGAGACCGACCAGGAATAGCCGGCCGTCGCGAGGGCCCGCAGCGGAACCGTGCGACGCTCGCCCACAGCGAGTTCGAGCCGGGTCGCGGCGTCCTCGCCCATCCCCACATGGAAGCACCGGCCGGAACCACTTGCACCGCGGTTGACCGGTCAGCGGTTTTTCCTTTAGGTTCACCGCAGCGGGCCACACCCGCGGCACGACCGTCCCAATCGATGCATTGGAGCTGCGTATGCCCGACGTGCTCGGAGACGCATCCGTTCGGCCCCGGCGGATCCAGCGCTACGGCTGGAAGCCCTCACTCCCCGACCTCCGCGACCACATCGCCGACGCCTCCGAGCTGCCAGTGCACGGCGACGTTGATCCGCGCCGCGACCTGCCGCCCGTGTTCGATCAGGGCCAGCTCGGGAGCTGCACGGCCAACGCCGTCGCGGCCGCGGTCGAGTACGACGCCAAGCTCAACGGAGAGGACCCGGGGCCCCTGTCGCGTCTGTGGATCTACTACTACGAGCGCAAGATCGAAGGCTCTCCGGCCGACCAGGACACGGGTGCGTATGGCCGCGACGGCTTCAAGGTCTGCAAGACGCTCGGTGTCCCGCTCGAGTCCGACTGGCCCTATGACGTCGCGCAGTTCTCGGTGGAGCCGCCGGCGGAGCTGGCCGAGAAAGCACGCCAGCACCGGATCTCCAACTACCGGTCTGTACCGCGCAACCTCGATTCCATGCGGGCCGTTCTGTCCAACCGCCAGACCATCGCCTTCGGCTTCACCGTCTACGACTCGTTCGAGTCGGAGGAGGTCGCGAAGACCGGCATCGTCCCGATGCCTTCGCGCGACGACCGCGTCCTGGGCGGCCACGAGGTGCTGCTCGTCGGCTACCTCAAGGAGCAGGTGAACTACGGGCTGGTCCGCAACTCATGGGGCGCTGGCTGGGCCCTCGGCGGGTACTTCCTCATGCCCTGGGCCTACCTCATGGACGCCAACCTGGCGAGCGACTTCCGCACGATCAGGAGACCGGCCGGCGCCTGACCTCCAGTGAGGAGGCTTCGAACTGGTGGGTGGACAACACACCGCCGCTCGCAAGACCGCCGCCCTCGGCGCCGGCGCGGTGGGTGGGGTTGCGCTCTTCGCGGTGGCGCTCCCGCAGCTCGCGAGCACGTTCAATCCGACCAAGCTCGGCACCGCGCTGCTGACCGTCGCCGCCGCGCTGGTGACCGCCGCCGGAGACCGGTGGATCCAGCTCTACAAGCAGCGCAAGGCCCTGGAGACTGCGGTGCGCGCCTGGCCGCCCGAGCGCCTGCGCGCACACGACCCGGCCACGCTCGGCGTCTACCCACCGCGCGACCGCGATGGCAACCCCCAGCCCTACCAGCCGCGGGCCGAGGACGCCGAGCTCGATCAGGCGCTGGGCGCCGCGCAGATCGTCGTCGTCGACGGACCGGCCGGCGGCGGCAAGTCCCGCGCCGCGGCCGAAGCGGCACGCCGGAAGCTCCCGGTTGTCCCCGCCATCGTCCCGGTCGACGCCGACGCGCTGAGCACACTCGCCGACAATGGCGTACGGCTGAACGGCCGCGAGTCGTGCGTGTGCATCTGGCTCGACGGGCTCGACCGTTTCATCGAGGTGCTCGACCCGCGCATGCTCGACGCGCTGCAGGGCATCGCCCCGGACACCAAGGTCGTCGCGACGGTTCGGACCGACCGCTGGCGCGAGCTGCTCGGCGGGACCGGCCAGCCCAGCGAGTCCGCCCGCGCTCTGGACGACGCGGCCACCACGATCGAGCTCGGGCCGCTGCCCCCGGCGCCCGCGCCCACGCCCACCGCGTCGGCGGCCGCGCCCGACCGAGCCGACGGGCCGTCCGTGGTCGGCCCGCCCTGGCGCGACGGCTGGCTGGGATTCCTGTGCGCGCTGCTGCTCGGGGTCGGCGTCCTGGCGGCGATTCTCGGCAGCGAAGACGCACTGACGGAGCCCCCACCCCTTGCCGACCAGATGAACGAGGTCAAGGCCGAGGCGTTGCGCGGCGACGGCGCGGGTCGCCGCCACGTGGTCCTCGACGAACGCGTGCGCCTGCACCCGGCCGACGCCGATTCCTGGATCCTGGTGGTCGAGGACCGGCCGAGCCACGACGTGTTCTACGCGGCCGCCGCGAACGGCATCGGCCCACCACCGCAGTCCGACGAGCTGCGCATCTACGACGTCCGCGGCGGCCGCCTGCACCTCGCGCTCCGCTTCCGGCCTCCGGGCGTGGGCCGCACGGCGGCTGAGTGGAGGGACCTCAACGCGAGGCCGCTCGGCAAGGATTACGACCTCGACGGCTCCAACGAGGTGATCGGCGGCTACGCGATCGCCGGCCAGGCCACCGAGGCGCTCGTGCCCTTCGCCATCGACTGGGAGGACGGCCGCTACCAGCTCGTTGCGCTGACCCCGGACAAGCCCCTGCTTGCGACCCGTGGGCTCCGCCGGCAGGACATCCGCTTCCGTCGCGAGGCCTATCAGCGGCCGTTGGTGTTCGCGAACGCCGTCGGCGACCGGCACTTCCGCCACCTCGGCTTCGCCGGCCACCGGGTCCAGAGCTTCGCCCTGGTCGAGACGCCGCGCCCGCGCCTGCTGACGGGATACTTCACCCGGCTGCCCGAGTTCGCCAAGCCGCGGATCCTCGAGCTTCACGCCAACCAACTCCGGGCCGGGAGGCCGGCGCTGAAGCCGTGCACGCCGACGTACTACGCCTGCCGGGCCCCGCGGCGGGAGCAGGACGTGACCGTGCCGCCGGACCGCACTTCCGAAGGGGCCCTGCTCGAGGCATGGCACGCCGTCGGCCACAAGTGGGTCGCGCCCGTGCGCGTGACCGAACGCAAGCGCTAGGCTCGCGAACCGAAGCCTTGCGTCGAGTCGTCGTCACGGTTCTCGCCCTGGCCGCCACAGCCGCAGTGCTCCCAGCGCCGGTCGCTGCGGCACCGGTGGGTGGTGCCAGCTACTCGGGCACAAGTGCCCAGAAAGAGCGCATCGCGATGACCGTCGCGCGCAACAAGCGCTCCCTCAGTCGCTTCGCCGCCGTCGTCCGCGCGACCTGCAGCGATGGCCAGCGGGACTGGACGGAGTTCATCCTGCCGCGCGACAGCAAGTCGTTCGCCATCAAGCGGGGGAAGGTCGCCAAGCGGGTCTCGCTCGCTCCGGCCGGCAGTCCGGCGGTAGGACACCTGTCCGTGAAGGTGACGTTCGGGCGCACGGGGGCCGTCAGCGGGTCGCTCTCGGGAGCGTGGCGCTACAGCGACGGCACGACGTGCAGCAGTGGGACCATCGCGTTCCGGGTCCGCCGCGGACGCTACGCGCCTCCACGCGAGTTGAGCGAGCGCCACCCGCAGCATCCCGCGGTGCAGCCCATAGGCGGGCAGCCCACGATGGGGGCGACGCCGATCCCTCCCATTCCCCCGCCACCCCTGCCGCCGCCCGCGCCGGGCACCGCTCCGGTCGCCGTCGTCGCGGGCGACATCGCCGATGGTGGTGGAGCGGCCAGCGGCACCGCCCGTGTCGTGCAAAGCATCAATCCGGACGTCGTGCTGACCGCCGGGGACAACGCCTACCCCAACGGGTCGCTGGATGACTACACGCGCTTCTACCAGCCGACGTGGGGGGCGTTCAAGGCGAAGACGCGCCCGTCGCCGGGAAACCACGAGTACCAGACGCCGGGGGCCTCGGGCTACTTCGACTACTTCAACGGCGTCGGGAACGGCTCAGGGCCAGCGGGCGCGCCCGGGCAGGGCTATTACAGCTTCGACATCGGCTCGTGGCACATGATCGCGCTCAACAACTACGTGGACATGGCGGCGGGCTCAGCCGAGGAGCAGTGGCTGAAGGGGGATCTCGCCGCGACGACCAAGCCATGCATCGCCGCCTACTGGCACGCGCCGAGATGGTCCAGCAGCGCCGTGCACGCGGGCAACCCCGCGACTGGGGCGCTGGTGGACGACCTCTATGCCGCCCGCGCTGACCTCCTCCTCACCGGCCACAACCACCAGTACGAGCGCTTCGGGTTGCAGAACCCGGCGGGGGCAGCCGACGCACAGGGCATCCGTGAGTTCGTGGTCGGAACGGGCGGAGCGCCCTTCTACGGGTTCGGCGCGCCCCAGCCGAACTCCGAGGTGCGCGACGCCACCAGCCATGGCGTCCTCAAGCTGACGTTGCACGCGAACTCGTACGAGTGGGACTTCCGCCCGTCCGACGGGGCGTTCACGGACTCGGGCAGAACCACCTGTCACTAGGCGTGCTCCGTGCGGCGGTCGCTACGGCGTGTAGCGGACGAAGAACGGGTCGATCGAGACGGCGACCGGCGTCGCGTTGTCGGTCTTGAACAGCTTCTGGGTGGTGAAGTCGGCGTTGCGCTGGTAGCTCACGCCGTTGGGGAAGTTGGCCGACGCCGGCCGGTTGGACCCCGCGAACACGCCGTAGAAGTCGTCGCCCACGGCCAGCAGCCGGATGTAGTCGCCGAGGTAGGGCAGGAAGTCGCGGTGGGGCTCGTGGGCGTTGGCGGTGTGGAGCACGAAGCTCGTGGGGGCGCTCGCGAAGGCATCGTCGGTCAGCTCGAGCTGTGTGACCCAGCGCGCGGTGGCTCCGGCGCCAACGAGCTGCTGGTACATGAACGCCACGAGCCCGCTTCCGTTGATCGCGAGGGCGGGGTTCTTGGCGTTGGTGACCGTGCGCAGGTTGCGGCTGCCCCAGGTCTGGCCGCGGTCGGTCGACCGCGCCACGTGCATGGTCCAGTCGGTGCTCGTGGCGCCGCCGTCGCGCTCGCACCAGGCGAGCCAGACGTTGTCCGAGCTCGACGGGTCGATCGCGATGGCGAGGTCGGCCCCGATGCGCTCCTGGCCCAGCGGTCCGACGCTGGCCGTGAAGCGGATGAAGCGGTTCTTGGCCACGCGCACGCCGGGCTTGCCGTCCTTGCCGTCGACGAGGTCGCGGAACGGGGTGGCCCCACGGCCGTGGTGGTCGTCCCGGGCGACCACGACGTCCATGCTGAGGTCGCTGTTGCCGGAAGGCAGCTGCTTGATCCAGCGCTGGAAGGCGACGTAGACCGTGCCGTCGACGTGCGCTGCCGGGCGGACCGGCGGGCCGTCCTGCCCGACGGTCGCTCGCCCCTCGACGGCCTTGCTCTTGAAGCCGCCCGGCGGCGCACCGCCGCGGGCGTCGCGCGAGAGCTCGACGGACGCGGTGGCGGGCTGGGCGTTGAAGTCGTTGTGCCCCACGTAGACCTGGTCCTTGTCGCCGCTGCTGCCGTGCGCGGTCATCGCGTTGACCCACGGCTGGTCCTCCTCCGGGCGGTCGACGAGCACGGTCATCGGCGTCAACGCGAACGGGTTCGTGGTGCGCAGGACGTTCAGGTTCGTGGTCGTGTAGTTGAGGATCCCGGCATACAGCGCGCCGCCACGCGAGCCGAAGCCGACCGTGATGTCGGCCGTGCCGGGGCCGCCGGGAACGATCGAGCGCAGCGACCAGGTCGCGCCCGCGTCCGAGGAGACGTAGACCGGCGCGTGGTCGCCGTTCATCGGGTCGAGCGTGAACGCGGTGGCCACGATCTGCTCGGGGTGCTCGGGGTTGACCGCGATGTTCGGCTCGGAGTCCTGCTCGGCCTCGCCGCTCAGCGACCTGGGGATCATGTTGACGATCTGCAGCGTCATCGCAGGCCCTCTTGCTCCAAGACGTCGAGCAGCAGGCTGTCCTGGAGGTCGAGCGGGTCAACGAGCTCGTAGGGAGCCTGCTCCGCGAGCGTCGGATCGGCGGTCCGGTGCAGCAGCCACAGGCCCCCCTGACCCGCCTTCGGCTTGGGCCGGTCGCGGACCTTGATGTCGAGGCTGTTCGCGTAGAGGACCTCGACGTCGTCGCCCGGCGCGATGTCGCCCTTGGCGACGACGTCGGTGCGCAGGGTGGCGACCCACCACAGCGGGTCGTGCTCCTGTGGCGGGCCGGTGGGCGGGACCATGCGCAGGGCCACCACTTGGGCGCGGATGACCGCGTCGGCGCTACGAGCGTGCTCCACCACCTCCTGCTGGTCGAGCGCGGCCACGGCGGCGCGGACCGGCGTCACCCCGGACGGCACGCCGGCCATGCGGGCGCTCGGGGCCGCGGCGTCCTCGGGCCCCGTGCGGCCGACTTCGGCCACCGCAAGGTCGTCGCCGTAGGCCACGGCGTTCGCGAAGAAGGTGGCCTCGCTGCCCGCGGCCAGGGGCGGCAGCGCGGGCGAGAGTTGGACGGTCACGGTGCCGCCCGGAGCGAGATCGACCTGCGGCGGCGCGTGCAGCACCTCGGCGACGCGGGCGATCACGGTGCGTTCATCGGCGGGCAGGCCGGGGACCGACGTCGCCCCCGCCTGCTCGACGGTGCCGGTGAACGCGAGCTTGGACTCGGCCAGCAGGTCTCGGATGGACGGGTCGGCCATCAGCTCGGATTCGCTCGGCGCAGGCGCAGGAACGCCATGCGCGCGAGCGTGAAGGACAGGCCGGCGGAGACGGCGACGAGCGGGATGTCGACCAGCAGGTAGTCCCAGCTGACCTCGAACTCGCCGCTCAGCACGGTGGCGCACAGGCCCAGCACGACGGACAGCAGCACGCCCACCCAGAGCCGCAGCGACGGGCGCAGGCCGGCGACGACGATCCCAAGCACCACACCGCTGACGACCGGGAACAGCTCTTGCATGAGGGCGGCCTCCCAGGGTTCGCTGATCGCTGCTCCGACCGTACGCCTCTGGGTCGGCGGGTGCAACGCCGAAGCCCTGGCCGAACCGCCGGCGGCGCGGGCCGAGCCATGCGCGCCGCGGACGCTAGGGCGCGCTGACTCCCCAGTCCAGGCTGCTTCCGTCCGGCGCTACACCCGCCGTTGCCCCGTCAAGGATCCGCTCGACGTGGGAGCCGTCCGCGTTCATGACCCACACAGAGCCCCTGCCCGGGAGATCGGGATCGCCGCAGTCGCCCCCCATGCACTGCGCATAGGCGATCTTCGAACCGTCTGGCGAGAACGTCGGGCTCGACAGCGTTGCGCCGCCTGGCACCTTGACGAGCATGTGGATGTTGCTCCCACCGGCGCTCATCCGGACGATCTCATCCTGGGCAGGCCCCCGCACCGCGAGGAGCGTATCCCCGTCGGGTGACCACGAGGGCGAGAAGAACTGGTCGTTGTTCTTGCGCGTGAGGTTCTTTGCGTGACCCGCGGGGTTGACGATGACCAGGTCGGCGCGCTCGATGGAGTTCTGGCCGTACGTCACCGCGTTGAACAGGATGCGAGAGCCCGTGGGCGCGAAGTGCGGGGCGTAGTTGTCCTGATTCGGAGCAGCGGCGGCCACGATCTGTCGGTCGCTGCCATCGGCCTGCATGCGGACGATCCCTTCGCTGCCGTTGGCCTCGTACTGAATCGCCGTGATCTCGGTCGCTGCCCGGTTGACCGTCGGGCACAGATGGGTCGGCGCGTCCGGGCTGTCGGCGAGCGTGCGCGAACCGCCGGTGGCGTCGATGCGGTAGATGAGCGCCGGGTTCGTCGTCGAGCGATCAACGCTGTCGAAGTAGACCTGGCGCCCGTCCGCCGACCATGCGGGGCACTCGTTCCAGACCGCTCCGAGCGGGGCGGTCAGCTGCGTCAGAGCGCCGCCACCGGGCGCCACGCGGTAGACCTGCACGGTGTGGCTCACCCCGTCCACGCCCGAGAAGACCAGCGCGCCGTCCTCGCC
>Ga0068856_100002353_pt1 | contig 19441 bp, 18 predicted proteins | sample KBSCornC62_FD_66595 | JGI IMG/M metagenome (GOLD analysis project Ga0068856, IMG submission 66595) | Corn rhizosphere microbial communities from Kellogg Biological Station, Michigan, USA - KBS Corn C6-2 | ecosystem: Host-associated > Plants > Roots > Rhizosphere > Soil ...
CCGCGGCCGCTCCGGCCCCGGCGGTCAAGGGCGGCGTGGCGGTCACGCTCGGCGACATGTGGATCAAGTCGCCGCTCTCACAGACCAAGGCCGGGAAGGTGACCTTCCAGGTGAGCAACACCGGCGCGACGATGCACCAGTTCGCGGTCGTCAAGGCGCCGGCCCAGCTCCAGGCGGGCGTGCCGACCGGCCAGCTGGTGAAGGGCGCGCAGCTCATGGGCGGCCAGAAGGGCACCGTCTCGGTGAACCTGAAGCCCGGCAGCTATGAGCTCGTGTGCATCATGCCCGGCCACTACCAGGCCGGCCAGCACATCCCGTTCAAGGTCACCGGCTAACACTGGGCACAACCTCCTCCGGTGGGAGGCACCGGTACCGGAAGCGGCGCCCCTCGGGCGCCGCTTCTGCGTTCGCGGGTCCGAGCACGGGCCGACAAGTCCGCGCGCACGCAGGGAAAAGCCGCTTGCAATGCCGCGCGACCGCTGGTTGTATGCGACCAGTGCTCGCTGCAGTAACGCAGGCGGTCGGGACGATGGCGGTCGTCGACGTCCCGGAGCCACCGCAGCCCGGCCCGGGCGAGGTGGTGGTCGGCCAGATGGCCGTGGGGATCTGCGGCTCGGACTACCACTTCTTCTCGGGTCACCTGACCGAAGAGGCCGGCGGTGGCGACCGCGCGTTCCCCAAGATCCAGGGCCATGAGGTGGCCGGCACCGTTGCGGCGGTCGGGCCCGGGGTGCGGCTCGAGCAGGGCAGGCCGGTCGCGCTGCATCCCCTGAGCCACTGCGGCAAGTGCTACCCGTGCCGGATGGGCCGCACCAACACGTGCGACAACTTCCAGCTGATCGGCATCCACGTGGACGGCGGCCTGCAGCAGCTGCTCGTGCTGCCCGAGGAACAGGTGTTCCCGATCGACGAGGACGACGCCGCGATTGGAGCGATGGCCGAGCCCGTGTCGATCGGCGTCCGCGCGGTGCGCCGCGCCCGGATCGAGGAGGGCGAGCACGTGGTGGTTCTGGGCGCCGGCCCGATCGGCCAGTCGGTATGCCTGCTGGCCCGCGAGCGCGGCGCCGAGGTGCTGGTGGTCGATCCGCAGGAGAGCCGCCTCGGGCTGAGCCGCGAGATGGGCGCCGAGGGCCTGGTGTGGGGCGACCGGGCGCAGGTGGTCGAGCACGCGCGCGAGTGGGCCGGTGGCGAGGGCGTGCCCGTGGCCGTGGACGCCACCGGCGTACCGCAGGCCGTGAGGGCCGCGGTGGACATGGCGGCGTCCGCGGGCCGCGTGGTGCAGGTGGGCATGTCGGGCGAGGAGGTGTCGCTGCGCGTGGGCAGCTTCACCGAGAAGGAGCTCGACATGCTGGGCGTGTGCTGCTGCGGCGGCGGCGAGTTTGCCGAGGCGGTGGCGGCCGTGGAGCGCAACTCGGACGTGGTGCGCCGCCTGATCAGCCACGAGTTCGAGCTGGAGCGCGCACCCGAGGCCATGGACTTTGCGATGAGCAATCCCTCAGAGGTGATGAAAGTGGTGATTCGTGGTGCCTGACCGTCCGGTTTACGACTACGTGATCGTGGGCGCTGGCTCGGCCGGCTGCGTGCTGGCCGCCCGGCTGAGCGAGGACCCCGACGTGAAGGTCGCGCTGCTCGAGGCGGGGCCGCCCGACACCGTCGACGAGATCCACACGCCCGCCGCCTTCCCCGCGGTGTTCAAGTCGAGCCTCGACTGGGACCTGCTCGGCGAGCAGGAGCCGGGCCTCGGGGGGCGCCGCCTCTACCTCCCGCGCGGTCGGGTGATCGGCGGCTCCAGCTCGATCAACGCGATGATCTACATCCGCGGCAACCGCGCCGACTACGACGAGTGGGCGGCCATGGGCTTCGAGGGCTGGGGTTACGACGACGTGCTGCCGTACTTCCGCCGCGCGGAAGACAACGAGCGCGGGGAGGACACCTTCCACGGCGCCGGCGGTCCGCTGAGCGTGTCGGAGAGCCGCTCGATGCACCCGCTCGTCGACACGATGATCGAGGCCGCTCAGCAGGCCGGCCACGAGCACAACCCAGACTTCAACGGCGCGCGCCAGGAGGGTGTGGGCCGCTTCCAGGTGACCCAGCGCGACGGCCTGCGCTGCTCGTGCGCGGACGCATACCTCAATCCCGCGAAGGATCGCCCCAACCTCGAGGTGATCTCGGGCGCGATGGCCACGCGCATCCTGTTCGAGGGCGATCGCGCCGTGGGCGTCGAGGTGTCGCTGGGCGGCCGGCTCGAGCAGCTGCGCGCCGAGCGCGAGGTGATCCTGTCCGCCGGCACCTACCAGTCGCCCGTGCTGCTGATGCTGTCGGGCATCGGCCCGGCGGCAGACCTCGCGCCGCTCGGCATCGAGATGCGCCAGGACCTGCCGGTGGGGGAGAACCTCCAGGACCACTGCATGGCGCAGGTGAACTACCTGACCGACGAGCAGAGCCTGTTCCTGGCCGTGAACCCTGAGAACATCGCGCTCCTCCAGGAGGAGGGCCGCGGCCCGCTCAGCTCGAACATCCCCGAGGCCGGCGCGTTCTTCCGGTCGCGCTCAGGGCTCGACGCGCCCGACATCGAATTCCACTTCGCCCCCTCGCTGTTCTTCGACGAGGGCCTCACCGCGCCGGCCGACCACGGCTATTGCTTCGGCCCCGTGGTGATCAAGCCATCGAGCCGCGGCAAGGTGATGCTGCGCGCGCCACTGCCGGACTCGAAGCCGCGCGTGCTGTGCAACTTCCTCACGACGGACGACGACATGCAGACGATGATGACCGGCGTGCGCATGGCGCTCGAGATCGCCAAGCAGCCGGCGCTGAAGGCAGTCGAGCGCGAGCCGTTCAGCGTGCCCGCCTCGGACTCGGACGAAGACGTAAAGGCGTTTATCCAGCGCGCCACCCAGACCGTGTACCACCCGACCTCGACCTGCTCCATGGGGCAGGTGGTGGACTCCGAGCTGCGCGTGCTCGGCATGGAGGGTCTGCGCGTTGTGGACGCCTCGGTGATGCCGACGATCACACGCGGCAACACCAACGCACCCACGATCATGATCGCTGAGAAGGGTGCCGATCTGATCAAGGGCGCGAGCGGCGTGCAGGCTGCCGCCACGGCCTGAGCAAGCCTCCTGTCTGAGAGCGGACGCGGTCCTTTAGGGGCCTGTTAACGCACCCCCAAGACCGCCGGACCGCCATTAATGTCCTGGCAATTAGGCACAGGATTGTTGATAATCCTGTGCAGGATTCGTAGATCTTCGGAGGAGACGGGATGCGGACAAGGCACATCTCGCTGCTTGCCGTGGCGCTACTGGCCATTGGCTTGACTGCAGCGCTGTCGGCCTGTGGTGGCGGCAGCAGCAACACGACCTCGAGCGCGGCCAGCACGCCGGCGGCTGCGAACACAACCAGCAACTCCTCGGCTGACGAGACCAGCAAGTGCGGTCCCAAGCCCGGCGTTCAGGCCACCGGGACGCCGATCAGGCTCGGGGCAATTGCCACCAAGCAGCCGGGCACCGACTTCAGCGACATCCCGAACATGACGAAGGCCTACTTCGACTGCGTCAACGCGAACGGCGGGATCAACGGGCACCCGGTGAAGATGTTCGTGGAGACCGAGCAGACCGACCCGGCACAGGACGCGTCGCTGGCGCGCAAGCTGATCCAGACCGACAAGGTCCTCGGGATCGTCGGCAGCTCGAGCATCATCGAGTGCTCCGTCAACCACGCGTACTACGAGTCGCAGGGCTACTACGTGATCGACGCCGGCATCGCGCCCGAGTGCTACGGCACCTCGAACAGCGCGCCGATCAACATGGGCCCCCGCTACAGCTCGGACGGCGCGACGCAGTACGCGATCCGCGCCGGCGCCAAGAAGATCGCGTTCGACCAGTCGAACGTGCCGGGCACCGGCTACATCGCCGCCGGCCCGACGCTGATCGCCAAGCAGGCCGGCGTACCGATCACGGCGCTGAAGGACAACGTGCCGATCCAGGACGCGAACTCAGTCGCGCTGAAGCTCGTGCAGGCCGCGGGTTCCGATGGCGCGGTGGTGCTGAACTTCACGCCGCCGGAGGCGCTGAAGATCCTGCAGGCCGCCCAGCAGCAGGGCCTGCAGGATCGCGTGAAGACGTGGGCCTGCTCCACTCCCTGCAACACGGACTTCCTCGCGAAGGCCCTGGGCTCGCAGTGGGACGGCAAGCTGGGTGTGAACGCGGAGCTCAACCTCACGAGCGCGCCGGGTCCGAACAGCACGCTCTACCGGGCGGTGCTGGCCAAGTACGGAAAGAACGTGACGGGCGGTCTCGGCAGCTTCAGCCAGATGGGCTTCACGGCTGGTCAGATCGCGCAGTCGGCGCTCGAGACGATCAAGGGGTCCTACACCCCGAAGACCGTCAACGCCGCCTTCAAAGCGGTGAAGGGCTTCAAGACCGACATCCTGTGCAAGCCCTGGTACTACGGCGACGCTCCGCTCCACATCCCCAACAACACGGACCGGACCGTGACGCCGCAGGGCGGCCACATGGTGCAGAAGGAGGACTGCTTCCCAATCTCGAGCGTGGATCCGGCGATCGCCCAGGTCCGCAAGATCGAGTCCAACCAGGGGTCCTAGGCATCCCTGGCCCTCCACGAACGCGCGCGGCCGGCCAGGCCGCGCGCGTTCTGCCGTTACGCGTAAGCTCGCTTGCGTGAAGTCGAACCGCTCGATCCCTTCGGCCGAGGTCGTGCCGGTGCTGATCTATCCGGACGTGCGCCAGGCGGTGGGGTGGCTCGAGGCGGCGTTCGGGTTCAGCGAGCGGCTGCGGATCGGGGAGAGCCACCGCGCCCAGCTCAGCTTCGGGGATGGCGGCGCGCTTATCGTGGCCGACGTGCGGCACGACCGGGTGCCGCCCCGGCCCGGCGAGTCAACTCACTCGGTGCTCGTGCGGGTGGAGGACGCGCGCGCTCACTGCGAGCGCGCCCGCGAGGCCGGCGCCAAGATCCTGATGGAGCCGACCGACTTCGAGTACGGCGAGCGCCAGTACGCGGCGGAGGACTTCGCCGGCCACCAGTGGACCTTCTCCGAGACGCTGGCCGACGCCGACCCCGAGGACTGGGGCGGCGAGCTAGTCGCGGACGTTTAGCTCCAGCCGGACCCCGTTCGGGTCCTGGATGAAGAGCTGGCGCATCACGCCCGGGATCTCGTTCTCCGCGGCGGCGACGCCGTGCTCCGCGAGACGAGCCTTCAGCTCGTCATAGCCGCTGGCGCTGAAGGCGATGTGGTCCACCGCCCCGGTACTGCCGGCCGCGGCCGACACGCCCGTGCCGGCGTTCTCCACGTGCGCCTCGTAGCCGGTGCGATCCGCCACGTGCACCGCCGGCACATCGCCGAGGTAGAGCCAGTAGCCGGGGAAGGGGAGGGGCGGGCGCTCGCCGTCGACGAGCCCGAGAACGCGCTCGTAGAAGTCGCGCGTGCCGTCCATGTCGTCGCTGAGAACGAGGAAGTGCTCGATGTGGCCGAGCGCCAAGGCTCAGCTGCCGGCAGGACCGGCGTGCGCGCCGTTCCCGCCGTTCTGCCCGACGCTGCCGCGCAGGAGGTAAGCGGAGTGGAGCAGGCTCGGATCCGCCTTGAGCTCGCTCGCGGTGCCGGAGAACTGCACGCGGCCGCCCTCCATGATGTAGGCGCGGTTGGCCAGGCTTAGCGCCACCGTGGCGAACTGCTCGATCAGCAGCACCCCGACGCCCTTGGACGCGACCTGCTCGATCGTGGGCAGCAGGCGCTGCACCACGACGGGCGCGAGGCCTAGTGACAGCTCGTCGATGAAGATGAACTTGGGCTGAGACACGAGCGCCTGCGCCAGCACGAGCATCTGCTGCTCGCCGCCCGACAGCAGCCGCCCGGGCACCTCGAGGCGCTTCTGCAGCTCGGGGAATAGCTCGAGTGCTGTGTTGAGGCCTTCCTTGGCCTCGCTGCGCGAGAGCGAATAGGTGGCCACGCCGAGGTTCTCGCGCACCGTGAGCAGTGGAAGCAGACGCCTGCCCTCGGGCACGATCGCGACGCCCGCCTGGCGGATGCGCTCCGGGCGGCGGCCGCTGAGCGTGTTCCCGCTGACCGATATCGAGCCGCCGGCGATCCGCAGCACACCCCCGACCGCGAGCACGAGGCTGGACTTGCCGGCGCCGTTGGGGCCTAGCAGAGCCGTGACCTCGCCGGGCGTGACGTCGAGGGACACACCGCGCACGACTGGCCGCCCGCCACGCTCGACGACCAGGCTGTCGATCCGCAGGATCTCGTCGGTCTTGACGTCCTCGGGCGCTGCGGCCGGAGTCTGCGTGGCCTCGGTCTCGCTCATGCGGCTGCCTCCGCCTCGGCGCCGAGGTATGCATGCTTGACCTTGTCGTCGCGCAGCACGTCGGCGGTGGCGCCGTCGGCGATCAGCTTGCCGAAGTCGAGCACCGCGGTCTTGCTGCAGCACGCGGACACGAGGCTCATGTCGTGGTCGACGAGGATCACGAGCGCGCCTATCTCTCCCGGAATCTTCTGGATGATCTTGCCCATGCGCTCCGTCTCCTCGTCCGGAAGACCGGCGGCGGGCTCGTCGAGCAGCACAATCCGCGGCGTGCCGACAACCGCGCGGGCAATCTCAACCAGGCGGCGCTCGGCGGCGCCCAGCGAGGCCACCTTCGCGTATGGGCTCGCGGTGAGACCCACGAATTTGATCGCCCCGAGCACGTCCTCGTCACGGGAAGCGCGCACCTCCTTGGACGAGTGCTCGTGCACCATCAGCACGTTCTCGTAGATCGTCAGCTCCTCGATGGCCTGCTCGGTCTGGAAGGTGCGGCGCAGGCCCCAGCGGGCGCGCCGGTAGTGCGGCATCGAGAACAGGTCCTCGTCGAACACCGTGACCGAACCCTCCGCGGGGCGCACAAAGCCGCTGAGTACGTTGAAGAACGTGGTCTTGCCCGCGCCATTTGGCCCGATCAGCCCGTTGGTGCCCTCGCCGAAGTCGACCGTCATGTGGTCGAGCGGGGTGACTCCGCCGAAGCGGACCGTGAGGCCCTTGATCGAGATCAACCCGCACGCTCCCGCGCCGGCGCGCCGCGCGCGCGTGTGAAGAGTCCGCCGATCAGGCGTCCCAGCCTGGCCATGTCACGCGGGAACTGGTAGACGATGCCCTGCGGCGCGGTGAGCAGGACCTGCAACACGCCGACCCCGAACAGGATCGTGAGCAGGTCGGCCGGCAGGCCCCAGTTGTCGAGCAGTGCAGGCAAGAGCCGCATCAGCGCTCCCGCGACTATCGCTCCCCAGAAGCTGTAGATGCCGCCCATCAGTACCGCGGCGAGCAGCAGGATCGAGTCCTGCGTCGGGAACTGAAGGGTGAAGAGCTGGCCGCTGCGGGCCGCGAGCAGGCCACCCGCCACGCCCGTGAGGAACGAGGCGAGCGCGAACGCCCACAGCTTGTAGAGCGTGATGTTCACGCCACCGGCGAGCGCCGCCGGCTCGCTCTGGCGGATTGCGGCCCAGGCCCGGCCCGGCTTCGCGCGCACGTGTAGAAGTGCGATCAGGAACATGATCGCCACCACGATCACCGTGTAGCGGAAGAAGGCAGTGTCGGCGTGCGCCAGGGCCGGGCGGCGGATGGTGCCGTTGCCGCGGTCGCTCTCGGTGTGACCGAGGAAGCCGGCGCCGCCGTTCGGGAAGTTCGTGGTCCTGAGCGCGACGCCGATTGCGCCCGCGAGCATCAGGGTGATCAGCGCGAGGTAGAGGCCCTGGAGCCGCAGGGCCGGTAGCCCGATGAGCGTGCCGATGACCATCGTGATCAGTCCCGACAGGAGCAGGATCACCGGGAACGGGAGGCTGGTGGCGAAGCACAGGCGCGCCGCCACCCAGCCCGCAAGCGCCAGCACCGCGATCTGGCCAAGCGAGACGAGACCGGTGCGCCCCATGAGGACGCCGAGGCCGAGGGCGACGACGGAGTAGATCGCGGTATCCGTGGAGACGTTGATCCAGTAGCCGCTCAGGATCGCCGGCAGAAGGAAGAGAACGATCGCCAGCAGGCCCAGGATGATGAGCGCGCGTACGCGCTCGCCGGCGGTGAGCTTCGGCACCCAGGAGCGGCCGCCGCCACCGCCCTTCGCAGTGGTAGGTGCCTCTGGGGCCGTTGTCTCTGCGGTGGCGCTCACAGTGCTAGCCCGCCCGACCAGTCAGGGCGTTGCCGCGCCGGCCGGAGAGCAGGAACAGTGCGATCGTCGCCAGCACGAACGGGGTCATGTCCCGGTACTGGGAGATCGAGAGGATCGGGGTGATCAGCGCGTTGACGAGGCCGATGCCCATCGCGGCAAGGAAGGTGCCGGGGATCGACCGCAGGCGCCCGATCAGCGTGGCCGCGAGCGACGAGATCACGAGGAACGTGAGCGTGGTGGCATCGAGGCCGACAAGGTTGGAAAGCAGCAGGCCGGAGGCGCCTGCGAGCAGGCCCGAGCCGAGCCAGGCGGCGGCCTCGACGCGGCGTACCGGCACGCCCAGCGTGGCGGTGATCTCGCGGTCGTTGGCCAGCGCGCGCATGGCGGTGCCGAGGTTGGTGAAGCGCAGGAACAGCCCGGTGACGATCGTAATGACGATGCCGAATCCGAGCGCGATCACCTGCGTGTAGTTGACGAACACGTCGCTGACCTCGAAACCGTGGTTCGAGCTGGGCAAGATCATCGAGCGAGCCTTGTCGCTCCAGACCCAGGACATGATCCCCAACAGGATCAGCGCCAGACCGAGCGTGGCCACCGCCTTGATGAGCGGGTCACGCCCGGAGAGCGGGGGACCGAAAAGCGCTCCGTACAGGAGCGTGACGGCGCCCCCGAACAGAACGCAGATGACAAAGGCTGGGCCCTCGGCCCAGCCATTGTGGTTGATGAGCTGCCAGGCGATGAGGGCGCCCATGGCTCCTACGGCGCCGAACGCGAGGTTCAGCACTCCAGTTGCCCTGTAGAGGACCACCATCCCGACCCCGGACATCGCGTACACGCTGCCCAGAGCAAGTCCGGTGATGATGAACGGCTTGAAGTCCTCCCAGCTTGGCATTTGGAACCTTGGACGCCCTCTTACCTAGTCCGTCTTACCTAATTGTCTTATCTATCACGTACCGGCGACAGGTGCCCCGGCCTGCGTGAGGCTCGGATCCTTCTGCTCGATGCCACGCACCTGGGCGATGCCCGGGTCCGCCGCCGAGATCGGGATGCACCCGTCCTTGATCACCATCTTGCCGTTGTGAGGCGTGGTGGTGAAGTCGGTGTTGTTCGGGATGTGCAGCGGTGCTGACCCGTAGTACCAGGGCTTGCACAGCATGTCCGTCTTCCAGCCCTTGAGGTTCTTGATGGCCGTGTTGACCGTCTTCAGGTCGTACGTGTCGCCCTTGATCGACTCGAGCGCCGTCACGACCTGCTGAGCCATCGTGAAGCCCATCTGGCTGAATGAACCAAGACCACCGGTCACCTTCGAGCCGTACTTGTCGAACACCGCCCGGTAGAGGTTCGTCTGCGGGCCGTTGTTGTCCGTCACGTTCAGCTCGGCGTTGACGAGCAGCTTGCCGTCCCACTGCTGACCCAGTGCCTTCGCGACGAAGTCGGTGTTGCACGGGGTGGAGCAGGCCCAGGCCTTGACGCGGTCCTGCAGGTTCTGCTGCTGCGCGGCCTGGAGGATCTTCAGCGCCTCGGGCGGCGTGAAGTTCAGCACCACGCCACCGTCCGTGCCCGCGGCCTGCACGAGCTTGAGGGCGATGGAGTTGGCGTCCTGAATCGGCACGTTGTCCTTGAAGGACTCGATCGGCACGTTCAGGCTCTTGGCCACCGCGGTGGGGCCAGCCTGGATGTAGCCGGTGCCAGGCACGTTCGACTGGTCGAACGCGATCTTCTTCGCGCCCGCGCGAATGACGCCCTGAACGGCGCCGTCCGAGCTGTAGCGCGGACCCATGTTCGGAGGCGCGCTGTTCGAGGTGCCCCAGCACTCAGGGGCGATGCCGGCGTCGAGCTCGTAGATGCCGAGCGACTCCCAGTACTTGTGGTCCACGGCGCACTCGATGATCGAGAAGCCACCCACCACGCCGACGACCTTGTCGGACTGAATCAGCTTGTGGGCGAAGCCCGCAATCTGCGCCGGGTCGGTCTGCTCCTCGTAGTACTTGTACTTGATCGGGTGGCCATTGATGCCGCCGTTGTCGTTGACGCAGTTGAAGTAGGCCTGCGCCATCGTTGCGCCATCCGTGAAGTCCGTTCCCGGCTGCTTCGTGACGATCGCGCCGAGCTTGATCGGCGTGCCGGAGGCCTTGACGCCCGGCTTCTGACCGCACTTCGTTACGTCGGCCGCCGCGGCCTGCTGCGTGCTGCTGCCGCCGCCACCAGTCGCGCCGGTCGATGCCGACGTGCTGCTCTTGTTGCTGCTTCCGCATGCGGTCACCACGATCGACAGGCCCACTGCTAGCAGCAGCAGGCCCAGCACGGATCGAGTACGCCGCGAGCCCAAGTGCTTCCTCACCGCTCCTCCTCCTCGATGGAATACGAGTCCACGCCGCCCCCAGCGACGCATCGGTCGATACTAAATGCAACCCCAGATGTATGCAATGGCGCGTGTTCTAGGGGGGTTAACGCCGTATTAAGGCCTGTGTGGGGCCTCTTCTGAATACAATTTCGGTCCTCGGCGGTATGCTGGCCCCGGACCCGCGTATGAGTGCGCACACCGACGGCACCTCGCAAACGATGCGAGCGCTTCTCCGCCTCAGGGAGCTGCTGCTGAGCGGGGAATTCGCGCCCGGAGCGCGCATGTCGGAGCTTCCGCTGGTCGATCGCCTGGGTGTTTCGCGCACGCCTCTGCGGCTCGCTCTCGCCGCTCTCGAGCACGAAGGCTTCCTGCGCGTCCTGCCCGGAGGCGGCTACGTGGTGCGCGAGTTCACGCGCGCCGACATCGACGACGCGATCGAGCTGCGCGGGGTGCTCGAGGGCACCGCGGCGCGCTTCGCCGCCGAGCGCGGGGCGAGCCGGCGCGAGCTGAAGGCGCTCGAGGACATCGTGGAGCAGAGCGACGAGGTGGTGCGCCAGGCCGATTACGCCTCGTTCGAGATCTACGTGGAGCTGAACGAGCGCTTCCACGCGCTGGTCTACGAGGCGGCGCGCAGCCCGTTGCTCACGCGGGCGCTCGACCAGATCATCGCGTTGCCGTTCGCCGGGCCGAGCGCTTTCGTGTTGACCGAGGCGGAGCTGCCCGAGTCCCGCGAGGTGCTGATCGTCGCTCAGAGCCACCATCGCGCGCTGATCGACGCGATCGAGCGGCGCGAGGGCGGGCGCGCGGAGGCGGTCGGTCGCGAGCATGCGCGGCTCGCGCGCCACAACCTCGACATCGTGCTGCGCCACCGCGAGATGCTCGAGCGGCTGCCGGGCGCATCCCTGCTTTCGCTGCCCGACGGGGACGACGAGGAAGCGGAAGAGGGCGTGCCGTCCGAGGCGAGCACGTAGCGATCCCACGGCTTCCCATTGTCAACCCGGCGTAGACTGCCGACCAGCCTGAGAGCGCGGACGTTCTTGCCGATCCGTGCGTTATCTGGTCTAGCATCAGCCGAGGACTTCCCGGGAGAGGAGTGGTACTGCTGGCCCAACAGCAGGCAGCGACCGCGTCGCCTGAACGCACGACCCGTGAGCCGGAGCGCTGGCATCTCCGGGACGTGCCGAGCGCGCGCGGCCTGGATGCGTGGACCGAGATCCTCGCGACCACGCACCTGAGCTTCGACGTCTACCCGACGGCGCGCACTCCCGAGATGTTCAACGGCGCGGTGTCGCGGCGGCGGTTCGGGGGGCTGGCGCTCGTGGACTGCGCTTCCTCGCCGTGGCTCGGTCGTCACGGGAAGGCCGTTTACGGGGACGAGCCGGAGCCGATCGTGGGCTTCCAGTTCGTGCGCAAGGGCGTCGAGCTGGTGCGCGAGAGCGGCCGTGAGGTGAAGGTCACGGCAGGCGACATCGTGCTCTGGGACGGCTGGCAGCCCACCGAGGTGGAGGTGGTCGAGCCGTTCCTCAAGCGCACGCTGATCTTCCCGCGCGACCGGGTGCTGTCCGTGTGCCCGCGGCTGGCCGAGCTGAAGGCGCTGCCGCCGCTGAATCAGAGCGGCCCGGCGCGTCTGCTCGTTCGCTATCTGGACGCGCTGGCGATGGAGCTGCCCGGGCTGGACGACGCTGCCGGGTCCGCCGCTGCCGATGCCGCGCTCGAGCTCTTGCGCGCCGCCGTGGAGCCAACGGTGCCGAGCACGCGCTCGGCCAAGCGCCAGGCGCTGCGCGCCGACGTGCGCCGCTACGTGCGCTGCCATCTGCAGGACCCCACACTGTGCCCGGAGACGATCGCCAAGGCGCACGCGATCTCGGTGCGCGCGCTGCACGCGCTGTTCGAGGACTCGGGCGAGTCGGTGGCGGGGCTCGTGCGGCACGAGCGGCTGTCGCGCTGCTTCGACGATCTGGGCCGGACGGCGGGCGGCTCGGTTACGGAGATCGCCTTCCGCTGGGGCTTCCGCGACGCGGCCCACTTCTCGCGGGTGTTCAAGCGGGAGTTCGGCATCACGCCCACCGAGGCGCGGCATGAGGCGCTGGCACGCATCGGCAAGGAATCGGGCGCTGCCGGGCTGGATCCGGGCGACGGGCTTCTCTAGCTTCGCGGCTCGATGGCTGGGCTGATGGAAGGCAAGGCGGGGCTCGTCACGGGCGCTGCCAGCGGTATCGGGCGCGCGTGTGCGGTGCGCTTCGGGCAGGAGGGGGCGTCCGTGGTTGTGTCCGACCTCGAGAGCTCGCGCGCGGGCGGCGAGGAGACCGTGCGGATGATCGTGGACAGCGGGGGCACAGCCGAGTTCTTTCCATGCGACGTGTCCTCTTCCACCGACTGCGAGGCGCTCGTCGCGCGGGTGGTCGAGACCTACGGCAAGCTCGACTTCGCCCACAACAACGCGGGCATCGGGGTGCACGCGCCCCTTGCGGAGACCACGGACGAGGACTTCGACCGCGTGATCGCGGTCAACCTGCGCGGGACCTTCCTGGGGATGAAGTTCCAGATCCGGCAGATGCTGCTGGGTGGCGGCGGGTCGATCGTCAACACCTCGTCGAACGCGGGGCTGCGCGGCGTCCACATGCTCGGCGCCTATGCGGCCTCAAAGCACGGGATCGTCGGATTGACCAAGAATGGGGCGATCGAATACGCGAATGACGGCATCCGGGTGAACGCGGTCTGCCCAGCGGCGATCATGACGCCGCTGATGTGGGACCTGCCTGAAGACCGCCAGCGGGAGATCCTCTCCCCGCAGGCCATGGACCGGTTTGGCGAGCCGGCCGAGGTGGCCGCGGCGGTGGCGTGGCTGTGCTCGGACGACGCCTCCTTCGTGACCGGGGTGGCGATGCCGGTGGACGCCGGATCGGTGGCGGGCTGGTGACGCTCGAGGCCGCGGGGCTGTCCGCGTCGGATGTGGCCGCGTGGCGGTCGGCGACGCCGACCACGCTCGGCTCGTTTCCCGCGGCGGCGCGGGCAACCTGCGACTTCCTGACGCGCGGCGAGGACCTGCTCGGGCGGCTGCCCGCGCGTGCGGAGCGGTCCGAGACGGAGCAGGCCGCGGCGGCTGAGATCGCGGCTTTGCTGTCGGGCGCCCGCGAGGACTTCATGCGTGCCTATGCCTCCGACGTGTACTGCGCACTTACGGACGACATGCGGCTGGGGTTGCGCGTGGAGGAGCTGGTCTACGCGGCCGGCGATCTCTATCCCGGTCTGGTGCCGACGCGCTCGGCGATGGAGGAGGAGCGCGCGCGCAAGCTGGCCGACAAGGAAGGTCTCGAGATCGCCCAGGGCCTGTTCCTGGCGTTCGTGCTGGCGTCGCCTTCGGTGGGCTCGCACCTGGTGTGGTCGATGCTGCGTCCGACCGAGGCCGCGCTCGAGCGGCTCGAGGAGTTCCGCTCGACCGGCGTGGCGGATCTGGAAAGGGCCCACGTCGAGCGGCGCGGCAAGGCGGCGGTTGTGGAAATTCGCAACCCGCGTCACCTGAACGCCGAGGACGTGAACACGCTGCCCGACACCGAGACGGCGGTGGACCTCGCGCTGCTCGATCCCGAGGTGGAGGTCGGGGTGTTCCGCGGCGGGGTGCTCGACCACCCGCGCTACGCCGGACAGCGGATCTTCGGCGCCGGGATCAACCTCACCCTGCTCTACACGGGCAAGATGGACTACCTCTTCTACATCACCCGCGACATGGGCTACGTGAACAAGCTCTACCGCGGGCTCAGCTCCGAGGAGTTCCGGCCGGGCGAGCCGGAGCAGACGATCGAGAAGCTGTGGGTGGCCGCCGTGGAGACGTATGCGATCGGCGGTGCCTGCCAGCTCCTGCACACGGTGGACCACGTGATCGCCACGCGCGGATGCCGCCTGTATCTGCCGGCGCGCAAGGAGGGGATCATTCCCGGCGCCTCCAACCTGCGGCTTGCGCGCTCGGTGGGAGACCGCCTGGCGCGGCAGGCGATCATCTCCGGGCTCGAGTTCGAGGCCGGCACGCCACAGGGGGACCTGCTTTGCGACGAGATCGTCGAGTCCGGCGGCGCCGAGATGGACGCGGCGGTGGAGGCGCGGGTCGAGGCCTTGACTTCGTCAGGCTTGGTCAACGCGGCGGCCAACCGGCGCGCGATGCGGATTGGCGACGAGCCGCTCGACATGTTCCGCGAGTACATGGCCACCTACTGCCGGGAGCAGGCCTACTGCCATCTGAGTCCGGCGCTGGTGCGCAACCTCGAGGCGAACTGGAATGCTCACGAGCGCCGCGTCTGAGCGGCTGCCGCGAGAGGAGCTCCGCGCGTTGCAGGACGAGCGGTTGCGGGCTGCCTTTGGCGTTTCGCTCGACTCCTTGGCCGAGCAGCGTTTTACGTCCAAAGCGGCATTGAGGGAGGCGTATCCGTTCGGGTTGCTGCGCGTGCCCGTGTCTGATTTGGTGCGGGTGCACGCCTCTTCCGGCACGCACGGCAAACCGACAGTCGTGGGTTACACGCGTGCGGACCTGGACGCGTGGACGGAGCTGATGGCGCGCTGCATGACCATGGCCGGCGTGCGTCCGGGGATGCTCGTGCACAACGCCAACACCTACGGGCTGTTCACCGGCGGGCACGGCTTCCACCAGGGGGCGGAGCTGATCGGTGCGACGGTGGTGCCGGTGTCGGGCGGGCAGACCGTGCGGCAGGCGATTCTGCTGCACGACCTCGGGGCGCAGGTGCTGGTGGCGACGCCTTCGTATTCGCTCGTGATCGCGGCCGCCGTGCGCGAGGCCGGGATCGACCCTGAGTCCCTGAAGCTCGAGCTGGGGCTGTTCGGCGGCGAGCCATGGACCGACGGGCTGCGCGAGCAGATCGAGCGCGAGCTGCCGGGAATTAAGGCGGTGAACTTCTATGGGCTGTCCGAGATGTGCGGGCCCGGGGTGGCTGTGGAGTGCATCGAGGCGCGCGATGGGCTGCATGTGCACGAGGATCACTTCCTGGTCGAGGTGATCGATCCGGAGACCGGCGCCCTGCTCGACGAGGGCACCGAGGGCGAGCTCGTCTTCACCACGCTCCTCAAGGAAGCGATGCCGCTGTTGCGCTATCGCACCGGCGACATCGGCTCGTTGGTTCTGGAGCCGTGCGCCTGTGGGCGGACCACCGCGCGGATCCGCGGGCTGCGCGGGCGGCGCGACGACATGATCATCGTGCGCGGGGTGAACCTGTATCCGTCCAACGTCGAGCACCTGCTGATGGGCGTGCCGGAGGTGGCGCCTCACTATCAGCTGGTGGTGGAACGGGAGGGGGCGATGGACGAGCTGACGGTGCAGTGCGAGCCGGCCTCGTCCTCCGCTGACGTGGGTTCTTTGGGCGCCACTGTGGAGATGCTTCTAAAGGAGCACCTAGGGATTCGGATCAACGTCGAGGTGCTGCCCGTTGGCGGGGTTCCCCGCAGTGAGGGGAAGGCGGTCAGGGTTGTGGATCGGCGAGGAGGATCCTGATCCTTTGCGCGACCGTCGCCGGCTCCTGTGTGAGCTGGCGCCAGGTCACTCGTACTACGCGATAACCGGCTAGGAGTAGGACTGCGTCGCGCTCGCGGTCGGCCTCGAAAGCTTTCCGGTTGAGGTGGAAGCCGATGCTGTCGAGTTCCACGATGAGGTTGGTGCCCGGGAAGTGGGCGTCGACCTCTTTGCCCTCGATTTCGCCGTTCATGACTGGCTCGGGCAGGCCGTAGTCGTGGCACATGTGCCAGAAGCGCCGCTCCATCTCCGAACGCAGCGTTGGCTCGGGGCGGAAGTCAGCGAGTAGGGAGCTGAGTGGCTTCACACCGCGCCGTCCGTGGCTCCGCGCGAGTAGCTCTTGCATCTCGAAGCCGTCGAAAATACGAAGGCGTTCGGCTTCGTTGATCGCGCGTTCAAGGCGCCTTGGTGGCACAACCGCGGCGAGGTCGAGCAGCGTGCGGGCGACTGTGGTGGTCGGAACGCCGTCGTGGACCGTGACATCACGCGGGTCGAGGCTTCTGACCAGATGCAGGTCGATGCCGGGCTGGCCGCGCTTCGAGCGGCCGGGGACGATGATGTCGACCTTGGCGCGGGCGCTCTGCAGAATGCCCCGCCAATCCGCCGCGCTCCGGTAGCCGAGAATGCCGCCGTCGTAGGCGAGGGTCGGGGCCATGACGCGGCCCTTTGCCGTTATCGCTTCGTGGCCTAGGAGGTAAACGCCGCGTAGGTAGCGATGCAGGCGACCACGCCTCAGCCACGACTCGATGGTGCGCGGTCCCACCCCGAGCGCTAGGAGCTGGTTACGGGAGATCGGCCCGCCTTGCCTGGTGGCCAGCTCCGCGATGGCACGTGGTCGATCTGGCCCGTCATAGTGGCGGGTTAGGTCGACCACGTCTGGCATTTGGCCAGCGTGGCAGGGGCACTGCCAACGTTCCAGACCTGTCTGTAACGGTTGTGTGGCGCCTACGCGACGAGTTGTTGGCTGCCGCTGAGGTAGCCGCTTTCGTTGGCGTCGAGGTGGTCCGCCAGACGTGCCGCCATCGACATGATCGTCATCGAGGGGTTGACCGACAGGGTCCGCGGGAACACGCAGCTGTCGCCCACGTAGAGGCGCTTCACGTCGTGGGACTGGCCGTTCGAGTCGACCACCGAGTTCGAGCTGTCGCTGCCCATCCGGCAGGAGCCCTGCACGTGGGTGGAGGCGAAGGAGGACCACAGCACCTGCGAGGCGCCCGCGGCTTCCAGCACCTGCTTCGAGAACTCGAACGCGGCCTGCTGGCGGGCGATCTCGTTTGACTGGAAGTCGCACCAGTACATCTCGTTGCCGTCGGCGTCGACCTCGATGCGGCCGTTGTTGTCGTCATTGGACAGGCACAGCAGGCCGATCCAGTTGCGGTACTGCTTGGCGGCGTCGACGAGCGGCTGGCCCCACATCGGGCCGTTCTCGTCGCACAGCGCGACGGTGAAGCCGATCGGGTCCTGCACCGTCACGGCCTCCACGATGTAGCCGCCCTTGTCGTCCGGCGCGTTGTCCATGAAGTGCGACGAGATCGGCGCCACCATGTGCGCGTCCTGCGGCTCGTCGAAGAGGCCGAAGACGAATTGCGCCGGGTGGAAGCCGAGGTTCCGCCCGACCCAGTCATTGGGCACCTCGGAGCGCATCAACAACTGAGGAGTGCCCAGGGCACCACAGGCGACGACAACGACGTCCGCATCAACCACGTGAGTGGCGCCGGACGAATCGACGTATTCCACCCCCGTCGCTTCCTCATTGCTATGCAGTACGCGCTTGACAAAGCACTCCGGCCGAAGCTCAAGACGGCCAGCCATCCAGTTGGACCGAATCCACGTATTCAGCGTGCCCTTGCCGGCGTTGGTTGGACAGCCCTGAAGGCACGACCCGCACTGCGTGCAGTTTTCGTCCGTGTAGGCGTCAACGGGCTCGAGCTCGTAGCCAAGAGCCTCGAACCCCGCCGCCGCCGTCCGCACGCACTTGCGCCAGTTCCAATCCACGCGCCGGCGCACGCCCAGGTACTCCTCCACGCGCTGGTAGTACGGCGCCAGGTCGTCCGTCGAGAGCTGCACCCCGGACGCCGCCGCCCACTTGTCGAGCTCCCGCTGCGACGCCCGCAGGGCCAGCTTGGTGTTGATCGTGGTGGTGCCGCCCACGCAGCGGCCGGCAATCAGCGCCAGCGGCCCCGGCCCCGGGTCGCCCGCGGGCAGAGCGAGCCTGATCGGGAACCACATGTCGTTGGAGGCCTTCGACTCCCAGCGCTCGAACTGCGCAGCGGTCAGGTGCGGGCCGGTCTCGAGCAGGAGCACGTTGCGCCCGCGCTCGGCCAGCTCGCCGGCAACCACGCCGCCGCCGGCCCCGGAGCCGACGACCACGACCTCGAAGCGCTCGCTCATCACGCCACCCCCAGGTAGGACCAGTCCTTCTTCACGCGCGCCGCAAGCGGCGAGGCGTTGAAGCCGATTTCCTCGTAGGCGGATGGGCCGGAGCCATCGGGCGCCACGAAGTCGCTGTAGAAGGCCTCGACGCACAGCGCGCGCATCGTCTGGAACTCGGGCGTCATGGCAACTGGGCGCAACCCCTCAGTGCCCTGAGACGCCGCTTCAGCCAAGGCGTCGACAGCAGCAATAAAGGCATCGCGCTGAGGCGGGGGCATCTTCGCCATGACGGCATCCACGTAAACCACCGGCTTCACGCGCGCCGACCCAGGCACGATCGCCTCGCACAGCTGCTCCACAACGCGCGTGCGCTGTTCGTCCAAGACCTGCATTCAGTTCCCCCTCATCGATTTCGGCCAGATGCCCTGTTTGCCCGGCGACAGGATTCCCCGCGGATCGACCGCGTCCTTGATCGTCTCGCAGAAGCGCATGTACGCGTGGTCGTTCCACGAGTACTGCCGCGCCGCCAGGTCCATGAAGTCGAGATGTGCGCGGTACTCGCCGTAGCCCTGCTTGGCAGCCTGCTCGACGAGGCGCTTGGACACGTCGAACGCCGAGCGCACCTGCTGCTCGTTCTTCGTGTCGTAGATGACCATTGTGATGTGGGCGAAGGAGCGCGCGCTCACCGGCAGGAGCGACGCCATGTAGTCGAGCCCCGCCTCGGCCAGCATGCCGCGCATGAGGTCGCGCAGCTCGGAGGCGTCGCGCCCGGTCAGGGGAGCAATCGGCGAGAAGCCGATGTGGCCGCCCTCCTCGCCGCCGTACCAGCCGGTCATCTGGTTGAGGTCCAGGTTGGGCACGCCGCCCATCACGCGCTCGTGGGGGTTCTCAAGTGACGGGATGTCCGCGGGCGCGTGCTTCGAGCCCCATACGTCCACGCCGTCGATCGCCCCGAACGCGGCTCGCACCTTGGCGAACTGGTGGTCCACCACCGCCTCGTCGCCGTACAGCGCGCAGCGCAGCATCCAGCGGCCGATGTCGAGCTCGCGGCCCATGCG
>Ga0068856_100002356_pt1 | contig 19435 bp, 15 predicted proteins | sample KBSCornC62_FD_66595 | JGI IMG/M metagenome (GOLD analysis project Ga0068856, IMG submission 66595) | Corn rhizosphere microbial communities from Kellogg Biological Station, Michigan, USA - KBS Corn C6-2 | ecosystem: Host-associated > Plants > Roots > Rhizosphere > Soil ...
CTTGTGTTCCGCTCGAAACCTATACGGCGACCTCTTTCCCTTCAAACACCATCTCCTTAACCCTCACCCGCAACGCCAACTCAAACTGCTTCGCTTCCTCAACCTCCGAAAACGCCAGCGCGCGGAGTTCCTGCTCGATCCGGCGGCGGTAGTCGGATACTAACGAATCAGAAACGCCTAATGAAGCGGCTACTTCCAATTGTGTAGCCTGTTCCGGGCTCAAATAACAATGCCAAAGAACCCCAAGAATTCGATTGTACTGCTTTACCTTACCACGCACGGCTTCGTGAAGGTTCTTCAGAAATAGATCGACATAACCGGCAGCTTCGCGCTCCGATTCCCGCCGTAGCAATCCCTGCTCAGGATTCTCGCGCCGATCAACGGGATCGTAACCACCATTGTCATGATCGTTGTCGTCGCCATCCAATGGTACGAGATAGATGTCCATGACCGGCAATCGCGACATGACCAGGCTGCGTAACGTCCGCACGTCCACTGGTGAATCGACAGCATCCAAAACCGAGACGATCAAGTCCTCGAGATCCGGATTACTAATCACTACCTGTGAATCGCCAGTGCAACCAACCATGCGCGTGTCGCGCTGGCGAACTGGAATTATCTGGACCCTCTGCTCAACTTCGTGGGATCCGCGTCGGGTTTTGTTTTCATTCCACTCGCTTAATCCATAAACTCGATCCGCTAGACGCCTGTGCGGTTCATCGTCAATACCACTCGTGTCAAACCGTTTGAAGTTTGCACTCGACTGGATCAAAGTAGAAATGCGACGAGCAAGTCGATAACTCTCAGGGTGTCGTTTACGGAGCTCTGCTGTCAGCAGATTGGTTAATTCGATCTGACTTATCTCACACTCGATTTCGTAATCGCTCATGCCGGTGTCGAGATAGTGTTCGAATCGATTCTTACTTAGGAGCTGGACGAAGAGCTCCTGAGTGAGATCGGTATAAGCTCCGGCGCCGCCCTCTTCAACCAGCAGGCCGGCACTGCGAGACGCTCGCACAAGGGGATGATGGGAGACGATTCGATGCAAGTCGGTCCAGAGCCGACTGACGTCTGACGACCTGAGACTCTCGACCCACTTCGCAGTTTTTCCCTGGCGCTCGTGGGCCTTGCGAGATCGGGTCGATGACTGTTTTTCAGTTGTCCCGGAGTCTAGCGACTCTTCGTAATCTTCACTTATCGATTTCACAGCATTGTCCGTTTGGTCGTGTTCGCCCCTGGAACATCTTGTGACGCACTCTTCCGTGTCGTTGGGGTAGGGTTTTGCGGGCTGGATTTATGGGACGACAAGGATGAATAGGTCCTGTTTTCCTTTTTGACCTGACGAGGAGGAGATCGGCTGGGTCACTTCGAAAGTCTTAGAACGTGTGGGTTCCTTTTTTTTGGTATGGAGACTGACTGCCAATGAGGCGACTGCGGAAACTGCTTTGCCCGATCACTCTCATGTGGGCAATTCCTGGAGTGTTTGAGCCAGCTGGCGCTTACCCGCTGACTACGAAAAGCATGGTAACAACAATTTAAATAATGGGCAACATCTTTTTACAGTAGAAGAATTTAGGGAAAATACTGAGGAAAAATGCGAGGCGATGTGTGCAGTTGTCTGGAAATCGAGCGGCATTGAGTATTTTGTGTGGTTGAACAAACGGATGGTGCCTTTCTGCGGACGCGATTAAGACCTCCATTGCCCTGGGTCCTCTTCCCTGCAGCTTCCAGACTTCGTTTGCAAACGTTAGATTTATCGCTGAAGGACTTCCCAGGGTAGCGATGACAACCCAAACCATTACGATTCCTTTTCGAAAGACAGCCGCATGCCCGTCGTCCGCACAGCTTCTCCTTCTCCGCGGGGGCAAACTCTCAATGAAGCGTTCGTCGCTGGTGGGGCAGCATTTGGAGACTTGTGACTTCTGCAATGCCGAGCTGCGGCTTCTCGCGCATCACCGAGGAAGCAGGCAAAAAACAAGGGTTCCTCAGATACCGAAGAACTTGAGGATCTTGGCTGAGTCGATACTCCGCAAGGCGTGATTGTTGGGCTGAGCCCTCGTAGACAAACCCTCTAACGAGAAGCGTGGTCGGCATTTCCAATCTGGCGCTTCACTGCTATTACAAAGCTCTAATTCTCCCCAAATAAGAAGCGCGAAAAAATCAGAAATGTCGGTCCTGGGAGCGCAGGCGTCCCCGCCTGCCCGCGTCGAGCGCTGCCCTGATCGGTGCGCCACTGTTCGCTAAGCAAGGCCGTTGAGGCAAGTCAATTGGTTACCGTTAGACGCGGGCAGGCGGGGACGCCTGCGCTCCCAGGACCGAGGTCTAAGATTATTTTTACAGCTTCTAAAGGTTGGGGAGAATGAGAGGTCAGAGATCTGCGTTTCATGGCCGGTGGTGGAGGACCTTTATTGCTTCGAGTGTGACCAATCCATCTTTTACGAGCGTGTCGAGTAGCGGCAGGAAATTTTCTATCTTTTCGCGGTCGTCTACGATCTCAATCACCATTGGAAGATCTTCCGAAAGCCGCAGGATCTTCGCTGTGTGCAGAACGCTGTTCTTGCCATAGCCCATCACGCCTCGAGTGACGGTTGCACCTGCGAGGCCATGCTCACGCGCTTTAAGGACGATCGATTCGTACAGCGCATGGTGACCGTCTCGATCACTTTCACCAACAAAAATTCGCACTAGATAACCATCCTCGATTGCCATCTTCAAACTCCGGTAACTTTCGCAAGCGAGTACCCAACCCAAACGCTTGCGATTCCAATTACATTCGAAAGTAAAACATTCATGACGGCAAAAAACATTTCGCCTTCTCTCAGTAAAGTGAACGTCTGTACCCCAAATGAAGAAAACGTAGTAAAGCCACCAAGAAAACCAATCATCACAGCTGTGCGAACAATCTCACTAATTAGAAAGCGCTCGTTCAGCGTGTAAAGTAAAAAACCGGCGACAAAACAGCCGATGACATTTACAAGCAATGTTCCGGTCGGAAATGTTTCGCCAAACCGTCGGGCTACAAAGCCTGATAACCCGTATCGGCAGAGCGTCCCTGCCAGACCTGCTAAGCCAATCAAAATCAATCGCTGCAGCATTAACTTTTAAGAGTAGAGCTCTTCGATGACGTCGCCGAAACGTTCGTCTATCACGCGCCGTTTCACCTTTAAGGTTGGGGTCAATTCGCCGCTGTCGATCGTGAACTCGTTAGGAAGCAGTGCCACGCGACGGATTCTTTCGTAATCAACAAGTGACGACGTCAAGTGCGCAATATCACTCTGCACGATCTTCACGGCAGCCGGCTGCTGTACCAGTTCAGCTTTGTCTTTTGGAACACTTTCACCGGTTTCAGCCAACGCGGACCGCAAGCTTTCCCAATCTGGAACGATCAGAGCCACCGGCTGTTTACGACCAGCTCCGACGACAACCACCTGGCTCACAAACTCACTTTGTTTCAAGAGGCTCTCGATAAGTTGTGGTGCGACGTATTTGCCATTGGATAACTTAAACAGATCTTTCTTCCGATCGGTGATGTACAACCGACCCTGTTTATCCATATGACCGACGTCTCCCGAATAAAACCATCCATCTTTGAGCACTGCCGCAGTCGCCTCGGGCTGCCCGTAGTAACCGCGCATCACGTTTGGACCCTTAATGAGAATCTCGCCATCTTCAGCAATACGAATCTCAATTCCTTCAAAAGGTATTCCAACTGATCCAACGTGATTGTTACCGGGCCGATTTGCACAAACTATGCAAGTCTCAGTAGCGCCATAGCCCTGCAAAATCGGAATGTCAGCAGCCAGATATGCGTACGACAAAGCCGGCGATAACGGCGCGCCTCCTGAGACGAAATAACGCAGCCGCCCACCAACACCTTCTCGCCATTTGGAAAAAACAAGCCGGCTGGCCATCCGCTGCTTGAATCCCAAACCCGGAGAGATCCACTTTCTTTTGTCTTTTCGCTCTCCGTATCGTTGCCCTACCTCCAACGAGCGCGTAAATACGTCGCGTTTCCATCCCTTCTGAGACAGGCCTTTTTTTACAATGCGGTGATAAACCGCCTCAAACAAACGAGGCACCGCAGTCATTACCGTTGGCCGAACTTCACGTAAGTTCTCACCAACCTGATCGAACGATGCGGCGTAGTACACAGACAGACCGGCGTAACAGAACACGTAAAAACCTGTGCGTTCGAAGATGTGTGATAACGGCAGAACTGACAGTGCGACGTCCGTCTCACCGATAGGCAATCCAGCGGCGATTGAAAGCACGTTTGACATGAAGTTGTTGTGCGTCAGCATCACACCTTTGGGCTCACCGGTTGTGCCCGATGTGTAAATGATCGTCGCCAGATCGTCAGGACGAACTGCCCGAAGATAAGCATCAAAGGCTTCGGGACGTTCTTTCGCGTTGTCGCTGCCCGTCGCTTCCAATTGACTGAGCTGTAAGGCGCCCTCCACGTCTTCAGCAACGTCGTCATCGAAGAAGATCACGTGCTCGAGTGAACGATTAGCCAGAACTGGACGAGCATGGCGATATAGCTTTCGGTTGGAGATGAATATCGCCCGCGGTCCTGAGTCAGTAAGAATGTAATCGATTTGATCAACGGCTTGAGTCGTATAGATAGGGACGTTGATGGCGCCGAGACTGAGTATGGCTAAATCAGTGATGGACCATTCGGGACGATTCTCAGAAAGCAGGCAGATACGATCACCAGGTCTGATTCCGAGGGCAGCCAACCCAAGGGCTACGTTTTTCACCCGCTCGACAAATGACTCGGCTGACATGTGAATCCATTGGTCATCGGCCTTGTGGTTGAGGCAATCGGATTTTCCATGTTTAAGCGACGCGGACAGACAAAGGCCGGGGATTGAAGTCGCTTCAGTAGATGCTAATGAATGTTTCGCGTTCGTTTTTGCAGAAGCTGCCGAAGCCACGGCCCTCTCCTTATGAATTGATCTCAGATTTCAGATGATTTCAGATCTCAGATTATCTCAGATCTCAGATCCGGAATATCTCGGCGGACTGGTTTCAATCTGAGATCTGAGATCTGGGATCTGGGATCTGAGACCTAAGGTCGTCCGTTGAATGCGATCTTCGCCGCCGTCGCTTTCGAGGTGCCTGCTCAATCCGACCGTTCATCGTAGCGAGTGCACATAAAACAAGAAACAGAAGCGCATTCGAGGTGGTATGCAGAGTGAAGTCAAACATGCTGTGAACTAACACTGCAAAGCATCCACCCATTGCTGATAACGCGACGCCACGTCTGAATACATCGCGAGATTTGGTACGACGAAAAGCGTATCGGAAAAGCAGAATCATAAAGCAGAAAGCGAGTAAAGCACCTAAAAAGCCTGTATCGGAGACAATCTGGAGATAATCGTTGTGAGCTTGTTCCAGTCGATACAAACCGTTGCGGGAATCGTAATGAGTATAGATAACGCCAAAGGCACCCAGACCCGTCCCCAACCACGGATGTGCCTTTATGATTTCAAGCGTGACCGACCAAAAATGAATACGACCTGTCGACGGGTCGTCAGTGTTTACACTGTCGATAAATCGAGTTAAAGAAAACTCACCACCTAACAGAACCACGCCTCCCAACAGTACCAACATCAAACCCACAGCCAGTCCGAAACGGATCAAGCCTCCACGTATGCGACTGTTGTTGCGTCTTGACCTGCGGTCGGGTCGCCACAGTGCAGTAAAGAGGGCGAAGAAAAGAATTTCAGCAAATAGACTGATAATTCCGCCTCGAGAGCCTGTCAGCACTAAAGCCACACCCATCAAGCAGGCAGCGAACAGATAGAGCAATCGTTTTTCTTTTTCTATGGCATTACCGAACAGCAATCCAAGCGGCAACGCAATTGTTAATTCCATGTAGCCCGCAAAATGATGGCGATTGATGAAGGGGCCAAATGCGGTGCTCTGCGCGAGTTCTCTGAACCAGTAAACCCGGTTGGGACTGGCAAACGACTGAGTCAGTCCGAAGATCGCAAGAAAGAAGCCGAAGATGATGATCGTTCGGACAAGTATGTGAAGGCGATGAGGCGTATCAGTAAAAACAAGCGTTGCTGCAAAGTAAACGAACAGTGTTGAGATTTGAACTAACACCAAGCGCGTCGCATTTGGATCGAGCGACAGAGCTTGTGTCACAGGAATCGCAAGGCCGCCGCCACTTACGCTGCGCAAGGGAAGCAGTTGAATCAAACCGAGCACGAGTGTGCCCAGCAACGGCAGTTGGAGAAGACTTCGGCTGATTCTGAGCGTCCCCAAAGTCCATGCATCGACCAACCACAAGATCAAAATCGCCAACCCACCCAGGTTAAAAATCGCGAGTGCCCAGTAATGAACCGTGCCGAAGGCTAGCGCAGAAAGAACGATGGCAACGCAAATGATTAAGAAAACGAATCTGCTCGCGAGCGTATGTCTAATACGATAGACAACGCGCTCACGAGAAGTGGTTGGAAGTAACGTTGGCGAACTTTCCGTGACGATTACACTAGTTGTGTCGTTTGAGACTGAAGTTGTCATACCAAACTGTTCCAAATATCGGACATATGAGATTGTCCTCGCCACACTGACCCTTGGTTAGTTGCACGCGCACTGCTTCCGTATTTTTAGCGGTCTTAAAGGTCAAAGAGACGCGAGTCCAATCACTGTCGCCGGAGGGCGCCGAAGCGGAACTTGCCAGCACACCTCCGTTTGACGCGTCAAAGATCTGAACCGCCAAAGCGCCACCACTCTGAAGTCTTGAGGTCTTGAAAAAGTACTCGAAGTCGTAACTTGTATCGGAGGCTGCAGGAACCAACTGCGATACGTTGATCGCTTCAAGTTTTGTGCGGACCTGAAACAAAAGGCGCAGACTCCGTTGGCTAAGGTATCCCAGATTAGGATCGATCCCGATCTGCACGTTTGGAACATTTTTGACCTGCCATCCAAAAGCGACTTCAGGACCGTAGCTGATGAGTTCCTCAAAACTACCGTCTGTGATTCGCCCTTCTTCAACGCGATATGCTGGCGTTGGTGCCAGCTGATTCCAAACCGCGACGGCGTCTCGGAAGTGCCGATCGCTTACGAGCTTGCTGACAATCGAATCTCCAATTTCTTTGTTAGCCCTTCTGTCGTCTGCATTCAGGGTCTCCCAGATAGCAAGGCCTTCGTCGCGTTTATGTTGCGTCAGCAAATACAGTGCGAACTCTGCACGCGTTTCGGCATTTGGGCCAACAGATCGTTTCAGCGATTCAACATCGTGTTCATACACTTGCGACATCAGGTTGAAGTACTGGCCTCGTAACTCCGACGGATCTGATTCTCCGGCCGTACGCAACTCGACGAAGCCTTCGTCATACCGGCCACGCCTCAGCAGTAAATTTCCAAGATACCAATGTGGGTATGAATAGGAGGGCGCGAGCGCGATTGCCTGCCGCAATGCCTGTTCTCCAGCGTCTACTTCACCGGCTTGTTCCCGAGCAACTCCGAGCGACATCCAATATCGATAATCGTTTGGCGACAGGCTGACCGCTCTTTCATATTCCGCAAGTGCAGAGGCTGATTGATCGAGTGGCAGTCTTTTCTGTGCTACCTGCCCTAATCGCCAGTTGGTCAGTGGATCGTTAGGAGAAAGTAAATGTGCGATCTGGGCGAGCTGCAGATTGTTTTGTCCGGTGTTGAAGTACTCGGCCATTGTGTTGCCAAAGAACCAACGAAACGCGTAGTACGACCACACCGTCGCAATGGCTATCACGAGAATAAAAACGATTCTGACGGGCAGCTTCCTCGTGTCAACTTGTATTAACTCTTGCGCCATTAGTTCAATTCTTCAATCGTTATGCGCATTCGCCTGACGGCGATCTGGCGAGCTGCACAAATGCGCACAACTTCTTCAACCCGATCCTCCGACATCTTCAAACTTGAAATCACAACCTCATCCACAGCTTCCTGTTCACAGACGTGGTTAAGGTCTCCATTGCCTCCAAACACTCGCAGCCCATGAATGACTTTGCCACTCTTCGCCGGATCGTCGTCGAGAAAACCAATGGGCGCCAGATGAAGGCCGGCGTTGTTTCGTAGTTCCCGCAACAGTAACTCTCCTCCATCTCCAGCTCCGTAGATCAAAACGCGGCGCCCATTTTGGATACCAGCAACGGGAAGCATTTGGCGGAAGAGTCTGAAAGCCAAACGACTGCCTGCGAGAAAAAGAAACGTCAAGACTCCGTCGATTAGAAAAGCCGTCCGCGAAAAGCCCTGGAACCGAAACAGGAAGAGAATCACCATCACACTGCCGACGGAACTGAGGACGACAGCTTTCAGGAAAACAATCAGATCGCCCAGACTCGTGTATCGCCACAATCCTCGATAAACACCCATCACGAGGAAAACGGACATTTTCACAAACACCAGCAACGGCAGTGTTCGGATGAACAAACTCCACGCGGGACTATTCGAGAACGAGCCAAACTTGATCGCGTACGCACTCCAGTAAGACAGCGTGACGAGAATTACATCGAGGAGAACTTCAAAGATGCGTCGTTTGTAACTTAGATCAACCAGAAAGGCGTAGAGGGGCTTCTCTTTTAAAGCCATCGCCTCTTCGGTTTGGTCGTAGACTTTTACCCCCGCGAGATAAACACCGATCAGCGTTAGAACTATCGTGAACCCGGCCACTGCCGCGAGGCTTACGTCTAACCGGGCCCTTTGAACGATTAGTGCCAACAATCCGGAAAGAGCTGCAAAACCATAAAGCATCAGAACGGCGTGACGTTCAGACATTCCGAGTGCGACCAAACGATGCGACGTGTGATCCCGGCCTCCCTGTGATGCTGCCCGTCCCGATAGTTTGCGCAAGACTGTTACGAAAGTTGTATCGAAAATCGGAATAAACAAAACCAGGATCGGTACGGCTAGAACTGGAAGGAAGCTACGAGATCTGCCGCCACTGACGTTAACAAGAGCTGAACTCGCCAAAAAGAATCCGACGAACATCGAGCCGCAGTCGCCCATGAATATTGAAGCCGGATTGGAGTTGTAAATGAGGAATCCCAACAACGCGCCTGCGAAGGCAACCATCATCAAAGCCTCAACCTGCTGATTGGTGTTTACAAAACTCAGCGCCAGAAATCCGGCGGCGATGACTGCAATGCCGGAAGCAAGGCCGTCCATGTTGTCGAGCAGGTTAATGGCATTTGTGATCCCTATTAACCAGAAGATTGCCAACGCCATGTTCACGACGACGGAGGAAGTCCACGGGAGTGCTAATCCGTAGTAGATGACATATGCAGAACCAAGAATCTGCCCGATCAGTTTCTGATACGGCTTGATGTGAACGATGTCGTCAACTAATCCTACGACGAATAGGAAAGTGGAAGCCCTCAGCAGCACCCATGAGTAAACGGTGTGAGGTATAAAAAACTGAACACTGATAATTACCGAAAGCCAAATCGCAACGCCGCCCAACATTGCGGTCGGCTTTTTGTGCCAGCGATCGGTCTTGGGCTTCGCGACGATTCCGAGGCGACGGGCGGCCGTTCGCACCAGAGGAGTCAGAACGAGAGCGAGTACAAAGGCAATGGCGACCGCCAGCAGAGTTCGCGGGCTATAAGACATACTTCCCAGACGTCGGGTGAACGAAGGAACCAGTCAGGATCAAATTCTGTTAGCGGAAAGAAAACTATTCGATATGAGGCGGCAACGCAAGGAGGGCGGGCGAGATAGCGAGGTCTAAGGATCTATACAAAAAGCTCAACCGGAAGCGATCGGGCATTTGTCATTTTCCATTTGACATTTCTCATTTGGTCAGTTTGAAGAAAATTGATCCGGCGCGTTTCAAGTGACCAAATGAGAAATGTCAAATGGAAAATGATAAATGCTAACACTCTGCTGAGTTCAACTGCGGACTTCACTAGTCATCCGACAAGTGCCAACCCGCATTCACCAGGTCATTCCCCCTACGAACAAAGATCTCCGTGCCTTTGCCACTCGTCGTCTTTCGCTGACCGTCCTTCTCGATTTCAAGTTGGTACGTGGTGTAAAGAATCACTGCGTTTCCGTAAATCTGAATCTCTGTTTTGGGAAACTCCAGCTTCACCAGCTTTGCGCCGCTGTCAGCGAAAGCTTTCGCTGCGGCCAATACCTTCTCGCGATTGCCAAATTCTTTTGAGCCACTGTCGATTGCAATCGTCTCGTCGGGAATCAGTCGCTCAAGCGTGGGCCGGTCATTATTGAAGTAAGCGCGCCAAACAGCTTCTCGAGCAGTCAGGATTCTTTGCCGAAGCTGCGGCCCGATGTTCCGATTTTGCGCAGACTGTTCTTCGCGCCAGACCGGATCAACGACGGTGTGTGAAGCGACCTGAATCCAATTACCATTTCTTCGAGCGTATACGTCCATGATGCGAAAACGATTCAGCGTCACCACGGGATCGGTGTTCTTCTTTTCGAAATCTCCCATGAAACAGGCGACTGCCAAATCAGGTCCATAAAACATCACATCAAAATCCTTCATGCGGTAAGTCCGACTTGGATCCGGCTCTGGCTTCGACCCTTTATCTTTCGGCCAGTCGATACCATTGGCGCGCATATATTCATCGATGCCTTTGATTGGGACTCGAGAACCTTCGAGATAACCACGCCAATCTTCTGAGTGGGTAGCGAAGATTTTATCCACGTCAGAATCGATGAAGGCTTGAAAGATACTGCCAATGTGCGAGCGAATAGCTTCGCGATCTGCAGCACGATCTTCTGATGTAGCCAGCGGAGCAGGCATCGATGCGGCCTTCTGATTCGTGAATGTGCTGAAGAGCGCAGCGCCTGCTATGAAAGAGAGGAAGGAAAATAGAAACACTCTTGCTCGCATGGAATTCACCTCCAAACAGGAATTGGTTGGCGTTCATTCTTGAGACAAAGGATTCCCGTATTCAACGATGAATCCGTAACTGGTAGAGGAAACGCAGCGAACGGTTCGATTTTGTCCGACGAACTTTAGTTTGTCGTCTCGTGGTTAAAGCTGCCTCATGGTTTAAGGGCTTTTTGAATCCTTTGTCCGAATTAGGTCGAGACGACAAACTAAAGTTCGTCGGACAATTGCCAAATCTCAACTCTGATACCTTGCAAGCCGTTCTCTTAAAAACTCGCGTCGTCTCCGACTAACTGGTACCGATTGCCCATCGCGAAGCACCAGCACCATCTCACTTGCTTCATTTCTAACTTCACGCACGCGAGCAATATTCACAATTGCCGACCGGTGAGTACGAACAAACTGAGCAGGGTCTAAGCGCGCCTCGAGAGATAGAAGCGATTCGCGAATCAGGTGACGACGGTTGCCGGCATGAATAGCGGCGTAATAGTCATCTGCTTCAATCCAATCGATCTCAGAAGCGTCGAGCAAAAGTTCCCCTGAACTCGTGGGCACAACCACACGTTGTTTGAGGGCTTCGCGGCGTTGTTCTTCAAGCAATTCGGCAAGTCTCGCCGACATCGCTACTGCCTCATTGGAACGAATGCGCTCTCGCACTCGCTCGACTGCTTCGATGAACCGTTTCTCCTGAATTGGTTTAACCAGGTAGTCCAACGCGTATGCATCGAAAGCCCGAACAGCAAATTCGTCGTAAGCGGTGACGAAAATTACCAGCGGCATCAACGATGACCCAATCTCCTTCAGCACACCAAAACCGTCGGGTTCGGGCATCTGCACATCAAGGAAAAGAAGATCCGGATGCAGCGAACGAACAGCAGAGATTGCCTCAACACCATTTCTGGACTCAGCGATTACTTTGAAGTCAATGTGTGACGCGAGCAGTTGACGCAAACCACGCCGAGCAAGTGGTTCATCGTCAACAATAATTGTTTTGATTTCAGGCATCTTTTTGAAAGGGCTATAGGACCTATTCGACTTATTGGTCCTATAGATCCGCCATGACTATTGTTGCAGGTCAAGTGGCAAGCGAATCCTTGCCACTGTTCCCTGCTCATCCCATTCAATCCTCAACTCGGCATCAGCTCCGTACAATGCTGCAAGGCGAGCGCGCGTGTTGGTTAGACCAACACCTTCCGGCGAACCGCGTTGATAACCGGGACCATTATCGCGAATGATCAAAATGAGCGTGGCTTCCTCTCGACGAGCGATCACTTCAATCAGTCCATTCTCAACACGTTTCGCGACGCCATGTCGGACAGCATTCTCAACCAGTGGCTGAAGGATAAAAGCCGGTACGAGTGCATCACGTGCTGATTCATCAATTTCCCAGCGGACACTGAGTCGATCTGAAAACCGCACCCGCTCGATGCCGAGATACTTTTCAATGAACTGAAGTTCCTGACGCAATCGAATGAGTTCCGCCTGATCACTTTGAAGAACCTGGCGCAACAGGCGACTCAATAGCTCCAGCATGTCTGATGCCTCGCGGGTCTTTTGATCGCGCACCAGCACCGTGATTGCGTTCAGACTGTTGAATAGAAAGTGTGGATGCAGTTGCATCCGGAGCGCACCAAGTTTTGCTTCTGATAGTTGGGCAGCGAGGCGTGCTTCTCTGGTCTCACGCTCACGTACCTCCTGGTAATAGCTGAAGGCATAGACACAACCGAGCACTGTGAAATACATGAACACCGACCAAGGCAGACTCGTCAGTAGCCAACTGACATAACTGCGGCCCAGATCCTTTTGAGCTGGATACCTGCTCATCATCATCCCGAGTAGGATCCCGAGGGTGGCCCAACCAAAACAAAGGAGTAAAGAACCTAAGAAATGAATTCCTAGATTTCGAATTCGGTTCTCTTGCTTTAACGGAAACCGTCGAGCGAGCACATACGCGATCGGCGTTAGCGCTCCGAGAAACAACCACTCAGAGCCGGCAAACACAACGTCTCCCCAGTCGACCCTTCCGCTTCCAACAAACTTTGAATTAAGAAACGATCTGAGTGCGTCGAGAAATGCCGGAACCAGACAGGCGGCGGCAATTAAGAGCCAGTATGGTCGCGATTTCTTTGAGGAATCAGCAGCGGGGTTCGGCACGTTGCGGAGTTTACGACTTCAAGCAACGGCCCGCAGCTACTTTTGGCGAATGGTCGGTTGGGTGCAGTGAACGGCAAGAAAGCGAATAGGTCCTATAGGTCTTATTGGTCCTATATTTTTTCTTCAGCGCCGTCCGCTCTGATAGTCGATCACGCTCTCGAGGATCCCATTCAAACTCATCTTCGGCTGGAAACCCACCAGTTCCCGCACCTTCGTAATGTCTGGTATTCGACGCGGCATGTCTTCAAAGCCTTCTTCATACGCTTCGTCATAGGGAACAAAGACAATTTCAGAATGCGAGTGAGTCAACTCTTTTACGCGTTGAGCAAGGTCCAGAATTGTGATCTCTTCGTTTGATCCGATATTGAAAACGTTCCCTACCGCTGCATTGTTGTCCATCAGTTGGATCAGCGCACCGACGACATCGCCCACATATCCGAAACACCGGCTCTGTTTGCCGTCTCCATACACAGTGATCGGACGCCCAGCCAGCGCCTGTTTCACAAACGTTGGGATCACCATTCCGTACTGTCCTGTCTGTCGTGGACCAACTGTATTGAATAATCGCACCACTATGGTTGGTAACTTCTTTTCACGCCAGTATGCCAAAGCGAGAAATTCATCAATCGCCTTCGAGCAGGCATAACTCCAGCGGCCCTTTGTCGTCGCACCCATCACCAGGTTGCCATCTTCTCTAAACGGAACGTCGGTGCTTAATCCGTAGACCTCCGAAGTTGAGGCCACCAGAACCTTCTTCTTTTTCTTGTTCGCGATCGAGAGCACCACTTCAGTCCCACTCACATTCGTCTCGATTGTTCGCACGGGGCTTTCAACGATTAACTTCACGCCAACTGCAGCAGCGAGGTGAAACACCACGTCGCACTGATCGACCAATTCGGCCGTTAGCGGTTTGTTATGAAGCGTATCGATGTTGTACTGAAAATGCGCATGGCCTTTGAGATGTTGAATGTTCTCAATGCGGCCGGTTGATAGATCGTCAATGACACAAACGTCGTCGCCACGATCGAGATAGGCATCAGCCAAATGAGAGCCAATGAACCCGGCGCCCCCTGTTATCAATACTCGCAAATGTTTGTTGCTCCTTAAATGATGAGATAAGTAGTGGGTAGTTAATAGGACCTATCTGACCTATTGGACCTATTGCCCATTGCCTACTAACAACGACCAGTGACTACTAACAATGTTACCGCGAAGTGCTACTGACTGCTTCGGACTGAACTCGCACGCTGGTGGCCTGCGTTTTCAATAGGTCGTCGTATAGACCTTCAATATCATTCAATAAACGCTCTTTTCGATATTTGCTCCTAACAAACTCCAGGCCTCTCGCTCCAAGTCCGGCTCTCAATGTCGCATCAAACACAAGTCGATGAAGACCGGCGGCAAATGAATGCGCATCACCAGGTGCGACGCTTAGGCCGCGCTCGCATGTCTTGAAGGGGCCGTCCTCAACCACGGTACCAAGCAAATCAACAACACCCCCAACGCTAGTGGAAATCACGGCTCGGCCATTAGCCATTGCTTCGATCAACGTCAGCGGAGTTCCCTCGTTTCGAGAAGTCAAAGCTACAACATCCATCGCTGGATAGAAGTTTTCGGGATCCTTCCGTTCACCGGCGAAGATAACGTCATCCTTCAGGCCGAACGAATGCGATTGCTCCTCTAGACGTTTCCGCAGCGTTCCGTCTCCAACAATCACAAACCGCGCTCGTGATGAATCGAACTGTTTCTTGAACTCGTGAATAGCCTCCAGGAACAGCGAGTGATTTTTGATCTCAGTAAGACGCCCAACTATTCCCACCAGCACGATGTCGTCCGCTAGCATTAGTTCGTCACGAAACTTTTGCCGCCGTTCCACGCTTTGATCGAAGACGTCCAGATCCAGCCCCAGCGGGATTACTCTGAACTGGCTAGTCTTTCCCACTCTAAACTTCGTACAGATTTCATCGCGTTGTTGTTCACTCACGACGACAATTCGATCTGTTATCAGCTTCGCAAGCATTCTTTCAATCGCGAGAAAAAGACGCGTCTTAAATGAGCCATAGTAACTGTGGAAGATATGGCCGTGGTAGGTATGAACAAACTTGCAACTGCGTGAACGACTCAGAACCAGCCCGGGAGTTAAGCAACAATAAAGTAGTCCTGCAACTCTCCCGACGGTGCCGGCCTTCGCTGTATGAGTGTGCACCAGATCTGGTTTTTCACGTCGGAACAAACGATACAACTTCCAGACAGTAGCAACGTCGTTTAGAGAAATTTCCCGGCTCATCTCCGGAATGAAGCAGGGAGTGACGCCGGATTGCTCAGCAAAATATCCCATGTCGCCTTCACCAGGAGGCACACGTCCGGATACCAGCAAAGTTTGATAACGAGCTTTGTCGAGACCAGCAGTTAGCCAGACCACGTGCTTAGCTGGTCCACCAACATTCAAGCGCGCAATGATTCTGATGACCTTTGCTGGCATCCGTCTTTGACACCCGGTTTTTGATCTTTAAGGATTAAGATCATTTTCCATATATCATTTGACACTTTTCAGTTTCCATTTTCTTGAGCCAGCACCAAACCAAATGAGAACTGAAAAATGTCAAATGATAAATGGAAAATTATCTTATGCTCGAAGAACCAAAGCCCGAAACTAGTCATCTATTCTGAATCTCGTCCCCCTATCATCTTCGTGACGGATCTCGTCAACAGATTGTCTTCTTCCATCGCCGCGGTACAGCCGATTGGGGCAATTAATCACGACACCATCAACGTCACCTATGTTTTTGTAAGCGTGTACGATGCCCTTTGGCACCAGAACGGCAACCGGATTCATTTCTCCAACGATAACGGTGTTGACGTTTCCAAATGTTTCCGAATCTGCACGATTGTCCCACATCCTTAACTTAAAGTTCGAAGGGCCAAGGAAGCAAAACAGATCCGCCTGGTCGATGTGCTCATGAGGTCCGCGGGTGACGCCGGGGAATGTCGATGAGATATACGCCATCGATGGATGAAACTCGGCCGCCCATTCATCAATGCGGAAAAGCTCAGTTAACCAACCCCGTGAATCTTTGACTAGCGATAAAGGTTTGATTAAGACTCCGCTTATATCACCGACCCGAAAGGTGTCAGGCATTCGCAACTACCTCTGCCGCAGTCAGTGTTACTTTGTTTGCTCCAGTTTTCGCGACCAGATTTGAGGCGCGCAACAAGCTTTCAAAGGTCCCTGCATCAGTCCACCAGCCGTCGAGTTCTTCCCAGGTCATTTGACCCCGCGAGATATACGCGTTGTTAACATCGGTGATCTCGAGCTCGCCTCTCCCGGATGGCTTGAGTGTTCTGATGATGTCGTAGACTTCGCTGTCGTACATGTAAATGCCAATCACAGCATAATCCGATTGCGGCACTTCGGGTTTTTCTTCGATCCGTACAACGCTGCTTCCATTAAGTTTGGGCACTCCGAAGCGTTGTGGATCAGGCACCTTCTTCAGGAGAATCTTCGCGCCCTTGCCTTGACTACTATAAGCGCGAACAGCCGCCGAGATATTGCCTTCGATAATGTTGTCGCCAAGGATTACGCAAACGGGATTGTTGGAAGCAAAGTGTTCCACGAGCGAAAGCGCGTCGGCAATACCGCCTTCGCCTTCCTGGTAAGTGTAGTTGAGATGTTTCAAACCGAAGGCCTTGCCATTTCCAAGCAGGCGCAAGAAATCTCCAGCAGAGCTGCCACCCGTCACAACCATGATGTCGGTAATACCCGCATTCACCAGCGTCTGAATCGGGTAGTAGATCATCGGCTGATCGAAAACTGGCAAGAGATGTTTATTAGTTACCGAAGTGAGGGGACGTAGTCTGGTGCCCAGACCTCCCGCTAAGACGACACCTTTCAAAGTGCACGACCTCCAGCCCCGACGTGTCGGGGTTAGTCAATAAATCTTTGAAACCAAAGTTCGAGCATCAGCAATGTCCAGAGTTGATGTGAATAATCACGCTTACCTTCTGTATGCTGAGCAACTAACTGACGGACGATTTCCGGCTTGAATAGACCGCGGTTCAAGGCTTTCTCTGACAAAACAACTTCGCGAAGGAATGGTTGCATTTTCCCTCGGAACCAATGTCCGATCGGAACTCCGAATCCCATTTTACGCCGATCCAGATTTTCACTCGGCAAGAGCTTACGAAGAACTTTCTTCAATAGATACTTTGTCGTCAAGCCGCGTAATTTGAATTTCTCAGGCAGACTTGCGGCAAACTCAATCACATGATGATCGAGAAATGGCGAGCGCGCCTCAAGCGAAACAGCCATTGTGGCAATGTCTACCTTTACCAGTAGATCGTTGGGCAAGTATGTCATCAAATCAGCCAATAGTGATGTATCCACAAACCCGCTGCCATTGGCGCGAACAAACCATGGCTCAAGCAAACTCTTCGCATAACCTGAGGTAGTTTCTGATTTGAAGGCGTCGGAATAAAGTGAGCTCTTTGCTGCAGTGTCGAAGATGCTCACCCATCTTAGATATCGATCGACCTTCGGTAACGACGCGGCCTCGAGAAATCGCTTTCCTGATCTGAGACGACTTCTGCCTAACTCCGAAGTGGGAATCAGGCCGACACCAGCGTTGACCGACTTACGAACGAACTCAGGAACCTTCCGATAGTTTTCTGCCAACTGCATTGCGGCATATCGTTCATAACCTGCAAACGATTCGTCACCACCATCTCCATTCAAGGCAACGGTCACATGCTTTCGCGTTTCGCGAGCAACGTAATAGGTGGGCACGGCTGAAGAATCCGCGTACGGCTCGCCGTAGTGCTCTACCAGCAACGGCAAAATCTCGATGGCGTCCGGACGAACGATGAATTCATGGTGGTCCGCTCCTACCCATTCAGCCACACGTCGTGCATGGTGTAACTCACTGAAGTCCTGCTCCTCAAAACCGATCGAAAACGTTTTAACTTTCTCACTTGATTCCTGAGCCATAAGTGCGACGACCGCACTCGAGTCGATCCCACCCGATAAAAATGCGCCTAGTGGGACTTCGGACATCAATCGAACTTTGACCGAGTCACGCAAGATCTCGATGGCTCTCTCGCCAGCTTCTTCTTCGCTAATGTCGAGCTTCTGACTAAAGTCTGGTTGCCAGTATCGTTCAGTCGTGATTTCACCATTGCGCCAACGAAGCCAATGACCAGGCTCCAATTTGCGAATTGAACGATATGCCGTAAGCGGCGCCGGAACACACATGAACGACAGGTATGCGTCGATTGCTTCCGGTTGAATCTCACGGGTTATGTCGGGATGTTGCAGGAGAGCGGTGAACTCAGACCCGAAGACCAGCTGGCCGTTTACCTGCGTATACAGGAGCGGTTTTTTCCCGACGCGATCCCGAGTTAGAAATAACTCCTGCGTTCGCTCATTCCAAATAGCGAATGCGAACATGCCGCGAAGATACTTTGGACAGTCGGTTCCGTACTGATCGTATGCGTGAACAATCGCTTCGGTGTCGCTGTTTGTATAAAACGTGTGACCGAGCTTTTCGAGGTGTTGACGAAGGTCGAGGTAGTTGTAGATCTCGCCGTTGAAAACTATCCAGGTCGTACCATCCTGATTATGAATCGGTTGTTGTCCACTCTTCAGGTCAATGATGGCCAGTCGACGCATTCCCAAACCGACCGGACCCTTTAGATAAAAACCATCATCGTCGGGACCGCGATGACGAATGGCGTCGTTCATGCGAGCGAGCAAGTCCCGATCTACCGGTTTTCCGTCGTTTCGGACGAGTCCTACAATTCCACACATAACGGTTTGGGTATATTAGCGAAAAAGCACAGTGCGATGGTATTTCAGATTTAAGATTTGGGGGTTGGTCTTAGGCCTTTGGTCTTCGGTCTTTGCTTTTGCCACGGATGCTGGGTATGAATGATGGCTAGTGAACCGAAGACCAAAGACCAAAAGCCAAAGACCCAAGGCCAGGAACTAAACCTGAAATCTTAAATAATGGCCAACCTAATCCCTCCATATGGCGGTACGCTTGTCGATCTAACTGTATCGCAAGAAGAACGCGAAAGTCTGTTCGCAAAGGCAAAAGAACTTCCATCGATACAACTCACCGACCGCTCACTGTGTGATGTAGAGCTGTTAGCTACTGGTGCGTTCAGTCCGCTCGATCAGTTTATGGGCGCTGAGGACTACCGTCGCGTCATTGGAGAAATGCGTTTGCAGAACGGGGCATTGTTTCCCATTCCTATCACTCTCTCAATCGCAAACGAAACTGCTGTCAAATTGGATAAGAGTGTCGCGTTGGTCGATTCACGAAATGAAATCGTCGCCGTGATGACAGTTGAGCAGGTTTATGAATGGGACCTGGATGCAACCGGCCAAAATGTTTGCGGCACTACTGACGTTCGACATCCACTCGTTGCTGA
>Ga0068856_100002358_pt1 | contig 19427 bp, 24 predicted proteins | sample KBSCornC62_FD_66595 | JGI IMG/M metagenome (GOLD analysis project Ga0068856, IMG submission 66595) | Corn rhizosphere microbial communities from Kellogg Biological Station, Michigan, USA - KBS Corn C6-2 | ecosystem: Host-associated > Plants > Roots > Rhizosphere > Soil ...
GAAGCCAGTCGCTACCACAGTGATTATGATCTCACCCTCCAGGTCGGGGCTAATTGTGGCACCGAAGATGATATTGGCATCGGGGTCGGCTGCCGCGGTAATAGTCTCTGCCGCAGTGTTGATTTCGTGCATGCTCAAGTCGTTGCCGCCAATGACATTAAAGAGAATACCGCGGGCACCATCGATACTGACTTCAAGTAGCGGGCTGTCGATAGCCTGCTGCGCAGCCTGTACGGCGCGGTTTTCGCCACTGGCACGGCCGATGCCCATCAGCGCGCTGCCAGCATTGCTCATCACCGTTTTTACGTCTGCAAAGTCGAGGTTAATGAGCCCGTGTACGGTTATAAGGTCGGAAATGCCCTGCACGCCCTGGCGCAGTACATCGTCGGCAACTTTGAAGGCCTCAAGCAGTGGGGTCTGACGGTCAATAGTCTGCAGCAGCCGGTCGTTTGGAATGATAATAAGTGTGTCGACCGAAGAACGTAGATTGTCGATGGCTGTTTCGGCATTGCGACGGCGCTTTTCGCCCTCGAAAGCGAACGGCTTGGTTGCAAAGCCGACCACCAGAATATCAAGCTCGTGGGCGATCTTGGCCACGACATGCCCTGCACCGCTGCCGGTCCCACCACCCGCACCAATCGTTACGAACACCATGTCAGCGCCCTCGAGCGCTTTGCTGATTTCGTCGTGCGATTCTTCGGCAGCCTTTTCGCCAACGCTTGGGTTGGCGCCTGCACCAAGCCCGCGCGTGGTGTCGCGACCGATGTGAATCTTTACGTTGGCACGTGAATTCTGCAGCGCCTGAGCGTCTGTATTAATGGCGACGAATTCCACATTTTCGATACCGGCCTCAACCATGCGGTTGATAGCCGCGCCGCCGGCGCCGCCCACACCGACAACCTTAATGCGCGCGAACGTTTCAATTGCCGGGTCTACTGCTTGTGCCATTCAAATACTCCCCTTACTGTCTCCTGCTTGATTCACGTTATGTATTAAGCAGTATACTGGGTGCCGCCAAGGAGTTCAAGGCTGGCCGTATACATAAATAGTGTGGCCGAAAAAGCAACGAACAAGCGGCCACACGTGTCATCAGCAGCCGCAAAGATGCCTGAGTACTATTTATTGCTAGGGCTTGAGGTGGCCAAGAAATTTGCTGAGTGCCGCCGGCACGCTCCCACTCATAATCTGGCGCGGCGCCACTTGCTGGTCATCCGCAAACGGCGTCAGCAGTATGTCCAGCAACATAAGGCCCGACGCAGCAGCAAAGGCCGGTGTATCTACCGTATCCACCAGGCCGGCCAAGCCGCGGACTTTGCCGATTCGGGCCGGCAACTGCAATTTCTCTCGAGTATACTCGGCAAGACCCGGGAGCACAGCCGAGCCGCCTACGATAACGATCCCGCCGGGCAACTTGCGGGCCCGATGGATACGCTGCAGTTCCTTTTCGACATATTCCAAAAGCTCCTCCACACGGGCCTCTACGATCATGTTCACCTCAGCGCCAGAGAAGTTATAGGCGTGGTCGTCCACGGTCACACGTATTGGTTTATCGGTCTCATCACCCAAGCGCGCATGCTTTAGCTTGACCGCTTCAGCGACGTCCAGATCGGTCTTGAGGCCAATAGCCAGGTCGTTCGTAATGTGCGTGCCGCCCATGGGAATGACAGCCACATGCTGGATCTCGCCGTCTTCGATAACGCTCAGGTTAGTTGTGCCGGCGCCAATATCAAGCACGCATGTGCCTGCCTCTTTCTGCTTGCGGTCGAGTACTGCCTCGGCGGCCGCGAGCGCACTGATGGTGTGGTGGCGCGGCCGCACCTGAGCCTTTTCGAGCGCCAGGTTCAAATTGCGTACATTTGGGCTCGCTGCCGTCACAATATGGCAGTCCACTTCCAGACGCACGCCATGCATGCCCACAGGATCTTTCAGGTTATCCTGACCATCGAGCCGGTAATTTTTGGCAAACACTTGCACGATTTCGCGGTTAGGCGGCAGCTTAACAATGGTGGCCGCCTCTTCGACACGCTCGCGGTCTCAACTGAGATTTCGCGGTTAGGGCTACTAATGGCAATAACGCCGCGGCTATTGATGCCGGTTACGTGCCCGCCATTCACGTTCACAGTCGCCTGGTGTATTTGCACGCCGCTAATTCGTTCTGCCTCGGTAATCGCTTGAATAATCGCCTCGGCGGCATCTTCGATATGCATGACCACGCCCTTGCGCATACCCTGGTTCGAGCTGCAGCCATGGCCGATAACAGAAATATTTGCCGGGTCGGAAACATCCCGCGCGCCAACAACACAGCGGACTGCAGAGGTACCGATATCTAGGCCGACGTACGTTGGGGCGGCAGAATCACGCATGTTCGAAGTATACCGCTTGACCTTAAGATTGCGCAAGGAGTTAGCACAGTCTGCGCTAACTTTTTATCTTCTCTGAGCACCAAACTGTACCAATACTACTTATGCTGGGGATCGATTTCGAATTCGCCTCAGGCGTTCGAGAAATGGTGCAGTGTGGAATACAAAACGCGGACCGAAGCGCAGCTTCACACCCGCAATGTGCCGTTTCCCGAACAGCCTTACCTGGTAAGAATTTCGCAGCCGTCTTTAGTGACGAGTACGGTGTGCTCGAACTGCGCCGAGCGTGACCCGTCCGCCGTCATCAGCGTCCAGCCGTCGCGTGTCTGAAAAATGCGCGGTGAGCCGAGTGTGGTTATGGGCTCGATGGCAATCGTCATACCTTGTTGCAGCACCGGCCCGGTGCCGGCGTAGCCATAGTTCGGGATCTCGGGGTCTTCGTGCAGCTCGCGCCCTACGCCGTGCCCCACCAGCTCGCGTACAATGCCAAGATCGTACTTCTGCAGTACTGCCTGGATCGCCGCCGAAACATCTCCCACGTGCACACCGTCCTTCACAGTATCTATCCCGGCGTACAGCGCCCGCTCAGTGCCCTCGAGTAGCCAGCGGCCGGCCTTGTCAGTCTTTTCCGGTCCGCCGATACTCACGGTAATACCAGCGTCCGTCACCATGCCTTTATGCAATACGCCGAAGTCGAAGTTCACAATATCGCCGTCCTCAAACACGTGCCCGTTCGGTATGCTATGCTGCACCTCATTATTCGTGGATATGCAGATAATGTCCGGAAAACCTTCGAACCCTTTGAACGCCGGTTTGCCGCCGAGCCGCTCCAGTTCCTGGGCAGCAAGCCGTGATGCGTCTTTGGGCGTCATGCCTGCCTTGACTTCGCGCTCTAGCAAACGCAGAACTTGCGCGAGCATGCTGCCGCCTTCGCGCATGGCGGCGATTTCTTCGGATGTTCTAAGACAGCTCACGGTTGTACTCGGTATTCGTCATAAACAAGTGGCCGAGCGCCCGTAAAATGTCGCGGTGCACCGCACCAGGATCACGCGAAGCGTCGATATCAACAACCTGTATGCCCTTTTCTTTCACATACGCCAGAAGCGGTCGCGTCACAGCCTGATACTGTTGGAACCGGTAGCTGATTGCCTGGTCGTTGTCGTCGAGCCGGCCACGCTTTTGCAAACGTTCGCGGATTACCGCTTCTGATACTTCCAGGTTAATCACCGTCGGCAACGGGACTCTGCCGGCTTTGTGCTGATCGAGCAACCAGTCGACCTGGGGCTTGGTACGTGGAAAACCATCGAGTATAAACTGCTCTTTGGTATCGATGAGCTCCAGTACTTTGTCGACAACGCGGATCACTTCCTCGTCGCTCAGCAGTTTACCTTCGAGCATTTCGTTTCGACGCTTGCCGGTTATGAGCACACGGAAGATTTCCCCGGTAGAGATGTACGCGTACCCATACTGGTCGGCCAGCTGGTGACCCTGCAGACTTTTTCCTGCGCCAGCGGCGCCCATCAGCAATATCATTACGCGCTTGCCAGCCTTTCTTTGACCATTTGGGCCACTTTGGCACCGTCGACAGTATTACCGGCTTTTGCTTTCACTGCACCGATAACCTTACCCATAGCCTGCATGCCTTCTGCTCCCTGTTCGGCAATTGCCTCATCGATCAGTTTCGCCAGCTCATCGTCGCTGAGCTGCTCTGGTAGATAGCCCTCTATAATGGCCTTTTCTGTTAGCTCTTTGTCGGCGCGTTCCTGCGAACCACCTTTTACATACAGGTCGGCACTTTCCTGGCGCTTTTTGGCTTCTTTGGCGAAAAGCGCCAGCACTTCTTCGTCGGAAATACCGCCGGTCTCGCGCTTTTTCGCCGCCACATCGGCATATAAAATCACGCTTTTAAGTCCACGAAGTGTGTCGACCTTAACCGTGTCCTTGGCAAGCAAGGCGGCCTTGAGATCGTCGTCGATTTGCTGTCGTAACATCTTTATTTACCTCCCTGGGGAATTAGAAAGTGCGTACGATAGTGCAGTTCGGGATGAACTGCGAAGCCCGCAAGTAAACCGTACTAAAAGTACGGTAAGTGCGGACTGGAGTAGTTCGCCCGAAATGTGCATCGTACGCACTCTCTAGCGTTGGCCCAGTTTAATTTTCTTAAGCTTAAGAGCCTTGCGCTGCTGACGGATAATCGCCTTCTGGCGACGGTCACGCTTACTCATCGGCTTTTCGAAATATTGTCCTTGTTTAACGGCAATAATCAGACCGGACTGCTGCACGCGGCGGTTAAACCGGCGGACCAGGTTTTCGGTTGATTCTTTGCTGTCTTTACGAGTTACTTCAATCATACGTGGGTAAGTATACCGTAACAGGGGCGCCCACGCAAGAACTTCTTCTGTACTAAATTCACCCGCTACATGAAGCTGGAGAACTAACGCAGGGCGTTCCTAGAATGGTGCAGTGTGGGATGGAAAACGAGCACCAAAGCGCAGCGTACTAAAGGTACGCTAGCATCGGAGCGCAGTTTTACGCCCGCAATGCGCCGTTCTAGGAACGCCTCCTTTAAGATACGTGGCGCTTGGTTTGAGTGCGTTGACTCTTCAAAACAATACTCTGCAGCTCTTTAAAGATAATGAACTGCTTGTTCGTGTGGTACATCTTGGTATTGCCCTGCTTTTCGGAGATAAGAAAGCCAGCCTTTTCCAGGCGCTTGAGTTCGCGCTGAATGTTTCCGGCGTCTTCTTTAATGAGCTTAGCAAGCCCGCGTACGTGGGTTTTAAAATCGGGATACTTAGCATAAATCACAATAATTTTGCGGCGCACCCTTGAAGTAATAAATACGTCTAACATAGTTGTTTCCCAGATCCTTGGAGCACTCTCCACATATTGTCGTTCCGACAACGTGATTATTAGTATAGCTTGACGGATGGGCGATTTCAACCGCATTTGTGGCCGGTGCGGTTACGCAACCTCTATAATGTCAGCATGCACTACTTTGAGGTACTGGTGGGCAGTCAGACATACCATGGGAACGAGGCCCTGACCTATGCGAGCGAGGCAACGCTTGCGCCGGGTACGTTGGTAAAGGTCGGCCTGCGGAACCGCACGGTTATCGGAATCGTGGTGCGCGAAGTGCCACAACCCAGCTTTACAGTGAAACCAATTGACGCCGCAGCGCCGTTTCCGCCACTGCCCCCGCAGCACCTGAAGCTGCTCGAATGGCTCTATGCATACTATCCTGCGCCGCTTGGCGCTGTGGTGCGACAGTTTGTGCCACCAACCGAAGTGCTGCCAAAACCGTTCGAAATTCCTGCCGCGCGAGCCGTACCACCGGCCACGCTTCCGCCGCTCAACCAGGCTCAGCAGCAGGCACTAAAGACCATACAAGGGCCCGGCACATTTCTGCTGCACGGCGTAACCGGCAGCGGTAAATCACGCGTATACGTGGAGCTTGCCCTGCGAACCTTAGCCGGCGGCAAATCTGCGCTAGTGCTCACACCCGAAATCGGACTGACAGCACAGCTGACCGAAACATTCCGCCGTGTGTTTGGTGAGAACGTGTACGTTTTACACTCCCAGCTAACGGCTGCCGAGCGACGGAACATCTACTACGCACTGCTTTCCCGTGCCAAACCGGCCATTGTTATCGGCCCGCGCTCGGCATTGTTCTCACCTGTTCGCAACATAGGCCTGATTGTGCTCGACGAAGCCCACGACAACGCCTACAAAAACGAGTCCGCCCCCCACTACCAATCTGGCCGCGTGGCAGCAAAGCTGACCAGCCTGCACAATGCCACACTCGTGCTTGGATCTGCCACTCCGTCAGTGGAGGACTACTACCTGGCGCAGGCAAAAAACCGGCCGATTGTCGCCATGCGCGAGCTCGCCAAACAGTCTGACACGCCGGTCACCATCACCATGGTAGACATGCGCAAGGCCGAATCATTTACGCGCAACCAGGTCTTGAGCGACGAGCTGCTAAAAGCAATCGCCGCCGCCATGCAGCGAGGCGAGCAATCACTGATTTTTCTAAACCGACGTGGTACGGCAAACGTAATTTTATGCAATACGTGCGGCTGGCAGTCACTGTGCCCGAACTGCGACCTGAGCCTGGCGTATCATGGCGACACGCACGAGCTACGTTGTCACGTTTGTGGGTTCACCAGCACGCTGCCCACCAGCTGCCCGGTGTGTGCAGGTACCGACATTTTGTTCAAAAGTGTCGGTACCAAGGCGGTAGTAGATGCAGTCCAGAAAATCTTTCCGGCAGCGCGCGTGCAGCGGTTCGATACCGACGCCAAGAAATCCGAACGGCTGGAACAGCACCTGCAAAGCCTGGCGAGCGGCAACATCGACATCATTGTCGGCACGCAAATGGTCAGCAAAGGCCTGGACCTGCCCGGACTTTCGGTTGTCGGCGCGGTAAACGCCGACTCTTCCCTGCTTATTCCCGATTACACTGCTGCCGAGCAGACGTATCAGCTACTCACACAAGTCGCCGGGCGCGTCGGGCGGGGTCACCGTGCTGGTACTGTGGTGGTACAGACATATGACCCGGAAAACACGACCTTACTCGCGGCGCTGAACAGTGAATGGGAGTCATTCTATGCGTCTGAGACGGCAGAGCGAAAAACATACCTGTTTCCACCCTTTACATATCTGCTGAAGCTGCGAATTTTACGTGCGACAAGCGGCGCAGCCGAAAAGGCCGCGGCACAGCTTGCAAAGATAGTGGCAGCGCAATACCCAGAGACCATTGTCGAAGGTCCTGCACCATCATTTCATCCTCGCGACCGTGGAAAATACAGCTGGCAGCTCTTAGTGAAGTCTCCCAGCAGAAAAACACTGGTAAGCATCGTGCACGAGCTTCCTTCGGGCTGGAGCTACGACATTGACCCTAACAATTTACTCTAGGCCACTCTGTTCGCTATACTGTTACCAATGCAACAGTCACTCATTTCTCTACCCAACCCGCACCTGCGGCAAACCTCTAAAAAAGTCGGCTACATAGACGACGCTATCAGGCAGCTCGCACAGCACATGCAAGACATCACGCTCGACTGGGAGGCCGAGCGCGAACATGAAGTCGGCGTCGCACTGGCCGCAATTCAAATCGATACTCCGCTTCGTGTCATTGTCGTTCGTAATGATTTTGACAACAAAAGCGACACATCTTTTCGCACCTTTATAAACCCCGTTATTACAAAGTACGAAGGCGAACTGCTAGAAGATTACGAAGGCTGCCTGAGCGTGAAAGACCTGTACGGCAAAGTACCCCGCCACAGCAAGGTGCGCGTAAAAGCGCTCGACTTAACAGGGAAAGAAGTGCGTTTTAGCGCCGAAGGATTCCTGGCCCGCGTCTTCCAGCACGAGATCGACCACACCAACGGCAAGGTCTTTATAGACCACATAAAAGACACTCCGAACGCCTTTTTCGCATTGAACGCAGAGGGAAATTTACAACAACTCGATTATGAAAAAGACGTCCAGAATAACACAGTTCTGTGGGGTGAGTAGTGGACGAACCCATCATTTTCTTTGGCACTGGGCCGGTCGCGGCAGCGTCGCTTAAGCTACTGGCACAAGAGTTTACAATCGAAGCCGTAGTAACCAAGCCGCGGGCTGCGCACCACCGCGGCGCCGTGCCCGTGCTGGATACTGCGAGCGCCCTTGAACTACCTATTGTAGAAGTCGCGAGTAAAAAAGAGGTCTCCACGCACATTACAGCCGGGCATTTCAAAAGCCGCGTGGCCGTATTGATAGACTTCGGCATCATAGTTGAACAAAAAGTTATCGATGCGTTTCCTTTGGGGATTGTAAACAGCCACTTCTCCCTGCTGCCACAGTGGCGCGGTGCCGACCCGATTACGTTTGCCATACTAAGCGGACAGAGAAAAACCGGTGTAAGCCTGATGCTACTGGTGGCGGCCATGGACGAGGGTCCACTGCTTGCCGTAGGCGAAACCGACCTGTCGCCAGACACTACTACGCCCGAACTTACCCGTAACCTCGTTGGCCTCAGCTACGCTTTGCTTAAAGATGTACTTCCAAAATATGTCGCCGGCAAACTAATTGGCAGCCCGCAGGAGAAGATTGCAGAGGTGGTCGGCTACTCCGCCGAGCCAACCTATTCACGCAAACTCACCAAAGAAGACGGAATCCTGGACTGGAACAAGCCGGCCGAACAGCTAGCACGAGAGGTCCGCGCCTTCGCAGAATGGCCTAAAAGCCGAACAATACTGGGAGGTCACGCCGTAATTATCACCGCCGCACACGCCGATGCCGGCGAAGGAACACCCGGCTCACTATGGCACGAGGGCAAACACCTGGGTGTGCACTGCGCTCACGGTGTGCTTATGCTCGACCGGCTCAAACCCGCCGGTAAAGGCGACATGTCCACCAAAGCGTTTCTGAACGGCTACGGCAAAGACCTTTAGGCTACAGCTGGGATCACACACACCGCTTAGCGTCCTCCGTCAGTAGTCTTCTTCCGTACGCAGAACCGCGCGAACACCAATACGTTCGGGTAGCATTACACGCGGATACAGAATCTCATTTCCGGTGCGGCGACCAAACTGTATTGGGGCACGCTTAATCGGCATCGCGATGGAACGATTCCATCGCATCGGCAGACGTCTGATAGCCGTCCTGGTCAGTAGCACCCCATACATCTAAACGACGGAGGATTTCGTTGCGAAGCTCGTAAGTACTCTCCGGACCCCAAGCTGTACACTCATGCGCCATTCGATATGCGAAGTACTCACTTCTGCGGCCGAAGCATCAGATACAATCTGGGAGACTTCCGATGTTATGGTCAAGAATTTTTGTTTTGCTTAACTAATAAAAGATCCAGCATATTTTGGTAGTAAAGCCAATCATTATAACCGTGCCAGAAAGCACCATTACCCCATCGGTGAAAACCGTGTTCGCCAGAATACTTCCGAAAATGGCTACAAACAACCCTAGTGTTTCTTCTTGGGCCGCGTCTGCGCATACCTCTGCACAGCTAACGTTGCCCAGAAAACCGCATTCACGAATGCCATGGCGAATGAATACCAAAGTGCCAGACTAAAGAAAGCCACCAGCTCTGGAATAACGAACAGCGCAGTCATAAGACTCGTTGCAAAACGAGGTTTGTGTTTGCCCAGGATAGAAGGAATAAGGGCGATATTGAACGCCAGAAGGCTAACTGAAATTGTGATATCTTGCCAGTGATGGTGCATTGCTTAATAGTAGCATTTTACGTGGCTATCCATGCGATGTGGTGGAGTATGGGGGACTCAAACCCCCGACCTCTGCAATGCGAATGCAGCGCTCTAGTCAACTGAGCTAATACCCCAATACGGACCCGTCCGCGGAAATGCGCCAAATGCCTATGTTACGCAGCCTGCTGGCCACCCGGATACTGCGGAGGCTGTTGATATCCACCCGGGCCCGCCGGAGGCTGCTGCGTCGGGAATTGATATACCTGCGCATCCTGCCCCTGTTGTGGAGGCTGAGGTGTCGGAGCCGGATTTTGAAACGGTTGCTGAGGGGCGGGCGCCTGGGGTGTCGGGGGCTGGTATACCATCGGGTCGGAGCCAGGCATTGGAGCAGGAGCAGGAGCCTGTGGCATTGGCTGACCCATAGGTTGCGACTGTACGGGCGGCTGCTGAGGTTGTGCCTGAGCTGTCTGCTGCGAGGATGCGCCACTCGCAGCCACAATCTGCGGTGCCATCTGCCTGACCTCCACCTTTAGCTGCTCAAACACATCGTTCACCACCTGCTTATAGTTCGGCAGGTTCGCCTCCAGCCATTGCAACGCCTGAGCTTGGTTCGCGTCACCACCGTCATCGATAAACTTTTCGAACTCTTCCAGCTGCTGGTCGGTCATCTGATTCGCCAAGTTGGTACCGACGCGCAGTTCCAGCGTATCGTATATGTGCTGAAGCATCGACCGCTTCTGGTCTTCGGGTAGACTACCTAGGCCCAGTTCGTCGAGAAGATTGTTGTCGAGTTTTAACATACGTCTTATTGTAGCACTTAGCTACAGTGTGCGCTCCACTGTCTCGCGCGTAAAGAATTCTATGCGATCACCCAGCTCAAGTGCCAGTCTGCCCGGAGTGCTCAAGCTAATACCACCCAGCTCGCCTGTTGCAAGATCCGTCGCATCGTTCGGTCCACGCTTAAGACCGGTCAGCTCCGCTTCGCCAATCTGTTCCTTGGCTCGGAAAACCCTGGCGAATGCCGGTGCCTTCAATATGCCGCTCTTCACTTCACCACCAGCGATTACCTCAGTCTTGGTGGTTTTGAAAATACCCTTTACTTCCAGCTCACCCATATCTTTTTCGACAATTTCGTCCACCAAAAGCTTACTGAGTTCAGACTTAACGTCATCAATTAACTCATATATGACGTTGTACAGTCGTATTGATACCTGATCACGGCTTGCTAGCCTACGAATATTTGCAGCCGCATTGGTGTTAAAACCGTAAATAATAGCGCCCGCGCTATACGCGAGGTGTATGTCGTTTTCGCTTACCACACCCACACTGCTACCGACGATACGTACCGCCACTTCGTCCGTCTCGACGCTCTTCAGACTGTCGGCCACGCTAGTGAGCGAGCCCTGCACATCAGCTTTAATGATAATCGGCAGCTCCTGAAGCTTGTCGGTGCGGCTAATGATACGCAGCAGCTCATTGCTGCTCATATCACTGCGAGCAGCCCCGCTCGCCCGATCTGCCGCAGTCGCTGCCGCCCGGGAGCGAGCTTCTTTTTCGTTCGCCACTACAGTAAATGCCTCGCCAAATTCCGGCAGCGTCTTAAATCCACTGATAACGACAGGTGTGCTCGGGCCGGCAGACTTTACTGCCCTCCCAGCCGTGTCTTCCAGATTGCGGACTTTCGCGTAGGTACCACCGGCCAACACGAACTGACCTGGTTTCAAGGTTCCCTCTTCGATCAGCGCGTGCGCGATCGGGCCGCGGCCAGTTTCAACATGCGCTTCGATGACAAGCCCGCGCGCCGGCACTGTAGCGTCAGCTTTTAGCTCTTCCACATCCGCTACCAGCAGCAGCATATCGAGTAGCGAAGGAATCCCCTGTTTGGTCTTAGCGCTGACCGGCACGGCCACGATGTCACCGCCCCATTCTTCAACGAGCAGGTTCTGCTCAGCCAGCTGCTGTTTTACCAGCGCATCGTTGGCGCCTTCTTTGTCAACCTTGTTTATTGCGACCACAATACGTGTGCCGGCATTGCGGGCGTAGCGAATCGCCTCGATGGTCTGTGGTTTGACCCCGTCATCGGCTGCGACAACGATAATCACGATGTCGGTCAGATGTGCCCCGTGTTCACGTATGGCCGCAAAGGCTTCATGCCCCGGTGTGTCCAGGAAAGTAATAAGTCGGTGATTATGCTCTACCTGATATGCGCTAATATGTTGAGTAATGCCTCCTGCCTCACCCTTGGCCACTTGTGCACCACGTATGGCGTCGAGTAGCGAAGTTTTGCCGTGGTCAACGTGCCCCATTACGGCCACTACTGGCGGACGCTGTGTGGCATTGGCACCGGCTGCCGGTTTTTCACGCTTTACCGGCTCGGTGTTTACCTTCTTGTGCTCGAGCGCGATATCAAGCCCCAGTTCACCGACGATAATCTGAGCGGTGTCGAAGTCGAGCCGCTCGTTTATCGTGGCCATAATGCCGTTTTTCATCAGCTCGCCGATCAAGCGGGTTACCGGGAGCTTGAGCTCCTCTGCCAGCGATCCGACGGTAATGTTATCTTCGATTTGAATTGTCGTTGCCATCGAATCTCCTCTCTGCCTGGGCGGCTAGCTGATGTTTACAGCTTCATTATAGATGGGTAGGATTTTTCCGGAATAGTGCAGTTTGGTTTAAAACTGAGCACCGGAGCGGAAGTTTTGAACCGAAATGTGCATTCTGGGGAAATTCTTTATTTCTGCTTCAGGCTGAGCGAAATTTTGCGTGCGTCGGTGTCAATTTCGAGCACTTTGAACTTCTTCTTTTCATTCAGCTGGAAGATCTTTTCTGGGTCGATGTGGTCATCGTCGCCCATTTCGCTCACATGCACCAGCGCTTCCACGCTTGGGCTAAGCTGTACGAACGCACCGAACGGCGTGATGCGGGTAATTTTGCCTTCGACGATGTCACCCTTGCTAAATGCCTTTACCTCTTTCAGCCATGGGTCTTCACTCATCTGCTTCAGGGAAAGACTCAGGCGGTCCTTGTCGATGGCGATGATCTTTGCCTTCACCGTTTCGCCGACCTTTACATAGTCGCGCGGGTTTTCCACGCGCTCCCACGAAATTTCGGAAATGTGGATCAAGCCTTCTATGCCATCTACGTTTACGAACGCACCGAAGTCGATAACGCCCGTTACCACGCCTTCGACTACATCACCGACTTTCAGCTCGGCGAAGCGGGCCTGCATGTCGTCCTTGACCGCTTCCTTCTCAGAGAAGATAAGCTTGTTGTCTTTGCGGCTCACGTCGAGCACACGAACGCGGATCGGCTTGCCGGTCAGTTGGTTGAGCTTCTGCAAGATTTCGTCCTTGTCGGCGCCGCTCACCCTTGGGTAGTGGCCAGCAGCCAGCTGGCTTACCGGCAGGAAGCCACGGATGCCTTCCAGCTCCACGAGCAGACCGCCACGGTTTGCATCGTACGGAGTTACTTCCACGATGTCGCTGGCGTCGAATATGCGCTGCACTTCGTCCCAGCCGCGGTCTTTCGCAGCCCGGCGCATGCTCAGCAGTGCGTAGCCTTCGTCCATTTCGGGGTCGATGACGCTGACCGTTACGGTCTGACCATCTTCCAAAGTCTGGCCGTGACCGACTTCGCGGCGCATGACCACACCCACACCGCGCGGACCGAGGTCGATCCACACCTGGTGCTTACGCACACTGGCAATGGTTCCTTCGACAACGTCGCCGGTGACGAGTTGTTTGACGTCACTGCCTTCCAGCAGTTCGTCCATTGTTATTGTATTGTTCTTTGGCATTTCTTAGATGCCTCCTTCATAGTGTATTTCTCGCAGGCTAGCCATCCGCACCCAAGGCGCTTGAACAGACCAGCCCAAAAGATTACTTCGTATTATATCTGTTTTTACGCTATAGGTAAAGGGTGTGGGTCATCGCCCAAAAGTAGCGTCTGACGACCCATGCCTGTGGTACACTGAGCGCATGTACTTGGGCATCGACATTGGGGGAACAAAAACACTGGTGGCAGCACTGGATCAGCATGGTGTCATTGCCGCTTCGCTCAGGTTTCCGACACCACCGGACTACGACGTTTTTCTAAAAGCGCTTGAACACGCTTTGAAAGACGAGCTGCCATTCGACGATTTCCGAGCCGGTGCCATTGCCGTTCCGGGTGAGATTGACCGCAAACGCGGTAGATTCAAAGTCGGCGGCAACCTGCACTGGAACAACGAGCCGGTCCAGCACGATATAGAAAAAATCACACACTGCCCCATGCTGCTCGAAAACGATGCCAGCCTGGCGGGCCTTTCTGAAGCCATGCTGCTCAAAGACAAGCATGCGAGAGTGCTGTACCTGACCATTAGCACCGGCATTGGTGGCGGGCTTATCATCGACCAGAAGATCGACCCCAACATGGCCGATGTCGAACCAGGCCAGATAATGCTGCAGCGCGGCGACAAAGCCGTAAAGTGGGAAAGCTTTGCCAGCGGCAAAGCCATATTCGAGAAGTACCACCAGAAAGCTTCAGAGATAGAAGACCCTGCCATCTGGAAAGCTATCGTCAAAGACTGGGCTATCGGTTTCATCGACATTCTGGCGGTGACCCAGCCCGACGTAGTCGTACTGGGTGGTGGCGTCGGCCACTACCTGCCCAAATATCACGATTTTCTTATGGCCGAGCTCAAAAAGTACAGCTCACCCATGGTACCGATCCCGCCAATCCAGAAAGCCGGGCGCCCCGAAGAAGCAGTTGTGTATGGCTGCTACGACCTGGCCCGGAGCGTCTATGCCTAAGGCCGTTATCAAAAACCTTGACTTCCTCCTCGAGCAAATTCGCGCAGACTACCCGGACGTATCGTTCGTAGAAAGCGGCCACTTTTCGTGGCATGCCGGCACAAAGCACGTGTCATTCAAGCGGGACAGTGAAGCCAATCTCGAACACACCGCCTGGTCACTCCTACACGAACTTGGCCACGCACTGCTCGGCCATGCGATCTACCGCTACGACATAGAGCTCCTGCAGCTCGAAGCCGCCGCCTGGAGCCAAGCCCACAAGCTCGCCAAAAAATATACGCTGGAAATAGATGAAGACTACGTACAGGACTGTCTGGACACATACCGGGACTGGCTCCACATGCGCGCCACCTGCCCCACCTGCTACGCCCGCACGCTACAAGCCACGCCGAGTCGCTACCGCTGCTTAAACTGCCAAACCGAGTGGAGTGTCACTCGAAGCCGCCTATGCCGTCCATACCGCCTTAAAAAGGCTCAGACGGCTTAAACCCGGGTAGTCTCAGGCAAGAATACCGCTTGCATCCGCTCTTGCACTTCATCGCCCCAGCTGCGGCCATCCGGCAGCGAATACTGAAGGGTCAGGTCCGCGAGCAGTCGCGTATGTCTTTCGGCAAGTCGTCGCGTCACCTCTGCCCGCTCCGCCGCACGCGGAACGTGCGTCACCAGACCTCGCTCCTCAGCGCTCGGACCTTCCGGCTCCACCGTACCTTTGCGTATCGTTAACACTAATTGGCTGTATACCGCCGTTTCGGCCAGCATTTTCACCGGTTGCGGAATGTCCCAGTCCTGTAGCCAGTCCGGCACAATACCCATCTCAGATCCGTACACTTCTCCCATACTGCACCCCTCCCTTTACTTTGTCCATTATCCGAAGCAAAGCCCGGGAACGCTGTGAGCTCGGTCAACATTTCTGCAGATATACTGCGGTGCTTTATTGTGGCGTAGAATGAAGCTATGCAAGCAGCCACTTTCATCCCACTCGCCGTCGTCGGACTCCTCATCAGTTTCTGGCTATGGATGTTCAACGACATGATCAATAACGACGAGATCCCCTCAAGCGACCCCGCTGGCCACCGCTGGCCACCGGTCGCCAAAAACCAATGGATCATATGTTTCATCATCCTGAATATCTTTGCCGCCGGTTACTACTACTTCACCGTGTACCGTGATCACCGGTAGACGAGTCACTCCGGGCGGGCAGGCATCCAGCCATCCAGACCAGCTGTGCCGGGATACTGGTAGTCTGCGTAGAACCGCAACCCGCCCATGGCGACCACCTCAGCATAGACTTCATTACTCACACCCACCGGATACGGTGTGCCGTTCGGGCGCGAGTACTCATCGGGTACTTCGCTCGGCATTGTATCCCAATACCGGCTTATATACGCCTTAAGCGCCTCGAACGACACGTGCAGCGAAAAGCCGTCGGGGCGCTCGCCCCAGCCCCGCTCCCGCTCTTCCCACTTCTGGCAAATGACCTCGTTCGGCCCGAGCGCTATTTCTTTTTTACCCATGGTAGACCTCCTCGCCCTCAGCGCATCCGGTACAAAATAAAAACCGGCCGCACACGAGAGCTATTTTGGTTAATAGCTTCTCGTAGCAACCGCATTGGACGGAAGAGTTTGGAGGCCTTCCCGCTGACCTACTACACTTACATTTAACCATATTTGTATGTCTTTTACAGACAAAAAGGCCCTTCTCAGGGCCCTTTTGCAGTGAATCCGCTCGATTAAGCAGATTTCTTGGTGCGGCGGCTAATGCGACCACCGATTGCGCCGTATACACGAGCGCGTTCGCGGCCAGCGTCACCAGCAGCGAAACCACCGGTCTTGCCGTTCTTGCCACCCTTTTCGCCAATCTTGGCGTAAAAGTCAGCACCGTATTTCTTCTTGTTGGTTGCGGCAGCCTTCTGGCCACCAGCTTTAGTTCCAGCCATAAAACTAGACCTCCCTTATGTTTGACTTCGAAAAAAGAGGGCCATTTGCGCCTCCACCGGCGTAATGATCCCTCTTGTCCTTTCGAATTACGCTTATGATAGCATTATATTATGCTTGTGTCAACTTTTTTCTTACGGTTTTTCACCCCTGTTATAATGGTTACATGACAAAATATGCGGCAATGATTAGGGGTATCGGGCCCGAAAACCCGAACATGCGAGGCGAGAAACTTAAAATGGCCTTCGAAAGTCTGGGTTTTACTGGCGTACGGCCGGTAATTACCAGTGGCAATGTGGTGTTTCAGAGTGGCATACCAGACACAGCGAAGCTCGAGCCAATGGTCGAAGCAGCCCTCCCCCGTCTGCTCGGCTTCGAGCGCGCAGTGTTTATCCGCTCACAAGCCGAACTGCAAGCTTTGGTCGATGCCAACCCGTTTCCAGGGATCGAACAAGGCCCTAAACACTATATTACGGTTACGTTCCTGAAAAATCAGCCGAAAAACCCACCAGATCTGCCCCACAAGCCCGAAAACAAGGAGTTTGAAATCCTGGCACTGTACGATCGTGCCATCTCCGCCACCCTAGACCAGACCAGCGAAAAGACCCCGAATATGATGAACTGGCTTGAGCGTGAGTTTGGCAAAGATATTACTACCCGCACCTGGAAGACGGTCAACCGGCTGCTCGCCAAGCTGGATAGCATGTAGGTTTGTTGCATTGACCCCTGTTTCAGGCTAGTATGTGAGGCAGGATGAGTGATGGACCTAACCCTGATGGCAAGCTTGAGAGCCTGTTAGCCATATTGAACGCTGGTACGAGCCCAGGGTCAGGCGTCAGAATTGCTGCCAAACGAAGCAAGCACTCTGCCCGACTAGGCGACCGCATCCAAAGAAATGCCGAGAGCGTCGAACAGCTCCTAACGGTCATCCGCGAGCTTACGCACCTGCCGGACACAACCGACCAGGTGGAACAGCTTATCGACATCGCCAAAGATCTTTTAAACAATAACGCTCAGCTGAGAGAACAGGTGGAAGAAGCTCTGCAGGACATTCCCGATTAATGGCAGTCAAGAAGTCGAAGACCCAGACATCACAACAAATCCAGTACCTCGACAAAACTGCACAACAGCAGCAGCAAATCGACGCATTTAAGCGCCCACAGATAACTCCCACGGATGCAGACACTCGCCAGAAGATCGCCAAGCTCTTTGTAATCGTCTATTTTGTGCTGCTGGGCTTGCTCATCGTAGGCACACCCGTGTACAACCTTGTCGCGTACCACGTGACCGGCAGCGACAAGGCGCTGCAAATCTCACTGACAGATATTATCCAAACCTACTCTGCCGTCGTTGGCCCGACCCTCGGCTTCGTCGTTGCATACTATTTCAAATCCAAAAATGGCTAAGCCGGAGCATAGCGATATCTAACGCTTTTCGGCAACCAAAGCAGCATTGGCTCGGTCGAAACGGTCGAGGATTTGTTCGGTGGTGCCACCGTTGCCTACATTTCTGTCCCACCACGCGGGAGTTATTTCTATGCCGGTCGTTTTTTGTACCCGTAAGACGGCGTCGTTTATATCGCCCTGAACAGCTGCCGGGCCTTAGGAATCGTTTGATTGCTCATAGCTCGTTTCCTTTCATGTTATCTAGCAGGTTATCTATGTGCGACATCAAATCCGTCTGGCGGTTTCCGCCCAAAAAGACCGTGAAAACATGTGCCTCAAGGGCGCGTAGGCCTCGCCGCACCAGCCGTTCGCCTTCTCTGGTCAGCTCAATACTCTGGCCACGGCCATCAAGCTTTGAAGCCTTTACGGCCAGCCATCCAGCATCTCTCGCGCCATCGACCTGCCGGCTGACCGCTGCCGGGCTTATCCGCAGAAACTCGGCGATGTCTTTGCAGCTCATAGTTTTATGCTGCCGCACAGCCAACAGTATCAAAAAGTGCGACAAGCCTACGCTGGCATATGCTCTGAGCGCATCGTCAAAAAGCTTGTCTAACCCATTGGTCAGCAAATGGAACTTATACAAATACGTCTCTTCCAGATGTAGTCGCATATTAATAGTTAACACGTTAACTAATTTTTTGTCAATATAAGCACGTATGCTTACGCCCAATATTTATGCGCCCAACTAGAAGATCAATGACTACTAATCTGAATAAAGCCCTCGATTGCCTGAATGAGCGCCAGTACTGTTGCTCTACCACTAATGCAATGATAGCATTTCGATTTGCAGCCCTGGTATTTGCGTATTTGCACGAGCTTCCTGCAGCTCAATGTAGTCTAGGTGACGCTAGTACGCATCTGCCGTAAAAATCAGACGCTGGTCTGCTACTCCAGAGCCAGTAGCCAGATACGACTCTCTAATAACTTGCTCTATCGCATCCTTTACAGTTTGAGATTCGACGTCTATGCCACGGCCTGAGAGATACTTGTACAAGTCTCCTCATGTCGTATGCTCACCATAAGTTCTATGGCCAAATTCGTGAATTAGTACAGCAAAATCTTCCTTCTCTCTCATCCAACTAACTATACCTCTCCTTAGAATGATAGCCCAAAAGAAAAAGACTCCTGTAAGGAGTCTTTTTCTATAATACGGCACCGTGCTATTTTCCCAGGGGTGAGCCCCAAGTATTGTAACCGCTGAGAGGCTTAACTGCTGTGTTCGGTATGGGAACAGGTGTTTCCCTCTCGCTATGGGCACCGATTTTGGTCTTTGCGCCGATTAGCCTGCCACCAGCAAAGCTGGTTGCACTGCTAATCTGCCGGCGGATTGCTGCGTCAGATTGCTCCACTTCGGTCTTCACCGTACATAAAGTACGGCTCGCCCAAAGGCTCGCATCTTCCTTGCACTTCACTCGGCCACAAAGCCCAAAAGGGTCTGCGGCAAAGACGGCAGAACGATGTCCATACGGATCGTGCGTATTAAGTTGGTCACATTAGGTGATTGCTAAGGGCCCATAGTTTTTTTGTTTTAGGTTTCCCAAAAACAAATATGCGCCCTTGCCACGTGAATGTAAAGCAATTGTGACAAACATCACTATTACCGGTGCTGGTATGCACCAATAACTAGTCAATGCACTCCTCTGACTTGTTCACCAACGGGGGTGACCAAATCAGAGAACGTAAAAAGTCAATG
>Ga0068856_100002366_pt1 | contig 19398 bp, 29 predicted proteins | sample KBSCornC62_FD_66595 | JGI IMG/M metagenome (GOLD analysis project Ga0068856, IMG submission 66595) | Corn rhizosphere microbial communities from Kellogg Biological Station, Michigan, USA - KBS Corn C6-2 | ecosystem: Host-associated > Plants > Roots > Rhizosphere > Soil ...
AGTTTGTTGGGGTTATGTATTCTCATAAAAGGTAGGGTTTCTCCTGATTGTCTATCCGTGACGATTGTGGCAAGATATTCGGATGCTAACCTTGGCATCGGTCTCGTTCAACAGTGACCAGATCATCAACGCGGTCATTTGGCTCGTGGTCGCCGGCATCATCTTTTGGTTGCTGACTTGGCTGATTGACTATTGCGGAATTCCCCAACCCTTCAACAAAGTCGCGAAGGTATTGGTGGCTTTGGTGGCAGTCGTGATCCTCATCAAAGTCCTGCTCAGTTTCACCGGAACCCATTTCTGAGATGAGCGAAGATCACGAAGTCGCTCACGAGCTGCGCGAACTTAACTGCATTCTTAGGACGACTTTCGGTGCGACTACGCTCGCCACGAAGGAAGACCTTGACCGGCTGGAATCCAGACTCAGCGATTTGATTGAAGCCAGTCACGAAGAAATCGCGCTACTGCAAGGATTGGCTCAGCAGCGTGCCGCGATCCTTAAAAAACTCGCCTTCACTTTGTCAGAAACCTCAACGCTCCTAGGGGCATAAATCAAAACATCACCATGAGTGCAGTTACCGACTTCGCGGCTCTTGAACAGGCCGACCTCGACGCCATCAGCGCCAAAGTTGACGCTATCATCACGGGCATCTCTGCCCTTGATGCGCTTATCACCTCGCTCCAAAATTCACCCGGCACGCTGAGCGCGTCCGACCAAGCCGCCCTTGACGCTATCCAGGCTTCGAGCAAGGCGCTTGTCCAGAAGGCCAACGCAGTTGTCACTGCTGCGCCGGGATCGAATCCCCCGCCGACTGTTTGACGCTACCCCACTAACACCAAGCACACTAGCCGCTCTGCAAAGGGCGGCTTTTTTATGGACCGACAATGCCCGATTTGAAGCAGGCGTAGAAAAAACTAAGCATGATCGCGGTAATCAGGATCGCGGCTCCGAGATTAACGAGCCAATCCGGTGCGGGTTTTTTCATTGCGAGCAACAGGTTTGTAGTTGAGTGGTCTGTCAAAGCATTGCGCGCGACTACTTCCTGGTTGCCTTGGCAGAACCAACTAATGCAGGGCAGCCGGGGCTAGCGCGTCGCCATTCCAGAATCGCCTCGCGCTCGGCGGGCGTAACCTGCATTGACCTGTATCCCACTCTCCACATGACGCTTCGGACCGTTCCTTCGGCACAGCTTGCTGCATCGCAGATCGCCTTGATGGGAAGATCGCCCTTTCGCACTTCGTTCAGGATGATTGAGGCGCGCAGTGCGGCTTGAAGATTGGAGGTTCGACCGGCCATGTTATTCGGCCTCCATCGTCTTAAAACGCCCTGCGGCGTCCCTATGGTTCCAGTTTGCGCGCTCGCGATTGAAGTATCCTTCCTCATAACCCGCGCCGCGCTCTCGCTCTGAAACCTTGTCGAGCGCCGTGTAAAACAAGGCCGCGACTGCCACCGACGCGACCGAAGCTGATACTATGATAATCGCAACATCGTGTGAGTTCATTGGCTGGAAATTGATTTTCTAATCATCCACTCGGGGAGCGCAATCGTCCTCGCCTCGTCCGGCTCTCCCGGCCACGTCCCGGTGTCGAAACACTCCTTTAGTTTCGCGAGTTTACGCATGACTTCCGTGCGCCCGATATTCAAAGACTCTGCGTCGGGAATGCGCAACGCTGTTTGGAATGGCTCGTTTTTTTCTACAACCACAAACAGGTATTGTGGCTCAAATCTCTCCATCTTGAGCACGGTCGCCACGAGCAATTGATAGAATGCGGCCTGAGCGTAGTAACCAAACTTGTGAAACTGTCCGTCGAAGTCCGATAGGGTTTCAACGGTCTTGACATCAATAATGAGCGGTGGTCCTCCGCCTGCTGGCGTTTCATCGAACCAGTCGCATCGGCATTGGAGTGTGAACGCGGCCATCTTATGCCGGAACGTCACCTCGGGTTTGCCTTGGGTGAATAGCGCAGCGACACCCGGCTTTTCGCGGATCGACTTGACCATGCGCCAAGCAAGGTCGGTCGATTCTTGGTCGATCACTTCTCGACCTTCGGCCTTCTTAAGAAATTCCGTATAGGCGGCTTTCCCGATTGTCGTTCTCCGGTCGATACCACCGGGAGCCGTGATGAAGAGCGATGCGGCCACGGTTTCCCCTTCCAGCGCCAAGCAATGAAAATACCGACCAAATAAAAGCGCGGGACTGTCAGGCTTGGGCGGAGCACACTTTTCTACGTGGCGACGCAGAAAAAGCAAAGGATAAGGCTCTAGGTCAGCCAAGTCGTGCGATCCGAAGGCCGACGATGCGTGATAGGCAACATGACTCTCGTTTAGGATCATGCCGAGTTGATCTGGATTCATAGAATGAATAGGTCGATGCGATGCTCACGGAAATAAGAAACCCAAACTCTTTTCGGGTAATTAAAATTCGGGTCTTTCAACTCAAATCCAAGTCCACGGATAAAAACGCACAGCTCGTCCTCCGGTAGTTGTTCGTCGTCTTTATGAGGAAAGACGATAATATCTATATCCTTATCCGATCTGTCTCGGTAAAGGCACGACCCAGTTAATCCAAGGTGACAACCGACCGACGCAAATTTAGGCTCAATTTCTGTGATTATGGATACCGCTAATTCGAGGGTGTATTTCATCCTCGTGCGCGGCTAGCCGCAATATCCTCTTTGGTTTGTTCATCTCCCTGAAATGGAAGCTCCATCGAATTGTCGGGCAGCGGAGCGGACGGTTTCTCCTCGGCTTTCGGTTCATCTTGAACCGTCTTCGGCGCGTCGATCGCTTCCAACGAATGCGCCAGCGGTTGCGGCGTCACATTGCGCTCTGGCGCTGGCGTGTCGCGCATCTCCTCGGCACCAGCAACGCCTTTCAGGACGTGCGCGGCAGCATCGCGCGCGGCGAACCAAAAGGCGCGCCATGACATTTGCCTCAACGGATATTGGGACCAAGGGCCATTTTTCCCCCACAACTGCGCTCGCTTCGCGTCTTCAATTGTGAAGGTCCGCGTCACCGGCTTTTGATTGGGGTGCGTGACGGTGCAGCGCGCCGTCGTACCATCGTTCGTCTCCTCGATGTCGAATCCGTTCGCGCGCAAAATTCCCTTGCCTGCGTCGCCAAAGATCGACGGACGATTGTTGATGACAGCAAAACTTTGCAGGCTGGCGAACGGCCCGAGACCGATTTCCGCGCCCGCCTGGATTGCCAGCAGGACTGCCTGCGGCGTCTTGAACTGCGGCGGGCACAGACCGGACTCGATTGCAGCCTTGGCGAAAACCAAGGCTTGCTCGACCGTTTGGAGTTGGATGCCGGCTTGACCGAACGGCATCAGCGAAGAGGTCTTCGGCTGGCCGGTGATTGGAACTGCGATTTCTTGGCTCATTTGTATATGCGGTTTATTGTTTACTCGCGAAAGCGTCGGGGTACCGAGCTTGTCGGCTTTGGCTCCCCGCGAGCCTCAATTCGATTTTCAGATTCCCGGTTTCCCGAATTGATAACGCGACCGGTCCTATTCCTGCGCAGGAAAATTCAATCCCTCCGGTTGATCTGCCGAAGCAGCGCCTTGCTCTCTTTGTCGCCGCAGAAATGCGAGACATCAAACAGTCGCATCCCGAGCCACGAGAAGATGCGGCGAAGCGTGGCATAGATTTTAACGGTGACAGGATAGCGCATTTTGGGAAACAGGTTGAGTTCGGTCTGCGTGTCGAGGTCGTAAAAGTAGGTTTCCAAGGTGGCCGTTGTCACCGAGGATTCGACTGGATGACCGGGGATCGACTTGGTGAGCACCCACAACTCAAAGTAATCGTTGTCGTTGGTCTCCTGAAGCCCCTTGTAATAAGCGACCGAAGCGAAGCGTTCACGCAGCGCGTGCAACTTTCTTCCACCATCTGGCGTCTCGTCGCTTCCGATCCAATCGTTCATCGCCTCAAAGTCGAATGGCTGGCTCATGGCCTGCATACTGCACAGAGTGACAACGTGCCGTCAAGAATATTATCGACACTGGGTGATAATCGTGATTTGTCAGAAGGAAGAATGACATTCACGGCCCTTGTAAAATCCTTTCCGGCGAAGAAAATCGCCGCGCTGACCGATGCAGAAGTAAGAACCGTCTATGCGTGGCGACGTGGCGACCGCAGTCCACCGCGGTGGCGGCATCCTCATATTGTGAGGGCGATCAAACTAGAACTCAGCAAATCCCGCTCAAAGCGCAGCGCAAAATGATATGCAAAACGACCAATCGAAAAAAATGGCAGCCTGTCAGCGTTGGCTCTACGGGTGGTTCGGCTCTTTCTTCGGAATCGCAACGACGATTCTTTTGACTCACGCGCTTATCGCTACGTGGATCGCCACGGATAAGGTCTGGACTCTGGTGGCGTGGCTGCTTTTGGGCGCGCACATTCTTTCCTATGTCTGGATGTGTTTGTGGCTCTGGATGCTGCTAGGCGTGGTCCTCCCCTATGCCGCATCAGCGGGTAAGCCGAACAACCGAGATCAGCCGACGCCCGCCGAATAACTGAAACCAATATGAGCACTGAAAACACAATCCAACCAGCGACGCCCGACAGCAGGACAGACAAGGGCGTTGGCTGTGGCGACCTGGTTAGGCTTTCCGGGTCTGAGATCATCGCGCTGGAACGCTCGCGCCAAATCGCGACGGTAGATCAGCGACATTCTCGATCCAACACGGACCGTGGGGGTTGACGGTTTCACCTACTGGCGCTGGCCGAAGGGTCGCTGAAATTTTGAAGGCTTGTAAACTTGTAAATTCTACCAGTCAGTAGTTATCAGCAGTCTTCTGCCCCTAGCTGCCGCGCGGGTGCGGCGGCTCCACGCAGCGGATTGTTTCCGTTGCTCAAAACAATGAGCACAATGACCCTGAATCGTATCAACCTCTCCGGCATCGGCCGGAAGACGGAGAAAGCCAAGATCGAATATCCGATCCTGGATACGCCGCGCGCGATCGAGCTCGCCGACGTCATTCTCCAACTCAGCGACGAGGCGGAGGCAATTAACGCCAACCTCGACATCAACAAGGCCGATCTGCGCAGCGTCGCGGGGCGAATCAATCAGGTCGATTTGATGCGCAACGGATCACTCTTCCGCACAGGGCGCTTGTCTCGGGCGCGCCACGCCGTCAAATGGGGAATTTGGAAAGCCGCATGACCTGGCAACCCAATTCCGAGCAGATCCGCGCCGCTCTGCCTAAAGCCTCGCTCGCCACGCTGCGCTTAAACGGCCTGATTGACGACCCGGTTAAGCCGTCGTCGCCAACCGTCGAATGCGCGCCAAGGATGCGGCAGAATCGCGGTCCCGAGCTGAACAAGCTGGAACTGGCGTTCTGCGATTATCTGCGCGCTTGGTCGGCCAAAGATGGTTCTCGTGTTTCGCCTCACGCGCTGACCTTCCGAATCGGAAACGGGGTTCGCTACACGCCGGATTTCATCGTTACATTCACGGATAACACGATTGCGGCCTACGAAGTAAAAGGACCGCACGCTTGGGACGATAGCATCGTGAAACTCAAAGTCGCCGCCGCGCAGTTCCCTTGGTGCGCCTTCTGGCTAGCCTCGCGCGACAAACCAACGACGTGGCGCATCGAACGAGTAATGCCATGACATATTTTATGGACAGTTCGACTAATCGGAGAAGTCAGCACCAGCCCGCAAGCCGTGGATCTAAAGTTGAAAGCTTTCGAGTTTGCGGGAAGCGGCCTGTAGGTCCGCAAATGATGGTTCGACTCCATCACTGTCCGCCTTTTCGCGCCTGACCTACGGCGCGCAATTTAACCTATGAAAACTACGGAGGTAAACGTGGAAATGTCGGCGCTTCTCAACACCCTCGACAATGATCAACTGGATTTCGTGTCGCTTGGACTTGAGCACAATTTCGGCGTGGCTCTCACTGGGAACGCTAGAGAAAACGATTTCATGCTTTTGGTCGTCGAAACAGGTAAGCTCATCGCCGTTTCATCCTCCACGCTTACCGTCAAAGATCTTTGTGATATTTCCAAGGCGATAGGATTCTGAAACCCCCGGCTTGACATCGCGCGGCGCATGAGCCGAACTTTCCCCGTCGAGATACCGACCGATGCTTGATACAGCACAATTTAATTTTCGCTTAACCGCGAACCCCTGCGCGTTCTGATTTGCCCGCCTAGCGGGAGTATCCTTTTCAGGGCGCGCGGGGTGCTTTTATTTCCATGCCAACCTATTCTGAAAAGCTGCGTGATCCTCGTTGGTCTATTCGCCGCAGAGAAATAATCGAAAGAGATAAGTCGCAGTGTCGCGAGTGTTCGAGGACGGAGGAATTAGAAGTTCACCACGTTATATATATCCGAGGTCGGGAACCTTGGGATTATCCGAACGAGCTGCTGTTGTGCCTTTGCCGTGAGTGCCATTTCAACCGACAGATCCATGATGAATTGGCGCAAATTGAGTTCGCCTTGATCTGTGCGCAGTTGAATTCATGGCAGGTTTATGCGTTAGCAAAAAAACTCGCCGCACTCAACGGAGATAGAAATTTAGACTCACTGGTGCAGGCCATCGAATCGTCAATGGAGAGCCGGCGATGAGAATTCGCACCATTAAACCGGAGTTCTTTACCCACGAGTCCCTCTTTGACCTTGAAAAAGAAACTGGCCTTCCAATTCGGATAGCTTTCGCAGGGATCTGGTGCGCTTGCGACAGGTCCGGACGTTTCAAATGGGAGCCTCGCAGACTCGGTGTTTCTATTTTGCCTTACGACGGGGTTGATTTTTCACGCGTGCTTGACGCGTTGAGCACGCGTGGATTCATCGTCAAATATCGCGTCGGGGACGCTTGGTTTGGCGTCATTCCATCGTGGTCCAAGCATCAGTTCGTAAACCCAAGAGAACAAGTCTCAAACATACCGGATATATCAGATGGTGAGGTTGTTGACGCGTCGAGCACGCGTGGCTCACGCGTCGATCACGCGTCCCGTAAGGAAGGGAAGGGAAGGGAAGGGAAAGATATTGCGCCTGTCGTCGCGATTGATGAAAAGCAGGAGCGGGAACAGAATTTGGAATTTAACGCGCTCTGCCAGTTTGAGGGGATTCCGTTAAACGAAATCGGCGGACGTGGAGGCAAGGTCGGAACAGCCCTGAAAGTCATTCGGCTGTCTTCCCCGACCGTGACCGTAGAAGAAATCTTCCGCCGAGGCAAAAACTACAAAACCCATTTTCCGGACATTTCTCCAACATGTACGGGCTTGGCTAACCATTGGGGGAAATGCCATGAAGCAAGAAAGCCGGCGGGCTACCAAGAAGTGAGGACCGGATGAGAGAGCTTCCCAACGATCCACAGGCCGAAAGGCGCTTGCTTGCGTGCTGCATGATTGACGGACCTTCCGTCATAGCTCTAGCGGTCGAGGCAAGAATCGAAAGATCATCTTTCTATGTCCAGACCTACGGCATAATTTTTTCTTTGCTGGTTGAAATGCTTTCCTCTGGTTCTACCATCGACCAATCTACAGTTTATCAAGAACTTGTAAGAAGAAAGTCACTGTCTATATTTTCCCCATCATCCACCTTCCACGAAATATGCTCGGATTGTCATACCTCGATCGATGCGCCGCAACTTATTGACGTTGTTTCCGAGCTATCTGCGGTCCGGAGGGCTATTCGTATCGCCGACCTACTCACGGAAAACTGCTATTCTTACAAGGGCGGAGGCCTCAGGGATGCCCTTGGCGCGCCACTGGATCAACTTTTAGCCCTTTCGACGCGTGCCGATGGTCCAGAGCCGTCCTGGGGTGAAATAATAGCCTTAGCGGGCAAGGAATCAGAGGACCGCATTGCCGGGAAAGGGAGGATAGCGCAGACAATCGCTTTTCCGTGGGAAAAGATGAATGCTTTGTTCGGCCCAATGGAGCGGGGTCAACTCGTGGTGCTGGCGGCGCGCACCTCAATTGGAAAGTCATCGCTCGCGCGTCCGATTGCTTGTCATGCCGCGCTGCATCGACATCAAGTTTACTTCGATACGTTGGAGGTTAATCCGGTAAAAGTTGCGCTCCAAATGGCGGCGACATTATCGCGCATCGGAATTAGGGCGCTCCCTTCGGCGCACTCTGCTGACCAGCAGCAATTCCTTTCCTCACTGCGAGAACTTAAATCAGCCGGCCTAACCATGAGTCGGAAAGATCGGACACTTGCTCAGATAGTTGGCCGATGCCGCGCGCTGTCTGCTCAGAACAAGCTCGATCTAGTTGTGGTGGATCACGGTGGAATGCTCACGGATGTTTACACTTCGCGAGACAAGGTTTCGGAAGTTGGGAGAATAACCAAAACCCTGAAGCATATTGCGACTGAACTAAACTGCGTCGTGTTGCTTCTTTGGCAGTTGAATCGCTCATCAGTCAAAGAAGCCAATCGAGAACCGATTTTGTCGGACCTTAAGGACTCTGGTTCTCTGGAAGAAGATGCCGACAAGGTTCTTTTCATTCATCGACCGAACGAAGATCCGTTTACACAGTTGGCCCAATCTGATACCTCGACTATTCAGGATCAACCCAGGTTCTTCCAGAATATCATCCAAGCCAAGGGACGGGATGAAGGCACCTCGATTATGAGTTTCTATTTCGACCGGGCGACGGCGAGTTTCAACCCTGCGCAAAAATGAAAGCGTTCGCGCGCCGACTGTTCGACGAGGCGCATTTCGGTGATTTTCAGATGAAAGAGCTAAAAACCCAAATACAGGAAGCCGCATGACCCCTCAAGAACGCATCAAGGCTTTGCAGGCCAAAGCTGCAAAGATACAGGCTGCCGTTGACGCTTGTGACGGTCATATCTGGCGTGCCGATTACGTAAGCAAGATAGACCAATGCGAGGGATCTTCAGCCGTGTGTATTCGTTGTGGAGAGCGTAAAGGGTGGAAAGACATCAAGCCCGATGAACAATGGGAATATCAAACATGACCACCCAGCTTCGGTCACAGATTAGCGAGGGCGGCATGAACAAAACCAGAAGGCAGGTAGCCAAGTTTCTAGGGAAAGGTCCGAATGGCGGAAATCTTTGCTTTTGTGGATGCGGTCGGGAAGTCGTTAAACCGAGTTTAAATTGGTTCTCTTATGCGTGCGTATCGGCGTGGAAACTAATCAACGATCCCGGTACAATCCGTAGGGCCGTGATGAACCGAGACCATGGAGTTTGTGCCCTTTGTGGCGTCGATACGGTGGCGCGCGCTCGCGAGATCCGAGATTGGCGTCCGGTATTTTCGTGGCTGACTCGGCGTCACTTTGAGGATGCCTTTGAGCGCGGCGAATTAGAGATGTTTCCGGGATTTACCACTAGCGAGAAACGCTATCACGATTACCGAGTATCAAATTCCGACAAGGTTAGTCACCACGACGTGTATTTGTGGTGCCAGCACGAATCTGACGCGGAAATATCTCGGCGATTTGGAAAAGGCATTGAGTCGTCGAGTTGCCACACTTGGGAGGCGGATCATATCGTTCCGGTGATTGAAGGAGGAGGTCAATGTGGACTTGAAAATTACCGCACCCTTTGCCTCTCGTGTCACCGAAAAGAAACTGCGGCTCTCGCGAAACGCCGGGCCGAACAACGGCGTAAGGCTAAAGAGCAATCAACCGGACAGGCTTTATTGGTAGAACTTGCCTGACCCTCGCTTCCGTTGGTCGCTTGGTCCCGAAATCCTGAAACGCCATGCACGAACGCACTGTTAACATTCCGCGCCCTACAATTCCAGATGCTCTGAGATTCCGAGCCGATCAGATGGGGTGGAATCAATCGCAGATGGCAGCAAAACTTGGAATGGGGCGCAGCCACTATAGCGAGGTTCTTTCTGGCAAACGACCGCTGCCACTCCCAGCAATCCGCAAAGCTTATGAGCTGGGAGTTCCGGCAAGGGTGCTTATTGGGTGCGATGCGCCCTGAAAACAGGTCGCTTGGTCGGGCAAGGGGAGTAAAGCTAGTCCCCCTTGTACCCCGGCTCCGCATACCAGCGCCGCAAATCCCGAGCGAGATACGCCTTGGCGCGCGCGAAGTCCTGCAAGTCCTCGGTTGTCGTAGGCTCGGCCTGGTGCTTTGCGTAGTAAGGCAGGATCAGCGTTTCGAGGGACGTGCGCAGCTCGCAGCCGTCGAGATCGGGGTTCTGCGGCAGCGTGAGCCAGCCCAAGCGACCGTTGAGGCGCACAAATTGGCTGGCGATCGACAAAGGAATCGAGTGCAGCGCCTGACGCGCCGCAAAGTCTCCCATCGCGCGGTTGGCCTGCGCAAGCGTGCCGTGGGCGATCTGCTGGCCAAGAATAAACCAGTCGGTCGGGGAGTTCATGGCAAAACCTCCCCGTTCTTCTGGATCGTGGCCACCGGATCGGCGGCGTTCAGCGCGTTGACGTAGTAGTCCTGCCGCGCGTCCTGCAAACGCCGCAAGGCTTCGATTTGCGCCAGTTCGAGCGGCACAGCCGGCGACTTCATGCGCTCCCATGAGCGATAGGTCGTAACCGGGATGCGCAGGAGTTCGGCGGCCTCTCGCTGCGTGTATTCGGGATGCACGCGCGAACGGGCAAGACGGAGTTGTTCAGAAAAGGTGGGCATAGGGATTAAGGCGGTGCAGCGTCATGGTGCGTCCCCCACGATCAATTGGCCTATGTTGCTGTTATATGAATCGAAAAGGATTCGCTCATAAGATCTCGGCCATGGCGTGACAACCGGCTTAACTTTTCTGGCCAAATCACGGAGAATACGGGCGAGTTCAATGCCGCTTCGTCCGCCATCGAACGCCGAACCAGACGCTACTGACAAGCCGGACCCGCGCACGTGCAGCGCGGTTACAGCCAGCGGAAATAACTCGCGAAAGCCGCGTTCGGCATTTCGTGTATGACCCCGTCGTTGTCCTCGATCCGGACCCATCCCGTGACATAGCCGTGGCAGGAATAGGTCTCACCCTTGGTCCAAGACTCAATCCCGTGCTGGGGCTTGCCGGTGTAAGCAGGCGGCCGACGACATAAGGCAACGCTGGTGAGCTCGGGATGCTGAGCGCTGAATTCGTGAGAGGATTTCGCTTTTATCGATGAGATCATTTTCGCAAGGTGTCTAGGGCGGAATTGCCCTTCGATTCACACAATATACGGTACCAACCCTCGGAATAGAAGCTCATATTTTATGTTACTCGCACCACTTTCGCAAACCTCACGAACAAACGAGAGTTAGAGCGTAACAAAGTTTGGAGGTGTGATATAAAATAGCTGACAAATAGCCGTTTTTTGGAATTATTCGAGCATGGATATTCCTCCGGTTGACTATGTCCGAATTCATCCCGACGGACCGAAAATTCTCGAAGCGAACACGCAAGCCGAGTTCTACCATCACGCGCGCCTAATAAATCTCCCGCTACTGCTCGAAGCCGTAACGCCATGCGGTCGGCTCGACATCGCCGTTCTCTGCGCCGATCAATCTGGAATCGTGGCAATCGTTGAAGTGAAGCGCCAAGGCCGCGCAATCTATGGCGAATCACGCCAAATCCAGCGTTACAAGCTGATCGGTGTTCCGGTTTACGGCCTTAATAGCGTTAAGAATGCGCAGAGACTTGTTGCAACCATTGCGCGTAAGCATCGCACCGACCCAGGAATTTCTTGGGCGAAGATTAAAACGATTGAGCCGTTGAAACGCAGAGACTTTTGGAGCGGACCGGATAAAACCAGAATCCAGTACTAGCAGAATAAGCTCGACAGGATCTTAAGCGAGTGGCTTCTGAAAAACGGGTGAGCCGACCCAGAAGCGCGAAGTGTTGACAGCGAAGCGACCGCAACGCATTCGTTCGCACGAAATGGTTGCCGAAGCGCAAAAACCTGCTGTTAACCGCAAAGGGCGTCCTCCAGGCGCAACGATTCCCGTTTTCGTCCGCCTCAAGGCGCGCAATCTCTACCTTTCTCAAGGTCTCGGTTATCAGGCCATTGCAGTCGAAACCGGGATGCGTTACGAAAGCGTGCGAAACCTCTCAACGCGCGAGGGTTGGCCTGCGCTGAGGAAAAAGCAAAAAGTCGCTCTTAACCTTGCATCAGACGCGAACGCACAGGCGATGCAGAGCGAAGTACTCGAATCCATCGCCAGTTTAAGCGAGCAACACGCGATCCGCAGTCTTGACCGCGTGGGTGATGCGTTAGAGCGCACAGACGAGAACGCCGCACGCGACGCGCAAAGCTATTCCGGCTGCTTGCGCAACTTGGTGAACGTGGCTCGCGATATTCGCCGGCCTGAAATGCAGGTGAGTGAAGGCGCACGCCTGAACGTGTTTGTCCTGCGCGTCGGAGACCAGGCGAAACCCGCGCAGGCCGCTCTGGAAGCCGCGCCGAAGGAAATCAACGTGACGGCGAGCGCGGCTAATAGTGGAGCGACGGATACGCTCAGTGCTAACAAATCGGATACGCCGTGAACGCTGAAACCGTTTCCGTTATCGCATCGTTCGCGGTTCCGATTCAGGATCGCACTCGCAACACTCGCGGTTGTGGTAGCTGCGCCAGTTGTGTGCGCGCTGGTAGTGTGGCGCGACGACATCTAAGCGAGCTGACCGAGAGCACCCACCACCCACCCCCTGCACACGCCCCCAGGCCGGAGAGCGTTTTCCCGGTATGTCCTCCCCACAAAAATGACTACACGTACGGAAAAAACCGAGAAGGTCGTCGGCCAACTTCTATGCGCGATAGGCGTGCATGACTGGCGACACGAGCAGGAGCTTATCCGAATCTAGGATGGAGACGTGATTGTTCTGGCGTGGGATCAGTGCAAGCGGTGCGCGCGGTCGAAACTCGTCCATATCTTGAAATGACCTCGACGATCTTCCAGACTCCTATGGCCGTTCCGGTGTGGGTGGCCTTCGGTTTTTTGGTGGTGACAGTGGCCTTGGTGATCTGGTCGATTGTGTCGAAAGACCCGAGGCAGTGACTTGACAGGGATGGGGAAGGCGGCGAATAACGCCGTCGCCATGCAATCAACCGAAGTGCTCGAGCGGTGCCGGAGTGAACTGAGTCGGCAGCGACGCGAGGAGTGGTGCGAAGATCCCGAGTTGTATCGAAGAAACAGGGACGCTGAAACGTGGGCCTGTCCGAAGTGCGGCTCGGTCGAGGTGGCGAAGTCGAGTTATGGTGATGGCATCATCTGCAATTGCGGGTTCGCGCCGTATCCGTGGAATTGGGAGCGGGGCCGGACCACTCCGGCGATCCTGAAGTTATCGTGAGCGGTCCAACCAAGCCCAAGGCCGTCAAGTCATTCGTCAGGCCGGACGGGATGGTGGAGAAGTACGGGTTATTGGTGCCGGCGACCTCTCCGGCGATCAGCGTGGAACTGATGTGCTACCGGGATGCGGGGACGGAGCGGGAGGTGAAGGGGAATCTGGGGGCGGAGGAGCATTTTCGGCGGGCATGGAAACTGATGTGGCCGGAGTACGAGTGGAGCGAGTGGGTGGACCTCCTCGTGCAGGCGTGGTGCAATTACAAGTGGATTATGGTGATTGGTCACCAGCGTGCTTCCAAGTCCTACACGATCGCTTTCGCTCTCTATTTGGACTACTGTGCTGACCCGGTAAATACACTGACGAGCATGGGGACAGTGACCTTCGACGGGTTGAAGATTCGTATGTGGTCCGACCTTCAGCGGGCGGCGGAGACGGCGGCAGTCAAGTTTCCCTTCACCTATCGCAGTACGACGAACGAGCTGCGCGTGTATCCTTCCGAGGTACAGGGCGACGCCGCGCAGAAGTACCAGATTCACGGCATGGCCTGTAATAACAGCAAGGACGCGCCAGGTCGGATTCGCGGTGGTCACGCGCCGAGGCGACGGCTCGTGATCGACGAGGCCGAGAACGTGGCCGATCCGATCTACGAGGCGATGATCAACCCGATGAGTGCGCCGGATGCGAAGTGTGCCCTCCTCTGCAACCCGATGGAGAAGGTGAGCAAGTTCGGGCAGTGGTGCGAACCGCGGGAGGGGTGGGGTTCGGTGACACCTGCCTCGCTCATGTGGGAGTGCAAGGCCGAGCGCAGCGTCTGCATTCACCTGGACGGCCTGCAAAGCCCGAATGTGCGACTGGGCAAGGCGAAGTGGACGGGTCTGCTCACGAGTGAAAACGTCAAGGAAACGCTCGATCGGTTCGGCGAGAATTCGCTGCAATGGTGGAGCCTTATTCGCGGCTGGTTCCCGCCGGATGGACTGGTCGCTCGTATCTGGCCATCGAATACCATTGCGCTCGCCAGTCGCAATATCGTCTTCGAGTTTCAGCCGCTGAAGTGCGCGACCCTGGACCCGGCGTTCGAGTTCGACGCCTGCGTGCTCCATTTGGGTGACATGGGCCCGGTCAAGCGCGGGGACAAGTTTTGGGCGATCAACGGAACGGCCAGTCACACGATCAAGTTCAAGGTCGGCGATGAGTACGAGCCGAAGGATTATCAGGTCGCCCATCAGGTTATGGAGATTTGCCAGGCCAATGGCGTGAAGCCACAGCACTTCATCATGGACACGACGGGTAATGGGCGCGGTGTCTATGCGATTTTGCAAAAGGAGTGGAGCCGCGACGTGCAGAGTGTGAACTATGGCGGCAAAGCGACGGAGCGGAATCTGCGTGCCGACGACGACCGCAAGTGCGAGGACATCTACAAGTATTTCGTGACCGAGTTGTGGTTTCGGGCAAGTGAGTTTGCGCGGGAAGGCTTGCTCGCCGGGTTAAACAACCTCCACGAGAACACCGCTTCCGATCTGAACAGCCGACGCTACACGCTCGTGCAGGGAACTAATGGAGTCTTGATGGTGGCCGAGTCCAAGGATGAGGTGAAAAAGCGTCTCGGTCGTTCGCCCGACTGGGGCGATCCCTTCGTGCAGTTCGGGGAACTCTTGGAACGCCTCGGCACCCGTCCGGGGATGCTCGACACGGCCCCTAAGCAGTCCGGCAAGTGGGCCAAGGCAAGGGAACTCGCCATTGAAGCCGCGAAGGTGTATGAGGACGAGCATGCCTATTCCGCACCACTGGAAATAGTGTAACTATCATGGCGCTACTTTCATCAGTCATGGTTCATCCGCCGGATGGCTGGCGCTACCTGCAAAAGGAAACGCAGACCTGGATTCGGGCGAATATCCACGAGGAACTGGTCGATGCGGTCTGCGCGCATCGCCAATACAAGGGATTGACGCCCACGGACCGGGAAAGCGTGAGCCGCGATATTCAGCGCCAGATCTGTCTCGGCGCGAAACCTGGGGTGTGCCGCGGTGAGACGGGGGAGGAATATCAGCCCTTCCCGGATCTGGCTAGGGAACTGTCACTCAAAAAAATCGCCGCCTTCTCGGAAACGCTGGTCGCATGGCTCAAGGCTGGTGGTCACATGGTCTCCAAGGAGGAGACGATTCTCCGGGCGAATATCTGCCGGGGCTGTCCGTTCAATCGGCCGGCCCCTAACTGCTCCTGTACGCCGTTCTATATGCTGATTGCCTCGTTGATTCCATCGGATCGCCGCGAGACGGGACTATTTGTCTGCGGACTTTGCGGATGTGCGCTTCAGGCAAAGGTTCTGGCTCCGCTGAAAGTCGCGAAGGAAGGCAATCCGGATGGACTCAAGCTACCATCGTGGTGCTGGCAGAACTGATCGGCGATGACTATATCTGAAAAGATCCGAGAAGTGGTTTGCGTGGGAATCGGCGCTTTTTTTATCGCATTGCTCCCCATCGCTCTCTATCTGCCCGTTAGCCTCACAATGGCATTGCAACAACTCATCACGACTTATCCACCATGAAATCATCCAAGAAACCCGGTCCGGGAAAACCTCGTAAAGCCACTAAGGGAACTTACAGCGTCGGATTCAACATGGTCAAGGCGGCGAAGACCGCCAAGGCCAAACCCAACTTCAAGCGAAATACCGCGATGAGCGACAATGATGGCGACGAGAACCTGAGCCCCGGTGTCGCTTCGATGATGAAGTCTTTCAAGAGTGCCTAAGAAGTATAAGTCCAGCTCGAAGTCCAAGGCGCTGCCCGAGTCGGTTCAGTCAGCTTTGTCATCGACGGTCAACGGCGGGGATATGCCATTTGGCGGTCCAACCGGGGTGACGGTAGATCGCCGCATAAGCGATTGCAGTCAGGCGCGGGAGTTGTTCGTTAGGTTGCAGCGCGAAAATCAGCAACGCGCGCTGTCCTACTCGCAGATCCGAAATCAGATCGAAGGCGGTCAGCCGTTCGATCCCGCAGTCCTACGACGCAATGGGGAAAGTGGTCGGACCAACTGCAATTTCAATGACGCCCGAGCGGCGCTAAAGCGCGCGATCCTGCCCTATTTCAAAATGGTGAACGAAGTGCCGCGAAAGATGGCCATCACCGTTCACTCGAAAGCTCCGCAGGCTTACGATTGGGGGATCATCATGGCGGAGGCGGCGGACCGATTTTTCGACGACTGGGGCGCGGATTATTTCCTCCAGTTCGAGGGCTTTATCACCGACATGGTTTCATTTGGGCCGGCCTATTTCATGTGGCCGGACGATATTTCCCCACGGGCTAAATGGGCGCAGACCGTGCAGATTCTTTTTCCGAAGCGCACGAAGGCCAATGTCGATGACTGGGAACTCGTTGCGCTTCGTCGGGAGATGACCGCCGATCAGTTGATCTCGAAAGTACGAGACGACAAGGGAACGGCGCTATCAAAGAAATCCGGATGGAATCCCGACATGATAAAAAAGGCAATTGCCCTTGCCGCCCCGCAGGTCGTGCAGTCGCGTTTGCTCGATCCTAATTTCTGGCAGGATTTGGTAGTCGCCAACGACTTGGTGATCGGCGGAGTCTGGCCTCCGATCGCGGTTGTGGACGTGTGGGCGAAGCAGGAGAGCGACCAGGGAAAAATCTGCCATTATATCTTCACGGAGAAAAGCGACGTGGGTGACTATCTCTACGATTCGCCGGAACCCGTGGACGAATTCAGAAAGTTGTTTGCTCCCGTGTTCTACGATGTCGGATCGAATGGACTTATCCATGCGATCAAGGGATTCGGCGTGATGAATTATTACTACGCCACCGTCATTAATCGGATGAAGTGCAAGGCTGCCGACGCCGTGGGTCTGACGATGGGGCTCAACTTCACAAAGGACGACGACGCGCCCGAGGAAAGCCCCCCGGTCCAGAATTATTCGTTTCTTAACATTTTCCCCAAGGGGCTGAACCAGCTTAACATTTATCCTCAGCTTCAGCCGGCGATGGAGCTAATGAAGGTGTTGCAGCAAAACCAGAATGAGAACAACTACGGTTACTCGGACGAGGGCACGCAGCAAAATATCGCTTCCACGGATACGAAGGGTCAGGCCGACTTGATCGCGAGCATCAGTTCCGAGGGAACGAGTTCCCAGGCCGCGATCTTCCTTTCCCAGTTCGGCCAGAATTTCTTCACCGAGATTATCCGCCGTCTCTGCCTGAAGCGCGGTGACCCCGATGCGAAGAAATTTCGCCGGCGCTGCCTCGCCTTGGGACTACCCGAGGAAGTCTTGGATGATCCGAAGATCGAAAAAACGATCAAATGCGGGGCTAGTCCCTCGATGGCGAGTCCCGCCGTGAGGGGACGGATCGCGCAGCAGTTGATGACGACCGTTTATCCTCTCCCCGGTGCCAATCGGCGGGCGATCGAGGAATTCAATGTGGCGAATCTGACCGGGGCCGAAGGCGTATCGACTTTCCTCCTGCCAATCGGCGTCGATTCCGACCCGCGAGCGCGCCGTGAGGCCATGATGGAGAATGTCGATTTGTCCACCGGTATCCCGCTCCCCGTCGATCCCTCCGATGCCCACGCTGAACACGCCGACGAGCACCTGAAGCCGCTGGAGGCAATCGTCCAGCAGGCACAGCAAGGGATGAACCCGCAGCAAAATCCCGGTCAGCCGGTCAATCCGCCAGCGCAGCTATCCCCAGATCACCTCACCGCCCTTCAGTTCACGATCCCGCATATTCAGGCGCATCTACAATATCTCCAAAGCGATCCCACGAAGGCACCGCTTTTCAAGCAGCTAACTGCCCGCCTCACCAATGTCGTCAACGTCGCGCGCGGTCTCATGTCCCGGCTGGCGCGCGCGGGCAAGAACGGTCAGCAGGTCGATCCGTCGATCATGGCGACTGCGATCCAGGGGCCACGCCAATGATACACCATCCGACGGGAGAAGAAATTTTTCAGCTTGTAGTTCTCGTTGGCATCTTTTGGTGCTGGGGTAAGATTTTCCTATTCGATTCAAGAGAATGACCATCGACGTGCCCGACATCATTCGCGACAAGCTCGCCGCCTTCACGCCGGCTGAATTGGAGGTTTTGCGCTCGCGATTGACCGATCCGTTGTTCGTGAAACTACTTTCCGTTGCGGAAAACGGAAAGCCCTCGGCCTTCTGCCAAGGCGCAGGGTCGGGTCCACGCGATGCCTTCAGCAACGATCGGGCGAACGCGAAATTGGGCGAGATTCGCGGGTGGGAACTGCATCAGGCCGCGATCTTCGCCACGTTATACCCTCAACCGAAGCGCGAGGAAACTCCAATCAACTACCAGCCCGTCCAGAAAGAGGGAGAAGTACCCGACAAGCCAGAGACCGATTGAATTTATGCCCACTGAAACCGAAGTCGCGTTAGAAACACCGAAAGCACACCTCGCGGACGTGCTGCCCGAGTCCGTCAAGAGCGGGCTTGCGACGCCACAGAAAGATTACGGCGCTGGCGAATTCTGGAAAGACGAGCCGGAGGCACCGAAACAGGCCGAAAAACCCGTTGAAAAGGTCGAAGTAAAGCCGACGGATAAGCCGGTCGATACTCCGATCACATCGCTGGCCTCAAAATGGGGTGCAAAGGTCAAGGTTCCTGCGGAAAAAACGCCGGAACCGAAGGTCGAACCCAAGGTGGAGCCGAAAGTGGAGGCGGTCACGCATCCCGAGGACCAGCTTTCGCTCGATTCGCGCTCCAGTACGGCAGCACGGGAAAATTTCGCGAAGTTGAAGGGTATCGCCAAGGGCGTTCGCGACCAATTGATCGCCGCCGACCGGGAGCGCGCCGAATTGCGCGCCAAGCTGGAGGCCGCAGCCAAAGCTACTCCGACGGGATCGGTCGATCTAACAGAACTGGAACGCATCAAGGCCGAGAACAAAGCGATGTCGGACAAGTTGCTCTTGATCGACACGAAAAACCACCCCGCTTTCCAAAATCAGTATATCCGTCCTCGCAACGAGGCGATCAAAGCGGCGAACGAATTATTGAAGGCGAACGGCAAGGATTTCGATGTCGCGACTTTGATCGACCGTCCGCGCGGTGAAATCGGCAAGGCGTTGCAGGAAGTGTTGAAGGAACTTCCTTCGCTCGACCAGACCGAAATCAGCGACAACGTGCGCCGCGCCTACCAACTTCGCCAAGAGGAAAACGCGAAGCTCGCCAAT
>Ga0068856_100002367_pt1 | contig 19393 bp, 12 predicted proteins | sample KBSCornC62_FD_66595 | JGI IMG/M metagenome (GOLD analysis project Ga0068856, IMG submission 66595) | Corn rhizosphere microbial communities from Kellogg Biological Station, Michigan, USA - KBS Corn C6-2 | ecosystem: Host-associated > Plants > Roots > Rhizosphere > Soil ...
ACGCGAGCGACTGCGCGGTTCCGGGAGGAACGCTCGAGCAATGCTGCATGTAATCGCTGCGGCAGTTGTCGCGGATCGCGCTCTTCTGCGCGTCCGTCATCTGCTGCGCGCCGACCGGCGACAATAAGCCGCATGCGACGAAACCGCAGGCCAATGCAGCCCGGCCGGCCCAACGCTTACGCGTATCGCTCATCTCCCTTCCTCCGATGTGCAGCCGAACAGTGGCGGCCGGATTGACGACGGCCTCGCACGTCGTGTTCGCGATGTGCTTCCCCCGACTGCCCGGCGCAGAGGATAGGAGCAAGCCGGACTTATGACAAGGCGCGTCTGTCCGTTCAGCCGGAACCCGCAAGACGCGCGATCAACCCGGAGTGCCGGCGCATCCGATTCGCAATCCCGCTCGACACGACGTCCGCGCCGGCGGCGATCGTCACTTTCGTTCGCGCGCGCGTCACGGCGGTATAGAGCAGCTCGCGCGTGACGACGCGCGACGCCCGCGACGGCAGCACCAGCAGCACCTCGTCGAACTCCGACCCTTGCGCCTTGTGCACGGTGGTCGCGAACGCGGTGTCGTGCTCGGGCAGCCGCGCCAGGGCGATCGCGCGAAAGCCGCCATCGCCCTCGGGAAAAAACGCCATCAGCCGGCCGTCGTCGTCGGGCAGGACGATGCCGATGTCGCCGTTGAAAAGGCGCAGCACGTATTCGTTGCGCAGCACCAGCACGGGCCTGCCCGGATGCCACGGCGAGCGCGGACCGGGATCCAGCGGATGATCGAGCGCGTCGCGGAAATGGCGGCCCACCGCGTCGTTCATTCCCGCGACACCGCGCGGTCCTTCGCGCTCGGCGCAAAGGACGCGAAAGCGCCCGAACGCGTCGAAGATCGCGCGGATGTCGCGCGATCTCATCGCCGACAGGTAGGGCGCGAAACCATCGACAGCGCTCGCCATCGTCGCCGCCTGCGGTATGCGCGCTGCATCGTCGAGCCACGCGATCGACGCGTCCTGCTGCGACCGCAATGCCGCGAGCGTCCGTTCGGCGTCGCCGGCGTTGATCTCACCTGCGAGGTGCCCGATGCCTGAATCGCGCGCGAAACGGAAGCTGTCGGTGAACCAGACGACGCTGTCGCGAAGCGGCGTGGCTTCGATCGGCGGCGCGGGAACGATCCGCTCGGCCGCGATGCCCGTCAGCGCGGCAACGTGCTCGCGCATCGAGACGTTCAGCGACGGATCGGCGCCGATCTCCGAGAAAACGGCGCCGGCCTCGACAGCCGCGAGCTGGTCCTTGTCGCCGAGCAGGATCAGGCGCGCGGGATCGGGAAGCGCTTCGAGCAGATGCGTCGCGAGCGCGAGGTCCAGCATCGACGCCTCGTCGACGACGAGTACGTCGATCGGCAACGGATTGCCGGCGTGGTGGCGAAAGTCGTCGGCGCGCGTGGCTCCGAGCAAACGGTGGATCGTGAACGCTTCCGATGGAAAGCGCGCCGCGAGGTCGAGCGGCAGCGTCGCTGCGCGGGCGCGGATCGCGTCGAGCATCCGCGCCGCCGCCTTGCCGGTCGGGGCCGCGAGCCTCACCCGGCAGTCGGGCCACTGCTCGAGCAGGCAGGCGAGCACGCTGACGATCGTCGTCGTCTTGCCGGTGCCGGGGCCGCCGCTGACGATCGCGAGCCTGCGCAGCAGCGCGAGCGCGACCGCGATCTTCTGCCAGTCGGGCCGGCCGTCGAGTTGCCCGGCATTGCCGGCGAAGAGCGCGCCGATCCGCGTGCGCAGCGGCGCAAGCGCGACATTGTCGAGCGGCGCATCGGCGAGCCGCATCAGACGTCGCGCCAGGCGCCGCTCGTAATCGAAGTAGCGATGCAGGTAGAGACGACCGCCGTCGTCGAGGATCAGCGGCAGGTTCGACGGCGCCTGCGGCGTGCCGACGACGCGCGTCTCGAGCAGGCGATCGCGAGCGGTCGACGCGTCGACGCCTTCCGGCCACTCGATCTCGTGCAGACGAACGCACACGTGTCCCGACGCCGTGGCAACGCTCGTCCGGTACGCCGCTTCCTTCAGCACCACGACCGACGGCGGCGGCGCGTCGCGCTCGCGTGCCCAGGTGACCGCACGCTCGGCGAAGCCTTGCGCGAGCCACAGCGCGGGCGTGACGTCGCCTTCGGGGATCAACGCGAAGGCTCCTTCGTCACCGCATCGAGCAGCCGTTCGACACGCGCGAGCGCGCTCGCGTCCGGCCGATCGAAGTGCACACCGGCCGGCTCGCCGTCGGCGCTTCGCCAGCCGGGACGCACGCCGCGCACGAACAGGTAGAGCACGCCGCCGAAATGCAAGTCGTGGCGATAGTCGCGCACGCGGTGCGCGAGGTAGCGGGTGAGCGCCACCGAATAGAGCAGCGCCTGCAGGTGATAGCCGTGCTGCGCCATCGCGAGCGCGAGCGCCGGCCCCGCATAATGGGCGGGCGAATCGCCGAGATGGTTCGACTTCCAGTCGACCACGTAGTAGCGGCCGCGGTGCTCGAAGACGAGGTCGATGAATCCCTTCAGGTAACCGGTGAGGCGCGCGAATGTCAGTCGGTCGACGGCGTAGCCCAGCGCCTTCAGCGCCGCGTTCAGCGCGGCTGCATCGAGGCGCCGCACCGGCAGATCGAACCCGAGCTCCGCGACGCGTCGTTCGCACCCGATCGCATCGAGGCGGATGCCGTCACGCAACTCGGTGCGGACGACATCGCCGATCATGCGCGCGATCATCCGTCGCAGGACGGACGGCGCCGCGGACGCCGCGACGCCCGGCAACGACACCGGATGGCGGCGAAGCGCGCGCGTGATCGCGTCGTCCCACGTGCCCGGGTCGCGGAAGTCGACGCGCTCGAGCACGGCATGCAGGCAGTCGCCGGCGCCGATGCCGCGCGGAAAGCGCAGGATGTCGTCGGCGGCGACGTCCGGCGCCGAAGCGGTCGCCGCTTGTAGACGATTCGCGTGCTCGCCGGAGGCCGAGGTATCGAGCGCATCGTGGTCGCTCGCGGCGCTCTCGCTGACCGCGCCGTCGTGCAACGCGCTGAAGCTGCCGATGCGCCACGGTTGTGCAATCCGCTTCGGCGGCGCCAGCGCGGCGAGCGTCTCCGGCGCGCGCGCTTCGATGGCGAGCCGCGTTCCGGCGTCCATGGGAAGCGGGACGCACGCGACGTGCGGCGCAAGCGCGTCGGCGAGGTCGCGCCACGCATCGTCGATCTTCGCTGCGAGCTTGCAACCACCATCGAGCCATTCCTCGGCCGTCATGTCTTTGCCGGCGACGAGCCAGTTGAGAAGGCCGCAGCGCGTCTCCTTCGGCGCCTCGCCGTTTTTCGTCGGCTTGCCGTAGCAGCCGGCGACCAGATAGGCGCGATGGCTTGCGCGCGTGAGCGCGACGTACATGAGCCGGACGCTTTCAGCGGCTGCTTCGAGCTTGATCCGGTCCCTGATGCGGCTCGCTTCGGCATCGAGCTCGGCATCGGAGCGAAAGTCGACGACGGCACGGCCGTCGTCGTCGTGATACTCGCGGCCCTCGATTTCGCTGCGCGTGCGCTGGAACGCATCCCACAGGAACGGACAGAACACGACGGGGAATTCGAGTCCCTTGACCTTGTGGATCGTGACGATCTGCACGAGGTTGCGGTCGGATTCGAGGCGTAGCTGCGCAACTTCGTCGCGCGCGTCGTCGCGACGCTGTGCGTCGAGCCAGCGCAGCAGCGCGTCGGGCGCCGGATGCGTCTGCGCCGCCGCTTGCAGCAGTTCGCCGAGATGCAGCAGGTTCGTCAGCCGGCGCTCGCCGTCGGGACGCGCAAGCATCCGCGCCGCGACGCGCTCGTCCGCGAGCAAGGCGCGGTACATGACGCCGACGCCGTCCCCGAGCCATGTTTCACGATAGCCGAGTAAGCGCTGCACGTACTGCATCGCCGTCGACTCGTCGTCCGCCAGCGCCGCGATCGCGGCCGCGTCGAGGCCGAAAATCTGCGTGGCCAGCGCGGCGCGAAGGCGACCGTCATCTCCCGGGTCGAGGATCGATCCGAGCACGCGCGAGACGTCTTCCGCATCGGAAGACTTGAAAACCGTCGCCTGCGACAGCTCGACGCTGCCGACGCCGAGCGCGGCAAGCGCCTGCTTGATCATGTCGCCCTGACGATGCGAGCGAACGAGAACGGCGATGTCGTCGGGCGTGAGCGGCCTGCCGTCGAGCGTGATCTCGCCCGCGGCCGAAGCGCCGAGCAGCCGCGCAATCTCCGCCGCCGTCGCGGTCGCCGAACCGTCGAGCGCGGTGCGCCGGTCGAGGGGCGATCCACCGTCGAAGCGCGGCAGCGTCCAGATCGTCAGATCCGCGCGGTGTGCGGAGCGATCGTCGAGACGCTTGCGCGGCTTCGTGCCGACGTGCACGTCGTGGTAATCGAGCCCTTCGAGCAGGAAGGCGCGCGCGTTCGCGCCGAAAAGCGCATTGACCGCGCTGATCAATCCCTGCGTGGACCGCTGGTTCCCGGTGAGCGTCCATCGCGACCTCGCGTCGCGCGCGGCGCGCAGGTACGTGAAGAGGTCGGCGTGGCGAAAGCCGTAGATCGCCTGCTTGGGGTCGCCGACGAGAAACAGCGGCGCGTTCGCGCGTGCGTAGATGGCGTCGAAGATCGCGAACTGCACGGGGTCGGTGTCCTGGAACTCGTCGATCAGCGCGGCGGGAAAGCGCTCGCGCAGCGATCGCGCAAGACCCGGGCTTGCACGGAGCGCGGCGTCGAGGTTCTGCAACAGGTCGTCGTACGACGCGAGCCGCGCGCGGCGCTTGCGTTCCGAAAGGTCGGGCGTCGCCTCGTCGAACAACGCGCGCACGAGCCGCAGCCGGCCGCGCTCGAGCTCGGCTTCCGCGTCGTGGCGCGCGTCGATCAGTGCCTGCGCCTGCGCGAAGAACGGATGGCGCGCGGCGGCGTGGCCTTTCCTGGGCTCGAGGCATGTCGTCGTCAAGCGCGCGAGCTTCGAGTCCTTCCATTTGATCCACGTCAGCGCGTCGTGGCCGAACCAGTCGTCCCATTGCGTCGCCGCCTGCCGGATCGCCTTCGGCTGATACTGCCCACCGTTCAATCCGGGCAGCGCCTTGTCGATCGCCGCGAGGATCGCTTCGCGCTGCGCCTGCCACGTCGCGCGCGCCTGCTCGAAGCACGACTGCAGCCTGGCGAAATCGGTTGCGGGCGGCGTGTCGATCGCGGCCGGCCAGACAACGCGTGCGCGCGGCTTCGCAAGATGGCGTGCGAAAAGCCTGGCAAGCGTTTCAGGTGTCACGCGCTTCGCGTCGAGCCACGCGGCGAGCGTCGGCGGGCATTCGTCGGTGGCGATGTGCCGGCGCCAGAAATCGCGGACGACGTCCTCGCGCAACTCCGAGTCGTCGGGCTGGATGTCGAACGCGAACGGCAGTCCCGTCTCGAACGGTCTCTCGGACAGCGCGCGCTGGCAGAAGCCGTGAATCGTGAAGATCGCGGCTTCGTCGAACGACTGCAGCGCGAGCTCCAGCCGGTGCCGGATATCGTCGCGGATCGCGCCCCGCCGCTCGAGCTCGCCCGTCAGCGTGGCGACGAACGGGTCCGCATCCGCGGCGCCGCGGCCGTCGACGTGCGCGAGCATGTCGACGATCCGCGCACGCACGCGCTCGCGCAGTTCGGCCGTGGCGGCATTGGTGAACGTGACGACGAGAATCGCGTCGACGGCAAGCTTGCGTTCGAGGAGGAGGCGCAGGTAAAGGCCGCAGATGTTCCAGGTCTTGCCGGTACCCGCCGACGCTTCGACGAGGTTGACGCCGTCGAGCGGGCAGCCGAACACGTCGAACGCCGCCGGTGCGCGCGACGACGAAGCTTTCGGGCGCGGTCCGTTCTTCATTCGAGACGCGGGTCGACGATGCAGGCGAGAAGCGGCTCGAGCACGGCCGTCGCAACGGCCTCGAATTGCGCATCGAGCGGATCGGCGACGCCGCGCAGCGCGAGCCGGTAGCTCGGCTGGTCCTTTTCGCCGCGGGCGAACGGATGGCCCTCCCACTTCTGCGCGGCCTTCCGCGGATCGCCGTTGCCGAGCACGAACGCCCAGGCCGACTTCGGAAAGAAATGCAGCGGCTCGGTCAGCCCGCGTCGATAGAGCGTCAACAGCGCGGCGATCCGCGGCATCGGATCGTCGATCGGTTGCAGCACGTAATGGCCGCCGCGCGAATGCCACGTCGTCACGCGATCGACGTCCGGCGGTGCGATCGCGTTCAGGAAGACGTGCGCAAGCCAGCCGTCCAGATAGTCGCCGACCCAGACGTCGCCGTAACGGTGGCGAAGCAACCCGCTCCTGCGCAGGTCGCCGAACGCGCCCGTGAGCTGCCATGTTTCGCCTTCGAGCGCGACGCCAATCGTGGCGTCGAGCGCCGGCAGGCAAGGCTCGGCCAGCGCGGGCGCGAGATCGCGCGCGTAGTGCGCGAGCTCGTCGAGCTCGCGCTCGAGCAGGCGCTCGCCGAGGCGTCCCGGCGGATACTCGGTGCCGGCGCGCGCGAGGCTGCGAATCTCGTCGAGCGGCGCGTTGGCGAGGTAGTGGGGCAGAAGGCGCTGCGCGAGGGCCGAGCGGTCGGCGTAACTCGTGACGAACGGCTCCTCGTCGGAAAGCTCGTCGTCGCTCTCCTCATGGCGGATCCGGAGGCGCTTGCGCAGCAGGTAGCCGCACGGATTGCGAAAGAACTGCGCAAGCTCGGCGAGCGTGACGGCATGCCACTCGTCGCCGTCGAGCGCAAGCGGTCCGGTGAAGAACGGCGCCAGACGCTCCTCGACCTCGTCCTCGTCGATCAGCTCGTCGTCGACGATCGCAGTACGCGCAGGCGCCGCCGCGATCGGCGTCTTCGTGGCCGCGTTTCGCTGCGCCTGAATCTGGCCGCGCACGGCCTCGCAATAGTCGCCGTCGAAGCTGCGGATGCGCGGATCGCCGGCGCTGGTCACGAAGCAGTCGACCGAGAATGGCTGCAACGGATGCTCGACGACGATCCGCTTGCGCGCCGCCCCGAGCGCATCCGGATCGGCGCGGGCGGGTGCAAGCGCGGGCACCAGAACGTCGAGCAGCTCGGCGACGAGGACCGACGGCGGCAGCGGCGCGTGGTCGCGAATGTTGCGTCCCGTGAAGCTCAGGTAAAGCCGCTCGCGTGCGGCGAGCAGAAGATCGAGAAAGACGTTGCGCTCGTCCTCGCGGCGCTGCCGATCGCCGGGACGCGGGGCGCACGCCATCAGGTCGAACTCGGCGGGACGTGCGTTGCCCGGCCACGCCCCGTCGTTCATCCCCACGATGCAGACGACGCGGTAGGGCAGGTTGCGCAGGCTTGCCATCGCGCTGAACGTAACGGTGCCGCTCGGCACGCCGCCGCGGGCGGGATCGTCGAGCACGCCTTCGAGCGCGGCGCGGATGACGTCGAACGCAATGGGTTGATCGGGGCTGCCGGCTTCCATTTGCCCGTGGAGCTCGCCGATCGCCGCCTGCACCTCGCGCAGATCCTCGACCTCGTCGTGCGAAGCCGCGAGAAACCGCGTCACGACGTCGAGCAGCGTCTGCATCCATTCGGACGCGCGAAGCGCCCGCGCGACGTCATGCCGCACGCGCTCGAGCTCGCGCAGCAACGCCGCGAATGACCCCAGGGCGAGCGCGTCGCTGCCGCGCGCATCGCCCGCCGGCAGGCGCTCGTCGAACGGCAGCATCCTGTATTCGCCCGCGACGTCCGACGGCAGCGCGTAACCGAGGTAGAGCCGATGCAGGCCGTCGTCGAACGTGTGGCGCGCGAGCGGCGGCAGATCGCATTGCGCGCGGTGTCGCGCGTCGGCGCCCCAGCGGATGCCCGCAGCGCGCACCCAGTCGCGGATGCGCTCGTGCGCCGCTGCGTCGATGCCGAAGCGACGCGCGACGATCGGCTGCTGCACGAGCTCGACGATCGCCGTTGCCGGGAAGCGCGAAGCGGCCACGGCGAGCACGTCGAGCAATGCGCGCGCTGCGCGGTTCTCGTGGCTGCGCCGGCGTCCCGTCACGACGTACGGAATGTGCCGCTCGCGCGATGCGGTGCCGAACACGGCATCGATCAGCGGTGCCGCGTCGTCGAGCGCGGGCGTCACGACGAGGATGTCGGACGGACGCGGCGGATTCGGGCCCGCGAAGAGCGCGAGCAGGTAATCGTGCAGCGCCTCGAGCTCGCGCGTCAGCGAGTGGCCAACGTGCACTTCGACGCTGCGGTCGCCGGCCGCGGCGTCGGCGAGGCTCGCCGGCGCGAGCTCGCGCAGGTCGAGGATCGCGTTTTGCACGCGCGCGAGCAGCGAAGCTCCGGGAGCGGGCTCGAAGCGATCGTTGTCGTCCTGCGCCTCGCCGTCATCGTCGAAGAGCAGCGCGAGTTGCGCCTTGCGCTCCTTTCCCCACGACGCGAGCAGCGTGTTGCCCACCTCGTGATAATCGAGCGCCCCTTGCGCTGCCAGGTGCGTGAGGCGCCGCCGGTCCACCGTGTCGAGCCAGTACTCGCGACACGGATTGAGCGCCGAGACGCGAACGTCGACGAACCGGCTCAACCGCCGCAGCATGTCGAGGTAGAGAGGCGGGATGCTCGGCAGGCAGAACACGTGCGCCGTGTCCGGGATGCCCGCGTTGCGCAACCGGGCCGCACCGGCCACCGCCACCGCCCGGAAGAACGCGGCGGCGGGATGTTCGCGCCCCGCGATGCTGTCGCGCGCGATGCGCCGCCACAGGTCCGCCTGCCAGCGCTGATCGTCGGCGGCCGACGCGGCGGCTGCGTCGATCTTCGCAACGGTTGCTCCTTCGAGCCACGTCGCGAGCCAGTCGCCGCGATAGGTGATGTATTGGTCGAACAGCGACGCGATGCGAAGTGCCAACTCATAGCGCATCCGCGCGTCGGCGCCATGCAGGTATTTCTGCAATCGCGGGTGCGTATCGACGAATGCGCGCTCGCCGAGGAGCGCGTGGATTCGCCACACGAGAATCGGCGGCGAAAACGGCGAGACATCGGCCACCGGCACGAGGCGCCCGATCTGTCGCCAGAGCCATTGGCCGAGGAACGCGAACTCGACGTTCGCACAGATGCCGAACCGATCGGCCGCGGCGAGCTCGATCCGCCGCCGGATCGCCGTGCTCGGCACGATCACCTGCTGCGGCTCGAACGGCGATGCCGGCGGCTCGGCAAGCGTGTCGAGAAGACCGTCGAGCAGCGTCTCGAAGCGGTTGGAAAAGCTGACCCGGAACATCGATGGATAGTCGTGCGTCGCGGATTCTAGCTTGTACGTTCCGCTGTCGACCCCCCGAAGTCCATCAGCGCGCGCGCGTACGCGGGCGCGGTCGGCTCGTGCATGAAATAGACATGGATGCGATCCCACGACGTTGCGCGCAACCGCGTAGCCCAGCGGCGCAGGTCGTCGTCGGCGTAATGTTCGAGACGCAGTCGAACGTAGCCCCACGGCGCCGTCTCGACGAGCGGCGGGGGCGCGTCGTCGCTGCGCTCGGACAGACACAGCGCCGCGCCCGCCGCCGCGAGCGTCGCGTAGACGTCGTCGGCGAACCAGCTTTCCTCGCGGAACTCGAACGCCGCGCGATGATCCGGCGGCAGCAGCGACAGGAACGTTTCGAGCCGCGGCAGGTCTTTCTTCAGGTTCGGCGGAAGCTGGAACAGCGCCGGTCCGCGCTTGTCGCCAAGCGCCGCGAGCACGCGATAGAAGTATTGAAGCGGATCGGCGGCGGATTCGGGCTTCAGCCTCGCGATGTGCGTGATGCGGCGCGACGCCTTCACCGCGAAGCGGAAGCTCGCCGGCGCCGTTGCCGCCCAGTTCTCGAGCATCGCGGTGGTCGGCATCCGGTAGAAGGTGTTGTTGATCTCGACGGTCGGCAGGCGCTCCGCGTAGAAGGCGAGCATGCTTTCCGCCCTGAGATCGGCGGGGTAGAACGTTCCCTTCCATTCCTTGAACGAATAGCCGCTCGCGCCGGCCAGTAGCGTCGGGGACGTCATGGACCTCTCGTCATCAATGCAATGTTCGGAGTTTCGACATGATCCGCAAGCTTCGCTCCGGCGAGTACCGGTTGTATTCGCGCAAGATCGATCCGCGCACCGGCAAGCGCCGCAATCTCGGCACGTTTCCGACGCGCGAAGCGGCCGAGAAGCACGAGCGCGCCGTGCAGTATTTCAAGCGGCACTGACGCGTCCGCGACATGCGAGCGTCGATTTGCGTCAAACGAAGGCTCGATGCGCGACGCGGTGACCTACGCCCACGCGCGATGCGGCCAATGCGCGAGGCTACGAGGCGGCTGCGCTCACGCCTGGCCAGGGCGCGTCGGCGAATCGAGCGGGTTTCCGAAGCGCTCCAGGTTTCTTGCGACGCGCTCTCCAAGCTCGCGACGAAACGCGTCGACGACGAGTCCGGCGCCGAGCGTGATGGCAGCGACGGCGGCGAGCAACTCCAGGCGGGATGCGGGCTCGATGGCCGTCATCGCGGCGAGGATGACGTAGAGTCCCATCAGGATCGCGCAGACGCCGAGCCACACCTCGAGACCTGCAAGCAGGTACCCAAGCGCCGCCTTCATTCGCATCGTCCCTCTCCGACGCGGCCCGCGGGATGGCGTTGTCGCGTATTCTTCGTGAGGGGTTAGTATCGTCCGAAGCGGCGCCGTCCGCCAGCGGTTTCTCGCGGGCGGACGAGCGTTCGCTCGCGTGCCCGGACACGGCCGCGGCGGCGCCGGATAGAATCGCGCGATGCGCATGCCCGACAGCGACGCCGATCCCGACGAGACGCGCGAGTGGCTCGACGCGCTCGAAGCCACGGTGCGCGCGGGCGGCAAGGAGCGCGGCGCGTTCCTGCTGAAGCGCCTCGAGGAGCAGGCGCAGCACCTCGGCATCCTGGCGCACGTTCCGCCGTACTCGGCGTACCAGAACACGATCCCGTTGGAGGAGCAGGGCGCGTATCCCGGCGACCTCGCGCTCGAGCAGCGGATCACGTCGATCATCCGCTGGAACGCGCTCGCGATGGTCGTCCGCGCGAATCGCGCGTATGGCGAGCTCGGCGGTCACATCGCGAGCTACGCGTCGGCCGCGGAAATCTTCGAGGTGGGCTTCAACCATTTCTTTCGCGGCGCCGATGCGCTGCACGGCGCGGACCTCGTGTTCTTCCAGCCGCATTCGGCGCCGGGCGTCTACGCGCGCGCGTTCCTCGAAGGCCGGCTGACCGAGACGCAGCTCGACAACTATCGGCAGGAGGTCGGCGGCAACGGTTTGTCGTCGTATCCGCATCCGTGGCTGATGCCGCAGTTCTGGCAATTTCCGACCGGCTCGATGGGCATCGGTCCGATCAGCGCGATCTATCACGCGCGCTTCATGCGCTACCTCGAGCATCGCGGCATCGCCACGATGGGCGAGCGCCACGTCTTCGGCGTCTTCGGCGACGGCGAGATGGACGAGCCCGAATCGGTCGCCGCGCTGACGCTTGCCGCGCGCGAATCGCTCGACAACCTGACGTTCGTCATCAACTGCAATTTGCAACGTCTCGACGGCCCGGTGCGCGGCAACGGCCAGATCATCCAGGAGCTCGAGTCGCTGTTCGTCGGCGCCGGGTGGAATGTGATCAAGGTGCTGTGGGGCTCCGACTGGGATCCGCTGTTCGCGCGCGACGCGCATCATGCGCTGCTGCGACAATTCGCCGCGACCGTGGACGGCCAATACCAGACGCTCGGCGCGAACGACGGCGCGTACAACCAGAGTCACTTCTTCGGACTCGATCCCGAGCTGCGGGCGCTCGTTGCGCACATGACGCTCGAGGAGATCGACGGACTCACGCGCGGCGGCCACGACTTCCGCAAGCTTTACGCCGCGCTGCGGGCGGCGCGCGAGCACGCGGGCCAGCCGAGCGTCGTGCTCGCCAAGACGAAGAAAGGCTACGGGATGGGCGGCGCCGGCGAGTCGCGGATGACGTCGCATCAGCAGAAAAAGCTCGACATCGACGCGCTGCGCGCCTTCCGCGACCGGTTCCGGCTGCCGCTCGCCGACGACGATCTCGCAGAGATGCGATTCCTGTCGCTGCCCGAAGGCTCTGCGGAGCGCGCGTACCTGGAGACACGCCGCCAGGCGCTTGGCGGTTCCATCCCGGCGCGCCGCGCGCAGGCGCCCGCCGTTGCGATTCCGCCGCTCGCGTCCTATGCGCGCTTCGCCGTCGACGCCGCCGGCCACGAAATGTCGACGACGACGGTCATCGTGCGCCTGATCACGAACCTGCTCAAGGATCCGGTGCTCGGGCCGCGAATCGTGCCGATCGTCGCCGACGAGGCGCGCACGTTCGGCATGGCGAATCTCTTCCGCCAGATCGGCATCTACTCGCCGCTCGGCCAGCTCTACGAGCCGGAGGACGCCGCGTCGATGCTGCGCTATCGCGAGGCGAAGGACGGACAGCTCCTCGAGGAAGGCATCACGGAAGCCGGCGCATTGTCGTCGTGGGTCGCCGCCGCGACGTCGTACAGCGTGCACGGCCTCGCGATGCTGCCGTTCTACATCTATTACTCGATGTTCGGATTCCAGCGCGTCGGCGACCTGATCTGGGCGGCCGCCGACCAGCGCGCGCGGGGGTTCCTGCTCGGCGGAACGGCCGGGCGCACGACGCTTGGCGGCGAGGGATTGCAGCACCAGGACGGCGGCAGCCACGTCGTCGCCGCGACGATCCCGAACTGCCGCGCGTACGATCCGGCGTTCGCAGGCGAGCTGGCCGTGATCATCGACCACGGCGCGCGGCAGATGATGGAGCGCCGCGAGGACGTGTTCTACTACGTCACCGTGATGAACGAGAACTACGCGCAGCCGTCGCTGCCGCAAGGCGTTGCCGAAGACGTCGTGCGCGGAATGTATCGCTTTGCAACCACCGGCGGGAAGCCGCTGGTGCGCCTTCTCGGGTCCGGCGCGATCCTGCGCGAGGTGATCGCCGCCGGGGCGCTGCTGCGCGACGACTGGGGCGTGGCGAGCGAAACATGGAGCGTGACGAGCTTCACCGAGCTCGCGCGCGAAGCACGCGAAATCGGACGCTGCAATCGTCTGCATCCGGCCGCGCCGCGCAGGACGAGCCACGTCGAGCGTTGTCTGGCGGGAAGCGCTCCGGTCGTTGCGGCGACCGACTACGTGCGCGCCCATCCGCAATCGATCGCCGAGTACGTCGAGGCCCCGTTGGTCACGCTCGGCACCGACGGCTTCGGCCGCAGCGACACGCGGAGCGCGCTCCGCGCGTATTTCGAGGTCGACCGCCACCACGTCGCCGTCGCGGCGCTCGATGCGCTTGCACGAGAGGGCAGCGTGTCGCGCACGATCGTCGCCCACGCGATCGCACGCTACGCGATCCCGGTCGAAGTCCCGCCGCCGTGGACGCATTGAACGGTGCCGCGCAACGCTGTCTGACGTGCGCGCTCGCGCTCGCGCTGCTCGGCGGTGTCACGCTCGCACACGGGCAGATTTATCGCTGCACCGACGCGAACGGCCGGACGACCTACGGCGATGCGCCTTGCGCACAGGGCGGCCACGCGTTGAAGGTGCCGCAGAGCGCGAGCCACGGCTTCGGCGACGCGACGGTGTGCGCGCAGCTTCAGGACGAGATGCAACGGCTCGATGCCGATGCGCGCCGTGCCAAACAGATCACTGCCAAGAAGGCCGACGATTCGAAGCGGCGGCAGAAGCTGGCCGCGCAATACGAGCGCCGCTGCGAATCGATCCATCGGTCGGAACCCTGAACGTGAACCTTCGTCAAGCGACCGCAGCGCTGTGTGCGCTCGTCGTCGTCGCGCTGGCCGCCTGCGCCGGATCGGGTCCCCACGCCTTCGGAGGCGACGCCGCGAGCGACGCCGTGGTCGAGCGGCACGTCAAGCGCGGCTATGCGCCCGATCGTGCGTATGCGACGACGGACGCGCGCGAGACATGGACCGTCGATGGCGAGCCGATCGAGGTTTCGCTGCTTGCGCCGAGCGGCGACGGCCGCTATCCGCTCGTCGTGTTCCTGCCGGGACTGGGTGATACGGCCGAATCGGGTCTCGCATGGCGCAAGGCATGGGCCGAAGCGGACTATGCGGTGCTCGCCGTGCAACCGGCAAGCGAGGGCAACGCCATATGGAAGTCGGAGCAGGCACGGCTCGGCGACTTTTCTGCGATCGCGCGTGCGCACTTTTCGGCGATGTCGTTGGCGCGCCGCGCACGACTGCTCGACGGCGTGTTCGCCGAGCTTTCGCGCCGCGCGTCGTCGGCGACGCTGGCGCACGTCGACGCGAGCAGGATCGCGGTTGCCGGATTCGACCTCGGCGCACAGACGGCGATGATCGTCGCCGGCCAGAGCGTCGACGGCGTGAGCGCCATCCGTTGGCCGGCGTCGGTGAAATCGGTGATCGCGCTCAGTCCATACGCCGATTTTTCCGGCATGGGTCTCGCCGCGGATTTTCGCGAGATCCGAATGCCCGTGCTCGGTGTCACGAGCGGCGAGGACACCGACGCGTACGGACTCGTCACGTCGGCAAGCGTGCGCCGCGCGCCTTTCCAGTACATGCCACCCGGTCGCAAGTACCTGCTCGTGCTCGCGGGCGCGCCGCATTCGCTGATCTCGGGTCGCGAATCGCCCGACGTCGCGTCGTCGCGAGGCAGTGCCGACGCAGGCGGCGGCACGTTGTCTTCGCGCGCTGCGCGAGGCGCCGGCTGGCGCGGCGGACGCGACCGCGGTGACGGGGGACCAGGCGCGACCGGAGCGTCGTCGACGACGGTCAACTGGAAGATGGAGCTGGCCGATGCGAAGGTCGTTTGCGTCGCATTCCTCGACGCGACGGTGAAGGACGATTCCGTCGCGCGCGAATGGCTGCAGAAGGATGCGCAGCGCTGGCTCGGCGATCTCGGACAGCTTTCGTCGAAGTAGCGGTCGGCGAACCCTATCAACCAGCTTGCGGAGACACCATGTCGCTCACCACGCCGGCCGCGCGCCGCGATCTCGCGTACCACCTGCATCCGTCGACGAACCTGCGCCAACTGCAGACCGAGGGACCGCTCGTCATCACGCGCGGTGAAGGCGTCTACGTCTACGACGACGAAGGGCGGCGCTACCTCGAAGGCATGTCGGGGCTGTGGTGCGCGTCGCTCGGCTTTTCGGAGCGAAGGCTCGCGGAGGCTGCGTACCGCCAGATGCTGGAGCTTCCGTTCTATCACAGCTTCGGTGGCAAAGTGCCGGCGATTGCCGCGGAGCTTGCCGAGCGGCTGACGCAGATCGGGCCCGCAGGCATGGCGCGCGTGCTGTTCGCGAACTCCGGCTCGGAAGCGAACGACACGGCGATCAAGCTCGCGTGGTACGTCAACAATGCGCGCGGGCGGCCGGCGAAGAAGAAAATCGTCGCGCGCGAGCGCGGCTACCACGGCATGACGATCGCCGCCGCGAGTCTGACGGGGCTTGCGTTTGCGCACGCGGACTTCGATTTGCCGGTCCCGCGCTTCCTGCACGTCGACGCGCCGTATTACTACCGTGGCGCGCGGCCGGGCGAGCCGGAAGAAGCGTATGCCGAACGCCTTGCCGGCAATCTCGAGGCGCTGATCCTGCGCGAAGGGCCCGACACGATCGCCGCGTTCTTCGCCGAGCCCCTGATGGGCGCCGGCGGCGTCATCGTTCCACCGGCGACCTATTTCGAGCGCATCCAGCCGATCTTGCGCAAGTACGACGTCCTGTTCGTCGTCGACGAGGTGATCTGCGGCTTCGGCCGCACGGGCAACATGTTCGCGACGCAGACGTTCGGGCTCGCGCCCGACGTGGTCACCGTCGCGAAGGCGCTGTCCGCCGGCTACATGCCGATCTCGGCCAACCTCGTGTCCGGCGCGATCTACGAAGTCCTGCTCGCGCAAAGCGACAAGCTCGGCATCTTCGGTCACGGCTACACGTACTCGTCGCACCCGGTGCCCGCGGCCGTCGCATTGGAAACGCTGCGCATCTACGAGGAGCGCGACATCCTCGCGCACGTCCGCCGGGTTGCGCCGCGAATGCAGGACGGCCTTCGCAGCTACGCCGGCCACGCGCTGGTCGGCGACGTGCGCGGGATCGGTCTCATCGGCGCGATCGAGATCGTGCGCGACAAGCCGACGCGGCAGAGCTTCGACCCGAAAGCCGGCGTGGCCGCTTACCTCGTCCGCCGCGCGCAGCACCACGGTGTGATCCTGCGCAACATGCCGGGCGACATCGTCGCCTTCTGCCCGCCGCTGATCGCGACCCAGGCCGAGATCGACGAGATGCTTGCCGGTTTTGCGAAGGCGCTCGACGACACCGCGCGCATGGTGCGCGAGCTGGGGCTCGCTTAAGCTTAGCCCGGATATTTCACCGCGTCGGCGCAGCGCTTCGCCGATTCAACGACTGCGCCGTCGCTTGCATCCGCCCGCGCCCCGATGAAACATCCGGGTTAGCCGGCCATCGGCAAGTCCAGGCCGCGCTCGCGCGCGCACGTGATCGCGTCGTCGTAGCCGGCGTCGGCGTGGCGCATGACGCCGGTTCCCGGATCGTTCCAGAGCACGCGCTCGATGCGATGCGCCGCGTCGTCGGTGCCGTCGCAGACGATGACGACGCCGGCGTGCTGCGAATAACCGATGCCGACGCCGCCGCCGTGATGGAAGCTCACCCACGTCGCGCCGCTCGCCGTGTTCAGCAGCGCGTTCAGAAGCGGCCAGTCGGAAACCGCGTCGGAACCGTCGCGCATCGCTTCCGTTTCGCGATTCGGGGACGCGACCGAGCCGCTGTCGAGATGGTCGCGGCCGATCACGATCGGCGCCTTCAGCTCGCCGCTTCGCACCATCGCGTTGAAGGCGAGCCCCGCGACGTTGCGCTCGCCGAGGCCGAGCCAGCAGATGCGCGCAGGGAGTCCCTGGAAAGCGATTCGTTCGGCCGCCATGTCGAGCCAGCGGTGGAGATGCGCGTCGTCGGGGAACAGCTCCTTGAGTTTCGCGTCGGTCTTGCGGATGTCGTCGGGGTCGCCTGACAGCGCGACCCAGCGGAACGGCCCCTTGCCCCGACAGAAGAGCGGCCGGATGTAGGCGGGCACGAAACCGGGGAAATCGAACGCGTCGGTCACGCCGCGATCGAACGCGACCTGCCGGATGTTGTTGCCGTAGTCGAACGTTGGCACGCCTGCCGACTTGAGCGCGAGCATCGCGCGTACCTGCGTCGCGCATCCCGCCGCCGCAGCATCGCGCAACCCCGCGTGCTGCGCGGGATCGGCCTGCGCGGCGCGCCAGCGCTCGACGCTCCAGCCGGGTGGCAGGTAGCCGTTGACGAGGTCGTGCGCCGACGTCTGGTCCGTCAAGAGATCGGGCCGCACGCCGCGCTCGACGAGCGCCGGCAACACCTCCGCGGCGTTGCCGAGCAATCCGATCGAGATCGCCTTGCGTTGTGCCGTGTAGTGCGCAATACGCGCGAGCGCGTCGTCGAGCGTCGGCGCCTGCTCGTCGAGATAGCGCGTGCGAAGACGCGCGTCGATGTGGCTCTGCTGGCATTCGACGATCAACGAGCACGCGCCGGCGAACGTCCCCGCGAGCGGCTGCGCGCCGCCCATGCCGCCGAGTCCCGCCGTCAATATCCAGCGGCCGTGCAGGTCGCCGCCGTAGTGGCGGCGGCCCGCCTCGACGAACGTCTCGTACGTGCCCTGGACGATGCCCTGGCTGCCGATGTAGATCCACGAGCCCGCGGTCATCTGCCCGAACATCATCAGGCCCTTGCGGTCGAGCTCGTCGAAGTGCTCCCCCGTCGCCCACTTCGGCACGAGGTTCGAGTTGGCGATCAGCACGCGCGGCGCGTCGGCATGCGTGCGGAAGACGCCGACCGGCTTGCCGCTCTGGATCAGCAGCGTCTGATCCGGCCGCAGCCTGCGCAGGCTCGCGAGAATCGCGTCGAAGCATTCCCAGTTGCGCGCGGCCTTCCCGATGCCGCCGTAGACGACGAGCGCGTCGGGATTCTCGGCGACCTCGCGGTCGAGGTTGTTCTGGATCATCCGGTACGCCGCCTCGATCAGCCAATTCGCGCAGGCGATCTGCGTGCCGCGCGGCGCGCGCACGCTGCGCGCAACGTGTCGGGAGACGGACGTGTCGTTCATCGGGACCTCCGAAGGGCGCCGCGCGAGCATGACACCGCGTGTGGCTTCGCCAAGCCTAGGCTACTCGCGTCGCGCGGACAAGCAACGCCATCAGCGGTCGCGACATCGATCAGCGCGCGTGGCGCTCGCGCGCGACGTAGCCGAGTCGCGCGGACACCCGATCGGCGGCCTCGCGGACCTGCTCGATCAGCGCGCGCCGGCCGGGCACCGCAAAACGGTACATCGGCACGGTCGCCGTGATCGCGGCCACGACGACGCCGCGGTCGTTTCGCACCGGTGCCGCGACGGCGCCGACGTCGATCGAGAACTCGCCCTCGTTGATCGCATAGCCCTGGCGCCGGATCACGGCGATCTCCGCGAGCAGCGCGCTGCGGGTGCCGATCGTGCGCGGCGTGAAGCGCCGAAGATCGCGGCTCAGCACGCGCTCGACCGTCGCCGCAGACGCGAACGCGAGGAGGAGCTTGCCCGATGCCGTCGCGTGCGCCGGATTGCGGCTGCCGCGCGCCGCATAATGCTTCACGGCCCTTGCCCCGAGCACCTGCTCGAGATTGACGGCGCCCGCGCCGTCCCAGACGCTTATGCTGATCGTTTCGCCGCATCGCTGCGCCAGCTCGACGAGTTGCGGCAGCCCCGTCTCGGCGACCCGCAGCGTCGCGAGCAGCGGCGCGACCAGACCGAGGAGTCCCGGGCCGAGGCGAACGCGCCTCGACGACGCGTCGCGCTCGACGAGGTCGTGCTCCTCCAGTGTCGCAACCATTCGCGACACCGAGCTCTTGTGCAGGCCGACGATGCTCGCGATCTCGCCGACGCCGAGGAGCGGCGGGTCGCTCGCCAGGCAGCGCAGGACGTCGACCGCGTGGCGCACCGACCGCACCGACGTCGCGCGTGCGCGGCGCTTCGGCCGCAGAGCGGCGCCTGCGCGCGTGCCCGTGTCCGATCGCGTTCGAGCCATGCCGCTCCGTCGAGGTTGCGCATTCCGCAACGCCGGCGGGCGCGCAAGCCCGGAGTATAGCGAAGGCCGGCGAGCGTGTTGCGCATTGCGCAACCGGTTGGCGAGGGACGCGCTCAGAATGACCGGCGCGACCACACGGAGCCCGATCATCATCATGCGCACCTTCGACGCGTCACCGACCGTCGTCATCCCGGCATGCTCATGACTTCCGCGAGCAACAGGATCATCGTCGGCATCAGCGGCGCGTCGGGCACCGTCTACGGCGTTCGGCTCCTCGAGGTGTTGCGCGACCTGGGATTCGAGACGCATCTCGTGATGACGCG
>Ga0068856_100002370_pt1 | contig 19385 bp, 28 predicted proteins | sample KBSCornC62_FD_66595 | JGI IMG/M metagenome (GOLD analysis project Ga0068856, IMG submission 66595) | Corn rhizosphere microbial communities from Kellogg Biological Station, Michigan, USA - KBS Corn C6-2 | ecosystem: Host-associated > Plants > Roots > Rhizosphere > Soil ...
AAACGCCCGTAGCGCAAAATCCGACCCATGACCATCCATCTCGACCATCTGATTGTTCCTGTACGGGACAGGAAGGCTTCGGCACAGCTCCTCGCCGAAATCCTTGACGTTCCCTGGGGCGAGTCAGGCGTGGGTCCCTTCTCGGCGGTGTACATCAACGATGGCCTCACGTTCGACTTCGATCAAGCCGACTCGCCGTACCCCGTTCAACACTATTGTTTTCGGGTCACCGAGCCGGATTTCGAAGCGATCATGTCGAGAATCCGAAGCCTGAGGTGCGCGTACCGCAGCACACCGCACGGCCCGGTTGACATGAAGGTGAATACCGAACACGGCGGGCGCATCGTCTATTGGGCGGGTCCGGACGTGCATTATTGGGAGATGCTCACGCGGAGCTATGATCGCGGCGCGCAAGATGCGGAGGCCGCGCGCGTTACCTGACGATGCGCGTCAAGTCGGCACTTGCTTGAGGACGTCGGCAATCGGCCCTGGCGGAACAAATACCGGGGGCTCGAACGGAGCTTCGTGTACCGCCAGCAAGCCGAGAATCAGGACGGCGGCGAGGGTAAAGATGCATAGAGCGGCCGATTGCGGTCTCGGCTTGTCCAGATGAACGGCGGCAATGGCGGCCTGCGTAATGAGCGCGAGTACCAGAACGGCGGCCCATTTCGTCGCCATGGTTCGATCGTTGCTCAACGACACGCGATCGTCGTGCGCCGCGCGTATTTTCAGCACCATGTCGAGCATGGTCCTTTGAATGACCGAGTCTCTTGAAGTCGCCGGCAACGCCACCTCTTGCATCAGAGCGTTCAGCGCCGCGTCTGCTTTTTCGGATCGCTGCTGGACCGCCAGTCGAGGCCACTCGTCTTCCACCACTGCAAGAACATAGCTTCGAATCGCGGTACGCAGGCGCGGATCGTCAGTCCCGCTCGCGGCCCCCAGACTATGAAGCGCGACGAGCGTATCGCGCTCGGTAAGCACCACGCGCGCCGCCTGCTTGTTGCGTTCCCAGATGTCGCTCGACAGGAAGCCGACCAGCAACGCAAAGATCGTAGCGGTGGAGACGAAGAACGGGGCGACGAGGCCCCTGAAGCTCTGTATGCGTGGGCTCAATCTCGATCGGAAAGAAAGCCACACGATGAAAGCCGCGGTCCCAAAGTAGAACGCGAAGAGGGTCGCGAAAAGCGCGGGGATTGGCAGTTCGAGCCAGCCTTTGAACCAGTCCTGCATGACGCCTCCATGGAACGTGCGCGCTCAGAAGCATGTCCGCCGCCGTGATTCTTCGCCAATCCCAGGGTTTTTGGAACACCGGACGGCCGTTGGTGGCAATATGGCTGCAGGCGCATCGCCAAACTCATCGCCCAAGCCATGTCGTCGCATAATCCAACGAAGGGCGGGCGCTCCGACGCATCATTCGTCTGCCCCTCCTGCGGCGCTTCGTCGAGAGGTCGATTCTGCTCCGTTTGCGGCGAGCGGAAACTTGGGTCGGAGGATCGATCGCTTCGCCACTACATCGGCATCGTAGCGGGCTTTCTCACGCACTTCGATTCGAAAGGCTATCGTTCGCTGCGATACCTCTTCACCAAGCCCGGTTTTCTAAGCGTGGAGCAATTGCGCGGCAGCAGGGTACGCTACGCGAAGCCGCTTTCCTTGTTCATATCGATCAATATCGTCTACTACTTCTCGATCACGCTTATCGGCGCCAATACGTTCACAACGCCGTTGTCGGTCCAGCTCTATCAAAACGATTACTACCCCGCCCTTGCCGTTCGCCAGGTCGCGCGCCATCTGAGCGCGAACCCGATCGACTTCGCAACGCTCGAGAGCCGGTACAACGAGCGGACGAACGTTTTGTCGAAGACGCTGATCTTTCTTTTCGTGCCGATATTCGCCTTCATTTTCTATGGACTGTTCCTTGGCCGCAGGCTTTATCTGGTAGAGCACGCCATCGTCGCAACGCATCTGTGGTCCTTCATCCTCCTGTTGCTCGCGGTCGTCGTTCCGCTGATTGCGCTCGTGGGCATGTGGTCGTTCAACGCTGCGAGCCCTGGCGCGTTTCTCGCGTCCAACGACAGCCCCATCTCGGTGTTTCTGCAGGTCTGCATCGCCGTGTATCTCGCGCTGATGCTGCGCCGCGTTTATGCGGCGAGTTATGGGTACTGCGTCGGTATCGCGCTGGTCATCGCGTGGTCCTTCTTCCATATCGTCTGGCTTTATCGCTTTTTTCTTTTTATCATTACCTTGCATTCCTTATAGGCTGCGTCGCGATCTGCCATGCGGACAATTGCCGGCAACGGCCTCACCCTCGAACCGCAAACGGTCGCGCATGCGGAGCGAATGTTCGTCGTGCTCAGCGATCCGGCGATCTACGAGTACGAGAACGAGCCGCCACCGTCGCTCGAATGGCTATGTACACGTTTCGCGAAGCTCGAGTCGAGGCAGTCGGCCGACGGCTCCGAACAATGGCTCAACTGGGTGATCCGCATTCCGACTTCGGATCTGGTCGGTTACGTGCAGGCCACCGTTTTCTCGAACGGAAGAGCGGCGATCGCGTATGAATTGTCGAGCGCGTATTGGGGCCGCGGTTTCGGCCGCCGAGCCGTTCAATCGATGATGACTGAGCTCATCGAGCGCTATCATGTGCACACCATCACCGCGGTGCTCAAAATACAGAATCGCCGTTCACTTCGATTGCTCGAACGGCTGGGATTTTCGCTTGCCTCGCCTGACGCCCATGCAGGCCACAAAATCGAAACGGGCGAAGTCTTGATGCAGCTCGACGTTTCGAGCGCGCGACCCGAAGGACTCTTCAAATGATCAGTTTCGAGTTTCTGCTCACTTCCCTCGTCGTGGTTCTCATACCGGGGACCGGTGTCGTGTTCACGGTTTCGACCGGATTGCTCCAGGGCCGCAAGGCCAGCATCGTCGCTGCGCTCGGTTGCACGGCGGGCATCGTGCCGCACCTGCTCGCGACGGTGATCGGTTTGGCGGCGCTCATGCACGCCAGCGCGGTTGCATTCCAGCTTCTGAAATACGCCGGCGTCGCGTACTTGCTCTATGTCGCGCTGGCGACCTGGAAAGACAAGACCGCTTTCGCGGTCGAGGGAACGCCTTCACCCGTCAGTGCCAGGAGTCTCGTCATCAAAGCCATCCTTCTCAACATCCTGAATCCGAAGTTGACGATCTTCTTTCTCGCCTTCCTGCCCCAGTTCGTCGAGCAAGGCGCATCGTCTCCACTGATGCAGTTGTTGTTGCTGAGCGGCGTCTTTATGGCAATGACTTTTGCGGTCTTCATGTTCTATGGATTGTTGGCCCATGCATTCCGCAGGGCCGTCATTGAATCGCCGCGCCTTCGATCATGGCTGCGCCGCGGTTTCGCTGCCGCTTTTGCCGGTCTCGGCGCCAAGCTTGCGCTTTCCGAAAGGTGAAGCCACTGGGGTGTCCGATCGCCTTGGTCGACGATGCGCATACGGATGAGAACGGCCGTCGTTTCGTCCGACCGGCGAAGCGTGTTTTCGAGGCGATTCGATGAGCGATTCCTTGCAGATACGCGTCGACGACCTTCAGGGTGCCGAGATCATCGCGCTACTGCATGAGCACCTCCGTGTGATGCAACGGATATCGCCGCCGGAGAGTTGCCACGCGCTTGGTCTCGAGGAACTGCGCCGGCCCGACATTACCTTCTGGACGATCTGGGACGGTGGCGAGTTGGCCGGCTGCGGCGCGATGAAAGAGATCGATCGCGAACACGGGGAAATCAAATCGATGAGGACATCCGATGCCTACCAGCGCAAGGGCATCGGATCGACGCTGCTTCGGCACATCATCGCGGAGGCGGAGAGCAGAGGTTATCGGCGGCTCAGCCTGGAGACCGGCGCCATGGATTATTTCGAGCCGGCGAGGAAGCTCTACAGCGCGTTTGGATTCCAACGATGTGCGCCGTTCGACAGCTACGTCGCAGATCCGAATAGCGTATTCATGAGCCGGGAAATAGGCGCGAGCGGCGGCAACGATCAATAGCCGAACGCCTGCAAAGTTAAACCACACGTTGGAAGCGAGGACACATCGTGGAGCACGCATTGACGACGACCGCGTTCACCTTGGACGGTTACCGTGTCGCGCGCAATCTGGGCGTCGTACGCGGCATCATGGTCCGCTCGCGATCGATCTTCGGCACGATCGGCGGGTCGCTGCAGACGCTCGTCGGCGGAAACATTTCGCTTTTCACAAGCCTTTGCGAAAAAACGCGCAACGAGGCGTTCGAATTGATGCTCCAGCATGCGCAGCAACTGGGGGCGAACGCGGTGATCGGCATTCGCTATGACGCGACCGAAGTGATGAACGGCGTCACCGAAGTGTTGTGTTACGGGACGGCCGTGGTGGTCGAGCGCAGCGCGTGAAGGACGGCTCGTGCCAACCTTCTACCGCTATGTTTTCCCGGCGCTGTGGCTCGCCTGGATCGGCTACTGGTGGGTCTCGTCGCGCGACGTCAAACCAACGGCGCGGCGGGAGCCATTTTCGTCCCGGATCCGCTACATCGGTCCGCTCGTCGTTGCCGGCCTGCTGCTCGCGGTCCCGGCGTTACCGGTGCCGTTTCTTCGCGAGCGTTTCGTACCATTCACGTCCCCGATTTTCGCGACGGCCACGGCCATAACGGCTGCAGGCCTTCTCTTTTCCGTGTGGGCACGCCGCCATCTCGGCCGGAACTGGAGCGGGACGGTCACGATCAAGGAGGATCACGAGCTCATCACGACGGGACCCTACGCCATCGTTCGGCACCCGATCTATACCGGCCTGCTGCTCGCATTCGTTGGATCCGCGATCGCCGTCGGCGAATGGCGGGGCGTCGCCGCCGCCGTGCTCGCGTTCCTTTCGTTTCTCTTCAAGCTGCGCATCGAGGAGCGCTGGATGAAGGAGCGATTCGGCGACGCCTATCACGCGTATTGTCAGCACGTCCCGGCGCTCGTGCCTTTCGTGATTTAGATCGATTCGTTTCTCGATGCCCGGTTCGACGCCGCCGATTCCATCCACGACCACGGCCATGGCGAAGATAATCGCTGAAAGAATGACTGCGAAAATCGACGGCGAAGTGGCCGTCTTTTTGATCGGCATGCGCATCAATCGCGTTTGGAAGATCCATAAGTGGCTGCCTGTCGCGCGGGCAATGCCGCGGATGCTTCGCGAACTGAGTGAGAACCGCGACCTGGGTTTCCTCGGCTTTCACACCTGGGTCGGCAACCCCACGATCACGCTTCAATATTGGCGCTCGTTCGACGATCTGGATCGTTATGCCAAGGACGCAAAGCGAGCGCATCGCCCGGCATGGGCCGCGTTCAATCGTGCGGTCGCAAACAACGGCGACGTCGGCATCTGGCATGAAACCTACCGCGTGCGGCCAGGCGATTTCGAATGCGTCTACAACAACATGCCGCTGTTCGGTTTGGCCAGGGCGACTCAACCCGTCCCCGCAAAGGGGCAGCGGGAGTCCGCCATGGGACGAATGGGCATTCGCTCGTAGCGGCGAAACGTGCATACGCCGGCGCCGGCTGCCGGGGCCATAATCTCCACTGCAAACTTAAAAGGACCGCGATGCGGACCGAAGCGCACGTCGACAATGCAAATCAGTCCCATGCTGTCCTGTTGTCCACCGACGGCGCCTCCAGGTCGGTCGCGATTCCCGCCCGCTCCATCGGCGGGTCCTCCGTGAGCGGCGGCGAGCTGCTCTGTCTGGCGATTGCGACCTGCTACTGCAACGATATCTATCGAGAGGCCACGCAAAGAAACATCGCCGTTGTGCGCGTCGAAGTGCACGCGGAAGCCGAATTCGGCAGTCCCGGCGAACCGGCACGGAATCTTCGCTATCGCGCGAGGGTCGAAGCACGCGCGCCCGAGTCGGTCGTCCGCGAGTTGATGCTGCACACGGATCGCGTCGCCGAAATTCAAGGGACCTTGCGGAAAGGCATGGAGGTACGCCTCGAGCACATCGAGGCGAGGTCCGTTGCTTAACCATCTGCTTGTCCGGCTTGCTTGCTGCAGACGCGCGTAAAATCGAAAGCCAGTCTCATGTGCCGAAACATCAAAATCCTGTTCAATTTCGAGCCGCCCGTCACCGAGGAAGAGATCCGGTCGGCGGCACTCCAGTTCGTGCGCAAGGTCAGTGGTTTCGCCAAGCCTTCCAAGGCTAACGAAGCCGCGTTCCAGGCGGCCGTCGACGAGATCGCGGCCGCCTCGCGCAAGCTTCTCCATTCGCTCGAGACGCATGCGCCTCCGCGAAGCCGCATCGAAGAGGCGGCCAAGGCGCGCGCGCGGGGGGCGTTGCGGTTTACGAGGTGAACGCCTGCGGACCATCGAGTCGCCGCCGATTCGAGGGAGTCGCGTCGTGGGACAGATGGCGGTTCTGCGCGGCGGCGATGATGGCCGTCGTTTGCGCGGTCGACTTTCATCCGGCCATCGGCCATGAGCGCGTCGGTGACGCCGCGCAGTTTTATGCGCTTCAACGCCTCGCAAGCGAAGAGTCGATGCTCGAGAGCGAGTATTCGCGGGCAGTCGAGACGGCACTCGACGAAGATCATCTCAACCTCTATCGCGATTCCAATCGATTGACCGGGACCTGGTCCCAGATCGAATTCCTTCGCGCGCTGCTCGAGCTATCGATCGCAGCTTCGGCGCCTGCGGACGAGAACCGTTTTCGATCGATGCTGCGCGATCAGGCGGCGTTCGTCCTGGCGGAACTCGAGCAAGCGCAGCGGGATCTCGAGCGCGAAGCCGTCGGGATGATCGACAGCGGACGTTCGCGAGTGAACGCCGCGGTTCGCGCGTTTTTGTCCCGAACGGCGACGGTTGTCGCGGGTCTGCAAGCCGAGGAGCAGGCGCGGCCGATCCTTTCGATCGTACCCGATGAGCGCTGAGCCTGCGACGCCCCGTCTCGTTGCACCGATAGAACTCCAGTCCGCGACGATTGCATTGCGACCCTACTGCGACGAGGACGCGCCGCTCCTGTTTGCGGCCGCCGTCGAATCGCTCGAGAGCGTCGGCCGCTGGATGCCCTGGTGTCACGCCGAATACGCGAAGAGCGACAGCATCGCCTGGATCGAGCGGGGTCGATCGTGCTGGCAAAACGGCAATGAGTACAACTTCGCCCTGTTCGACCGCGCCGGCGAATACCTCGGCGGCGCCGGTCTCAATCATTTCAATCGCGATCACAATTTCGCCAACCTGGGCTATTGGATACGTCAATCCCGTCAACGCGCGGGATTCGCCGTCGCCGCCGTTCACTGTCTTGCGAAGTTCGGCTTCGAAACGTTGCGCTTGACGCGAATCGAGATCGTCGCCGCGGTTGACAACATCGCGAGTCGCCGTGTCGCCGAGAAGGCCGGTGCGCGGTTCGAATGCGTCGCGCGCAATCGACTGGTCATTCACGGCCAGCCGGTCGCAGCGGCCGTTTATTCGTTGATTCCGGCGTCGCGCCCCTCTCCCTAGACCTGAGGATTCGATCATGCCGATGTCCGAGTACATGCGTGCCTTGCGGGAAAAAGTCGGCACCGCGGTAGTCGAAATCCCGACGGTCAGCGTGCTCGTCTTCGACGATCGCCGGCGGGTCCTCCTCGTTCGCCACGTGGAAGGCAACGAATGGACGACGCCCGGCGGCATGGTGGAGCCTTATGAGATTCCTGCGGACGCGGCGGTTCGCGAGACGTGGGAAGAAACCGGCTTGTTCGTCTCGCTCACGCATATCGTCGGGGTCTTCGGCGGCAGGGTCTGCTCGGGCGCGTATTCGAACGGCGATCGGGTTTCCTGGATATCGACGGTGTTCGCCGCAGAGCGCTTGCGCGGCATACCCAAACCCGATGGCGACGAGACCCTCGAGGTCCGCTATTTCGATCGATCGGAGTTGAGCTCCGTGCGCTGCAAGGCACATGCGTTGTTGTTCATTGACATTGCCCTTAGCACACCGAAGAGCGCGTACTTTCAGCCGTCCACGTGGCAACCGTCGCACGGCGGAGCCGACGATGCCCAATCGTGAGACATTAGAACGATTCGTCGCGCGGGTCGAAGAAAACGCCCACGCCGATGCGATCGCCGAGTTCTACGCCGACAATGCGTCGATGCAGGAAAATCCGTTCCCCGGGGGGCTGATCCAGGACTCCTACATCGGCGTGGACCCGGCCGGGAGTGTCATACTGTCGGTTCGGCAATCCATCGAAAAGGAACCATCAATTGGCCAAACCCAATTACGCATTCGCAAAACGCCAGCGCGATCTCGCCAAGAAGCAGAAACAGGAAGAAAAGCGCAAGCGCAAGGAAGAATTGCGCGCACCGCCGTCCGGTGAACCGGCGGCGCCCGCACCGGACGACGCCGAAAAGGCCGCGTCCTGACGGAACGCCGGTGCAGCGCGGTACGCCCGCGCTGGCTTAATCGCCGTAACGCTCGTCCATGAGCTGTGCGAAACGCGTCCAGTTGAGCTCGATCGGCGTCTTACGGTTGCGGCCGAACCATGTGAGAGATCCGCGTCCGATGATCATCGTGCCGATCTTCTCTTCGTCGGCGTAGATCTGGAAATCGATGGACGTGCCGGCCTTCGACAACTGATGAATCTGGACGCTGGCACGGACCGAGTGCTTCTGCCGCTTGCGTCGGGCTCGAGGCATGCGCGCTCCTTCATCGACTCGGCCGGGACAAAGCCGCGGCGCCACGTTAACGTCGTCCGGCCGCATCCGCAATCGGAAGGCGTAAGCTTTGCGAATTGCCGCTTCGCGGTGAACGTCATGGAACGATGGTCCCGGACGTCCACTCGAACGCAAAACGATCGAACGAGCCGCGGATGAAACGAGCGACGCTGTACAGCAGTTCCGGGAGGCCGCGCCAGGCACGCCCGTCCCAGTTATCCGGCGACCCGGTCGCCGTTCCCGAAGCAGCGCCCTCGGCGGAACCGCAGCCCAATCCGCCTCAGTCGAAGCCCCCGCCATCCCGGATGCGGCGCTTTTTCCACCGCCACGCCACACCGTTGCTGCTGATCGCGGGCGCGCTGTTCGCGCTCGGCGTCGGCGGCGGATATCAGATGCTCAAGCCGCCGCCGCGCGTTTACACGCAGGAAGACATCGACGCAGCTGTACTGCACACGCTCGAGACCAAGACGCTTCCGTCGGTGACCGCCAAGGCCTACGACGCGATTCGCGAATCGGTGGTGCGCGTGCGCGCGATGGGTCCCGATGACGAAAAGGGCGGAGAAGAAGTCGAGCGCGGCGTCGGAAGCGGCGTCGTGATCGTCGACAAGGGCATCATCCTGACCAACCTGCACGTCGTTTCGAACGCCAAGCGGGTGAGCGTCGTGTTCGCGGGCGGCCTGGAATCCGATGCGGTGGTGATCGGCGTCCAGCCCGAAAACGATCTCGCGGTCCTCCAAGCCAAGACGCTGCCCGACGATCTGCCGGCCGCCACGCTGCGCTCCACCAAGGATCTGTTGCCCGGCGACCAGGTTATCGCCGTCGGATTTCCGTTCGGCATCGGACCGTCGGTCACGTCGGGCGTCATCTCCGGGCTCAAGCGCGAATATCGGTCCCCGGAAGGCAAGCGGCTTTTGACGAACCTCATCCAGTTCGATGCCGCCGCCAATCCCGGCAGCTCCGGCGGACCGCTCGTGACGGCGGACGGTGAAGTCGTCGGCATCGTCACGGCGATTCTCAATCCCACCGAGCAGCACGTGTTCATTGGGATAGGATTCGCAGTGCCGATCGAGAATGCCGCGGCCGCCGTCGGACTGTCGCCGTTCTAAGCAATTTTCCTCACTTTCAGCAGGGAAACATGAACGATCAGGAGCAAGGCGACGTCTCGTCGCAAATGCAGCGCATTCTCTACGAAGTCAAAAAAATCGTCGTCGGGCAGGACCACTTTCTCGAGCGCGTATTGGTCGCGATCCTCGCGCAGGGCCATCTGCTGGTCGAAGGGGTCCCGGGGCTCGCGAAGACGCTGACCGTGAAGACGCTCGCGCGTACCGTGCGGGGAACCTTCCGGCGCATCCAGTTCACGCCCGATCTGGTTCCGGCCGATCTGGTCGGGACCCGCGTCTACAACCAGAAGACCGGTGATTTCACGACGTCGCTCGGGCCGGTGTTCACGAATCTCCTGCTCGCGGACGAGATCAATCGCGCCCCCGCCAAAGTGCAAAGCGCGCTGCTCGAAGTGATGCAGGAGTATCAGGTCACCATTGCCGGCGAGACTTATCGCGTGCCGGAGCCCTTTCTCGTCATGGCGACGCAAAATCCGATTGAAACCGAGGGAACGTATCCGCTCCCGGAGGCGCAAGTCGATCGCTTCATGATGAAGGTCCTGGTCGGCTATCCGAACGAAGACGAAGAGTTCGTGATCGTCGAGCGCGTCACCGGCGCCGCGCTCGCCGTCGCGACCGTGGCGACGACCGACCAGCTCGCCGCGCTCCAGAGGGAATGCCGCAACGGCTATGTCGATCCGTCGCTCATTCAATACGCCGTCCGCCTCGTCACGGCCACGCGTTTTCCGGATCGCTACGGGCTCGGAACGCTGTCGCGCTATTTATCGTACGGCGCGAGCCCACGCGCGACGATTCACCTGATCGAAGCCGGGCGTGCACTCGCTTACCTGCGCGGCCGGGATTACGTCCTGCCGGAGGACGTGACCGATCTCGCGCCCGACGTGCTACGCCATCGTCTCGTCCTGTCGTACGAAGCGCTGGCGGACGCTCTCACTCCCGACGAGTTGATCCTGAAGATCATGCAAAGAATTCCCGCGCCCGAGAAGCCGCTGGAGACCCATGTCACCGTTGGTGCGCCCGCGAAGTCCTGAGCGCCTGCTCGACCGGCTCGACTGGACGGTCGTTCGCCGGCTCGACGGGCTTTTGCAGGGCGACTATCGAACGCTGTTTCGCGGCTTCGGGCTCGATCTCGCCGATCTGCGCGAATACCAGTATCACGACGACGTCCGCTACATCGACTGGAACGTCACCGCCCGGCTCTCGACGCCTTACGTCCGCGAGTACCACGAAGACCGCGAGGTGACGGCGTGGTTTCTGCTTGATCTCTCGCCGTCGGTCGACTTCGGCTCGCAGGAGGTGAAAAAGCAATCGGTGTCGATCGAGTTCGTCACCGTTCTCGCGCGGCTGTTGACCCGCCATGGCAATCGCGTCGGCGCGATGTTCTACGGCGACCGGCTCGACGGCATGATCCCGGCGCGCAGCGGCCGTCGCCACGTCCTCCACATATTGAACCGGATGCTCACGCGACCCCGCGTGCCGCAATCGGCAGCCACGAACCTCCAGGAATTTCTGCAGGCGGCCACGGATATGCTGAAGCGCCGCTCGCTGATCTTCCTCGTGTCCGACTTCATCAGCGCCCCGGGCTGGGCGAAGCCGCTCGCGCAGCTCGCGCGGCGGCACGAGATCATCGCCGTGCGGTTGTACGATCCGCTGGAAATGGAGCTTCCGGATCTCGGTCTCTTCGTGGTTCAGGATGCCGAAACCGGCGAGCAAGTGTTCGTCGACTCGCATGATCGCGGCTTTCGCAAGCGCTTTGCCGCCGCGGCGGAGAAACGCGAACGCGAGCTCCGCAATGCGTTTCGTCAGGCCGGCGTCGACGCGCTCGAGCTTAGCACCGACGACAACCTGGTCGATGCGATCCTGCGTTTCGCCGATTTGCGCAAGCGCCGCAGCCAGCTCGCGGCGGGCGCAACGTTTCCGGCGCATCTTTCCGGTTGAAGGATGCCGGCGTGACCTTTCTCTGGCCCGAAATGCTGTGGTTGCTCGCGGCCGTGCCGCTGGCGATTGCGGCGTACATCGTGGTGCTGCGGCGAAGAAAAAAGCTGGCGCTGCGCTATGCGAGCTTGAGCATGGTGAAGGAGGCCCAGGGGAAGGCGGGGCGTATCCGCCGCCACATTCCGCCGTTCCTCTTCCTGATCGCGCTCACGCTGATGATCATGGCGATCGCGCGCCCGGCCGCGGTGGTCACGCTGCCGTCGCAGCACGAAACGGTCATTCTGGCGATGGACGTATCGGGAAGCATGCGCGCCGCCGACGTGCAGCCGAGCCGGATCGTCGCCGCCCAGACCGCTGCGAAGAGCTTCATCGCCGAGCAGCCGCGAAGCACGCGTATCGGTATCGTGACGTTCGCCGCAACCGCGTCGGTCGTGCAGCCGCCGACGCAGAATCGCGAGGATCTGATCGCGGCGATCGATCGCTTTCAATTGCAGCGCGGCACGGCGGTCGGCAGCGGGATACTGGTTTCGCTGAAGACGATCTTTCCCGACGTCGAATTCGATTTGCGCGCTTCGAACCCGCGCGGCGACGCTGCCCGCGATTCGAAGCGCGGCATCTCGCTCGATCAGCCGAAGGCGTCCGACAAGCCTGCCGACAAGCCGGCGCAGCCCGGATCGTATACATCGGCCGTGATCATCCTGCTGACCGATGGACAGACGACGACGGGACCCGATCCCATCGAATCGGCGCGAATTGCCGCCGATCGCGGCGTGCGCATCTATGCGGTCGGGATCGGCACGCCGAACGGCGAGATACTGGGTTCGGAAGGCTGGTCGATGCGCGTGCGCCTGGACGAGGAAGCGCTGAAACAGATTGCCAACGTGACGCGGGGCGATTACTTCTACGCCGGAACGGCGACCGATCTCAAGAAGATCTACGAGGGCATGAACACGCGCATGGTGCTGGAAACGAAGGAGATGGAAGTCTCTTCGCTTTTCTCGGCCGTCGCGGCGGCGCTGGCGGTAATTGCCGCATTGCTCTCGATGCTCTGGTTCAACCGCATCCTGTAATCTCGTCAGCGCCGCATCTTGGCAGCGTGGCGGCGGCTGGCTTATGCTATTCGCAGGCCTCGTCCCGATGCCCTCGATGTCGCGCGTCCACGTACTGCTTTCCGCCCTCGTGCTGACCGCCCCGCTGGTCATGCCGCTGTGCCGCGTGTTTTTCGGAACGTGGCCGCATTTCGCCTACGACGCCGGTCTGCGGCCGGTGCCCGAACGGTTGCGGTGGCCGGAGATCAAGACGCAGCTCGCGGCGCATTTTCCGGCGGTCGTGTCCAATTTCTTGCTCGATCTCCTCGGTTTTTTTGTCGCCTATGCCGCGGTGCTGGGCGCCGCCTACCACACGCTGCTCTGGGTGCTCGCGTTCTTCCGCGACGCCTAGGCGCTTCGCCGTCTTCGCCCGGCCGGATTGATCGCTGCGCCGCAACGCTGGCGCCGGCATAGCCGCGGCGCTAAACTTAGTTCTCTAAGTATAGGCGCTGCGGATGGAGCCATGCTGACCGCCGAGGAAAACGATCTGCTTTGCCGCGTCGAGGGCGATGCGCCGATGGGACGAATGATGCGCCGCTACTGGCTGCCGGCGTGCCTATCCGAAGAGGTCGAAGAGCGCGACGGCGCGCCGATTCGCATCCGACTGCTCGGCGAGGACCTCGTCGTCTTCCGCGACACATCGGGACGTCTCGGTGTCGTCGGCGAGCATTGTCCGCATCGGCGCGCATCGCTTTCGTACGGCCGCAACGAAGAGAATGGGTTGCGTTGCCTCTACCACGGCTGGAAGATCGACGTCGACGGCAACGTCGTCGAGATGCCATCGGAGCCGGCGGAAAGCGGCCAGTGCGCAAAGGTCAGGCATCGCGCCTATCCATGTCGAGAAGCGGGCGGCATCGTCTGGGCATGGATGGGAGACCCGGAGAGCCGGGTGCCGTTCGACCGTCCCGCGTTCGCGCCGACCGAAACGACGCGCGTCAGCATCGTCAAGTTCGTCGTCGACTGCAATTGGGCGCAGATTCTCGAAGGCGCGATCGATTCGGCGCACAGCTCGACGCTGCATTCGTCCGACATGCGGCCGGCGCGCGTCGCCGGAGCGAAGGCGACCGACACGTCGTGGTTCCGGCCGTCGACCGACAAGGCGCCCAAGCTGCAGGTGCAACCGACGTCGTTCGGATTTCGTTACGCGGCGATCCGCCGGCCGATATTCAACTCGGCGACGCACCAGTACGTTCGCACGACGCTGTTCGTCGCGCCGATCACCGTGCTGATCCCGCCGAACGACGTCTACAACCTTGCCAACGTCAACGTGCCGATCGACGACACGCATACGATGTTCCACTTCATTGCGTGGAACGAGACCGGCGACGGCCACGATACCGAGTCATGGCGAAAGTTTTGCGGTGCCGAGCTCGGTGTCGATGTCGGCGGTTCGTGGGAGCCCCGGCGCACGCTCGCCAATCATCACCTTCAGGACCGGCAGGCGATGAAGGGCGACGACTTCACCGGGATTCGGGGCATTCCGATGCAGGACATGGCGATGTGGACGTCGATGGGGTCGATCACCGATCGGACGCGCGATCGTCTTGGCGCCAGCGATCTCGCCATCGTCGAATTCCGGCGGATCATGGTCGATGCCGTGCGCCGATTCGTCGCCGACGGCACGGTGCTCGGCGGCGACTCGCCCTCGTCCGCGACGCCGCTTTGCGCTTTCGAGGGGGTCATTCCCAAGACCGAAGACTGGCGAACGCTGCGGCGCGTCGCCGGGGCGAACGTGTCTTGACCGAAGGCGATGGCGAATCGTCCGCCACCACCGACGCCGATGCCGCTACGCGTGACGCGGGTCGACGCGATTGCCGATGACGTGTTTCGCTATGACCTGCGCTCGCTCGACGGGCGCGACCTGCCGCCGTTCACCGCGGGCGCGCATGTCACCGTGTGGCTGCCCAACGGGGCGACCCGCTGCTATTCGCTTGCGAACGATCCGGCGGAGCGGCGGCGCTACGAAATTGCCGTCAAGCGCGAGCCGGCGGGTCGCGGCGGGTCGGCCAGCTTGCTCGACAGCGTGCGCGAGGGCGACGCGCTGAACATTTCATCGCCGGACAACTGGTTCGCGCTGGCGCCCAATGCCAGGTCCTATATGTTCATCGCCGGCGGCATCGGCATCGCGCCGATCATGTCGATGATGCGCCACCTGAATGCGACGGGTATCGCACCGTATCGTCTTTATTATTTGACGCGCGCACCGGCGCAAACGCCGTTTCGTATCGAGCTGCAGGCGCCGGCGTTCGCCGATAAGGTCGTGCTCCATCACGACGGCGGCGATGCCGGTCGCGCTTTCGACTTGTGGCCGCTGTTCGAGACTCCGACAAAGGCCCACGTGTACTGCTGCGGACCGCTGCGGTTGATGGACGCCGTCCGCGACATGACCGGCCACTGGCCGGCGTCGGCGATTCATTTCGAGAGCTTCTCCAACGCGTTGGCGGCGCCGCGCATCGACGACGTGCCGTTCGTCGTCCGTCTGGCGCGCTCCAACGCGATCGTCAACGTGGATGCCGGCGTCTCGATTCTCGAAGCGCTGCGGGCGCGAGGCTGCCGCGTGCCATCGTCCTGCGAAAGCGGAACCTGCGGCACGTGCCGCACGCGGCTGCTCGAGGGCGAGGCCGACCATCGCGACCTGGTGCTGAACGAAGGGGAACGCGCCGACCACATCATGATATGCGTGTCGCGCGCGAAGTCCCCCGAGCTGGTGCTTGATTTGTGACCCAAACGATTCGCCTCGGCGTCGTCGGTCTCGGTCGGGCGTTCACCTTGATGCTGCCGACCTTCGTCGCGGACCCGCGCGTCGCGCTCGTCGCTGCGGCCGATCCCCGAGCCGAGGCTCGAAGCCGTTTCGAAGCCGACTTCAACGGCACCGCGTACGAAAGAATCGAATCGCTCTGCGACGACCGCTCGATCGATGCCGTCTATATCGCGAGTCCGCATCAGCTCCATGCGGAGCATGCGCGCATCGCGGCCGCCGCGGGCCGGCATGTGCTCGTCGAAAAGCCGATGGCATTGTCGATCGACGAATGCCAGTCGATGATCGACGCCGCCAAACGCGGGCGCGTGCATCTGATCGTCGGCCACAGTCACAGCTTCGATGCGCCGATCCTGCGCACCCGCGAGCTGATCGCGTCGGGTGCATTCGGAAAATTGCGGATGCTGACGGCGCTCAATTTCACCGATTTCATGTATCGCCCGCGTCGCCCGGAGGAGCTTTCGACCCGCGACGGGGGCGGCGTCGTCTGGAGCCAGGCGGCACATCAAATCGACGTCGCGCGCCTGCTGGCCGGCGGCCTGGCGCGGAGTGTCTACGCGTTCGCCGGCGCATGGGACCCGACGAGACCGACCGAAGGCGGTTATTCGGCGCTGATCCGCTTCGACGAAGCATTCGCATCGCTCACCTATAGCGGATACGCGCACTTCGACTCCGACGAGTTCTGCGGCGGCATTGGCGAGCTCGGTGAGCGCTGCGACCGCGTGCGCTACGGCGCGGCACGCCAGTCACTGGCGAGTGCACGTTCAGCGGTGGAAGAAGCTGCGCTCAAGGCCTCGCGGGGTTACGGCGGGTCGCACGATGTGGCGCCAAGCGCCGGCGCCTCGACGCATCACCAGCATTTCGGCTTCGTCATCGCCAGTTGCGAGCGAGCGGATCTTCGGCCGCTGCCCGACCGCGTCGTGATCTACGGCGATGTCGAAATGCGCGAGGAGGCGCTCGCGCCGCCGGCGATTCCACGCCGCGAGGTCATCGATGAGCTCTACGACGCCGTCGCCAAGGGAATCGGGCCGCGGCACAGCGGCGAATGGGGGCTCGCCACGGTCGAGGCCTGCCAGGCGCTTCTCCAATCGGCGGCCGAGCGGCGCGAGATTTCATTGCTGCGTCAGCTCGCCCTCGCGTGACGCGATGACTGCGCGCAAACGAATCGCCATCCGCGCGGGCGACGCCGAAACGGAACGCATCGTGCGCCATTGGCACGATGCCGTTCCGAACGACCGGCTTGCGCACCTCGTCAAGGACGCGAGCCGGGCATTCGTGCGCGCGCTACAGTCGCGTCTCTCCTCGCACGGCGTCCCATTCGGTCATTGGACCTTCTTGCGCATTCTCTGGGAAACGGACGGCCTCACGCAGCGCGAGCTTTCCGCGGAAGCGGGCGTGATGGAGCCGACGACGCATGTCGCGCTCAACGCGATGGAGCGACTGGGCTACATTCGACGCCGGCGCCTGGCGGCCAATCGGCGCAACGTTTACGTGCACCTGACCGCCCGAGGCCGCGCGCTGAAGAACCAATTGGTTCCATTGGCGGAGAGCGTGAACGAAGCGGGTATAGAAGGCGTCGACCAAGCCGACGTTGCGACGACACGCCGTGTGCTGATGGCGATCGTCGATAATCTGGCCCGCGAAGCCGCGGCACCGGCGACGCCGCCGCGAAGGCCTCGATCCGCCGTCTGGAAGCGTGCATGCGGACCATGACGAAACTGCGCCTGACGCTCGCCTGCTGGAATTACGACCGGACGCGCGCATTGCAGGACGGTCGCGTCCGCCCCGACGGCATCGAGCTCAACTATCTCGATCTGCCGGTCGAGGAAACGTTTTTTCGGATGCTGCGCCACGGCGAATTCGACGTCGCCGAAATGTCGCTGTCTTCGTATACGGTCTCGCTGATGAAACCGGAGCGGCGATTCGTCGCCATCCCGGTTTTTCCATCGCGGTTCTTCCGGCATTCGTGCATTTACGTTCATGCCGCGAGCGGCATTCGTGAAGCGAAAGACCTGATCGGCAAGCGGATCGGCAATCCGGAATACCAGATGACCGCGCCGGTGTGGATCCGCGGCATTCTCGCCGACGAATATGCGGTCCCCGTCGACGCGGTAACGTACTGCACCGGCGGCGAAGAAGAGCCGGGACGCTCCGAAAAGCTGAATCTCGATTTGCCGCCGAACATCACGATCGAGCGCATCGGTCCGCAGCAGACGCTTTCGGCGATGCTGCGCGATGGGGCGATCGACGCGCTTTATACTGCGCGAATGCCGTCGTCGTTTCGCGCTGGCGACGATCGCGTACGGCGCTTGTTTGCCGATTACGCAGGCGTGGAGCGCGATTATTTTCGCCGCACCCGCATCTTCCCGATCATGCACGTCGTCGCGATACGGCGGGATGTCTACGAGCAGAACCGCTGGATCGCGCAGTCGCTGTACAAGGCTTTTTGCGCGGCGCAGCGGCTCGCCTATGCCGACCTCGACGAGACCGCGGCGCTCAAGGTGATGCTCCCGTGGGCGCACGCGCACGTTGAAGAGTCGCGCCGCGAAATGGGCGCTGATTTCTGGCCTTACGGCTTCGAGCCCAATCGGCATGTTCTCGCGACGTTTTTGCGCTATCACCACGAGCAAGGGTTGTCGCGGCGCCGACTCGAGCCCGAGGAACTGTTCGCCCCGGAAACGCTCGAATCTTTCCGCATCTGAATGGCGGCGTGCGTATCCGGGCACCGTCGCGAAGGGGGAATCGACATGGCCGCTTACCTGATCGCCAACATCGATGTCGTCGATCCGGCGTTATACGAGGAGTACCGCAAGGGTGTGGGAGCGACGATCGCCGCGCACGGCGGGCGCTTTCTGGCTCGCGGCGGCCCGATCGAAGTGCTCGAGGGCGAGTTCGACGCCAAACGCGTCGTCGTGGTCGAGTTTCCCGACGCCGCGGCGCTCCGGGCCTGGTACGCATCGGCCGAATACCAGCCGCTGTTGCGTTTGCGGCAGCGCGCGTCGAGGGGCATGCTGATGATCGTCGAGGGCTCTGACGGATGAATGATGACCGTTCAAGCGGCCGAAGCCTGGGCCGCCGTTTGGCGCTCAAGCGAATCGGTGCGGGCGCGCTGACGTTATTGGCGGCTGACGCGATCCGTGCAGCCGATTCGAGCCCGGGCTTCTCCTGCATCGCGACGCCGGAACAGACCGAGGGACCGTATTTCGTCGACGAGCGATTGAATCGCAGCGACCTCCGCTCCGATCCCGCGAATGGAAGCTTGAAGGAGGGCGTGCCGCTCAAGCTCCGGCTCATCGCGCATCGGATCACCGGGACCGCCTGCGCGCCGCTCGCCGGCGCGATCATCGACGTCTGGCACTGCGATGCGCGCGGCGTTTACTCGGACGTCGACGATCCGTCGTTCAGCGCAGTGGGTCACAAATTCCTCCGCGGCTATCAAACGACAGGCGACGACGGAAGCGTCGAGTTCACGACCATCTATCCCGGCTGGTACCGGGGCCGGACGACGCATGTTCATTTCAAGGTCCGCGGCCGGTCACCGGCGGGCGGCGCTTACGCGTTCACTTCGCAACTCTATTTCGACGAAGCGACGTCGGATCGGGTCTACGTCCGGCCGCCGTATGCCGGCAGCGGCCGGCGAACCCGCAACGACGACGATCCGATCTACCGCAGCGGCGGCAAGGCGTTGACGCTGACGCTCGCATCGGACGACAGCGGTTATTCGGGTCGCTTCGACATCGGCTTGCGCATCGCATAGCTCGGATCGAGCGACGTATTCGGCGCGTCAATCATGTCGATGCCGATGCAATCAGAGGT
>Ga0068856_100002373_pt1 | contig 19382 bp, 19 predicted proteins | sample KBSCornC62_FD_66595 | JGI IMG/M metagenome (GOLD analysis project Ga0068856, IMG submission 66595) | Corn rhizosphere microbial communities from Kellogg Biological Station, Michigan, USA - KBS Corn C6-2 | ecosystem: Host-associated > Plants > Roots > Rhizosphere > Soil ...
GGTCGCCTCGGCGCCCTCGGCGCGGGGCTCCCGCCGAGGAGGACCGGCGTCGGCTCGAGCCGCGACAATGAAGGCCGCGACTTGGTTTTCTGCCCGAGCGGTCCCGGGTGCTCTCGGCTACCCGACAGCGCTGAGGTCCGGAGGTCTTGCAGATTCTAGCGACGAGCCGCGAGCCGCGCGTTGGCCAGGGAACCTACTACGAGCCACGAATTCGCCAGCTCGGGAACTCGACCGCGTTGTGTCATCGTCGCGGCCGCACGCACAGGGGCCCCGTCCTCATGACCGTCGGCCTTCGTCGAGCATCGGAACTCGCGGCCTCCGTGCGCGCCAACCGACTACGGCGGAAGAAGCCTGCTGCGACAAGGACAGAATCACTTGCGTACGGCGCATGACCAGCACCGTCAAACCCGTGTAGGAGAGGGCACGGTCCCGCGGCGCCGACCGCGAATGGTTACCTCCGGGCGGCGGCCGGCAATTCCTTTGCGAGACGCATGGCGAGTCTGGTCCAGCCGTCTCCCAACCCGGCGACGCTTACTGGTCGTCCGGCGCCCCGAATTCGTCAGGCGCTGGCGATGCTCGTCACTACAGCAACGCCAACAAATCGACGCACGGTTTGTCGCCCTTTTCGCCCCTCTCCACGGCGGCGCTCACCTTTCACAGGTTCGTGATGGTCGGCCCGCTGCTCGGAACTGCGCATCTGGGCCGTGCGCAGGCTCAAACGCCAAGGTGGCGACGAGCCAGTGGAGGCGGCGGACGAGATGGCCCGATTCGCCCGCGCCACGTGGCGAAGCGGCTGAGAAGCTGCCTCGCTCTTCAACTCCAGCGCGGGCGTTGGGATCGGGGTTTTCAGCGTATCGGGCTTTCCAGCGCTGGTATCGGGCTTTCCGGCTTTGCGCAGCGGGGTCTTGCGGAGGCTCGGCGCAATGCCGGCACTCGACTGCCGTCCAGCCGAACACAGAGCGACCCGTTGGTCTTCGAGAACCGACTTCGCCCGGTTGGGTGGAGCCGCGCGCTTCAACTCGCCGTCCGATTCAAATCTGGCGCCGCGCGCCAGCAGGCGTTCCCTTCGAAACGCCTAAATCGTGAACTACGGTAGTCGCTCCGTTCGGCGAGCCAGATCCCAGCGCCCCAGCACGCGTCGCCCCTCCAACCGCGGGAGTTGATGTGGCGCGCAGCGGAGCTCCGATCCTGTCGTCGCCGCGTGGCGCGATCCCGCCACGAACCCGGCTCTCTGCGACCCTCGCCGCTTCGGCGATTAGGATCTCGGCTGACGCATTCGACGCCCCGGACCCGCGCTCAAATTCGCTCTCCAGCACCCAAGCGCCCCCATTTTGCGAAAGTGGCGCCAAATCTCAGCTGCGGTGGGCGCGAGGCTTAGTTCGCCTGGGAGTGCGAAAATCGGGTTCTGACTGGCAACAACGCGACCCCGCCGCGGCATCACAACCCGCGCCACCCGCCGACGACCAACTGCTCGGAATCGGCTCATCAAACGCCAAGCGATGCTAGGAAGGCCCAGTGAGATTTGAGTCCCTTTTGCGCAGTGCGCTGGAAGCTCTCGCGCGTGATGGTTTGTTGCGCGAACCCGATGACGGACGGGAACGGCACCGGGTGGAGGCGCGCGCGGCGGAGCTGGGCCTTTCGCTCTTGGACGCGACCTCGAACGACTACCTTGGGCTCGCCCAGCGCCGCGTTTCACGTGAAACATCCGGCAGGGCGGGCGCCGGCGCGTCGCGGCTGATTCACGGCACCGCGGCCGAACACCTGCAGCTCGAGACCGAGCTGGCGCATTGGGTTGGGGCAGAGTCGGCGCTCCTGTTCGCGTCGACCTACGCCGCCAACCTGGGCCTGATCTCCGCCTTGGGGCTGGAAGGAACAGTCATCATCTCCGACGCGGCCAATCACGCTTCGCTGATCGACGGTGCGCGCCTCGCAAAGGCCGAGGTCGTCGTCGTGCCGCACCTACAGGGCGCAGCGGTGGAAGCCGCGCTTCGCCAGGGGCGCACGGCCAGGGCCTGCTGGGTCGTCACGGAGTCCTACTTCAGCATGGACGGCGATGGGCCGGACCTACGCGAATTGCGCCGCATTTGCGACGAACAAGACGCTTGTTTGATCGTCGACGAAGCCCACGCGCTGGGGGTGTTCGGGCCGCATGGTGCCGGGCGCTGTTCCGAGCTGGGAGTTCGCCCAGACATCCTGGTCGGAGCGCTGGGAAAGGCGGTTGGCACCCACGGCGGATTCGTCGCCGGCTCGAGTCTGTTGCGGCGATTTCTTTGGAATCGAGCGCGCAGCTTCGTGTTCTCCACCGCGCTTTCCCCGGCTCACGCCGAGCTCAGCCTCGGCCAGGTGCGCGCGGCTCAGAGCGCGGACGACGCACGGGCACGCCTGCATGCGAACGCGGAAGCGCTACGCACCACGCTCACCGCGGCCGGGCTCACGCTGGTCGGCGGATCGTTCGGGCCCATCGTGTCGGTGATTCTGGGCGACAATGAGCGCGCGGCCATTGCCGCCGCGCGTTTGAAAGCGGCGGGCATTCTCGCTCACGCAGTTCGTCCGCCCACTGTGCCAGTTGGTTCGGCGCGCTTGCGGCTCACCGTGAACAGTTCGCTAACGGCGGATGAAATCAGCCGGCTGGCTAACGCGATGGAGGCCGCATGCCGCGTGTCCTAATTCTCGGATGTGGAACCGGGGTGGGTAAGACGCGCGTCAGCTCTGCGCTGTTGAGGGAACTCCGAGCCGAAGGATTGGCGTGCATGGGCCTGAAGCCAGTCGAAAGCGGCATCCAGCCAATCTCCGGACTGGGTGGGCCGGGCTCGGACGCGCATTTGTTAGCCGCGTCCGGGTCGTTTGCGACCGCGGCACCACACCCTTTCTACGCGCTCGCCGAGCCCATCTCTCCGCACCTAGCGGCGCGGCGCGCGGGCACCCAAATTCATTTGCCGTCGATTCGAAGCTGGCTCGAAAAAGCAGAGCAGAATGTGACACCGCATGTAACGCCACATAGCGCCACCTGGCGGGTCATAGAGACAGCGGGCGGCGTTTTTTCACCGCTCACGTCAGACGCCACGAACTTCGATCTGGCGACCACGTTGGACCCTGCCATTTGGGTCCTGGTTGCCAGTGATTCGCTCGGCGTTTTGCATGACCTCACCGCGACCCTGCTGGCCATGCGTGCGCGCGGGCGGACGCCTGATCACGTCGTGCTGAGCGCAGCGCGAGATCCAGACGCGAGCACCGGCAGCAACGCAGCCGAGCTCCGACTGCTCGGCATCACGAATCCGACGGCGGTGCTCGAACGCGATCAGGACGCAGGCATCCGCGACCTCGTTCGAAGCTTGTTGGCCACGCCGCACGACGCGTTCTAACTCTGCGCGACGCGCGTCACGCTCCGCGTCTGGCGCCAGAACAGACTGAGCGCGAGCGTCTAACTCTGCGCGACGCGCTCTAACTCTGCACGACGCGCCCGTTCTCCAAGCGCACGCAACGAGCACCGAGGCGTTCGGCCAAGCCGTCGGTGTGATTGACCACGATCACCACCGAACCGCGCGCACGCTCCTCGATCAACGCTTGTTGTAGGTGCTCAGCGCTCGCGCGATCGAGCCCGGACCACGGCTCATCCAGCAGTAAGAGTGCCGGATCATGCACGAGAGCGCGCGCGAGCGCGACGCGTTGACGCTGACCGCGAGAGAGCGTTCCGACGCGGCGATCACAGAGCGCGCTCGCGCCCACGCGCTGAGCAACGCGCTCCCACGCACCTTCCACATCGACCCCGTACACCCGCGCCGCAAGTTCGACGTTCTGCCGCGCGCTGAGCTCGCGATAGCAGAGCGAGTCGTGCGCCACCCAACCGATGTGCGGGCGCACCCGCTCGAGCTCGACCCCGAGCGGCTGATACACGACCTCACCCGAAGTCGGCGTGAGCACCGTCCCAATCACGGCCAAGAGCGTGCTCTTGCCGGCGCCGTTCGGGCCCTCCAGAAACGTGATCGTTCCCGCGTCGAATCGCGCGTTGACGGCCCGTAACGCCGGGGTCGCTCCAAACAATCGAGTCACCGCGCGAACTTCGATGTGCTCGATCACGCCCTTTTTCCTTTGCGCTCATGCCCGCAAAACGGGCCGCCAACGCCCCGCGCTTCCCAAACAAGGCCGGTCGGCCGCGTCGGATGGGAGCCCCCATTGCGGCTCTTTAGCGTTAAACCTTGCGAAACCATGGCTATTTTGGCTTGACCCAGTTTCCGATGAACGCATGCTAACATGGCGGTCGTATGAGTTCTTCTGCCCTGGCGGTGCCTGCTCAACGTCTCGAGCATTTGCTCGACTTGCGCCGTGCCGTTGAAGGCGCCCTCGAGGGCAAGTCCGAGGTCGTCGAGCTTGCGCTGATCGCGCTCATCGCACGCGGGCACATTCTGATCGAGGACGTGCCCGGCGTCGGCAAGACCACGCTTGCTCGCGCCTTGGCGCGAGCCGTCGGCGGCGAGATGCGGCGCGTGCAATTCACGAGCGATCTCTTGCCGAGCGACGTGCTCGGCGTCTCCGTATTCGACCAACGCACTTCCGAATTCGTGCTCCGTCACGGTCCGGTCTTTTCCAACGTGCTCTTGGCCGACGAGATCAATCGCGCAAGCCCGCGTACCCAATCGGCGCTGCTCGAGGCGATGAGCGACGAGCAAGTGTCGCTCGACGGCAAAACGCATCCGTTGCCGGAGCCGTTCCTGGTCGTCGCGACCCAAAATCCCCAAGATTTCGCGGGAACTTTTCCGCTACCCGAGTCTCAGCTCGACCGGTTCATGATGCGAATCCGCATTGGATATCCGCCGCCGCAAGTGGAAATGCGGTTGATGCTGGAACCGGACCACGACCGAATTCAAAATGTGCCGGTCGTGCTCGATCCACAAACGCTCGTCAGCCTCCAGCGCGAAGTCGACCGCGTGACCACGGATGGCGCGCTCGGTGCGTATCTGCAAGCGCTGATCACCGCGACCAGGGGTAGCCCCGTGCTGGCGCTCGGCGCGAGCACGCGCGCGGGCATGAATCTGTCGCGCGCCGCGCGCGCTCGAGCGTTGCTGAACGGCCGCAACTACTGCATCGCCGACGACATCCACAGTCTGGCCGTGCCGGTCTTCGCCCACCGCGTGCGACTCGCCGCCCACGCCGAAGGTTACGCCCCGACCCGAGAAGAGACTGAAGCTGCCATTCGCGAGGTCATCGCGCGCGTCCCCGTGCCGCTTTAACCGCCCCGGGGAGCCGTGACAGACGCAAGTACGGCACGCGATGCACCGACGACGCTGGACGCTCCTCCGACCGGACCAAGCGCCCAGGCGGCCGCGCCTTCAACCGCGCTGACCAGCCGCGTAGAGCTGTTCATGACCCGCGCCCGGCGGCTCTTTCGCCCGCCGAGGAAGCTGAAAGTCACTCGCGAAGGCAAGTACTTCATCGGCATCACCTTTGGCGTCGGCTTTGCCGCGATCAATACGGGCAACAACTTGCTCTATCTGCTGCTCGGCATGTTGCTGTCGATGATCGTGGTCTCGGGCGTGCTGAGCGAGCTCAGCTTGCGGGAGCTCACCGTCGTCCGGCGTTTGCCACCGCGGGCGCAAGTCGCACGACCGCACTTGGTGGAGATCGAAGTCTTCAATCACAAGCGGCGCATTCCTTCGTACGCGATCGAGGTCGAAGATCTGCGCGCTGGGCAACCCGCTGACAAACGCTGCTTTTTCCTGAAAATCAGCCCCCGTTCGGCGCAGGTGGCGGCATATCGGCGGACGCCCGCGCGGCGCGGCCGAGACCGGCACGTGGGTTTCCGCGTCGCCACCCGGTTTCCATTTGGCCTATTCGAAAAATCGCGCGAGCTCGCGGCAGAAGGGGACCTGATCATTTATCCCGCGGTCGACGCGGTGGTGTTGCCGAGTAACTTGCCGGGCGATCGCTTGGGTGGAAACTCCGCACTCGGACGCGGTTCGGGCGACGAGATCTTGTCACTGCGTTTGATGCGCGAGGGCGACGATCCGCGAGACATTTACTGGCGAAAGAGCGTCGAACAGATGATCGTCCGCGAGCGCGCGCGAGAGGTTCGGCGCGACGTTTCCTACGCCATCGACTCGACTCACCCCGGAGCCGTCCCAGACGAAGACTGGACCGCACGCTTCGAGCGGCGGATTCGCGACGTCGCGTCGCGAGCGGTGGCGCACATCAAGCGCGGCGATGGCGTGACGGTGCGGACCCGGTCCGGCGAGCGGGTTCGAGCCACGACCGCGGTCGGCGCGGACCCCGTGCTTCGTTTCTTGGCACTGCTCGAAGCAAAGCCCGCCGTCGCGCCCACTCCGCGACCCGAGCACGAGGAGCCCGCGTGAGATTCGGCCTGATTCACCGAATCATGACCGACAGCCTCGCTGCGCTCGGCTTGCTCGCTTTGGTCACGAGCGGCGAGCTCAACCACTGGCTGACCGTCGCCATCCTGCTCGGCATGATGGTGGCCGTCGCCATTCCCGAGAGCTTCCAAGATCGCCCGTTTGCCCGGCGTATTGCGGTCGTGCTCCCACTAGCCTTGTTCGGCGTGCAGGCGGTGCGCTTGTTTCTCAACGCCAACCTGCTCGAAACCGCGGTCGAGTTCGCCGCGGGTTTGCAGGTCATCCGGCTCGCCACCCGACGTGGCGCCGCGCACGACCAGCAGGTGATCGTGCTCGCGCTCTTGCACCTGATCGCCGCGACGGTCTTGGGCAGCGGGCTTGCCTACGGGCTGTGTTTTCTCGGTTTTTTGGTGGTCGCGCCGGGCGCGCTCGTTCTCAGCCATTTGCGACGCGAGGTTGAAGGCAACTATCGCCAAGGGGCGCGCGACCGCACCGGTCTGCCCGTCGACGTGCCCAGGATTTTGCGCAGCCGCCGGGTAATTGGCCGCTCTTTTCTGGTTTTTACCTGTCTGCTGTCGGTACCGATCTTCCTCTTCACACTGGCGCTGTTCGTGGCATTTCCACGCGTCGGGCTGTCTCTCTTGATGCTGAGTCACCCGAAAGCCGAGCGCATGGTGGGCTTTACCGAGCACGTCGATCTCGGGGGCGTGGGCCGTTTGCGCAGCGACCCGACGATCGTGATGCGGGTCGAGGTTCCGGATTTGCCCAAGGAATCGCCCGCGCGCCTGGCTCTTTATCTGCGTGGCGCCGCGTTCGATAGCTACCAGGGCAAGAGCTGGTCGCGCAGCGCGGGCGGGACGATCCACATCGACCAACGCGGCCGGCTGATCCGCCTGCTGCGATTTCCCGATGCAACGCGCGACCGGCACATGCAAATCGAGCTCGAGCCGATCGAGCCACCGGTCGTCTTTTTGCCTCCCGACGCGGTCGCGCTGAGCGTGTCGGTTCAGGGGCTGCCGATGTTGGCCAACGTCCCCCAGGTAAGCGCGGGCCCCGAAGGCTCGCTCACCTACAAGAGTACGGAAGAGCGCGGGCTCCGCTACGACGTGTCGCTGGCCGCCGCGGACGAGGCGACGTCTCGGCCGCTCGCGCCGAACGAACGCGGGCGTTATCTGACTCTGCCGAACGATCTGCCGCCCCAAGTCGCCGAGCTCGCCCACCGCTGGGTGGGAAATACGACCGATCCGCGCCTGGAAGCGCGGCTGATCGAGGCCCGTCTGCGCAAGGATTACCGCTACGACGTTGATTCTCCGTCGGGGGGCGCCAAGAACCCGCTCTACGATTTTCTGTTCGTGTCGCGACGTGGCCACTGCGAATTTTACTCGACCGCGATGGCCGTCATGTTGCGGACGCTCGGCGTTCCGACGCGCAACGTCACGGGCTTCATTGGCGGCACGTACAATCGCTTCGCGCGCTCGTATGCGGTGCGCCAGGGCGACGCCCACTCTTGGGTCGAGGTCTACCTCGACGACACGGGTTGGACGCGGTTCGACCCAACGCCGCCCGCCAACGCCGCCCCCCAGAGCGACATAACCGGGCTTTTGGCGTTCGTGCGCGACTTCGTCGAGGCCACGACCCAGCGCTGGAACCGGCACGTGATCGGCTACGATTTGAAACAGCAGGTGGGAATTCTGCGCTCGGTCCACCGGAGTTACAGCCGGCTCCGCGATCGCCCGGGCGCGGTCGGTCGACTGTTGTCGTCCCCGCGATCGCTGCTCTTCGGCGTGATCGGACTGATGGTGGCGGGCTACGGCGCGGTTTGGTGGAAGCGCCGGAGGCGCGCGCTCTCGCCGGCCGTGCGCGCCGCGAGTGAGCGCGAAACGCAGGCGCGGGAGAGCGTCGAGCTCTATCGCCAGCTGGAGGCGGCCCTCGCCGCGCGCGGGTTGACCCGGCCGACTGGGACGCCACCGCGAGCCCACGCCGCTGCGCTCGCCGCGATGGGCCATCCACTCGGCGCGGAAGCCCTGGCCCTCACCGAGCGCTACCTGCTCGCGCGGTTCGGCGGCGTGGCACTCACCCCCGAAGAACGGCGAGACTTCGCGCGCCGCGTTCGAGCCATCCGCCAGCAGCGTTCGCCAAACGAGCGCGCGGCCGCGTAACAACTGTTACGGGCAGCGCCGGACAACTGCCCGCTCAGGCGCTCTGCCGGCGCAGCACGACCTGCGCGGAACCCGCGGATGTCTGAGCAACGCCGTAAACCGCGCCGCGGGTGGGACGGGCGCGTAGGGCATCAAACTCGAGGTCGGGCGCGCCATGCTCGATCCAGGCCACGATTACGGGCGCTTGTTCCTGAGTGCGCGCCTGGTCGATCTGCAAGACATCGACGGCAACGCCGCGAGCCAGCTCCTCGGCGGTGACCGCGCGTTGGGCGGACGCGAGCGGACGCTGTCCCGCGCTCGGGAGCTGATCGGCGCCCACGCTCTCTCGCGCGTAGGATTGGACGATCAAGCGGTATCCCGCGCCGGTCGGAGCCACCAAGTCTTGGGCGGACACCTCGGCGCGCATGCGCTCGACCGACACGGCGCCGAGGCTCGTTGCCGCCAGAAGGGCCATCCACGAGGCGCCGGCAGCCGCGGAGCTAACGACCGAGGAGCGCGGCTTGCGACTCTTCTTTGCGGTGTTTTCCGAATTTGCCAAGTTTGCCTCTACCGGTTGGATCAACGTTTGGGCGAGCACTTCGTTTCTCGTAATCGGCTTGTGCACGCACCATGCCAGCAATCGAGCAAGGCTCAACGGTCCCAAATCGGGCAGTTAGTCCCGGTTTGACGGTTCGCGCGCGGTCAAGCCTGACCCTCGGGCAGGTCCGCGCTGACCCCCGTCGACTCAGCGAGAGATCGCGTATTTAGCGCTCTTGGCCTGTGCGGCGAGGCGGGTGGCCCACTTCAGAGCACCGCCACAATCCCCTTCGGACGCGACGGAGGTCGAGTTTCGTCGAAAAGGACCCAGGGTGACCACGAGGTCACGGGCGCGCCTAAGCAGGGCAAACGGGCCCCGGGTGTGCCGCTCGCGGCACAGATGTCCGCCCCGCGTCTCGCGCGCCGCGTCCTGTGCCGAGACGAACTCCGCGAGGCGTCCCCGCGAGTCGACCCCTTGGTCCTCACGCGCCAGTGCGCCCCGGGCAAAGGCGTGCAGGCCCCGCGACGCCGCGGCATCGTTGTCATAGTGGATGACCCACGCCACGGCCGTGACTTGGCCGTCGGAAAAAGCCGTGACGCGATCGCCGTCCCAGCCGCTCGCGGCCTCGCGAGCGGCGCCGGCCGGCATCCATTCTTCGAACAGAACCCGCAGCGTCTCTTCGCCGTAGATGTCGCTGTACGCGACGTGGCTGAGCGCGGCGGACGGCGGCTCGAGGGCGGGCAGCGTCAGGAAGCCTTCGTTCGCGTCATATTTGTCGAGGTGCAGCACCTGCTCCGTGCTTCGGGGCAAGCGAGCCCAGGCGGCGTCGACCGCAGCCCAACCGCCGCGACGGCGCAGCGAATTGACGAACGACAGGCCATCCAAATACGGCGCCACGACCGATCGTTTGATGATGGCTGGGACTTGCGCCACGGCTCCCGTCGAAAGCGCGCCCTGCAGATCCATCACCGAATCGGGCAGATCCGGCGCGTGCGCGCCTTTGGGCGCGAACATGGCGTCGAGCATCGCGCTGGTCGCGTCGCCCTCGGCCAAGGCGTGTACCGCGCTCTGCCAATCGCCGGCGTCATCGGCGAAGGTGAGCAGCTTCTCGAGCCCATAATGCTGGTCCTGAAGCGCGTGCACGAGTTCGTGCCAGAGCGTCGAGTCGAGCTCCTGGCCGCGCAAATCCGCGCCCAGAAACATGGTCTTTTCGTGCGGCTCGTAAAAACCGAGCAGCTCCGCGCGCATCACGTCCAAGAGGCTTTTGCGGTAGTCGAACGACGCCGGTACCGTTCCCAAAGCGAACAAGATTTCGCCGGACGCGGTCACGACCGCGGGCGGCAGCTCCGCATTCAGGTCGCGCTCGACGTAGCCAACCATCGCGTCGCGCGAGATGACCTGCCCCTTGACTGCGCTCGTCGCGGGCAGCTCGCGCAGCGCGGAGACATACTTGAGCGCGCGAGCGACGGCTTGCTCGGCGGTGGCACTGGAGTCGATTGGCGCCGTTTCGCCCGCGTGAGGGCGCGCGGGCGGCGCGCCAGCCGCGCGAATTGCCGGGCTCGCGTCGCGGGGCGGCGGGGGCGCACGCTCGGCCGGCTGAGCGGCTCCGCAGGCACACAGCGCGCTCGCCACGAGGGCGGCGCAGCTCGAACGCGCGCTCATTGCTGCGCAGCGGCGCGCAACGCCGCGATCGCTGCTTTGCGATCGGGCTGTCCGAAGACTGCGTTGCCCGCGACCAGCATCCGCGCACCCGCGGCGACCACGCGAGCCGCGGTGTCCGGCGCGATGCCGCCGTCGACCTCGAGCTCGATCTGGGCGCCAGCCTCGTCGATCATGCGTCGAACCGCGGCGATCTTCGGCAACACGTTGGTCAGGAATTTTTGGCCGCCAAAGCCGGGGTTTACCGTCATGAGCAGCACGAGATCCAAGTCCGACAAGACGTAGCGCAGAAAATTTTCGTCGGTGTGCGGGTTCAAGACCACGCCGGCTTGAACCTTCAGTTCTCGCAGATGATTCAGGGTGCGCTGGAGATGCGGCGAGGCTTCGACGTGAACGCTGATCGAGTCGGCGCCCGCGTCGGCGAATGCTTCGATGTAGCGCTCGGGCTCGACGATCATCAAATGTACGTCGACATGAACTTTGGTGGCGCGCCGCACCGCGCGCACGATCAGCGGTCCCAGAGTGAGATTTGGTACGAACCGGCCGTCCATCACGTCGACGTGGATCCAGTCTCCGCCGGCGAGCTCGGCCTCCTTCACTTCTTCGGCCAGCCGTCCGAGATCGGCGCTCAAAATCGATGGGGCGATGCGGATCTCATTAGCCATAGCGTCGGAAGGAGAGATAGCCGACGCGCTGTTTCCGGGCCAGCGCCATCGCTCCGCGCTCCGTGTAAGACAATCGCCGAAACGCGGGGTTCAACCGAGGTGCGCCGTTTTTGCGGGCGGCGGGTCCGGGAGCGCTTTCTGGCGGTCCGGGCTGAAATGCGTGTTACTCTCACGGTAACGTCTCAAACCTGAATTTCCCGCCGCTGCGCAGACTGAGCCAATGATCACTCGGCCACTCGGTAAGCAAGACTACGATCACATCGTGCAGATCATCGATCGCTGGTGGGGCGGGCCGACGACGGCTCTCGCGCACCCGATCTTCTTCTACGAGCTCGGCGCGATGGCGCGAGTCGTGGAACACGACGGAATATTGGTTGGCTTTCTGCTCGGCTTCGTCGCGCCAGGGCCGCCAAAAACCGGCTACGTGCACCTGGTCGGCATTCACCCGGATTACCGGCGCCGCGGCGTGGGCAAGGTCCTCTATCAGACGTTCGAGGAGGACGCGCGGGCGGCCGGGTGCACCCGACTCAAGGCGATTACGACCAGCGGAAATGAGGGCTCGATCGCCTTTCATCGCGCCACTGGCTGGACCGTGACGAGCGTCGAGGATTACGCCGGTCCCGCGCGGCCACGTGTGGTGTTCAACAAGAACTTCTGACCATGCCGCCGGCCATGCTTGGCCGCGTGGCCGCGGCGCTTCCCGCGCATCAAGCGCGCGTCGCGCTGTCCGCCGCTCTCGGATCCGTGCAGCTGATCGAGGCGCGCGCCCCGGCGCTCGCGCTGCCCATCCCTGAGCTGGCCGCGGCCTCGAACGCGCTCTATTGCCTGGAAAACGAGGCGGCGACCGACGAAGCAGCCGAACGTTTCGTGGGCACGGCGATCGATGAGCTGACGCGCGCGTTGAGCCGTTTGCAGCAGGCTCGGCAATGGGATCCGGCGCTGGACGAGCCGGCGCAGAGCGTGGCGCGGACGCTCGCCATGCTCTATCCGCTGGCCCGTCCGCATGCTCGACTGCGGCGCGATGTGTTGCCACCCGGCGCGCTCAGCGAGCTCGATTTGGCGAAACTTCAGAGCGCGGCCGATCGCCAGGCTCCCTCGTTCCAGGGCGCGGATCGACGCTGCGGCCCGCAGCCGCGCGCGCGGGTTCAAGTGGAGATCGGACTACTCAGTGAGTCCAATTTTTACGCGGGGCTGAGCTGCGACGTCTCAGCCGGGGGCGTGTTCGTCAGCACTTATCATCCGGCCGCGCCCGGCAGCCGGTTGACGCTGTTTTTCGTGCTGCCCAGTGGCCACGCGCTTGAGATCGACGGCGTCGTGCGTTGGACTCGAGCGCCCAGTAACGATGCGCCGCCGGGCATGGGGGTCGCGTTCAGCGGTTTGAGTCCGGAAGACCTCGCCGCCATCTCCGAATATTGCCGTCAGCGCGCGCCACTCGTTTACGAGCACGACTGAGGGCCGTGTTCGCGCGCGATTGGCAAGAGCGATCCAAAAGCGATATTTCGCGAGGGTTTAGCGCCAACCGCTCGGCTTGTATTTGACCCGCCAGCGATCGGCGATAGAAGTGGCCGGAGAGCCGAACGCCATGAGCAATTCTCCTTCGAATAGCCTCAACCCGGCCGAGCTGCGCAACATCGGCTTGTTTGGCGCGCTGAGCGACGAGGTGATCGCTCACCTCGCCGACACGCTGACCGTCCAAACCCCCGAGGCCGGGCAGATCGTGTTCCGCGAAGGCGACGACGCGAACGCCATGTTCGTGGTGATGAACGGCGAGATGGAAGTGCTGAAGAAGAGCAAGCGAGCGACCGAGTCGCGCGTGGCCCTGCTCGGGCCGGGCGATTGGTTTGGCGAGATGAGCATCGTCGACATTCAGCCGCGCTCGGCGACGGTCCGCGCGCTCGCACCGTCGCGGCTCCTGCGCATCAGCGCGGCCGACTTGGACGCGCTGTACCGCTATGATTTGCGCTCCTATTCGCTGATCGTGCTGAACTTGGCGCGAGAGCTCAGCCGCCGCTTGCGGGTGGCAGACGGCATTTTGGCGGACCTGATCTCGAACGTGCTCGACCATTACATGATGCGTCCGGGCGCGAGCTGAGCGGAAGGCGCCCAGCGACGCCGAAGGCTGCGCCGAGCCGCGCCGCCGCGCGTGACCATCAAAACCCCCGCGGCCCAATCGCTCAGTGAGCTGTGCCGGCCGAGCCGAGAGCGGGCTCGCCGGCAACGCCGATTGCCCCGGCCTCGCCGCCCGCGCCGGCTTCACCGGGCGCTCCGCCTTCATCCGAGGGAGCGCCGGCATCTGGGTTGGGAACGTCGTCCGCAGCGCCCGAGCCGCCGGAGCCCGCTGCGGAGCCGCGCGAGCCGCCGCTCGCGGACGAGACGCCGCCCGAGCCCAGGTTCAAGCCTCCGCCGCCCGAGCCGCCCCCGTGGCTCCCGTTGTCCGGCAAGTCAGGTTGGGGGTTCAGCGAGCACGCGGTGAGCGCGAGCGCGAGGAGCCACCATTTGTGCCAACGGATGCGCATCGACACGGCCGGTGGTAGCACGCTTCACGCCAGCCGAACTAGTGCTGCAAGCGCGGCAGCGCGCTGCGCGAGTCGGCACAGTTTGGCACAAACCAGGGCTCGCCGATCAGTGGGCGCCGGCGACTCCGAGGACTGGCCCGGCGCCGGCTTCGACGCCCGCGCCGGCTTCGCCCGTTTCGCCGGCCGCTCCGAAGGCTCCGCCCGCCGACGCGCCGGTTCCGCCTGCCGCTGGGCCACCGGCGGAGTTTCCGGCATTGCCGGTGCCGGTGCTCGCCCCGCCGAAATTGCCGGGCGCGCCGCCGAACCCGCCGCCGCTGACCACCGGACCGCTGCCGGCGGTGCTCATGCCGGTCCCCGCGGCCGCACCGTCACCGCCGGCGGACGGCAGCTCGGGCTGAGGGTTCAGACTGCAACCGACCGCAATCGCGACGAGCGCGAGCCACGGCCAATATCTGAACCCGGAGGACATCCGCTCTCAGTGTAGCAATTCTTTTGCCAGCCGGGCGGCGGCTCGCGAACGCTCAGCGTACTTTGCGCGCTTCCGCCAAGAGCGCGAGCGCAACGCTGGTGTCGACTGGCGACGCTTCGAGCCCAGTGGCGACCGCATCGAGCTCGGCCGAGAGTTGGCGGAGGACACGAGAAACTTCGCCCGCGTTGGCGGTGAAGATGTCCCGCCACATCACCTCCGCGCCGCCCGCGCTGCGCGTGGTGCCGCGAAAGGCTGGCCCCGCCGCGAAACCGGCGCCCGCGCGCGCGGCGAGGACCGCCAACGCGCTCGCCAATACCTGCGGGGCATGACTGGTATAGGCAACCGCCCGATCGTGCGCAGCGGCGTCGATCGACACGCAGCTCGCACCCGCTAGCGCGATCAGCGCCTCTACCGCCGCAACTGCATCGGGCGCGCTGTTTTCAGGGCAGATGAGCCAGGTGTGGCCGCGGAAAAGGTCTGCGCGAGCCTGCCCGGCTCCGCCCTCGGGGCCGCCCGCCATAGGGTGGCCGGGGACGAAGCGTGCTTGCCGTGACGAGCGCGCCGCCGCCTGGCAGATGGATTGCTTGGTCGAACCGCAGTCGGTGACGATCGGCGCGTACTCGAGCAGCGCGGGAAGCTCGGCCGCGATCACGCTCACGGGCGCGGCCAAGACGCACAAATCCGACGCCTCGGCCGCCGCGCGAACACGCGAGCGATCGCTATTGTCGATCAGCTCGTCGGCGAAGCGGCGCGCCGCTTCGGAGTGAATGACCGCCGGCACATCGACGGCGATCAGCCGAACTTCAGGGCTCGCCTCGCGCACCGCGGCCGCCAGTGACGCCCCGACCAGCCCGAAGCCGAACACTGTCAGCTGCTTCATTTTCGAACGACGGCGCCGATTTCACGCAAGCGCTCGGCGAGCTCGACGGCCTCGGTCCAGCGCAAGGTTGCTGGCACGCGCGGCACTTCGCCGGCTCGCCCAACCCAGGTGCGCAGGATGACGCCGTCTGCGCCCGCCGCGATCGCGGCACACGCGACCGGCGTCGAGTAGCGCGCGCGCTGAGCGATACTGGCGACGTCCACCACGATCGGCAAATGGGTGCGGATCTTCGCGCGGGCGATGGCCGCGATCTCGAAGGTGCGCGCGCCATTGGGATATTCGCCGCCCGCTTCGAGCAACACGACCTGATCTTGACCGCGCTCGAGCTCGCGCTCGGCCGCGCCGATCCACGAGTTTGCGCCCCAGCTCGGCGCGCGCTCGACGAACCGCACCGCGAAGGCTTGCTGCAGCGGTTGCGGGTGCATCGACAAGCAAGTGAGCGAGCCCACGTTTTCGAGCGCCAAATGCGAGCGCGTGACGGCCGCGTCGAACGGCCTGCCCGCGGCAACCGCATAGGGAAGCTCGGTCGAAGCGGGGGCCTCGTCTTCGTCAGAGGCGCGCTTGCGCTGCAAGCCGTGCGGCCCCACCGGCTCGATCGCGATCCAGGGGCGCTCGCCACCGATGCTGCCCCATGGTCCCTCGACGACCGTGGAGCGTTGGCGAAAGCGACGCGAAGCGAGCCGAAAGGGCTCGCTCACCCGGGTCACCTGCGCCACTCCCTCGAGTTCGCTCACGACTGAAACGTCGTTGCCGGTCACTTCACCGACGACCCCGAGGATCGTGCGAAATTGCCCGCTCGAGCGATGCACATCGAAACCGGCCGCAACCAGGAATGAAATCACGCCCTCAATCGCCGCGTCCGAGGCATTGGGCTCCATCACGACGATCATTGGGCCGCGGAGCCTATCAAAGGGCGGGTGTCGTTGCTAGCTCGGACCCTCGCGCCCACGTCGAAGAATGCCGAGCGGAGCCCGCCTTTCGGAGCCGAGACAGGCCTGTGGCCCGCGCGCGGAAGGAACGCTATGGTTTCAGGCTAGGCGGGCTCTCGCTTCGAGCTCGCGCCGCGCCAATGATAGATCCAAACGATGCGCTGATTGGAACCCTAGCTGCTGGGCGCTATCGCATCATCAAGCAGCTCGGCGAAGGCGGCATGGGCCAGGTGTACTTGGCCGAACACGTCGCGATCGAGAAGCGCGTCGCGTTGAAGGTGCTCCGCGTCGAATACGCCAGCAAAGGCGACATCGTCACGCGCTTTCAGCAGGAAGCGATCAGCGCTTCTCGCATCAAGCATCCGAACGTGCTCGACGTGTTCGACTTCGGACGGCTCGACAACGGCTGCTTCTATCTCGCGATGGAGTTTCTCGAGGGCTGCGATCTAGCCGACGAACTCACTCGCCGCCGAGTGCTCGACGCGCAAACGGGCATCCGCGTCTCGATGCAAATCTGCCGCGCGCTCGCGGCAGCCCACGCCAATGGCGTGGTTCACCGGGATATGAAGCCGGAAAACGTGTTTTTGCAGCGCACGGCCGACGGCGAAGAAATCGTCAAGATCGTGGATTTCGGTATCGCCCAGTTGCGCTCGAAGGACGATGCGGTCGTCGAAACGAAGCGACGCCTGACTCGAACCGGCATGATTTTCGGGACCCCCGAGTACATGGCGCCCGAACAAGCCAGCGGGAAACACGCCGATCTGCGCGCCGACATCTATGCCGTCGGCATCATGATGTACGAGATGTTCACGGGGGCCGTGCCGTTCACGGGCGAGACGTTCCTGGGCGTGCTGACCAAGCACCTGAACGAGCCCGCGCCGCCGATGAACGCGGTCTATCCAGAGCTGACAATTTCGCCGCAGCTCCAGACCGTGATCATGCGCGCGCTGGAAAAGGATCCGACCGCCCGCTATCAATCGATGCTCGAGCTGGCGCAGGCGATCACCGCGACCCCCGACGCGGCCGCGCTCGGCTATCGCCCGACGATTTCCTCGCTGGCCGAGCATTCGATCCCGTTCGTGCCGCACGCTCCGGGGACGCCCACCGCGCAGCAGTTCGTGCCGAGCGCGGTCAGCCCCGATGCGTCATCCAACCGGCGGCAGACCGCGGAGACCCTGGCCAAACCGGGCTCGGAAGTCGCGCGCGCCGAAACGCTGCTGGGCGGGGAGACCATCACCCATTCCCCGGCTGCGCGCTCGCGCGGCGGCTTGGCGGCCGTGCTGGCCGCGGTCGTGGTCCTCGGTACGGGCGGCGCGGCAGTCCTCGCCAAGCGCGGCACGACCAGCACCGCGCCGAGCGCCGAGGTAAACCCGCCGAGCGAAGCAAGACTGGCAAGCGCGCCGGTTTCGGCGCCTCCGTCTGCGGCCGCGAGCAGCGCTGCCGCGTCTGCCGCAGAGCCCGCCAAATCCGCAGAGGTGGCCGCCGCCACCGTCAGCGCGGCGAGCGCGATTCGGCTCGATGTGTCCAGCGAGCCGACGGGCGCCACCTTATCGAAAAATGGCTTCCAGGTCTGCGATTCGACGCCCTGTGAGGTGCTCGCCGCGCCCAACGAAACTCTGGAATTCGAGGCCGCGAAGGGCGCATTGAAGGGCACCGCAAAGGTGCTCGCGCAGCGCGATCAGAAGGTCACGATCAAGCTCGTCGGGGCCGCCCCTGCCAAACGCGCGGACAGCGCGGCTGGCCGTATGTGCGAGGTCGAGGTCGACGGCCTGAAAATACTGCGTCCTTGTAAGTAAACGGGGTGCCGTACGCGCTGCCTCGCACAGGGCAGTAGCCGCCGGACACGGGCCTTGTGATAGCGTCGCGGCGCATCGGGCCCGCGCCCGAGGAGTGAGAGCATGCGGATCCCGCGACGAACCCTAATTTCTGGATTGTGCGCCACGGCGCTGAGCCTGTTCGTCGGTTGCAAGAAGAAGCAACCCGACGGAAGCACTGCCGGCAACGCTTCGGGAGGCTCGGAAATCGTCATCGGTCATTACGCTTCGATGACGGGCAGCACCGCCCATTTCGGCCAAGATACCGACCGCGGCATCCGCCTCGCCTTCGACGAAGCCAACGCCAAGGGCGGCGTGCTCGGCAAGAAACTGCGCGTCGTCACCTTGGATACCCGCGGGGATTCCGCGGAAGCAGCGAGCGCGGTCACGCGTTTGATCGACGTCGAGAAGGTGACGGCCGTGCTCGGCGAAGTCGCGTCCAGCCTGTCCCTGGCCGGCGGCAGGGTCGCCCAACGTCGGAAAATCCCGATGATTTCGCCGACCTCCACCAATCCGAAGGTGACCGAGGTCGGCGACTACATCTTTCGCGTGTGCTTCATCGATCCCTTCCAGGGCAAGGTGATGGCCACGTTCGCGCGGCAGAATCTGAAATTCTCCAAAGTCGCGATCCTGAAAGACGTGAAGAACGACTATTCGATCGGGCTCGCCGACGCGTTCCAGAAATCGTTCACCGCGCTCGGCGGCAAGATCGTGGTCGAACAGTCGTACTCGCAGGGCGACACGGATTTCAGCGCGCAGGTAACGGCGATTCGCGGCACCGGCGCAGAGGCCATCTTCGTGCCCGGTTATTACTCCGAGGTCGGCTCGATCGCGCGCACCGCCGATCGACTCGGCCTCAAAGTTCCGCTGCTCGGCGGCGACGGCTGGGATTCGCCCGATTTGTTCAAGATCGGCGGCGACGCCATCAACGGCTCCTACTTTTCCGACCACTTCGCCCCCGACCTCGCGACCGAGCAGGCCAAGCAGTTCGTCGCCAAATTCACCGCGAAATATGGGGTCGCCCCGAGCGGGCTCGGCGCGCTCGGCTACGAAGCCGCCGAAGTGCTCGTGGACGCGATTCGACGCGCAGGCAAGGACGAGCCGTCCGCAATTCGCGATGCGATTGCACAGACCAAAGATTTCGAAGGCGTGACCGGCAAGATCACGATGGATCCCGAGCGCAATCCGCAAAAGAGCGCGGTCGTCCTCAAAATCGAAGGCGGCAAAGCGAAGTTCGAAACCTCGATCGCTCCGTAGCCCTGCGCGGAGCACCGCAAAATCCGCGTGACTCAGTTCTTTCAGCAGATCATCAACGGCCTCTCGCTCGGCTCGATCTACGCGCTCATCGCGCTGGGCTACACGATGGTCTACGGCATCCTGAAGATGATCAACTTCGCGCACGGCGAGGTGTTCATGGTCGGCGCGTACAC
>Ga0068856_100002376_pt1 | contig 19360 bp, 14 predicted proteins | sample KBSCornC62_FD_66595 | JGI IMG/M metagenome (GOLD analysis project Ga0068856, IMG submission 66595) | Corn rhizosphere microbial communities from Kellogg Biological Station, Michigan, USA - KBS Corn C6-2 | ecosystem: Host-associated > Plants > Roots > Rhizosphere > Soil ...
GACCGGCGGCCGCGACGGCGACGTCTTCTACCGGGACCGGCGGAGCCACACAAGGTGGTCCGCTCGACCCACGGCGTCAACTGCACCGGCTCCTGCTCGTGGAAGGTCTACGTCAAGGACGGGATCATCACCTGGGAGAGCCTGACCACCACACTGCTCGGGATCGGCGGCGGCGAGGCGCACGACTACCGGCAGAGCGTGTCCTTGTGGTTCCGGTCGCTGCCCACCTTCCAGCCGGACGTCGCGGCGATGGCACGGGCCGGGGTCGAGTTCAAGGTGCACGCGCTGATCGGGATGCTGCTGTTCGCCACGTGGCCGTTCACCCGGCTCGTGCACGCCTACTCGGCGCCCGATCGGCTACCTGTTCCGCCCCTACGTCGTCGACCGTCGGCGGCAGGTCGCAGCGGCCACGCCGGCGTCCCGGCGGGGCCGGCGCGGCTGGGAGCGGATCGGCTCCTGATCGGAGCTGGGCTCAGTCGAGGATGGCCTGGGCGGCCGTGCGCAGGATCTCGGCGCTGCGGTCGAGCGCCGCGCGCTCCTCGCCGGTCATCTCCGGCTCGTACATCCGCTGGACGCCGCCGGCGCCGAGCACGCTGACCAGCGACAGGGTCACGTCGTGGGCCGGCGAGTACGCCGCGACCGGCAGCACCGCGCCCTCGTCCCGCAGCACCGCCTCGGCCAGGCGCGCCGACACCGCGCCGATGCCGTACTGGCTGGCGCCGGTGCCCTCGATGATCGTGATGTTCGCGTACCGGATGTCGTTCTCGATCTGCTCCTTCAGCTTGTCCAGCGGCTGGTCGCCGTCCCGGAGCAGGTCGAGGACCGGGATCCCGCTCACCCGGGCGGACGACCAGAGCAGCACCTCGGACGTGCCGTGCTCGCCCACCACCATCGCCTGCACGTCGCGCGGACGGATGTGCAGCCGGTCGGCGAGGTGGACCCGGAAGCGCAGGCTGTCGATCAGCGTGCCGGTGGAGAACACCCGGTCGTGGCCGGCCAGCCGGCGGGTCAGGTCGGCCAGCGGGTCGGGCGGGTCGGTGACGACCATGAGCACCGCCTCCGGGGCCGTCGCGACGACCTTCGGCACCACGTCGCGGTAGACATCGGCGTTGGTGTCGAGCAGCCGCCGCCGGCCCTCGGGGTCGCCGCGGTCGGTCGCCCCGCCCGCCTTCTCGTTCACCCCGGCCGTGATGATCACCAGTTCGGCGCCGGCCAGCGCGTCGTAGTCACCCGCCCGCACGTCGACCGTCGGCGACAGCGGCGTCGCGTAGCGCATGTCGGTGGCGACGCCGTCCGCCCGCTTCCGGTCCCGGTCAAGCACGACCAGCTCCCGGAACATGCCGCCCCGCTCGATCAAGGACAGCACCGTCGCCGCGCCGACCGCACCCGCTCCGACCACACCGACCTTCACAGCCCACCCCTTCGCACGCCGACGATCCGGAGGTCATACCGCTGACCCGGTCGCCGGTCCACCCGCTCCTTCCCGGCCGACGGGCGATCCGAACGCGGCGGGGGTGGGTCAGTGCCCCGGCGGCTCGTCCTTCGACCGCTCGGCCGCCTGCGCCTCGACGACCTGCCGGCACAGCCACCAGCCGCAGGCGGCCCCCATCATCAGCACGCCCTGCAGCAGCAGGTCAGCGTCGGTGGTGATGACGCCGATCAGCATGAGGAACACCGAGAAGCCGGCGAGCAGGCGGATCCCCCACCGGCGCCACCAGGGCTGGCGTGCGGCCAGGCCGTGCGGCTCGCGCCAGTCCGGGTCCTCGCGCAGGGCCTGCTCGATCCGGGCGAGCTCGCGGCGCTCGTAGTTGCTCAGCATCGCCGGCTCACGACGCCGGCGCCGGGGCGGGCACGCCGTACAGGGCCTCCTGCAGCTCCTGCTCGTCCTGCTTGCTCAGCGAAGACTTGAGCACGGTGCCGCCGAACCGGCGCAGGCCCTCCACGGCCCGGTCCGGCGTGACCCCGTCGACCACGAGGAACAGTGCGGATGTCCCCGGCTCGAGCATGTCCCGGACCTGCTCGCGGAACTGGCGGTCGATGCCGGACCTGGTGACCCGGCCCATCACCGCACCGAGCCCTGCGCCGACGGCCATGCCGAAGACCGGGATGAAGAACAGGAACCCGAACAGGAGCCCCCAGAACATCCCCCAGGACGTGCCACCGGCGACCGGGTGGTGGTTGGTGCTCACCTGGAACCGGCCGTCGCGGTTCCGGCTGATGACGGCGATGGCCTCCGGCTCGAGGGTGACGTCGCGGGCCAGGCGGCGAGCCTCCTCGGCGGCCGTGATGGCGGTGGTCTCGTCGGGATATCCGATTGCGATCAGTGTCGACATGACCGCGCTCCTCCCTGCCGGCCGCTCCGACGGGGTGGCCTCCCGCGATACAAGCGGCGCCGCGAGCAGGTCCGCCTCGTCCGCCCCGGGTAGATGAGGCCGCGGGCGGGCCCGGGCTGGGGCCGTACGGCCGGTCGGCAACTATCCGGCCCGGATGACGCCGCCGGGCGGTGGCCGCGCCACCGTGACACCGAGACCCGTCGCGCCACGACACGAGGAGACACCGTGACGGACACACCCACGACTCAAAACTCCGCCCCGCCTCAAAGCTCCGCCCCGCCCTACACCCCGCAAGAGCGCACCGGCTGGGCCGGCTGGGCCGTCTTCGCCGGCGTGATGCTGGTGATCGTCGGCGCGTTCCAGGCCATCGACGGCCTGGTCGCGCTGTTCAAGGACGAGGTCTACCTCGTGCGCCCCGACGGCCTCGTGGTCAACGTCGACTACACCGCCTGGGGCTGGGTGCACCTCATCCTCGGCATCGTGCTGGTCGCCGCCGGCGCGGCGATCTTCTCCGGTCGCGTCTGGGGCCGGACGCTCGGCGTCATCGCGGCGGTCATCAGCGCGGTGCTCAACTTCGCCTACATCGGCTCGTACCCGGTGTGGTCGACGTTGATCATCGCCGTCGACGTGCTCGTGATCTACGCCCTCATCGCGCACGGCGGCGAGCTGCGCGAGCCGAAGCACCGCCACTGAGCCCGCTCGCGAGGCCGGCACCAGGACCGTCCCGCCCCTCTCCGGCGGGCGCCTCGACCGTGAGGCGCCCGCCCGGACGACCGCTGCGGACGACGACCACCGGCGGCAGCCGGATGCCATCCCGGGCGCCGTAGAAGCCCCGACCGTACGAACTCGACCGTCCGAGAGAGGCTCGCCATGGCCGACCAGCACACGTCGGGAAGCTCCCCCTCCATCGCCGACCACGGGCTGATCGGCGACCTGCACACCGCGGCGCTGGTGGCGACCGACGCCACGATCGACTGGTTCTGCTCCCCGCGGTTCGACTCGCCCTCGGTGTTCGGCGCCCTGCTCGACCCCGATAACGGCGGCCACTGTCGGGTCCGCCCGGTCGGCACCGAGTACGTGACCAAGCAGCTCTACCTGCCCGACACGGCGGTGCTGATCACCCGGTTCCTGGCCGAGGACGGGGTCGGCGAGGTCGTCGATTTCATGCCGCCGGCCGGCGCACTGGCGACCGCGGGGCACCGGCTGGTCCGGATGGTGCGCTGCGTCCGCGGCCACCTGACGTTCGAGGTCGAGGTGGCGCCCCGGTTCGACTACGGCCGGCGCGAGCACACCCTGCAGCTGACCGCCGCCGGCGCCGTGTTCACCGCCGGGGATGCTGGGCTCACGTTGCACGCGGTCCGGGCGCCGGACGACGAGCGGATCGCCGAGGTGCGCCCATCGGGCGACGACCTGCTGGTGCGGTTGCCGCTGTCGGCCGGGCAGACCCGCGGCGTCATCATGGAGTGGGGAGCCGGCCAGCCGCGGGAGGTACGGCCGGAGGAGATCGAGCGCGAGCATGCCAGCACCGTCCAGTTCTGGCGATCGTGGCTGGCCCGGTCGACGTACCGGGGCCGCTGGCGGGAGATGGTGCAGCGCTCGGCGATCACCCTGAAGCTGATGACGTACGCGCCGTCCGGCGCGCTCGTCGCGGCTCCGACCGCGGCCCTGCCGGAGCAGGTCGGCGGGGAGCGGAACTGGGACTACCGCTACACCTGGGTCAGGGACGCGTCGTTCTCGGTGCGCGCGTTGCTCGGGCTCGGCTTCGTCGACGAGGCGGCGGGGTTCGCGCTGTGGATGCGGGACCGGGTCGCCGACCGGGACGCGCACAAGGGCGGGCCGCCGCTGGACATCATGTACCGGGTGGACGGTTCGTCCGACCTGATCGAGGAGTCCCTCGACCACTGGTCCGGGTACCGCGGGTCGCGCCCGGTGCGGATCGGCAACGGTGCCGCCGAGCAACTCCAACTCGACATCTACGGGGAGGCGCTCGACAGCTTCTACGCCGCCGACCAGGCGGGCGTCCCGATCGGGCACCGCGGGTGGACGGAGCTGTGCGGGGTGCTCGACTGGCTGGTCGACAACTGGGACCAGCCCGAGGAGGGCATCTGGGAGACCCGCGGCGGGCGCAAGGACTTCACCTACGGGCGGGCGATGAGCTGGGTCGCATTCGACCGGGCGATCCGGCTGGCCGCCGAGCACGGCCGGCCGGCCCCGCTCGAACGCTGGACCCTGGCCAGGGACGCGATCTACGACCAGATCATCGAGAAGGGCTGGAACGCCGACCGCGGCGCCTTCGTGCAGCACTACGGGAGTCCGGTGCTGGACTCGTCGCTGCTGCGGATGTCCCGCCTCGGCGTGATCTCACCGCTCGATCCGCTGTGGACGTCCACTTTGGACGCGATGCGGGACGAGCTGGTCAGCGACAGCCTCGTCTACCGGTACGATCCCGCGGCGTCCCCGGACGGGTTGGAGGGCGCGGAAGGCACGTTCTCGCTGTGCACGTTCAGCTGGGTCGACGCGCTGGCCCGGTCCGAGCGCCTGGAGGAGGCCAGGTTGGTGTTCGAGAAGATGCTGACCTACGCCAACCACGTCGGCCTGTTCTCGGAGGAGATCGCGGTCACCGGGGAGCAGATCGGCAACTTCCCGCAGGCGTTCACCCACCTGTCCCTGATCGACGCCGCGCTGACCCTGGACGCGGCGCTCGACCGCGGTCGCGGCGCGCCCGGCAACGGCCACCGGCCCGACGGCCTGACCGTCACCGCGACGGGAGCCCTGAGCGGGCCGTGACCGCGCGGATCGTGCCCCGGGCGCGGCGGTGACGGCGCCGCCCCCGGGGCCCGAGGATGCGGCGGTGACGGCGTCGCCGCCGCCGGGGCCGGAGGATGCGGCGGTGACGGCGTCGCCGCCGCCGGGGCCGGAGGATGCGGCCGCGGAGAACCGCCATGCCGACCGGTACGAGCTGGTCTTCTTGCTGCTGGTCTCGACCTTCGTGCTCTCCGCGTTCGGCCTGCAGGCACGGGGACGCCTGCCGCTTCTGCTGCTCTACGCGGCCGCGCTGGCGCTCGCGCTGCGGTCGTCCCGGCTGCCCGGGCCGGTCGCCCGCGTGCTGCGGATGGTGCTGGCGGTAGGCACGATCGGTGTCGGGATCGCGGTGGTCGCCGCGCCGGGCAACCTCACCGAGGGCATCCTGTCGTGTTGGATCGCCGTGGTGCTGGCGACGACGATCGCCGTCGTCGTCCTGCGCATCCTGCGCCACCGGGTGGTCACCGGGCAGACTATCTTCGGTGCGTTGAGCGCGTACCTCATGATCGGGTTCTTCTTCGCCGCCGTCTTCACCGCGATCGACCGGCTGGGTGGCGGGCCGTTCTTCGCCGGCGGTCAGGCGGCGACCTCGGCGACGATCCAGTACTTCAGCTTCGTGACGCTGACCACCACCGGCTACGGCGACTACACCGCGCTCAGCACCGGCGGTCGGTCGATGGCCGTGCTCGAGGCGTTGCTCGGGCAGATCTTCCTGGTCACGCTGGTCGCCCGGCTGGTCGCGCTGTTCGGGACGCAGAGGCCGGAGAGGCCGGAGCGACCCCGGGCGCGCGATCGGTGACGTGGTGGCCGTCGTCGGCCTGGTCGGCGTCGGTCGTCGGCTCGTCCTCGTCGTCGCCCCAGTCGATGCGGCGGGCGTCGGACCGGTCGACGATGGCCGGCGCGCGGTTGGTGCTGAAGTAGTCCCAGCCCCAGGAGATGAACGCGTCCGCCCGGGTGCGGACCCCGCTCATCAGGTAGGCGTGCACGCCGAGCCAGGAGGCGAACGCGACCGGCCCGTGCAGTTCGTGCCGGTGCTCGCCGATCTCGGCGACGGCGGCCCCGCGGCCGATCATCGCCATGATGCCCTTGTCGTGGTAGTGGAACGGCTTGCGGGAGTGCCCGCGGATGTCGGCGACCACATTGCGGGCCGCCCACTGCCCGCTCTGCAGGGCGACCGAGCCGAGCTGCGGATACGGGCTGCCGTCCGGCGCCGGCACGTTCGCGACATCGCCCACCGCGTACACGCCCGGCGCATCGTCGACGGTCAGGTCGTGCTCGACCACCAGCCGGCCGCCCCGGCCGACCGGCAGGCCGGTCCGCTCGGCCAGCGACGCCGCCATCACACCGCCGGCCCAGATCACCGTGCGGGTGACGAGCGCGGTTCCGTCGCTGAGCACGACCTTGTCCGGACGGACCTCGACCACGCCGGTGCCGAGGTGCAGCCGCACCCCCTTGCGCTGCAGGATCTTCGCCGCGTAGTCGTGCGCGCTGTCGGAGAACGGCCCGAGCAGGGTGGGCGCGTGGTCGACCAGGTGGACGCTGGCCGAGCGCACCGCGAGCCCGCGGTACTGGTGCGGCAGCACGTCGTGGATCAGCTCGGCCAGGGCCCCGGCCACCTCGACCCCGGTCGGGCCGCCACCGATCACGACGAACCGGACCACGCCGCGGTCCACAAGCGACGGATCCCGGTCGGCCGCGTCGAAGGCCGCGAAGACCCTGGTACGCAGTCGCTCCGCGTCGTTGACCGAGTACAGCGGGATGGAGTGCTCGTCGGCGCCGGCCGTGTCGAAGAAGTTGGGCCGGGAGCCGGCGGCGAGGATCAGGTAGTCGCCGGTGAACGTCGTCCCGTCGACCGCGGTCACGCTGCGCGCGGCCGGGTCAACCGACGCCACGTCGGCCGCCTTGACGTCGACCAGTTCTGTGTGCCGCATCAAGGTACGCAGCGAGCTGGCGACGTCGGACCGCGCCAGGCCCGCGGTCGCGACCTGGTAGAGCAGCGGCTGGAACTGGTGGTAGTCGTTGCGCTCCACCAGCACCACCCGGACGCCGTGCTTGGCCAGCTCGCGGGCGGCCCCGATGCCGGCGAAGCCGGCCCCCACGACCACCGCGGTGGGCGTGCGATCGTCACTCACCCTCTGCCTCCCGATGTACGCGCCGTCAGCTGGCCGGGTCGTGCCAGCTCTCCCCGTCCGGCAGGATCGAGTCGGCTTCCTTGGGTCCCCAGCTGCCGCGGGGATACGGGTGGACGGTGACCGCACCCGGGGCCAGCACCGGGTCCACCACCTTCCAGGCGGCCTCGACGGTGTCCTGGCGGGCGAACAGCCACCGGTCGCCGTCGAGTGCCGCGCCGATCAGCCGGTCGTACGGGCGCATATCTGGGCCGGACGCCTCGGCGAAGACGAGCTCACGCTTTGCGGCCCGCATCCCGACCCCTGGATGCCGGCCGGCCAGCGTGACCGTGGTCCTGCTCTCCGGCCAGACCCGGAAGCACAGCGAGTTGACGTTCTCGAACGGCTCGAGGCCGAACAGGTTGTACGGCGGCCGCCGGAACTTGACCTGGATCTCGGTGGAGGTGACCGGCATGCACTTGCCCGCCCTGATGAGGATGGGGACGTCCGCCCAGCGCCACGTGTCCAGGTAGAGCCGGGTCGCCACGAACGTCTCCGTGGTGGACCCTGGCGCGACCCCGTCGACGTCGAGATAGCCCTCGTACTGGCCGAAGACGGTGCCGGCCGGGCTCATCGGCCTGAGCCCCTTGACGAGTTGGTCCTTGGCCTCCCGCCAGGCGGAAAGGCCGGTCCCGGTCGGCGCTTCCGCCGTCGCGGTCGCCAGCACCTGGAGCAGGTGGTTCTGCAGGACGTCGCGGACGGCGCCGGCGCGGTCGTAGAACCGACCCCGGTCGGCGACGTCGAATGCCTCGGCCATCGTGATCTGTACGCTCTGCACGTACGTCCGGTTGAACAGCGGCTCCAGGATCGTGTTGGCGAACCGTCCGAACAGGACGTTCTCGATCGCCTCGAGGCCGAGCCAGTGGTCGACCCGGTAGACCGCATCCTCGGGGAAGACCTCGTGCACCGTCGCGTTCAGCTGCTGCGCGCTGTGCAGGTCCGTCCCGAACGGCTTCTCCACCATCACCCTCGCCCCGGTGGCGAGTCCGGCGGCCCCGATCCCGCGGGCGATCCGCCCGAACAGCGGCGGCGGCACCTCCAGGTAGAACAGCACCCGCCCGTTGGCGGGGACCTTCCCGGCCACGGTCCGGTAGGTCGCGTCGTCGTCGAGGTCGCCGTCGACGTAGTCGAGCAGGCCGAGCATCTTCGCGGCCGCGGCGCCGGTCGGGTCGATCTCGTTCAGCCGCAGCGACGCCTCCGCGTACGCCCGGAACTGTTCGAGATCCTTTCCGCTCTTTGCGACCCCGATCACCGGGACGTCGAGCACGCCCCGGTCGACCAGTCCCACCAGAGCGGGGAAGGTCTCCAGCTTCGCCAGGTCGCCGGTGGCACCGAAGATCACCAGGGCGTCGACTCGGTCGGTCACGGTCCTGCCTCCGCTCGTCACGAGATCCGCTCTCGGATGTGGTCGCCGACCCGCAACGCGTTCGCGATCGCCGTGAGCGACGGGTTCACCGCGCCGATGCTCGGGAAGAAGCTGGTGTCAACCACGTAGAGGTTGTCCAGCTCGTGCGCCTTGCAGGTGGTGTCGAGCGCGGACGTCTCCGGGTCGGTGCCGAACCGCACAGTGCCCGCCTGGTGCGCGGTCGCCCCGATCGGCATGGTCTTGTGCAGGTAGATGCTGTGGTCGAGCAGGTGCTCATGCATGCCGAGCTTGCCCAGCCGGTCCTGCAGGTGGTGACGGAGCCGGATCACCCCGGCGGTGTTGTGCTTCTCGTCCAGCGTCAGCTGGATGCCGCCGTCCTTGGTCAGGGTCACCCGGTTCGTGGCCAGCGGCAGGTCCTCGCCGCACAGCCAGAAGTCCACTGCGTGGTGGGCGAGCACCTCGAACGGCATGCCGGGCGAGACCTTGCCCGCCCACCTCGGCGCCTCGGCCCTGATCTGCTGGAGGTCGGACTTGCCGAGCATCTGCATGCCGCCGAGCGGGTACGGCCACTCCTCGTCGCCGAAGTACCAGTCGTGCAGGGCGAGAGTCTTCTGGAACCGGGTCGGGTTCGGCTCCTTCGACACCGCCATCAGCGCCAGGTTGTTGTGGCGGAGGTAGTTGCGGCCGACCACGTCGGACCCGTTGGCCAGACCGTTGGGATGCGCGTCGTTCGCGGACCGCAGCAGCAGCGCGGCCGAGTTCACCGCACCGCAGGAGACCGCGACGATGTCCGCGCTGAACACGACCGGCCCCGGATTCCCGTCGATCCAGGCGACCACCTCGGTCACCGACCGGCCGGTCGGGTCGGTCCGGAGCCGCTCCACGTACGCCCCGGTCAGCAGCTCCACCCCGCCGCTGGCCACGGCCGGGTCGACGCAGACGACCTGCGCGTCGGACTTCGCCCCGACCAGGCAGGGGAACCCGTCCACCCGGTCGCAGCGGATGCAGGCGCTGCCCCGGCTGGCGAGCCCGTCCACGTCCTGGTCCAGGTCGACGCCGATCGGCAGGTGGAACGGGCGCAGGCCGAGCTTCTCCATGTCGTCCGACAACTGCTGGATGCGCGGCTCGTGCTCGACCGGCGGGTGCGCGTAGTCGGCCCCGTACGGGCCCTCGACCGGGTCCTCGCCGTGCCGCCCGTGCACGCGGTAGAGGTGCTCGGCCTCGGTGTAGTAAGGCTCGAGGTCGGCGTACTCGATCGGCCAGGCCGGCGAGATCCCGTCGTGGTGCTGCAGCTCGCCGAAGTCCTCCGGCCGCAGCCGGAACAGCGCCGCCCCGTAGAACTTCGTGTTCCCGCCGACGTAATAGTTGACCTCGGGCGGGAACTCGTTGCCGTGCTTGTCGTACCAGAACTCGGGAGCGCGGTACTTCGCCTTGACGAAGACCTCACCGGAGTCCCAGTTGTCGCGCTCCCGCGGCAGGTAGCCACCGCGCTCCAGCAGCAGGACCCTTTTCCCGGCCGGGGCGAGCCGGTGTGCCAGGGTGCCACCGCCCGCTCCGCTGCCGATGACGATCACGTCGTAGTGGTCGACCGCGGTCGTCATGACCCCTCCCGTCCGGTCGGGCGCTCGCGGGCCGACCTCTGAGTCATGCTCGCCAGACCGGACGGGCCGGGTCGTCACCCGCCGCGAATAGGCTCGGCGGAGATCTGTCCGCGCCGCAGGCGAACCACCCCGTGGGTGAGAGCGGCCTCGTCGGCCCGGTGGGTGATGAGCAGCACCGCCCGGTCTTCGGTCGCCGCCATCAGGTCGGTCATGAGCGTGGTCGCGGTCGGGCGGTCGAGGTGCGCGGTGGGCTCGTCCAGCACCAGCACGGGCCGGTCGGCCAGGAAGGCCCGGGCCAGCGCCAGCCGGCGGCGCTCTCCGCCGGACACCGCGCCGCCGTCCTCCCCCACCGGCGTGTCGAGGCCGTCCGGCAGGCCGGCCACCCAGTCCCAGAGCTTGGCCCGGCGCAGGGCCGCCTCGACCGCGGCGTCGTCGGCACCGGGCCGGGCCAGCCGGACGTTCTCCCGGATCGTCGAGGCGAACAGGTACGCGTCCTGCCGGTCCAGCGTGACCCGGGCCCGCAGATCATGCTGGGCCAGCGAGCGCAGGTCGGCGCCGGCGAGCCCGACCTGACCGCGGTCGGGGTCGAGGAAGCGGACGAGCAGCTCGGCGATCGTGGTCTTGCCACTGCCCGACCGGCCGAGCAGGGCCAGGTGCCGGCCCGGCGCCAGGCTCAGGTCGGCTCCGCGCAGCCCCCAGGCGTCGCCGTCGTCCGGCCGCAGGTGCACGCGGTCCAGCACGAGCGGACCGGCCGCGGGCCGGGCCACCGGCCCGGCCGGGTCCAGGACGGCCGGCGGCCGGTCGACCAGCTCCAGCAGCCGCCGCCCGGACTCCAGCGTTGCGCGCAGGGTGAGCGCGGTCGCCGGGAGCGGGACGACGGCCTCGAACGCGGCCGCGGCCAGCAGCGTGACCGCGGCGACGAGCACCCGGTCTAGCTGCCCGCCGGCGGCGGCGTACAGGCAGGCGGCCAGCACCCCGGCGACGGTGAGCCCGGACACCAGCAGGGTGAGGCCCTCGACCAGGCCGGCCGCGACCGCGTCCCGGCGGCCGAGCCGGACCAGCTCGGCGTCGAGGCGTTCGACCCGGTCGAGGGCGGTCCGGTCGGCGCCGTGCACGACCAGCTCGGGTGCGCCGCCGAGCAGCTCGACCAGCTCGGCCGTGAGGTCGGCGCGGACGCGGGCGCGGCGCTGGCCGCTGCGGCCGGCGGCGGCCGCGAGGGCCGGCACCAGGACGCCGCCGGCGACCATCCCGGCGGCCAGCACCACCGCGGCCGGCGGCAGCAGGACGGCCGTCGCGGCGACCGACGCGGCCCCGCTCAGCAGCGCGACCAGCGGTGGGGAAAGGCCGCGCAGGAACAGGTTCTGGGTCGCGTCGATGTCGCCGACCAGCCGCGCCAGCAGGTCGCCGTCGCGGTCGCGGCCGGCCCGGTCGGGCAGCCGGGCGGCCAACTGCCGGACGGCGGCGACCCTGGTCCGGGCCAGCACCCGGAAGGCGAGGTCGTGCGAGACGAGCCGCTCGGCGTACCGGGCGACCGGCTTGGCGATACCGAAGGCCCGCACGGCGACTATGACGACCGTCAGGGACAGCACCGGCGGGTGCTCGGCGCAGCGGGAGATCAGGTAGCCGGCCAGCGCCATCAGCCCGACGCCGGCGAGCACCGCCGCCGCGCCGAGCAGGACGGACAGCAGCAGCCGGCCGATCGGGGGCCGGGCCAGCTGCACCAGCCGTACGAGTGTCCTCATCGGACAGTCGCGGGTGGACCGGAGACGTGTTCCGGCGGCCCGGGAACCTCTGCCGCCGCGGGAAGTTCGGCCGGGCTGAGCACGACCGTGCGGTCGACGGCCGGCACGAGATCGGGACGGTGCTCGATCACCAGCACCGCCCGCCCCGCGGCCACCCGCGCGATCGCGGCGGCGACCACGGCCGCCGTCTCCGGGTCGAGGCTGGCCGTCGGCTCGTCGAGCACGAGCAGCGGCGCGTCCCGAAGCAACGCCCGGGCCAGAGCGACGCGCCGCTGCTCACCGGCCGACAGCCCGCGGCCGCCCGCACCGATCCGGGTGTCGTAGCCGAGCCTGAGCTCCCCGACGAACTCGGCGACGCCGGCCAGCCGGGCCGCCTCGGCCACCCGCTCGGCCGAGGCGTGCGGGTCGCCGAGGGCGATGTTGTCCCGGATGGTGCCGCGGAACATCGTCGGTCGCTGCGGCAGCCAGCCGGCCTGCCGGTGCCACCAGTCCTGGTCGAGCGTGCCGAGGTCCTGGCCGTCGACGGTGACCCGGCCGCGGTCCGGCCGGCACAGGCCGAGCAGCACGGCGGCAGCGGTGGTCTTGCCGGCCCCGCTCGGTCCCACCAGCGCGACCACCTCGCCGCGGCGCAGCCGCAGGTCGAGCCCGCACAGCACCGGGCCGGCCCGACCGGGACGCTCGACCGTCACCCCGGTCAGCCGGACCTCGCGCCAGTCGGGGACCCGACCGGCGGCCCCGACGTCCGGCGCGTCCGGGCCGAGCAGGTCGAGGATGCGCTCGGCCGCGGCCAGCCCGTCGACGCTCGCGTGGTACTGCGCGCCGAGCGACCGGATCGGCGCGTACAGCTCGGGCGTGAGCAGCAGCACGGTGAGCGCCGCCTGCAGGCCGAGATCGCCGTCGATCACCCGGATCCCGAGCGTCACCGCGACCAGCGCGGTGCCGATCGTCGCGGCCAGGTCGAGCACGGCGCCGGACAGGAACGACACCCGCAGCACCTGCATGGTGGTCAGCCGGTACCGCTCCGCGCTCGCGCCCACCAGGTCCGCCTGCGCCTCGGCCCGGTTGTACGCGCGCAGCGTCGGCAGTCCCCGGACGACGTCGAGGACGTGGTTGGACAGCCGGGACAGCGCCTGCCAGCGCGCCCGGGCCCGGTCCGCGCTGAGCCGCCCCACCAGCGCCATGAGCACCGGGATCGCCGGCAGCGTGACCAGCATGACCGCCGCCGAGGTCGGGTCGATCGCGAGTGTCACGACGAGCACGGCGATCGGGACGGCGACCGCCAGCACGACCTGCGGCAGGTAGCGGGCAAGGTAGACCTCGAGCGCGTCCACGCCGGCGACCGCGGCGGTGGCGACCTCGCCGCTCTCGACCGGGTCGCCGGGGGCGTCGCCGGACTGGCCGCCGCGCAGCCGGTGCCGGACCAGCGCGCGGCGCAGCTCGGACATCACCCGGCCGGCCGCCCACCGGCCGACGGACTCGACCGAGCCGGCCAGCACGGCCCGGGCGACGACGAGGCCGACGAGCACGACCAGCAGGCGGCCCTGCTCGGCTACCGGCCGGCCGTCGAACGCGCCGGCGACGAGCGCGGCCACCACCACCGCCTGGCCGAGCACGCAGGCGGTCGCGGCGAGGCCGAGGACGACGTCGGCACCGAGCGCGACCCGGGCCGCCCGGGTCCGGCGCAGCAGCCGCGGGTCGAGCGCCCGCACCGGTCAGAGCCCCCCGCCGACGTCGGCCAGGGTCAGCCGCCGCCGGAACACGTAGTAGCTCCAGCCCTGGTAGAGCAGCACCAGCGGGAGGAACACCGCCGCCACCACCGTCATCACCTTCAGCGCGTACGGCGAGGACGACGTGTTCTGCACGGTCAGGTCGAACGCGGAGTTGGTGCTCGACACCATCACCCGCGGGTACAGCTGCACGAACAGCGTCGCGACGGTCCCGCCGAGCGCGACCGCGGTCGCGACGAACCTCCACGCTTCCCGCCGAGGGCCGACGAGCACCACGGCGGCGATCACGCCGACCGCAGCGAGGATCGGCACGACACCGGGGAACCACCCGGAGGCCAGCGACTGGGTCCAGACGACGAAGCCGAGCACCAGAGCGGCGGCCACCGGTGCGAGCACGCGGGAGAGAACGTGGGCACGGGCGCGCACCGGGTCGTCGACCTTCAATGCCAGGAAGGTCGAGCCGTGCAGCGCCGCCAGCACGGTCACCGTCAGCCCCACGTACAGCCCGTACGGGGTGAGCAGGTCTACCAGCCCGCCGGTGAACTCCTGGCTCGAGTCGATCGGGATGCCGCGCAGCAGGCCGCCGAGCGCGACCCCGATCAGCAGCGGCGCGAGCAGGCTGCCGGCGGTGAGCAGGATGCTCCAGTTCCGCCGCCAGCGCGGCGAGTCCCGGTGTCCGCGGTACTCGAACGCGACGCCCCGCACGATCAGCGCCACCAGCAGCAGGATCAGCGCCGGGTAGAACGCGGAGAACATGGTCGCGTACCAGCCGGGGAAGGCGGCGAACATCGAGGCGCCGGCGACGATCAGCCAGACCTCGTTGCCGTCCCAGAGCGGGCCGACCGAGTTGATCGCCAGCCCTCGTTCCGCGTCCGTACGGCCGACCAGCCCGTGCAGCATGCCGACCCCGAAGTCGAACCCCTCGAGCACGAAGAACCCGGTCCACAGCAGGGTCACCAGCGTGAACCAGACCAGTGCGAAGTCCATCGCCGGCTCCTTCGTCAGTAGGCGGCGTCAGTAGGTGGCGACCTGCGGCCGGCGCTCGTCCGGCTCGGCGACGGGCTCGGCCGGCCCCAACGGGCGGCGGGCGTAGCGGACCATCAAGCCCCAGGCGACGACGCCGAGGATCACGTAGAGCACTCCGAACGTGACGATGCTGGTGACAACGGTGGCCGTGCCGACCGACGGGGACGTCCCGTCCGAGGTGCGCATCAGCCCTTGGACGATCCAGGGCTGGCGGCCGTTCTCGGTGAGCATCCAGCCGGCCGTGTTCATCACGAACGGCAGCAGGACGGCCCAGATCGCCAGCCGGTTGAACCAGCGCGATTCGAAGATCCGTTTGCGCCGCAGCAGCCAGCCGCCCCACAGGGCCAGCAGGAACAGCAGCCCGGCCGTGTACGCCATCGAGCGCATCGACCAGTACTGCACGAACACGTTGGGCACGTAGTCGTTCGGCCCGTACTGCTGCTGGTACTGGGCGTTCAGCTCGTTGATGCCCTGCACCTGGCCGTTCCAGTGATTGGTCGCGAGCAGCGAGAGCAGGTGCGGGACCTGGATGATCTTCGTCGGGGTCTCGTCCCGGTTCCCGCCGCCGATCTGGAACAGCGAGAACGAGCAGGGCTGGCACGTCTGCCACTGCGCCTCGGACGCGGCGATCTTCATCGGCTGGTACTTGGTCACCACGACGCCGAGCTCACTGCCGATGATCATGGCTGCCAGCGCGCCCGGGATGAGCACGGCCAGCGAGATCCGGGCCGCGCGCCCGAACAGGTCCGCGTCCGACCGCCGCAGCAGGTGCCAGGCCGACACAGCCAGCATCACGGTCGCCCCGGTGACCAGCGAGGCCAGCACGACGTGGGTGTACGCCCAGAGGAAGACCGGGTTCGTCAGCACCGCCCCGATGCTGGTCAGCTCGGCCCGCCCGTCGGACAGCTGGTATCCGACCGGATGCTGCATCCACGAGTTCGCCGCCATGATGAAGGCGGCCGACAACAGCGCCCCGAACGCGACCATCCAGATCGTGACCAGGTGCACCCTCGGCGAGAGCCGGCCCCAGCCGAACAGCCAGAGGCCGAGGAAGGTCGACTCGAGGAAGAACGCGGCCAGTCCCTCGATCGCCAGCGGCGCGCCGAACACGTCGCCGACGAAGCGCGAGTAGTCGGCCCAGTTCATGCCGAACTGGAACTCCTGCACGAGCCCGGTCACCACGCCGACCGCGATGTTGATGACGAGCAGGGTGCCGAAGAATCGGGTGAGCCGCAGGTAGCCGTCGTCGCGGCGCCGGTACCAGGCGGTGTGCAGGACGGCGGTGAGCACGGCCAGCCCGATCGTGACCGGGACGAACAGGAAGTGGTAGATGGTCGTCATCCCGAACTGGAACCGGTCCAGGTCCACAGTGGACATCGGCACTCCTCGTCGTTCTCCGGCCCCCGCCCGGGTCGCCGGCGCTCCGCGGTCGGGTCGGCCGCCCGGTCCCGGTCCAGCACAGCAGCGTTCGAGGACCGGGCGCGTCATCCCGGGCGAATAGAGCGCTCAGACCAGCTGCAGCTCCCGCGCGCGGCGGACGGCCTCGTTGCGCCGCGGCGCACCGAGCTTGCGAAGGATGCCCCGGACGTGCGACTTGACCGTGTTCACCGAGACGAACATCAGCTCGGCGATCTCCTCGGTCGACAACAGCGCGGACAGGTACCCGAGCACCTCCTGCTCCCGTGCGGTCAGGGGTTCGACGACCACGGGCCGGTCGGGCGTCGCCGCGGGCAGCGGTGGGGACGCGCCGCGATGTCCGACGCCCGGCCGGCGCCCGCGGCCCGAACCGGGGCGGCGGCGGGACCCGACCAGGTCGGGTCCCGCTGCCTGGAGCAGACCCCGCAGCTGCGGTGGTGCCTCAGACACGGACCGGAGAAGCCGTTGTTCGGTCGCCGTCCGCAGCGCCCGGTCGGCGGAGTGCTCGGCCACCTTCCGGTCCCCGCGAGCCAGCGCCGCCTCCGCCCGCAGCAGCAAGGCCTCGACCCGTACGCCCAGGGGGATATCGCCCCGCCGCAGCAGGGCCGCGACCTCGTCGGCGCCGCGGTTGCCGTCGCCGCCGGCGAGGTGGGCCCGGGCCGTCTCCAGACAGATCTCCGGCCCGGTGTGCCCGGCGTCGGCCATCGCCCGCAGCGCCCGCTCGGGCCGGCCGCCCGCCGTCCAGACGCCGGCGGTCGCGGCGACCAGCATCCCGTCCAGCCACGACGGCGGCGCCTCCCGGCCGGCGGGGTGCCTGGCCGCCTCCAGCTCCGACAACGCCTCGTCGGACCGGCCGGCGGACCGCAACGACTGGGCCCGGACCAGGCCGAGCACGGCCGCGACGACGGAGTCGTCCGTGCCCACGACCGTGCCCGCGACTGTACCCGCGCCCGCCACCGTGCCCGCGGCCTCGACCGTGCCCGCGACCGTGCCCGCGACTGTGCCCGCGACTGTGCCCGCGACTGTGGCGGCGGCGGCGTCCGTGCGCAGCTCGGCCTCCGCCGGCGACCCGCTCTCCTGGGCCACCAAGGCCAGGGCCGCGAGGGCCTCGGCCGGGCCCCGGGGGCGGCGCCGCCCGTCGGCCGGGTCGGAGCCGGGCGCGACCACGCAGGTGTCCTCGGCCAGCTCCCTGGCCTGCCGCAGGTGTCCGCGCAACGCCTCCACCAGCGACAGCCGGGCGGCCAGCACAGCCCGCACCGTGGCGAACGACGGCGGCACCCCGTCCAGGCCCTCGGCCAGCACGGATGCGGCCGCCTCCAGCCGGCCGGCGCGCAGCAGCGCGGCACCCACGTCGGCCAGCACGATCGCCCGCCCCTCGACGCCGGCCGAGGCGCCGGCGGAGGCCCCGGCCGAGGCCCCGCCGGCCTCGATCTCCGCGGTCGTCCGGTCGAGCGCGGCCCGTGCGTCCAGCGCCCGGTCGGCGTCCCCGGTCAGCCGGGCGAGACCGGCGCCGGCGACCGCGAGGGCGAGCGCGAGGGAGCCGGCGCGCTCCGGCGGCACGTCGTCGACCAGCTCCTCGGCCCGCCCGAGCTGCTTGGCGGCGGCCTCGGCGTCCCGCCGGGCGACCGCGACCGCAGCCAGCACCACGGCGGACTGGGCACCGGGGCTGTCCGGCGGCATGCCGGCGAAGGCCGGCAGTAGCCGGCGCGCCTGCCGGCCGCCCAGGAGCTGGCTGATCGCACAGCCGGTGACCAGCGCCGAGGCGGCGTCCGTCCAGTCCTGGGAGGCGGCCAGGTGGACGGCGGCGTCGACTCCGCGACCGCCCGCCGCGCACCACTGCCCCGCCCGGCGGTGCAACCGCCGGCTCGACCCGGCCGAGCGGCGCGTGCCCAGCAGCCACACCAGCAGCGGATGCACCCGGTGGCAGTCGACGTGCCGGCGGCATCGCCGAACCCAGGAGGTACGCCGGCCGAGGTCGTCGAGGGCCGCCCGGGCGGCCGGCCGGCCGGACAGCTCCGCGGCGAGGCCGCCGGGCACGTGCACGACCAGGCCGACCTGGAACAGCAGTTGCCGGTCGGCGGCCGGCAGCGGGCCGAGGACCTCGGTGTCGAGGTAGTCGGCGATGTCGGCGTCGGCAGCGGTCACGACGGCGCGGTCGTCGGCGGGACAGCGGCCGGCCGCATCGAGCCGGTCGCCGGCGGCCAGCGCGGTCAGCGCGACGCCGGCCATCCAGCCCTCGGTGCGGCGCAGCACCGCGCGTACGCACTCGTCGGACGGCGTGACGCCGTGCAGCGCGAAGACCTCGCGGGCCTCGGCCTCGGTGGCGGCGAGGTCCTCCGCGCGGATGTCGGTGACCGAGCCCTCGAGCCGGTGCCGGAGCCGGTGGACCTGCGGATCGCCCCGGGAGGCAAGCACCAGCCGGAGCGCCGGTCCGGCGTGCCGGGCGAGGAAGTCGAGCTCCTCCGGCACCGGCGAACCGGCCAGCACGTCGGCGTCGTCGAGCACGAGCACGACCGGCTCGGTCCGCCCGTACAGCGCGGTGGCGAGCTGGTGCAGCAGCGGTTCCTCCGGATCGGCCGCGGGCCCGTCGGGCCGGCCGAGGCCGACCCGGTCGAGCCCGGCGACCACGTACGACCAGAACGTGGCCGGATCGCGGTCGCCGCCGTCGATGCTGATCCACACCGGCGCTCCCGGCACCCGATCGGCGGCCAGCCAGGCCCGCAACAGCGTGGTCTTCCCGGCTCCGGCCGGGCCGGTGACCAACGTGATCTGGCCCTGCGCGGCCGTGGCCAATCGGTCGATCAGCCGCGGCCGGGCCACAACTGCGCGCCCGGCCTCCGGCGGATCGAGCTTGGACAGCATCAACCGGCCGCTCGCCGGCTCCAGCTGTGCACACGACGACATGTCCGTCCCGTCCCCGGCCATCGACGCCCCCGTCGTTACCCGCACTCGATCCTTGCCGAGGATTGTGTGCTCGTCAGATGGGTATGTTCATCGACTGCCCTGGGTGATACTCGGTTACGGTCAGTGTGCGACCGACCAGTAGTCGCCACTATCCGTGTCCGACCGGCAGTTCCGGCTTCGATACGGTCGCGGCGGAACAAAGTCCTGTCGAACTGAGTTGCCTGCGTACGCGCAGGCGGGGTTGAGTGAAAGTTCGTCGACTCTCCGGCAGGAGG
>Ga0068856_100002390_pt1 | contig 19310 bp, 20 predicted proteins | sample KBSCornC62_FD_66595 | JGI IMG/M metagenome (GOLD analysis project Ga0068856, IMG submission 66595) | Corn rhizosphere microbial communities from Kellogg Biological Station, Michigan, USA - KBS Corn C6-2 | ecosystem: Host-associated > Plants > Roots > Rhizosphere > Soil ...
TGGTGGCTGCTGCCACCACCGCCAACGCTCGCAAGTTGTTTCGACTGCCGGAACCCGCAACCAGTTGATCGCGGCACTTGCACCGCACGGCAAGCCACGCCAGAATTTATTTCACTGGTGAAATATGAATTGGTGAAATGGCGCGTCTCGGCAACTGCATCGCGATGATGGACGAGGGTATCGGGCGGATGCACGAGGTCATCCCGCACCTGCCCGTGGAGCAGGTCACGCTGTGCCGGTTGTTGGTGATGGTGAGCGCCCGCCTCGACGATGGGCTGGGGGAACAAATCCGGCAGCACCAGCTGAACCACAGCGAGTTCCTCACCCTGATGATGCTGTACAGCCGCCCGGACGGCAGCTCCACTCCCGGCGAGCTGTGCGAGTTCACCTCGCAGGGCAGCACCAACATGACCCGCATCGGCAATGCGCTGGTCCAGCGCGGCCTGATCTCGCGCGGTGCCAGCGCCGAGGATCGCCGCCGCGTGCTGATCCGCATCACCGCCGCCGGCCGCCGCTTCGTGCTGAAGATGCTGCCGCCGATGTTTCCCCGCGTGGAGGCGATGTTCGCCGGCTTCAGCGCCGCCGAACGCAACCAGCTCAGCCGCCTGCTGCGCAAACTCGCCAAGAACCTCGACCAGCTCGACGCGGAGGACGCGTCGTGAAGGAGTCCCCGATGACCTTCGCCCCGCCCCGCCCGCGCACGGCACTGGCCCTGACCGTCGCGCTGGCGCTCGCCGGCTGTACGTTCGCGCCACCGAAGTTGCAGCACCCCGCGTTGCGCGACGACGTGCCGCTGGCCGGCCTGTCCGTGCCCACCCGTGCCGGCTGGCCGGCCACCGACTGGTGGCGCGGCTACGACGATCCGCAGCTCGACAAGCTGATGGCCACGGCGCTGGGCCAGTCGCCCGATCTCGCCCAGGCGCAAAGCCGCGTGCGCACCGCCGAACAGTCGGTGAAGCTCGCCGCCGCCCAGGCCGGGCTCAGCATCAACGGCAACGCGCAGGTAAGCAGGCAGCGCATCAGCGAGCACGGCCTGATGCCGCCGAAGCTGCTCGGCTTCACCTGGTACAACCAGGCCGACCTCGGCGTGCAGTTCCAGTACGACTTCGACTGGTGGGGCAAGAAGCGCGCCGCGATCGAGAGCGCGCTGGACCAGGCGCACGCCGCCGAGGCGCAACGCAGCGCGGCGGCACTGACGATCCAGAACGCGGTCGCCGATGCCTATTTCGGCTGGCTCGCCGACGAGGCGCGGCTGGCGCTGGCACGCCAAGCGCTGGCCGTGCAGCAACGCCTGCTCACCATCGCCGAGCTGCGCGTGCGGCAGGGCGTTGACCTGCCCGACACCGTACAGGAGGCCCGTTCGCGCATGGTCGCCGTGCAGCAGGCTCAAGCCGCGCTGGAAAGCTCGGCGCAGGTCCGCAAGGTGGCGTTGGCCGCCCTGCTCGGCGTGGCGCCGGAGCAATTGCCGCCGCTCGCGCCGCGGCCGCTGCCCGTCACCAGCGGCGCGCTACCCGATGACGCCAGGCTCGACCTGATCGCCCGCCGCCCCGACATCGCCGCCAGCCGCTGGCAGGTGGAGGCGGCGCTGAAGCAGACCGACGTGGCGCGCGCGCAGTTCTTCCCGGACATCAGCATCACCGCGATGGCCGGCTTGTCCAGCACCAACCAGGGCGCGCCGGCGTTGTTCGGCGGTGGCAGTTCCGGCGACCTGGGCAATGTGTTCAGCGCGGGCAGTCGCGTGTTCGGCATCACTCCCGCGCTGCACCTGCCGATCTTCGAGGGCGGCCGGCTGAAGGCCGCCTACGGCATCAGCCGCGCGCAGCTCGACGATGCAGTGGCGCAATACAACGCCGCCGTGTTCCACGCCACGCGCGAGGTCGCCAGCCAGGCACTGGCCGCCGAGCAACTGGCCACGACCCGCCAGCAGCAATTGCAGCAGATCGACGCCGACGAGCGCCTCGTCGCCAGCGCGCAGGCCCGCCTGCGCCGGGGCGTGCGCGACGCCCGCGAAGGCCTCGCCGCACAGGCGCAGTTGCTGCAGCAGCAGGACCAGGCGGTCAGCCTGCATGCCCAGGCGCTGACCACCGACCTTGCCCTGATCAAGGCGCTGGGCGGCGGCTACCGCATGTCCGCCGACACCGCCAGCACGACTCCCTCTTCCCCGAATACCAGCCGGAGCCCCCGCCCATGAGCGCCAACGAGTCCGCCCAGACGCAGGATCGCAACGACAGCGGCTTCGCCGCCAAGGATCCACCCAAGCGCCGGCGCGCGCTGCTGATCGTGACGGCGGTGTTCATCCTCGCCGTGCTGGTCTGGTTCCTGCTGTGGTTCTTCGTGTTCTCCACCCGCGAAAGCACCGACAACGCCTACGTGGGCGGCAACCTGGTGGGCATCTCCGCCCAGGTGCCCGGCACCGTGGTCGCGGTGCTAGCCGACAACACCGAGCACGTCGACGCCGGCCAGGTGCTGGTGCGCCTCGACCCCACCGACGCCGACGTGCGCCTGCGCCAGGCGCGCAGCGCGCTGGCGCTCGCGGTGCGCCAGGTGCGCGGCCAGACCGACAGCGCCAGCGGCGCCGACGCCGCAGTGGCCGCGCGCAAGGTGGAACTCGCCAAGGCGCAAGCCGACCTGAAGCGCCACCTGCCGCTGGTGGCCGCCCAGGCCGAATCGCCCGAGATCGTGCAGCACCTTCGTGATGCCGTGGCCGGCGCGCAGGCCGCGCTGGATGCCGCCCAGGCCCAGGCCAAGGCCGCACACGCCGCCATCGCCGGCACCGACATCGCCGGCAATCCCGCCGTGCAGCAGGCGCGCGCGAACTTCCGCGCCGCCTGGGTGGCCGCGCAGCGCAACACCATCGTGGCGCCGGTATCCGGCTACGTGGCCGAACGCAGCGTGCAACTGGGCAACAGCGTGGCGCCCGGCCAGCCGCTGATGAGCGTGGTGCCGCTGCACGATCTGTGGGTGGATGCGAACTTCAAGGAAAACCAGCTGCGCCACATCCGCATCGGCCAGCCCGCGAAGATCACCACCGACCTCTACGGCGGCAAGGTGGAATACCACGGCAAGGTGATCGGCCTCGGCGCCGGCACCGGCAGCGTGTTCTCGCTGCTGCCCGCGCAGAACGCCACCGGCAACTGGATCAAGGTGGTGCAGCGCGTGCCGGTGCGCATCGCGCTGGACGACAAGGAGCTGGACCGGCATCCGCTGCGCGTGGGCCTGTCTGCCGACGTCACCGTGGACATCAGCCACGACCAGGGCAAGGTGCTGGCCGCCGGCCCCGCCCTGCCGGCCGCCGAGACCACGGTATACGACCGCATCGCCAGCCAGGCCGACGCCGAGGCCCAGAAGGTGATCGAGGCCAACCTCGGCACCGCCGGCAAGTCGAACTGAGGACGCCCCTGATTTTGTCCGTCATCCCGGCAAAGGCCGAGATTCAGCGCCCCTGGCATTGAGCGCGAAGACACTGGATTTCCGCCTTCGCGGGAATGAAGACAAACCAGGGGACTCCCCGAGACCCTTCGCCCCAAGCACCCGCGCGAGCCCCCCATGGCCACCACGCCCGAGAACGCCGCCCCGCTGAAGCCGCTGCACGGCGGCCCGCTGGCGCTGCTCACCATCGCCGTCGCGTTCAGCACCTTCATGGAGGTGCTGGACATGACCATCGTCAACGTGGCAGTGCCGCACATCTCCGGCAGCCTGGGCGTGAGCCCCAGCGAGGGCACCTGGACGATCAGTTCCTACGCGCTGGCCAGCGCGATCATGCAGCCGCTCACTGGCTGGGTGGCGCGGCGCTTCGGCGAGGTGCGCACCTTCGTGGTGTCGGTGCTGCTGTTCGTGGTGTTCTCGATGCTGTGCGGCCTGGCCACCACGATGCCGATGCTGGTGGTCTGCCGCCTGCTGCAGGGCGCCGGTTCCGGCCCGATGGTGGCGCTGTCGCTGACCCTGCTGCTGACCAGCTACCCCAAGGAGAAACAGGGTATCGCGCTGGCGCTGTGGGCGATGACCGTGGTGGTGGCGCCGATCTTCGGCCCGATCCTGGGCGGCTGGCTCACCGACAACTTCTCCTGGCCATGGATCTTCTACATCAACCTGCCGGTAGGCATCGCCGCGGCGGTCATCACGTGGTCGATCCTGCACAAGCGCGAGACGAAGACCTTCAAGGCACCGATCGACATGGTGGGCCTGGTGCTGCTGGTGGTGGGCGTGGGCTGCCTGCAGTTCATGCTGGACAACGGCAACGACCACGACTGGTTCGCCTCGCCGCTGATCCTCACGCTGGGCATCACCGCCCTGGTCTGCCTCACTTTCCTGGTGGTGTGGGAGATCCACGCCAAGCACCCGGTGATCGACCTTTCGCTGTTCAAGCAGCGCAACTTTACCGTGGGCGTGGTGGCGCTGACGCTGGGCATGTTCGCGTTCTTCGGCATCAACGTGGTGTTCCCGCTGTGGCTGCAGATCGACCTGGGCTACACCGCCACCTGGGCCGGCCTGGCCACCGCACCCGTGGGCGTGCTGGCCTTCCTGCTGTCGCCGGTACTGGGCAAGAACATGCACCGGCTGGAACTGCGCGCGGTGGTGACCTTCGCATTCGTGATCTTCGCGCTCACCTCCTACTGGTTCGCCAGCTTCGACAGCAACGCCTCGTTCAGCACACTGGTGGTGCCCCGCTTCGTGATGGGCCTGGCGATCCCCTGCTTCTTCATCCCGCTGAACCAGATCTACCTCGCCGGCCTGCCCGCCTCGGAGATCGCCAGCGCCTCGGGCCTGTCCAACTTCTGCCGCACCATGGGTTCGAGCATGTCCACCGCGATCACGGTGACGCTGTGGCAGCACCGCAGCGAGCTGCACCATGCCAACCTCACCGAGAATGTCAGCCCCGGCCACCCCGCGGCCACCCAGTTCCTGCAGGACCTCGCCCACCACGGCATGCCGCACCAGCAGAGCCTGGGGCTGATCGACCAGTTGGTGAACCGCGAGGCGCTCACCCTGGCGGTGAACGACGTGTTCTGGGGCTGCGCGGTGCTGTTCCTGCTGCTGATCCCGATCCTGTGGTTAGCCAAGCCGCCGTTCGGCAGCGACGGCGCAGCGATGGGGCACTGAGCCCGCACCGGGCTTTGCTGCAGACCACTGTGGCGCACATCGCCACGCCACGGCCCGTCGCGGAGCAGACCAATTCCGCAGCATGCATGCCAGTGGTCTACTGGTGCGGCGCAATATTCTCTGCTAGCTTCGTTGCATGGCACAAACCAAGCGCACCATCAAAAAGTATCCGAACCGCCGGCTCTACGACACCGAGATCTCCAGCTACATCACGCTGGAAGAGGTGCGTCAGCTCGTGCTGGACAACGAGGACTTCGAAGTCCGCGATGCCAAGACCGGCGAGGATCTCACCCGCTCCGTGCTGCTGCAGATCATCTCCGAGCATGAGGAGAAGGGGCAGCCGATGCTGTCGCCCCAGCTGCTCAGCCAGATCATCCGCTTCTACGGCGATTCGCTGCAGGGCTTCATGGGGCCGTACCTGGAGCGTAGCCTGCAGGTGTTCCTCGACCAGCAGCAGCAGTTCCGCACCCAGCTCAACAGCCTGATGGGCCAGACCCCGTGGGCGATGGTGAACGAGCTGACCGAACGCAACATGGACGCATGGAAGACCATGCAGCGCGGCCTGCTCGACGCCGCCGCGCAGATCACCCCGCAAGGCGGCAGCCGCGGCGGCCACAAGAAGACCGGCTGAGGGATTGAACCTTTGCGATCGTCCCGGATCGCGAAAATCAAACGGGCGGCCGTCCCAGGCCGCACTTTTCACCTTCCGCCCCCTCCATCACGCGCCGCCCCGAGCGGCGCGTTTGTTTGATTTTCACGATGGCGGACGCGAGCAAAGCTCTTTTGAAATGTGCGGCCATGGATGGCCGCCCTTGTGACTCATGCGATCACGAACGATCGCAAAGACAACGGAACAAGCCATGACCTCATCCCCTGCGAATGGCGCCCGCGCGCGCGTGGCCCTTGTCACCGGCGGCCTCGGCGGCCTCGGCACCGAGATCTGCCGCCAGCTGGCCAAGGCCGGCCGTCGCGTGGTCGCTGCCGACCTGCCCGCCAGCGAAGCGCGCCTTGCCGCCTTCCGCGAGGCCACCGCCGGGTTCGGCGACGCGATCGGCCGCGAAGCGATGGACGTCAGCGACCACGGCGCTTGCGCCGCGCTGATCGGCCGCCTCGAACGCGAGCACGGCGGCGTGGACATCCTGGTCAACGCCGCCGGCATCACCCGCGACGCCAGCCTGCGCAAGATGACGCCCACGCAATGGCACGAACTGATGCGGGTGAACCTTGACGGCCTGTTCAACACCTGCCACGCCGTGGTGGAAGGCATGAGCACGCGCGGCTTCGGCCGCATCGTCAACATCAGCTCGGTGAACGGCCAGACCGGCCAGTTCGGCCAGACCAACTACTCGGCCGCCAAGGCCGGCGTGCACGGTTTCACGATGGCGCTGGCGCGCGAGACCGCGCGCAAGGGAGTCACCGTCAACACCGTCTCGCCCGGCTACTGCGACACGCCGATGGTGGCCGCGGTGCCCGCCGAGATCCGCGCCCAGATCGTCGCCGGCATCCCGGTGGGCCGGCTGGGCCAGCCCGCCGACATCGCCCGGGCCGTGACCTTCCTCACCGCCGACGACGCCGGCTACCTCACCGGCGTCAACCTGCCGGTGAACGGCGGGTATTTCATGAGCTTCTGACCGTGCTTCACCCTCCCTCCGGCGTCGTCGGGGGAGAGGGCCGTGACGATGAAGCGCTTTTTGCTCCAGCGCCGGCGGCGAGAGACGCTACTCTCTCACCACACCCATCTGCCGCCACCGCAATCGTCGAGGGCTCCATCCTGCTTGAAGGAAACATGGCCGGCAGGACAGCTTTTGCCGTCCACCACAGCAGGGCTGGCGAGAACCCCCTGCTTCAAGCGGCCATCCGGCCAGAACTGGACATCGAATCCATTGCCACGGGTGGACTGCTCCAGTTTGAGCGTTCGGTACGTGGAACCCTCGCCAATCAACACCTTACTGATGCGGCCGTTGGCATAGAACTCGATCAGTCCGGGCTGCACATGCAAGCCGTCCACGACAAACCCTTTCCGCAGTTCGCCGCTCTTCACGCGGCCATTGGGGTAGAACTCGATCCAGCGGTTCCCGGCGAACAGCATGCCCCGGACGGCGATCGGCAATTCGTTGCTGCTCATGTTGGCCAACCGCCCCTGCGCATCGAAATCGACCTGGGTTCCCGCGGGCAGAGCGATGCCATGGAGGCGCTGGCCAGGCTCGGAGAAGAACCATGCCAGATGGGGCGGTGTTCCCTTGTCCTCGAAAACCATCAGCTGAGTACCGCTTTTCAGCCAGTGTCCGCCCACCTCGCAACCACGGTGGAGAATGGCTTTGCCAGTCGCCTCGCCGGTGCTGTCGAGGACCTCGATCTCGGTACCTGCAGGGAAACGGAAGCCCATGACGGACCGCTCTGATTTGAGCCGCTTCATGTGACCGGGGAAAACGGGCTGGGTAGCCATCGCCGGCAACGCACAGGACAGCAACACCACAGCCGCCCACCATGCCGCCAGTCGCGGCCACCGGGAAACGGCGCATCCGTTTTTCATTTCGCTCCCCCTGACCAGGAACGGCACCGCGGCCGTCGCGGCCATCGTACAGGCCGGCGACAAGGGATTGCAGTCGCGCGCCGCTTGCGGAACAGTGGCGCGATGCCTTCGACGGAACGCGACATGACGCAGCGTCCATCCATCACCCTGATCGGCGGCGGCCTGGTGGGCGCTCTGCTGGCGCGGCAGCTGGCGCAGCACGGTTTTGCGGTGGAAGTATTCGAGAAGCGACCCGATCCGCGCCATGCGGGGTTCCTCGGCGGCCGCTCCATCAACCTCGCGCTGGCCGAGCGCGGCCTGCAGGCGCTACGTACCGCGGGGCTGGCCGACGAGGTGCTCAAGCGGGCGGTGATGATGCGCGGGCGCATGGTGCACGCAACGGACGGCACCCGCGGCCTGCAGCGCTACGGCGTGGACGACAGCGAGGTGATCTGGTCGGTCTCGCGCGGCGCACTGAACATGCTGCTGCTGGATGCGGCCGAAGCCTCCGGCGTGCGCTTCCATTTCGCCCAGTCGCTGGCGGGTGCGGATTTCGACCGGTGTCGCATCCGGCTCGCCGACGAGACGGGCACCGCGCGCGAGCACGACACCGGCCTGCTGATCGGCGCCGACGGCGCGGGCTCGGCGCTGCGCGCGGCGATGAACGCCTACGCGCCGCTGGGCGAGCGCATCGAGCCGCTGGGCCACGGCTACAAGGAGCTGGAGATCCCCGCCGCCGACACGCTGGCACCTGGACTGGCGCGCGCGGCCGGCGGCCAGGGCCGCTTCGCGCTGGAACCGCATGCGCTGCACATCTGGCCGCGCGGCGGCTACATGTGCATCGCGCTGCCGAATGCCGAGGGCAGCTTCACGGCGACGCTGTTCCTGCCCGCGCAGGGCGCCTACCCCAGCTTCGCCACCCTGCCCGACACCGCCGCGGCGCGCGCGTTCTTCGCCGCGGACTTCCCCGACCTGCTGCCGCTGCTCCCGCGCTTCGACGCGGACTACGCCGGGCACCCGGTGGGCGCGCTGTCCACGCTGTACCTCGACCGCTGGCATCTCGACGGCCGTGCCCTGCTGGTGGGCGACGCGGCGCACGCCATCGTGCCGTTCCATGGCCAGGGCATGAACTGCGGTTTCGAGGACACGGTGACGCTGGCCGAGCTGCTCGCCGCATCGCCGCACGACAGCGCCGGCGTGTTTTCCGAGTTCCAGCGCATCCGCCAGCCGAACGCGAATGCGATCGCCGCGATGGCGCTGGAGAACTACGTGGAGATGCGCGACTCGGTGGCCGACCCGCACTACCTCGCCAAGCGCGCGCTGGGCGCGCAGCTGGCCGAGCGCATTCCCGGCCACTACATGGCGCGCTACCGGCTGGTCACCTTCACCCACCTGCCCTATGCCTACGCGCTGGAACGCGGGCGCACGCAGGATGCGCTGCTGGAGGAATTGCTGCGCGGCGCGCCGGACGTGGACACCATCGACCTCGACGCTGCCGCCCGGCTTTTCCAATCGACCCTGGAGCCGCTGCCGGAACTGCGCCGTGGATGAAGCCCTGCTCGAAGCATTCCGTTCCACCACCTACCACGTCTGCCTGGATACCGTGCGCTGGGCCATCATCCGCGTGGACCTGCCCCTGCCCGCCCCGCTCGCCGCCGCGACAGGTGCACAGCCCTGGGCCTTCGTCACGGCTTGGAACCCGCAGGCGCGCCGGCGCCCGCCCGCCGAAAACGAGGCCGCGCAGCGCGAACTGCTGGCGGAACTCGAACAGGCCGGCGCCACCGTCCATCCGGCCATCGGCGTGGGCACCTCCGGCTGGAGCGAACCCAGCCTGTTCGTGACCGGGATGGATGTCACGGCACTGGACCGGCTGACCCGTTCCCACGGCCAGCTGGCCTATGTGCACGGCGAAGCGGGCGGCCACGCGACGCTGCGCGTGCTGGACTAGAAGCCTCAAGCGGTCGTCAGGCCCGCTCCGCGCCAGGCCGCACAGCGGCAGCACGCCGCATGGACAAGTCCGCGGGGCATTGCGGACAATGGAAACGATGACCGCAGCCATCTCCGCCCCCTTGCTCGAAGCGCATGGCCTGAGCTTCCATCGCCAGGACGAGCCGGTGTTCGCGCCGCTGGATTTCCGTCTGCACGCGGGCGAGCTGGCCCTGGTCGAGGGCGACAACGGCAGCGGCAAGACCACCCTGCTGCGCCTGCTGGCCGGCCTGTTGCACGTGAGCGAGGGCCGGCTGTCGTGGCGCGGCGCACCGTGGCAGCGCGAGGCCTGTGCGGGCGAGATCCTGTTCCTCGGCCACCAATTGGGCCAGAAGCTGGAGCTGGGTCCGCGCGAGAATCTCGCTTTTGCGACGGGGCTGCACGGTCGGCGCGACGACATCACGATGGATGCCGTGCTCGACGAAGTGGGCCTCGCCGGCTACGGGGACGAGCCGCTGCGGCGGCTCTCCGCCGGGCAGAAGAAGCGCGCCGCGCTGGCGCGCCTGCTGCTGCAGCCGGCGGCGCTGTGGCTGCTCGACGAGCCGTACGCGAACCTCGACCGGCACGGCATCGCGCTGGTCAACCGCCTGCTGGAGCGGCATGTGGCGGCTGGCGGCGCCGCGCTGCTGAGCAGCCATGGAGCGGTGGGATTCCACGGCGGCGAGCCGCAGCGGATACGCATGCATGGGTGAGCGCCACACGTTCCCCGTGGGTCGGGCTTCAGCCCGACAAACCACTAGTGCCAGGCCGGTGGGAGTGGCGCCATGAGGCGTGCCTCGCTGCCGCGAGCCTGCGCCGCGATGTTGCGGCGGGATCTCCTGCTGGCGTGGCGGCGACGCGGCGACCTGGCGATGCCGGTGTTGTACGCGGTGATCGTGGTGGTGCTGTTTCCGTTCGCGCTGGGGCCGGACCTGGCGTTGCTGCAGCGGATCGCGGGCGGCGTGGTGCTGGTCACCGTGCTGCTGGCGATGCTGCTGGCGCTGGACGCGATGTTCGCCAGCGACATCGAGGATGGTTCGCTGGAACAGCTGGTGCTGGCGCCGCAGCCGCTGGCGCTGATGCTGGGGATGAAGATCCTCGCGCACTGGCTCGCCACCGCGCTGCCGCTGATCGTTATCGCGCCGCTGCTGGCCGGCATGCTGCATCTGCCGACGGCGGCGATGCCCGCGCTGGTGCTGGCCCTGCTGCTGGCCACGCCGCTGCTCAGCCTGCTCGGCGCGGTGCTGGTGGCGCTGACGGCCGGCACGCGGCGCTCTGGTATGCTGCTGGCCTTGATGCTGCTGCCGTTGTGCGTGCCGGTGGTGATCTTTGCGGCCGGCGCGGTGGCAGCCGCCCAAGAGGGCCTGCCGTGGTTCGCCCCGGTCGCCTGGCTGGGTGCCGCACTCATCCTCTGCGTAGTGTTGGCGCCGCTGGCCTGCGCGGCGGCCTTGCGCATTGCCTTGGACTCGTAAAGCGATGTCTAGCTGGATCCCGCTCTGGTTGCACAAGCTCGGCTCGCCGCCGACGTTCTACCGCTTCGCGGGTGCGGTACGGCCATGGGCGATGGGGCTGGCGCTGCTCGCCGGCGCGATCGGCCTGTACGGCGGCCTGGTGCTGGCGCCGGCGGATTACCAGCAGGGCGACGCCTACCGCATCATCTTCATCCACGTGCCCAGCGCGTGGATGAGCATGTTCGTCTACGCGGTGATGGGCGTGTCCGGTTTCATGGCGCTGGTGTGGCGCATGAAGCTGGCCGAAGTGGTGGCGATGGAATCGGCGCCGATCGGCGCAGCCTTCACCCTCATCACCCTGGTCACCGGCTCGCTGTGGGGCAAGCCGATGTGGGGTACCTGGTGGACGTGGGATGCCCGGCTCACTTCCGAGCTGGTGCTGCTGTTCCTGTACCTCGGCGTGATCGGGCTGTACCACGCGTTCGAGGATCGCCGCCAGGGCGCGCGCGCCGCGAGCTTCCTCGCGATCATCGGCGTGATCAACGTGCCGATCGTGCATTTCTCGGTGACATGGTGGAACACCTTGCACCAGGGCAGCACGGTCAACATCTTCGGCCACTCGAAGATGGCCTGGGACATGCTGTGGCCGCTGCTGGTGATGACGCTGGCCACCAAGGCCTACTACGTGGCCAGCCTGTGCCGCCGCGCGCGCACCGACCTGCTGGCGCTGGAAGGCGGCAAGGACTGGGTGCGCCGGATCGCCGAAGACGAGGCAACCCGATGAGCGCCGCACAGCACCTACTGGCCATGAGCGGCGACGTCGCTGCCATTTTCGGGATGAGCGGCGCCACCGCCTTTTTCAGGATGGGTGGCTATGCGGCCTACGTATGGCCCGCCTACGCGGTGTTCTTCGCGGTGCTGATCGCCGACAGCGTGGCGCCACGGCTTCGCCGCCGTCGCGTGCTGCGCGAATTGCGCACCCGGCTCGCCCGGGCGCAGGCGCGCGGCCAGCGTCCGTCCTCCCCCACCCCTTCGTTGTCGCCCTGACCGGGCAGGTTCGTGCCATGCCGATGAACCCCACCCGCAAGCGCCGGCTCACCATCGTGGCCGTGGTCGCGATCGCCGCCGCGCTGGCCATCAGCCTGGGCGTGTACGCGCTGCAGCAGAACATGAACTACCTGTTCACTCCGAGCCAGGTGCAGTCGGGCCAGGCGACGCAGTACAAGACCTTCCGCCTCGGCGGCATGGTCAAGGCCGGTTCGATCCAGCGCAGCAAGGACACGCTGCAGGTCACCTTCACCGTGGTCGACGCCGGCAGCGCGATGCCGGTGGAGTACACCGGCATCCTGCCCGACCTTTTCCGCGACAACCAGTCGGTGATCGCCACCGGCCACATGGACGGCGCCCGCTTCGTGGCCACCGAGGTGCTCGCCAAGCACGACGAGACCTACATGCCGAAAGAGCTGAAGGACGCGATGGCCAAGGCGCATGCGCAGGAAAAGGTGAAGGAAGCCGCCGCGCAGGACAAGAGCCCATGACCCCCGAACTCGGCCAGCTCGCGCTGGTACTCGCCTTTCTGCTCGCCATCGCGCAGGGCGTGCTGCCGCTGATCGGCGCTTGGCGCGGCAATCGCACGCTGATGGCGGTGGCCCGCCCCGCCGCCGCCGGCCAGGCGGTGTTCGTGGCGATGGCCTTCCTGATCCTGGTGTGGGCCTTCCTGCATTTCGATTTCTCGGTGCAGTACGTCGCCGACAACTCCAACCTCACCCTGCCCTGGTACTACCGCATCGCCGCGGTGTGGGGCGCGCACGAGGGCTCGCTGCTGCTGTGGATCCTGATCCTCAACGTGTGGACAGTGGCGCTGGCCGCGTTCAGCCACAAGTTGCCGGAAGTATTCGCCGCGCGCGTGCTGGGCGTGATGGGCCTGGTGGCGATCGGCTTCCTCGCCTTCATCATCTTCACCTCCGATCCGTTCGGTCGGCTGTTGCCGATGCCCGCGAACGGCGCCGACCTCAACCCGGTGCTGCAGGACCCGGGCATGACCTTCCATCCGCCCGTGCTGTACATGGGTTACGTGGGCTTCTCGGTGGCGTTCGCGTTCTCCATCGCGGCGCTCCTGGGCGGTGAGGTGGAGCAGGCCTGGGTGCGCTGGGCGCGGCCGTGGACGAACGCGGCGTGGGGCTTCCTCACCCTCGGCATCGTGGCCGGCAGCTGGTGGGCCTACGCGGAGCTGGGCTGGGGCGGCTGGTGGTTCTGGGACCCGGTGGAGAACGCCAGCTTCATGCCGTGGCTGGTGGGCGCGGCGCTGATCCACGCGCAGGCAATCACCGAGAAGCGCGGCGGCCTGCGCGCGTGGACCCTGCTGCTGTCGATCTTCGCGTTCTCGCTGTCGCTGCTGGGCACCTTCCTGGTGCGCTCAGGCGTGCTCACTTCAGTGCACGCGTTCGCTTCCGATCCGCGCCGCGGCGTGTTCATCCTGGTCTTCCTCGCCATCGTGGTGGGCGGTTCGCTGCTGCTGTATGCCCTGAGGGCACCGAAGGTGACCGGCGGCAAGCCGTTCAACATCCTCTCGCGCGAGACGGCGCTGCTGATCGGCAACCTGATGCTGGCCACCGCGGCGGCGATGGTGCTGCTGGGCACGCTGTTCCCGCTGATCGGCGACATGCTTCACCTGGGCCGCATCTCGGTGGGGCCGCCCTATTTCGGCCTGCTGTTCCCGCTGCTGATGGCGCCCATCGTGCTGCTGCTGCCGTTCGGGCCGTTCCTCAACTGGGGCAAGGCCGACGGCGGCGCGCTGAAGCAGGTGGCGCTGCGCGCCGGCATCGCCGCGGCGGCCTGCGCGATCGTGGCGGCGTTCTTCGTGCAGGGCCAGTTGAAAGCCGTGGCCGGCGTGGCCGCGGCAGTGTGGATCGCGGTGGGCGTGCTGTTGTACGCGCTGAAGCGCTGGCGCGAGCTGCCGCGCGGCCGCCGCTATCCGGCCGAAATGACCGGCATGCTGCTGGCGCACCTGGGCGTTGCCGTGTTCGTGATCGGCGTGTTGCTGTCCGAGTCGCTGAGCGTCACGCACGACGTGCGCCTGGCGCCGGGCCAGCACGAAGTCATCGCCGGTTATGACTTCCGCTTCGACGGCGTGCATCGCACCGCCGGCCCGAACTGGCGCGCCGACCAGGGCGTGGTCACCGTACAGCGCGACGGCCGCACCGTGGCGGTGATGCATCCGCAGAAGCGCACCTATGCGCGCGAGCAGGTGCAGACCGAGTCGGCCGTGGACGCCGGCGTGTTCCGCGACCTGTACGTGGCGCTGGGCGAGCCGATGGACACGAACAACATCGAGGGCGCCTGGGCGCTGCGGCTGTACTACAAGCCCTTCATTCGCTGGATCTGGGGCGGCGGCCTGCTGATGATGCTGGGCGGCTTCGTCTGCGCCGGCGACCGCCGCTTTCGCATCAAGCGCATCGCGGCCGAAGCGGCGCAGCCGACCACCACGCCGCAGCGGCAAGGGTCGCCCGCATGAAGCGGCTGATCCCGTTCCTGGTCTTCGCGCTGCTGGTCGGCCTGTTCGGTTTCGGCATCTGGTGGAACAGCTGGCACGACGCGCGCTACGTGCCCTCGCCGCTGATCGACAAGCCCGCACCCGACTTCGCGCTGCCGAAACTCGATGCACCGGAGCAGACCGTCAGCAAGGCCAGCCTGCTCGGCAAGCCCTACCTCATCAACGTGTTCGCCAGCTGGTGCGTAGCCTGCGCCGAGGAACACCCGGTGCTGATGGCCGACGGCCGCCGGCTCGGCATCGCGCTGGTGGGCTACGACTACAAGGACGTGCCCGACGATGCCAGGCGCTGGCTGCGCGAGCACGGCAGCCCGTACGACCTGGTGATCGCCGACCAACCCGGCCGCACCGCGATCGACTTCGGCGTGTACGGCGCACCGGAGAGCTTCCTGATCGATGCGAAGGGCGTGATCCGCTACAAGCACATCGGCCCGCTCACCCCCGAAGTGATCGCGCGGGAACTGCAGCCGGCGATCGACGCCGTGAAGCGGGAGGCGCCATGAGCGGGGTTGCGGAACCGCGTAGGAGCGCACCCTGTGCGCGACCGGGCTCCTCGCGAAAAGCGTTTCGCGCACAGGGTGCGCTCCTGCAGGTGTTGTTTGTCGCGCTGCTCGCCTTCGCCGGCCACGCCTTCGCCGCCAGCGGCGCGATCGAGCCGCTGCCGTTCAAGGACCACGCCCAGGAAGTACGCTTCCAGAATCTCACGAAGCAGCTGCGCTGCATGGTCTGCCAGAACGAGAACCTGGCCGACTCCAACGCCGACCTTGCCCGCGACCTGCGTCTGGAAGTGTTCCAGCTGATGCAGCAGGGCAAGAGCGACGACCAGATCAAGCAGTACCTGGTGGATCGCTATTCCGATTTCGTGCTGTACGACCCGCCGCTGAAGCCGGGCACCTGGCTGCTGTGGTTCGGCCCGCTGGCGATCCTGCTGGCCGGCGGCGCGGTGGTCACGGTGGCGATCCGCCGGCGCAACCGTGGCGGCGGCACCATCGACAATGACAAGCCTGCCGATGGCGGGCAGGCCGGCAACGAGCCGGCCGACATGGGGGACGACTGGTGAAGCTCGCGTTCTATCTGCTCGCCGCCGCGATGGTCGCGGTGGCGCTGGCCCTGCTGCTGGTGCCGCTGCTGCGCACCGGCCGGCGCGAGGGCCGGCCGCGCGGCGTATTCGCGCTGGCGCTGGGCATCGCCCTGCTGCTGCCGATCGGCGCCGGCGCGCTGTACCTGCGCATCGGCACGCCCGTCGCGCTGGACGGCGTGCCCCCCGCGCCCAAGCCGATGGACTTCCAGCAGGCGCTGACCGAACTGCGTGCACACCTCCAGCAACAGCCGAACGATGCGCAGGGTTGGACCCTGCTCGCCCAGGCCACCACCGCGCTGAAACAGCCCGCGGAGGCGCGCGACGCCTGGGACCACGCGCTCAAGATCGACCCGAACAACGTGGCGGCAATGGTGGGCTGGGCCGAGACCGACTCGATGGCGCGCGGCGACCACCTGATCGAGGGCCGCGCGCTCGACCTGCTGCAGCACGCGCTGGAGCTGCAGCCGGACAGCCAGCGCGCGCTGTGGCTGCTCGGCATCAGCCAATTCCAGCACGCGCAGTATGCGGACGCCGCCGCCAGCTGGCGCAAGCTGCAGCCGCTGCTGGAACCCGGTTCCAGCGTAGCCAAGGCCGTGGCCGAACAGATCGCGAACGCCGAGGCCCGCGCCGGCATCAAGCCCGCCGACGAGCCCGCGCCCGTCGCCAGCCAGGGCGCCGCGCTGAAGGTGGAAGTGAGCCTCGCCCCCGCGCTCAAGGACAAGCTCAAACCCGGCGACCGGCTCTACGTCTACGCCCGCGCGGTGAGCGGCCCGCCGATGCCGCTGGCCGTGGCGAAGTTCGACGCCGGCACGCTGCCCGTCGCGGCCACGCTCAGCGATGCGATGGCGATGACGCCGGAGCTGAAGCTCTCCTCGGTGGCACGCGTGGTGGTTTCCGCGCGCATCAGTCACAGTGGCCAGCCGATCGCCCAGCCCGGCGACCTCGAAGGCAGCGCAGGCATCGTGGACACCGACCGCAAGACGCCCATCGCCGTCACCATCGACAAGGTGCTTTGAGCCATGCCCGAAGGATCGGCCGACGCCCGCCGCTACCGCGACCTGCCCTCGCCGTTCGCCATGAAGCGCGGCGGCGTGCTGCACGGCGCGCGCGTGGCCTACGAGACCTGGGGCACGCTGAACGCCGCGCGCGACAACGCGGTGCTGGTACTCACCGGCCTCTCGCCCAGCGCACACATGATGTCCGGCCCGGACGACCCCAGCCCCGGCTGGTGGGAAGGCATGGCCGGTCCCGGCAAGGCCATCGACACGGATCGCTGGTTCGTGATCTGCGTGAACTCGCTGGGCAGCGACAAGGGTTCCACCTGCCCCGCCTCCACCAACCCCGACACCGGCGAAGCGTACCGGCTGGACTTCCCGGAACTCGCACTGGAAGACGTGGCCAACGCCGCGCACGACGTGGTGCATGGCCTCGGCATCGCGCGCCTCGCCTGCCTGGTCGGCTGCTCGATGGGCGGCATGGCCGCGCTGGCCTACATGCTGCTGCACCCCGGCACGGTGCGCGCCCACATCAGCGTGGACACGGCGCCGCAGGCGCAGCCGTTCGCCATTGCGATCCGCTCGCTGCAGCGCGAGGCGATCCGGCTCGACCCGCAGTGGGCCAATGGTGGCTACGAGATCCATGGCGACGGCGACCGCTACCCCGACATGGGCATGAGCATCGCGCGCAAGCTCGGCGTGATCACCTACCGCTCGGCGATGGAATGGAACGGCCGCTTCGCCCGCATCCGCCTCGACGCCGAGCAGCGCGAGGAACAACAGCCGTTCGGCTTCGAATTCCAGGTGGAATCGTATCTGGAAGGCCACGCCCGCCGCTTCGTGCGCAGCTTCGATCCGAACAGCTACCTCTACCTCTCGCGCGCCAGCGACTGGTTCGACATCGCCGAATACGGCAACGGCAGCGTACTGGAGGGCCTCAAGCGCATCCGCATCGAGCGCGTGCTGGTGATCGGCGTCAGCACCGACATCCTGTTCCCGCTGGAGCAGCAGGAGCAGATCGCCGAAGGCCTCCAGGCCGCCGGCGCGCATGTGGAATTCGTGGCGCTGGACTCGCCGCAGGGCCACGACGCCTTCCTGGTCGACATCGAGAACTACAGCCGCGCGATCGGCGGCTTTCTCGCGCGGCTCTGACCGTCGAGGAACCCGCTCGCGGTGCACTGGTAGAATGGTGCCACCTTGCCAGTTTTACCGAGAACGCCATGCTCACCACCGAATTCCCCGGCTGTCGCCAGCTGATCGCCGCGATCGACACCGCGGTCGCCCAGGGCAGCACGCCGGCGATCACCGACAGCCTGCGCAACAGCCTGTGCAAGCTGATCCGCGGCAACGAGGTCCAGTTGCCGGAGTGCGTGCTGGAAACCGCCGAAGGCCGCTACGCGCGGCGCGAGCTGTACCGCAGCGAGGACCATGGCTACTGCGTGGTGGCGATGACCTGGGGCCCGGGCCAGGGCACGCCGATCCACGACCATGCCGGCATGTGGTGCGTGGAAGGCGTGTGGCGCGGCGCGCTGGACGTGGTGCAGTACGAGCGCCTGGACGACACCGACGGCCACTGCCGTTTCCAGCCGGTGGGCTCGGTGCAGGCCGGCCCCGGCTCCGCCGGCAGCCTGATCCCGCCGCACGAGTACCACACCATCCGCAACCCCAGCGACCGCGACATCGCGGTCAGCCTGCACATCTACTCCGGCAACATGACCCACTGCGCGGTGTTCAAGCCGCTGGCCGGCGAAACCGGCTACGAGCGCTGCGAACGCCAGCTGGGTCTCGACCCGGTGCACTGAAGCCGGCATAATGCTCAGCCCATGTGCCGACGCGGCGGAATGGTAGACGCGGCGGACTCAAAAATAGGTACTTGTACCTATGGCCAGCTGGGGTTCGTCGTCTGCAAGCCCGGGTCAGGCAGGGATTTTTTGGGAACCCCGGCTTCCGGTCGAAAAGCCCGCTTTTCGAACTGGGAGCCCGCCAGGTGTCAGTGCGACGTTGCTGGCTCCAAGCCAGTAGTAGCAAGTAGTTGAAGTATCATGTGCGTCCTGCCCGAGTGGTGGAATTGGTAGACGCAGAGGACTCAGACCAAATTTGAGCCCCCTTGGAGAAATCCTTGAGGTGAAGCCCGTCAAACTCGGTGAAGGCCCTGGACGCATGTCCGAGCTAATGCCGAGCCAAGCCCTCGAACCGAAAGGTTCAAGGGAAGGTGTAGAGAGCAGACGGCGGGCACCTACGGCAAAGCGGTAACGCGCAATGCTATGGTGAAGGCGTGCTCCAGACCACGAACGCCCTGCCCTGCGCAGGACGGCGGCGAAAGTCGAAGTGGGAAGAAAATCCTCCGCCGCAAGGCTTGTCGGTTCGAGTCCGACCTCGGGCACCAATTCGGAAGCCGCCTCTGTTCACGCAGAGGCGGCTTTTTCATATCCGCATCACGCACGTCGCGCAGGCGGAGCGCTCATGGTTCGGACGGCTATTCCTGATCGATGGCGACGACCGCAACGGACTTGGGCGGCAGTTCGAAAGTCAACCGCCCGCGCTCGCTTCGCCCCGAATAGGCGACCGGGTGGATCGTGTCCGGCGCAGCGAAAGTGTTGTGCGTGTCCATCTTCGGTCCGGTCAGGATCTGGCCGCTCGCCGTGCCGGTCAGCCC
>Ga0068856_100002391_pt1 | contig 19300 bp, 17 predicted proteins | sample KBSCornC62_FD_66595 | JGI IMG/M metagenome (GOLD analysis project Ga0068856, IMG submission 66595) | Corn rhizosphere microbial communities from Kellogg Biological Station, Michigan, USA - KBS Corn C6-2 | ecosystem: Host-associated > Plants > Roots > Rhizosphere > Soil ...
CCGCCGGTGTCGAACGTGATGCCTTTTCCGACCAGCGCGTACGGCCGGTCGGTGGGCGCGCCGCCGCGCCACTGCAGCACGATCAGATGCGGCGCGAACGCGGAACCCTGCGCCACGCCGAGCAGCGCGCCCATGCCGAGCTGGCGCATGGCGGCTTCGTCGAGCACTTCGCAGGCCACGCCCGGGTGCTCCGCGGCGAGCTTCTGCGCGCGTTCCGCGATGTACGCCGGATTGCAGATGTTCGGCGGCAGGTTGCCGAGTTCGCGCGCGAAACGCACGCCGTTCGCGATCGCGCTCGCGGCGTCGAGCACGCCTTCCGCGCCCGCGGGGGCGGCGAACGCGAGGGCGCCGAATTCGGCCGCCTTCGGCTTTTCCTTGGGCTTGAACGTGGCCGTGTACTTGTACGCCTGTGCGTCGCTGGCAAGCGCCGCGGTGCGGAGTTTCCACGCCGTATCCTTGGCCGGAACGTCGATTTCGGTCAGGTACGACGTCGCGCTGTCGAGCGGCAGTCCCTTCAGCGCACGCGCAGCGTCGGCGTTGACGCGCGCGAAACGCGCCGCGTCGAATTTCTTCTGCTCGCCCAGGCCCACCGCCAGCACGCGCGGCGCGGCGACGTTGGGCAGCGCGAACAGCAGCTGCGTGCTGCCGAGTTTGCCGCTGACGTCGCCGGATTCGATCAGGCGCTTGATCGCGCCGCCGGACTTTTCGTCCACGCGCGCGGCCGCGCTGCTCAGCATGCGTTCCTCGAACACACCGACCACGATGCACGGCGCATTCTGGGTTTCCGGGGGCTGCTGGGTCAGGGAAAACTGGATGGTCATTGCGGGAATCCCGAGAAGAAGTTGTCGTTCCGACGGAGGCTCAAGGCTGGCTTCCGTTACACTGCGCGTTCCGGTTAAGGCGATCTGAACTCCGCGCGGGGTCAAATCGCAAACGCATTAGTTTACTAAAATCGCCGATCCGATGCTCCGAATCGTAGACCGCTACCTCGCCCGCGAGCTCCTGGTGAGCTTTATCGCCGCCACGGCGATCCTGCTGCTCGTGACCGTGGGCGGCACGATCGCCGATCTTCTGGGCAAGATCGCGCACGGCCGCGTGCCGGCCGACCTGTTGCTGGCCCTGATCGGCTTGCGTACGGTCGATGCGCTCAGCGTGCTTGCGCCGCTGGCGGTGTTCCTGGGCGTGCAGATCGCTTACGGACGCCTGTACCGCGAAAGCGAAATGGCCGTGTTCCAGGCCTCAGGCCTGGCCATGTCGGACCTGCTGCGGCCCTTGATGCTGCTCGCGCTGCCGCTGGCGTTCGCGATGGGCGTGATCTCGTTCTGGCTTGCACCGGCGGCAGTGCGCCTGTCGCAGACCCTGCTACAGGAGGCGAGCCGCTCGCTGATCGTCGCCGGTCTCGAACCCGGCCGGTTCGTCGAACTGCCGAACAACGACGGTTTCATGTACGTCGAGTCGATGAACAACGAAGGCACCTCGTTCAACAAGATGTTCGTCGCGACCGAGAAAAAGAATCCGAAGGACGGCAGCAGCCAGCTCAACATCATCACCGCCGCGAGCGGCGAGCTGTATCACGAGGCGGACGGCGCGCAGCGCTATCTCGGACTCAACGACGGCTTTCGCGTCGAGGGCATCGTCGGCAAGGACAATTTCCGCCTCATGCGCTACCAGCGCAACGACCTCAAACTGCAGGACAGCGAAACCGACAGCAGCGCGGATTCGGTCAAGCGCGCCGCGCCGACGAGCGAATTGCTCGCCAGCAGCGACGTAGTGCAGCGCGCCGAGCTGCAATGGCGCCTCGGCGTGCCGGTGACGACGCTGGTGCTGATCCTGCTCGCACTGCCGCTGGCGAAATCCAGTCCGCGCGAGCCGCGCTACGCACGCCTGCTGATCGCGCTGCTGTCGTGGGTGATCTACTACCTGGCGATGACGTTCGCGCGCAACTGGATCAGCCAGGGCAAGGTCACGCCGCTGATCGGTTTCTGGTGGATCCAGATTCCGACCGCGCTGATCGCGCTGTTCCTGCTGTGGCGCAGCCAGCAGCTGCCGAAGCCGCGCGCGGCGCGGCTCAAGGCCGGAGCGCGCTGAGATGCTCGGGTTCAAGAAGGTCGACAAGCTGGTCGCAATCTCGGTGCTGAGCGCGGTCGCGCTGGCCTGGGGGTTCATCGTCGGCCTGGACGCGCTGATCACGTTCCTCAAGGAAATGAACGACGTCGGTACCGGCACGTACACCGCGAGCAAGGCGGTGATCTATGAACTGCTGACTCTGCCGCGGCGCGCCTACGAATGGTTCGCCGACGCGGCCCTGATCGGCGGCCTGATCGGCATGGGCATGCTCGCCGCGAGCGGCGAACTGACCGCGCTGCGCGCGGCCGGTCTGTCTAAGTTGCGTATCTGCCTGTCGGTCATTTTCAGCCTCACGCTGCTCACCGGCATCGTCACGTTGATGGGCGAAACGATCGGGCCGCGGGGCGAACAGAAGGCCGAACAGCTGCAGCTCACGGCGAAGTCGAAGGACATCAGCGTGGGCAAGGCCGGCGCGAACTGGGCGCGCGACGGGAACACCATCGTGAACGCGAAACACAGCCGCCGGCGCGTGCTCAACGGGGTTCCGGTGATCGAGCTGTCCGACGTCCGCGTGTTCGATTTCACCGAGCGCGGCCAGCTCGCGACGCTGTCGATCGCCGCGACGGCAGTGCACGACGGCAAGGAATGGGTGCTGCACGACGTGCGCCGCACCGACTTTCGCGGCGGCACGGCGAAGACCACGACGGAGCCGGAAGCGCATTGGAAATCCGAGCTCGATCCCAACGTGCTTGCGCTGTCCGTGACGCATCCGGACAACATGTCGGCGCTCGACCTGTCGCGCAACATCGACTACATGCGGCGCAACCACCAGGACGCGACGCAGTACGAAAAAGCGTATTGGGGCCGGGTGTTCTACCCGTTCAACGTGCTCGTGCTCGCGTTCTGCGCGGTGCCGTTCGCGTTCGGCGCGCTGCGCACCGGCGGCCTGGGCAAGCGCCTGTTCATCGGCATGGCGCTCGCGATCAGCTATTACTTCGTGCAGCGCTCGATGGTCAACATGGGCGCGGTATACAATTTCAACATGGCGGTGGCGAATGCGCTGCCGTTCCTGCTGCTGGCGGCGGCCGCATTCGTGTATTTCCGGCGACACGCCTAGCGCATTCGCGCCGGCTAGCGCGCCACGCGCACCAATACCGTGCCGGCGGCGAGGTCATGCCAGCTGCGCCGCTCGCGGTCGATCAGCGACCACCAGAAACCCGCACCGAGCGCCGCCAGCGACACCCAGGCGACGGCGAATCGGATCAGTGCGGTACGCGCATCGAGCGGCCTGCCGTCGCCGCGCACGATGCGCAAGCGCCAGGCGCGCATGCCGATGGTCGCGCCGCCGCGCAGCCACGAGGCGAGAAAATAGCCCGCCGTGACGGTCAGCACGGCGCCTTGCACCACGATCTTGCCGCCGAGTGTGCGCACGTCGAGGCCGCCGCCGGTGGCGAGCAGCACCAGCCCCGTGGCGACGAACCAGAGGCCGAGCAGCGGCAGCGCGTCGTACACGGCGGCGGTCAGGCGCAGCCAAAGCGGCGCCAGGGAAGCTTCGGGTTTTGCGTTCATGCAGGGGCTCGGGGATGACGGGCGCAAGCGTCGCGGTTTACGCTTGGGGATGCAAGCCGCCGAATCCCGCCTGATGGACGATCCTTCCCAATCCCCACCGCTCGCCGAGCGCGACCGCGCCGCGATCGACGCGTTCCTGGAGCGCGCGTGGTCCGAACAGGGCCTGGCGGACAACACGCTCGAGAGCTACCGGCGGGATCTGGAAGGCCTGGCGCGCTGGCTCGGCGCACGCGGCGGGCATCTGGACGGCTGCTCGCGCGAAGCCCTGCAACATTATTTCGCCGAACGTTCCGCGCAGGGCGGCGTACGCGGCCGCGGCTACAGCGCGCGCAGCAACGCGCGACTGACTTCGGCGCTGCGGCATTTCTTCCGCCAACGCCTGCGACTCGGCGCGATCGCGGCCGATCCGACCCTGCTGCTGGACGCGCCGAAACTGCCGCGCTCGCTGCCGAAAGCATTGTCGGAGGCGCAGGTCGAGGCGTTGATCTGCGCGCCGGACATCGCCACGCCGCTCGGCCTGCGGGACCGCGCAATGTTCGAGCTGATCTACGCCACCGGCCTGCGTGTCAGCGAGCTGGTCGGCTTGCGCACGGAACAGGTCAACCTGCGCCAGGGCGCCCTTCGCGTGACCGGGAAGGGCGGCAAGGAGCGTCTCGTTCCGCTCGGCGAAGAGGCGCAGCATTGGCTGGAGCGCTATTACGCGCAGGCGCGGCCGGCGTTGCTCGGCGGCGCCGCGGTCGACGCCGTGTTTGTCACGCGCCGGCGCGGCGGCATGACGCGGCAGATGTTCTGGACCCTGGTGAAGCGTTACGCGCTCGCCTGCGGCATCGACGGCAAACGCATTTCGCCGCACGTCCTGCGGCACTGTTTCGCGACGCACCTGTTGAACCACGGCGCCGATCTGCGCGCACTGCAGATGCTGCTCGGCCACAGCTCCCTGTCGACGACGCAGATCTACACCCTGGTGGCGAAAGAAGGGTTGAAGCGGCTGCATGAGAAGCACCACCCACGGGGCTAAAAGAATGCTGTCATCCCGGCGCAAGCCGGGATCCAGCCTTCAGGTACCGCGCCAGAGGCGCACGATCCCGCTTGCGCCGGATGACGAGCCAGGACGGCGAGCGGCCGCTTCGCGCCGACCGTTGGTTTTCTCCCGCCCCGCCCAAACGTGCGACAATGCCAGATCGCGCCGCACCCGCCGGTCGACTGCCGCACGCGGGCTCTGCCATGAGGTTTCCGATGTCCAAGCTGTTGTTCCTTATTGCGCTCCTGGCGGGCGCGTTCGCCGTTCACGCCGAGGAAGCACCACAGGCCGTGCGCGATGCGATGAAAAGCCTCGCGCCGCAGGCGAAGATCGATTCGATCACGACGTCCTCGCTGCCCGGCTTCTGGTCGGTGCTGGTCGAAGGCCACGTGCTGTACGTCAGCGGCGACGGCCGCTTCGTGATCGAAGGCTCGGTCTACGACGTGCCGCGCCATGTCGAGCTCAAGGAAGAACGGCTGTCGGGCGTGCGCAAGCAGGGCATCGCGGCGATTCCGGCGGACAAGCGCCTGGTGTTCGCGCCGGCGCATCCGAAGTACAAGGTCACGGTGTTCACTGATGTCGATTGCCCGTACTGCCGCCAGTTCCACAAGCAGATCGCGGAATACAACCGGCTCGGCATCGAAGTCGACTATGTGCTGTTCCCGCTCAACATCCACCCCGGCGCGGACAAGAAGGCCGAGACGGTGTGGTGCACCGCCGACCGCAACGCCGCCTACACGCGCGCGATGAACGGCGAAGCGCTGCCGCCGAAGACCTGCGACAACCCGGTCAAGGACCTGACCAACCGCGCGCTCGCCATGGGCCTGAGCGGCACGCCGGCGATCATCGCCGAGGACGGCTCGCAGCTCGGCGGGTACGTCGCGCCGAACGACCTGGCGCAGCGCCTGGAGTCCCTCTCCGCGCCGCCCAAGACGCCGGCGGCGCCGAACTGAGCAGCGGAACCAATGCCGCGCCGCCCGGTCTGACCCGTTTCGTCCCCCGACTGTGATCGAGTCCGTCATGCTGAAACGAATCCTGTGTGCGTTCGCCCTGTGCGGCGCGGCGTTTAGCGCGTTTGCCGCCGACGACGCCGACAAAACCGTGCGCGACGCGCTGCATTCGCTGCTGCCGCTGGTCAAGATCGACCAGGTGCAAAAATCCGAGCTGCCGGGCTTCCATGAGGTGATGGTGAGCGGGCAGGTCGTCTACATCAGCGACGACGGCAAGTACCTGCTACAGGGCAATTTGTTCAACGTGCCGCAAAAAAAGGACCTGACCGCGGCGCGTCTGGCCGAGGTGCGGGCGCACGCGCTGGAAAAACTGCCGGCGTCGAAGGCGCTGGTGTTCTCGCCGGAGCACCCGAAACACACGGTGACCGTGTTCACCGACGTCGATTGCCCGTTCTGCCGCCAGTTCCACAAGCAGATCACGGCGTTCAACAACCAGGGCATCGCGGTCAAATACGTGTTGTTCCCGCTCGATATCCATCCGGGCGCGGACAAGAAGGCCGTCGCAGTGTGGTGTTCGGCCGATCGCAAGGCGGCCTACACCGCCGCCATGAGCGGCGTCGACCCGGGCACCGCCACGTGCCCGAACAACCCGGTCGCCGAAACCAAGGCGTTCGGCCTGTCGCTCGGCATCAACGCCACCCCGACGGTGCTCGCGGAAGACGGCACGCGCATCGAGGACAGCAAGGCGGTCGACCCGGCCGCGCTGTCGGCGGAGCTGGATCGTCTGGCGGCGCAGAACGCCAAGCCGGTCGCGGCACGGTAAACGTCGGTCCCTCTCCCCGACGGCTTTGTCCTCGAGGATAACGTCGGAAGCGCTGAGGCAGCGCCGAGGCTGCCCCCTCTTCCGAGCCCTGTCCCCCTGCTGAGCATGGGGCGAAGGGGAGTGATTGTCGCGCTGCGCGCGACTTCGGTACTCAAATGCCATCCCTGGCGGGCGTGTGGTGGCGCGCGGCCACCCTAATTGTTCTAAAATGCGCGCCCCTTCCGCGCCATCGCGCCCGCCATGATTTTTCTCGATGGGCTTCCGGCCCTCTCTGCGTTTCGTCTCGAGCGTTTGAATCGCGAACTCGGGCGTGCGGCACCCGGCACGCGCCTGCGCGCGGCCTGGCATGTGTATTTCGTCACCGCGCAGGACGGCGCGGCGCTGGACGAAGAACGCATCGCGAGCGTCTTGCAGGCCGGCAGCGTGGCGCCGAAAGAGGCGACGCTGTGGATCGTGCCGCGCCTCGGCACCATTTCGCCGTGGTCGTCCAAGGCGACGGACATCCTGCACGGCTGCGGCTTCCCGGTGCAGCGCGTGGAGCGCGGCATGGCCTGCGTGCTCGACCGCACGCCCGCACCGAGCAGCGAGGCCTGGACGCGCATGCTCGCCGTGCTGCACGACCCGATGACGCAGTCGGTGCTCGATTCGCTGAGCCAGGCCGACGCCTTGTTCAAGGCGGGCGCGCCCGCACCGCTGGCGCGCGTGACGCTCGGCGCCGACGCCAAGGCCGCGCTCGACGAAGCGAACCGGCGCCTGGGTCTCGCGCTCGCGGCGGACGAGATGGACTACCTGGCGGAGCGCTACGCCGAACTTGGCCGCGACCCGTCGGACGCCGAACTGATGATGTTCGCGCAGGCGAACTCCGAACACTGCCGCCACAAGGTGTTCAACGCGAGCTGGACGATCGACGGCCGCGCGCAGGACAAGTCCCTGTTCGGCATGATCAAGAACACGCACGCGCTGGCGCCGCAATTCACGCTCTCGGCCTATGCCGACAACGCCGCGGTGATCGAAGGCGTCGACGCGCGGCGTTTTTTCGCCGCGCCCGAGAGCGGCAAGTACCAGGTTTCGAGCGAATCGGTGCCGTTCGCGATCAAGGTCGAAACGCACAACCACCCGACCGCGATCGCGCCGTACCCAGGTGCTGCGACCGGCGCCGGCGGCGAGATCCGCGACGAGGGCGCGACCGGACGCGGCGGCAAGCCGAAGGCCGGCCTGACCGGTTTCAGCACCTCGTACCTGCGCATCCCGGACTTCCCGCGGCCGTGGGAGAAACAGCGCCCGCTGCCGCCGCGCATGGCGACGGCGTTCGAAATCATGCGCGATGGCCCGCTCGGCGGCGCCGCGTACAACAACGAATTCGGCCGGCCGTGCCTGGGCGGGTATTTCCGCACGTTCGAAGCCGACGCCGGGGGCACGCTGCGGCGCGGCTACGACAAGCCGATCATGATTGCCGGCGGACTCGCCAGCCTGCGCGCGCAGCACGTGCAGAAGCGCCAGCTCGAAGCGGACGACGCGATCGTCGTGCTCGGCGGTCCGGCCATGTTGATCGGTCTCGGCGGCGGCGCCGCCTCGTCGGTCGCCGGCGGCGCGAGCTCGGTCGAGCTCGATTTCGCCTCGGTGCAGCGCGACAACGCCGAAATGGAGCGCCGCTGCCAGGAAGTGATCGATCACTGCTGGGCGCGCGGTGCGCAAAATCCGATCGTGTCGATCCACGATGTCGGCGCGGGCGGTTTGTCGAACGCGATCCCGGAAATCCTCAACGACTCCAACGTCGGCGGCTGCATCGAATTGCGCAAGATCCCGTGCGACGACCCGCAGCTGTCGCCGATGCAGATCTGGTGCAACGAATCGCAGGAGCGCTACGTGATCGGCCTGCGCGCGGCCGACGTCGCCGCGTTCGACGCGATCTGCAAGCGTGAGCGCTGCCCGTATGCGGTCGTCGGCAGCGTGACCGCGGAACGCCGCCTGGTCGTCAGCGATGCGCTGGCGCCGGCGCCCGGATCGTCCGGACCGGATCCCGCATCCCGGCTCGTCATCGACCTGCCGATGGACGTCCTGTTCGGCAAGGCGCCGCGCATGCAGCGCGATACCGCGCACAAGGCGCAGCGCCTGGACATCATCCCGGATCTCGACGGCATCGTGCTGGAAGAGGCGATCAAGCGCGTGCTGCGCCTGCCCGCGGTCGGCAGCAAGTCGTTCCTGATTACGATCGGCGATCGCACCGTCGGCGGCTTGAGCGCGCGCGACCAGATGGTCGGCCCGTGGCAGGTGCCGGTGGCGGACTGCGCGGTGATGCTGGCCGATTTCGACGGTTACGCGGGCGAGGCGATGGCGATGGGCGAACGCACGCCGGCAGCGCTGCTGTCCGCGCCGGCCTCCGCGCGCATGGCGATCGGCGAGGCGATCACGAACCTGGCCGCGGCGCCGATCGCGGCGCTGAACGAAATCAAGCTGTCCGCCAACTGGATGGCAGCGGTCGGCCACCCCGGCGAAGACGCGGCGCTGTTCGACGCGGTGCGCGCGGTCGGCATGCAGCTTTGTCCACAATTGGAAATTTCCATTCCCGTCGGCAAGGACTCCCTGTCGATGCAGACCGTGTGGCAGCTCGACGGGCGCGAGCACCGCACGGTCGCGCCGGTGTCGCTGATCGTGTCCGCGTTCGCGCGCATCGGCGACGCGCGCCGTGCGTTGACGCCGCAGCTCAAGCTTGACGAGGGCGAGACCGAACTCTGGCTGCTCGATCTCGGTGCCGGCAAGAACCGCCTCGGCGCCTCGGCGCTGGCGCAGGTCTACAACCGCGCCGGTGGCCTGCCGGCGGACGTCGACGACGCGGAACTGCTGAAGCAGTTTTTCGCGGCAATCCAGGACGCCAATTCGCGCGGCCTGTTGCTCGCGTACCACGACCGTGCCGACGGCGGCGCGATCGTCGCACTGATCGAGATGGCGCTGGCCGGTCATTGCGGCATCGACGTCGAATGCAGCGGCTGGGCCGAGAACACGCTGTCGGCACTCTTTTCGGAGGAGTTGGGCGCAGTGGTGCAGATTCGCGCCGGCCAGCGCGAGGAATTCAACAAGGTGTTGCTGCGGCACGGCCTCGCCGCGGTGGCCCACCATGTCGGCACGCCGCGCAACCGCAAGCGCGTCAAGCTTTGGCTCGGCGGAGAATCGATCGCGCGCTGGCCGTGGGAAGACCTGATGCGCGCGTGGTCGGAAACGAGTTTCGCGATGCAGGAACGGCGCGACAACCCGGAAACCGCCAAGGCCGAATACGACTGGCGCTGCGACGACGGCGATCCGGGGATCAGCCCGAAGCTCACGTTCGACCCCGCGCAGGACGTCGCCGCGCCGTTCATCGCGAAGGGCGCGCGCCCGAAAGTCGCGGTGCTGCGCGACCAGGGCGTCAACGGCCAGATCGAAATGGCCGCGGCCTTCACGCGCGCCGGCTTCGACGCGTTCGACGTGCACATGACCGACCTGCAGAGCGGCCGCTACCGGCTGGACCAGTTCCACGGCCTGGCGGCGTGCGGCGGGTTTTCGTACGGCGACGTGCTCGGCGCGGGACGCGGCTGGGCCACGTCGATCCTGTTCAACCCGGCGCTGCGCGACCAGTTCGCCGCGTTTTTCGCCGATCCGCGCAAGTTCGCGCTCGGCGCCTGCAACGGCTGCCAGATGATGGCGGCGCTGAAAGAGATCATCCCCGGTGCGCAGCGCTGGCCGAGTTTCCAGCGCAACGCCTCGGAGCAGTACGAAGCACGCCTGGCCACGCTGGAAGTGCTCGATTCGCCGTCGATCTTTTTTGCCGGCATGGCGGGCTCGCGCATCCCGGTTGCGGTCGCGCACGGCGAAGGGCGCGCCGATTTCGCCGATCTCGGCGACATCAAGCGGGCCGGGCCGTGCGTCAAGTACGTCGACAACACCGGCAAGGCGACGGAAGCGTTCCCGCTCAATCCGAACGGCTCGCCCAAGGGCGTGGCCGGCGTGACGGCGGCGGACGGTCGCGTGACCGTGCTGATGCCGCATCCGGAACGCGTCTTCCGCACGGTGCAGCTGTCCTGGGCACCGCGGCAGTGGGGCGAGGATTCGCCCTGGATGCGCATGTTCCGCAACGCGCGCGTCTGGGTCGGCTGATTGCGTGCGCCTGTCGCCGCTCAAACGGTTCCTGTTGGGCGCGCTGCTGTGGCTGCCGCTCGCGTTCTTCTTCTGGTTCGCGTTCGCGGCCCAGTTCAGCTGGCCGGTGATTGCGCTGGCCAAGACCGTGCTGCTGCATGCCTGGCCGACGCTGTTCACGGCGATCGAGCAGGGCGCTGACCTGCTCGACAACCAGGGCCACGTGCTGGCGCATCCGCCCTACCTGATGCAGATCACCAGCGGCGTACTCATCAATGCCGCGCCGCCGGGCGAGCCGCCGAAATTCGGCTTCATTGAACCTGTGGTCAATCCGATGGTCTACGGATACGCGTTGCCGCTGTTCGCCGGCCTCGTGCTGGCGACGCCGTTGACGCGTTTGCAGCGCCTGGGGCAGGTCGCGCTCGGCATGCCGGCGATCTGGTGCGCGCAGGCGCTCGGCGTGATCGGGGAAAGCCTGAAAAGCGTGAGCCTCGACGCCGGTCCGGCCGGCGTGGAAGCGGCGCAACGTGCCGGGTTGTCGCTCGAATTCGTTGCGCTTTGCTACCAGTTCGGTTATCTCATCCTGCCGGCACTGGTGCCGGCGGTGTTGTGGATCGTGCTCAATCGCACGTTCATCGAAGATCTCACGCGGCGCAAGATGTCGAAGGAACCTGCGGCGCCGGCCAGGGTCGAAACGCAGCGCCTCGAGGGGCACTGAGTACACTGTCCGCACGCGAACGCCTCGGCGCTCGCCGGCGAAGCCGCGGGGAGACGACGCGGCGATGGCGCGCGGGCAGGTCCAGTGCAAGACGAAAACTTTCCGGGTTGATGATCGTATGGCGGCCGTTCCACATTCCGACAATTCGCTGCAGCCGCTTGCCGGCCCCGCGCTCGACGAGCGCATCTGCGAGCACCTAGTCGCGCGCGGACGCTTGAAGGAAGCCGACCTCGCGCGTGCGCGGCGCCTGCACGAGGAAAACGCCGAGGGCGGCTTGGTACCGCTGCTGACGCGCCTGGGCCTCGTGTCCGAGCGCGAAATGGGCGACGCGCTGTCCGAAGTGATGGGCCTGCCGCTGATCACCGCGAAGGAATTCCCGGAGGCGCCGCCGCCGAACGTGGCGATGTCGATCCGCTTCCTGAAACAGCACCACATGGTGCCGATCGCGGAAACCGACACGCAGGTGACCTGGGTGGTGGCCGATCCGGCCGAGAGCTATCCCATCGAGGCGGTGCAACTTGCGACCGGCAAGACGGCGGACGTGAAAGTCGGCTTCCGCTCCGAGATCGACGACCTGATCGAGCGCTATTACGGCCAGGGACGTTCGGCCATGGGCACGATCGTCGAAAATTTGTCCGACGAGGCCACGCGCAGCGAAGACGACATCGAGCACCTGCGCGATCTCGCCTCCGAAGCGCCGGTGATCCGCCTGGTCAACCTCGTGATCCAGCGCGCGGTCGAGCAGCGCGCCTCGGACATCCACATCGAGCCGTTCGAGAACCGGCTCAAGGTGCGGTATCGCGTCGACGGTGTGCTGCACGAAGTCGAATCGCCACCGGCCGCATCGACCGCGGCGGTGATCTCGCGCGTCAAGATCATGGCGAAACTGAACATCGCCGAGCGCCGCCTGCCACAGGACGGCCGCATCATGCTGCGCGTGCAGGGCAAGGAACTGGACCTGCGCGTCTCGACCGTGCCGACCTCGTTCGGCGAATCGGTGGTGATGCGTATCCTGGACCGCGAATCGATCGTGTTCGATTTCGAAACGCTCGGCTTCACCGACGAATTCCTGCCGCAGTTCATGAAAGTGCTCGAACTGCCACACGGCATCCTGCTCGTGACCGGCCCGACCGGCTCCGGCAAGACGACCACGCTCTACACCGCGCTGTCGCGACTCAACACGCCGGACGTCAAGATCATCACGGTCGAAGATCCGGTCGAGTACCAGATCGAAGGCATCAACCAGATCCAGGCCAAGCCCGCGATCGGGCTCGATTTCAGCCACGCACTGCGCTCGATCGTGCGTCAGGACCCGGACATCATCATGATCGGCGAAATGCGCGACTTGGAGACCGCGAAGATCGCGATCCAGTCCGCGCTCACCGGCCACTTGGTGCTGTCCACGCTGCACACGAACAACGCTGCCGGCGGCGTCACGCGCCTGCTCGACATGGGCGTGGAAGATTATTTGCTGACGTCCACCGTCAACGGCATCCTGGCGCAGCGCCTGGTGCGCCGCCTGGATCGCGACAATGCCGAGCGCCACGAGGCGCTGCCGGAAGTGATCGAGGAATTCGGCCTGCGCCGCTTCCAGCCGCAGGGCAAAGTGGAATTGTATAAACCGATGCCGTCGGCGCTCTCGGCGACCGGCTATCACGGCCGCACCACGATCATGGAATTCCTGGTCATGAGCGACCCGATCCGCCGTCTCGTGATGCAACACGCCGACATGGGCAAGATCGAGGAACAGGCGCGCGCCGAAGGCATGCGCACGATGTACGAGGACGGCCTGGTCAAGTCGCTGCACGGCGTGACGACGATCGAGGAAGTGCTGCGCGTGACGTCGGAGAGCTGATGGCTATCTACCGCTACAAGGCCGTCACGCCCGCGGGCGAAATCCTCGAAGGGCAGATGGAAGTCGCCTCGCACGAGGAGGCGATCGCCAAGCTGCAGGATGCCGGCAACATTCCGCTCGACGTGCGTGTGGCGCGCGACGGCAGCGGCGGCGCAGGGTTCGGCGGCTTCTTCCGCCCGAGCGCGATGAACGCGACGCAGGTGCTGCAGTTCACGCAGCAGTTGTCGACGCTGCTCGCCGCAGGCCTGCCGCTGGATCGCGCGCTACAAGTCGTGCTCGACCTGCCGGAATCGGAAAAAGCCAAACGCATCATCGAGCGCGTGCGCGACACGGTGCGTGGCGGCGCGTCGCTGTCGGACGGGCTCGAGGCCGAGCCCGGCGTGTTCTCCAAGCTGTACGTCAACATGGTCCGCGCCGGCGAGATCGGCGGCTCGCTCGACCAGACCCTGGCGCGCCTGGCGAATTACCTGGAGCGCTCCAAGGCGCTCAAGGAAGGCGTGATCAACGCCATGATCTATCCGGCGATCCTGATCCTGATGGTGCTCGGCGCGCTGTTCGTGCTGCTCGTGTTCGTGGTGCCGCAGTTCGTGCCGATGTTCCGCGACATGAACGTCGAGCTGCCGGCGATCACGCAGGTCGTGCTGTTCGTCGGCATCGCCTTGCGCGACTGGTGGTGGCTGCTCGCCGGCCTGCTGGTCGGCGGGGTGTACCTGTTGCGACGGCAGCTGGCCGATCCAACGCGGCGCCTGCGTTTCGATGCGTGGGTGCTGACCGCGCGCGTGGTCGGTCCGCTGTTTTCCAAGCTCGAAACCGCGCGTCTTGCGCGCACGCTGGGAACTCTGCTCAAGAACGGCGTTCCATTGTTGACCGCGCTCGGCATCGGTCGCAACGTGGTCGGTAATTCGGCTCTCGCCGAAAGCGTCGACCAGGCCAGCGAGGAGGTCAAGACCGGCGGTGGTCTCGCATTTTCGCTCGGCCACAGCAAACGTTTTCCCAAGCTCGCGATCCAGATGATCAGCGTGGGCGAGGAATCGGGCGCTCTCGACGAGATGCTGCTGAAAGTCGCCGATACGTTCGACATCGAGGCGAAAAACACCGTCGACCGCATGCTCGCGGCGCTGGTGCCGGTGATGACGGTGGTCATGACGGTGGTGGTTGGTTTGATCATGATGGCGATCCTGGTGCCGATCATGAGCGTCAGTAGTTCACTCCAATAGCATTCCAATAGAAGGTTCGCCATGAAAAATTCCCTGCAGTCGCTGCCGCTGCGCCGGCCGCGCGAGCTCAAAGTCACCGGCGCGTCCGGTTTCACCCTGATCGAAATGGTGATGGTGATCGCGCTGATCGGCATCGTCATGACCGTGGTCGGCAACTACGCCGTCAGCCGCTTCAACCAGGGCAAGTACAACGCCGGCAAAGCGGCCGTGCATTCGATGGACATGAAAGTGCAGTCGTACATGATCGACAACGGCGGTGCTCCGGGCAGCCTCAACGACCTGGCCACGCGTCCGGGCAACGCCAAGAACTGGAACGGGCCTTACGCCAAGCCGGGAGATCTCAACGATCCGTTCGGTCATCCGTTCCTGTACAAGGTGCCGGGCTCGCACGGCGAGTACGACATCATCTTCCTCGGCAAGGACGGCAAAGAAGGCGGCGACGGGCTGGACAAGGATTACGGCAACTGGGAGTGATCCGCCCGAGCGGATTGCCCGATCGCCTCGCACGCGCATGCCGTCGAAATCCGCCCAACGCGGCTTCAGCCTGATCGAACTGGTCGCGGTGCTGGTGCTCGTGGCGATCGCGCTGAGCCTGGTCTCGGTTGCGTTCACCAAGTCGCTGGACAACGCGAAAGTGCAGGCGGCGAGTCGCGATCTCGTCGCCGCGCTGCGCTACACCCGCGGCCAGGCGATCGTGAAGGGCGAGCAGGCGGCGCTCGACATCGATCTGCAGAACAACACGTATCAGGCGCCGGGCAAGCAGATCGTGCACCTGCCGCGCGAGATGCGCATGACGCTCACCACCGCCGATTCGGAACAAACCGGCGCCACCTCGGGACGCATCCGTTTTTTCCCCGACGGCGCTTCGACCGGCGGTCACATCTCGGTGTTCATGGGCCAGCGCGAGTGGCGCATCAACGTCAGCTGGCTCACGGGCGAGGTCGCGCGCGAAGAAGTCGCCGCGCGCTGAGCCGACCCCCACTCCCGATTACTGCACGAGAATTTTCTCCGCCCATGCCGCGTCTGCGAACGCCCATCCGCACACTGCCCCGACGCCAGCGCGGCTTCACGCTGGTCGAGATGGTGGCTGCGTTCGTGATTTTCGCGATCGGCTTCGGCATCCTGATGCAGATCCTCTCGACCTGCCTGCACACCACGACGCAGTCGGCCGACTACACGCAGGCCGCGCTGTGGGCCGAATCGCTGATGGATCCGATCGGCGCCGGCGAGCCGATCCGCGAGGGCGCGAGCAACGGCCGTTTCGACGATCGTTTCAGCTGGCGTCTGCGCATCGCGAAGATTGATCCGCCGGAGCCGCTCGCGGCGCTCGGGGCGGTCGCCGCGGCGACGCCGGGCAACGCGAACGTGGCGGGGCCGCAGATCACCAACGTGGGCAACAACACGCTGGACTTGTTCCAGATCGAGCTCGACGTGAGCTGGGGCAGCTACTACATGACGCACAACGCGCGCTTCGTCACGCTGCGCGCGGCGATGCCGGAGAACAACGGTCCGGGCGCCACCGGCCTGCCCGCGGGGCGGCCGCGATGAACGCCGCGTTCGCACCGCGTCGCGCGGCCGGCTTCTCGCTGCTCGAGATGCTGATGGTGATCGTGCTGCTCGCGCTGCTGATCGCCGGCGCGTACGGCGCAATCAACGCCGCGGCCAAGGCGATGCGTGCCGGCGAGGCCGCGATCGACCGCGCCGACCGCCTGCGCACGGCGCAGGAATTCCTGCGGCACCAGCTGACGCGCATCCTGCCGCTGGCGTACGCGCAGAATCACGACAACGGCACCAACACCGTGTTCGAAGGCAAGGCGACGCGCATGCGTTTCGTCGCGCCGATGCCGGGTTATCTGAGCCGCGGCGGTCCATACGTGCAGACGCTGGAGTTCGCGAGCGCGCCGAACGGCGGCCTCGAACTGCGTTTCGACGACGAGATGTTGAACGGCTTCGAGATCGACAAGGCGAGCACGCGCAACGCGGCGCCGGTGGTGCTGTTCGACAAGATCCGCAGCGGCCGTTTCGAATACCGCGCGCTGGACGATCAAGGGCAGCTCGCCGACTGGAGCAGCGACTGGTCCGATCCGGGCACGACGCCGCTCGTGATCCGCATTTCGATCGAGATGCAGCCCGGCGTGCGCCTGCCCTGGCCGACGCTCGACGTGCCGATGATGGTCAACGCCGGCGCGATCCGTCCCGGCATCCGCCAGATCCAGATCCGTTCGCCGGAGGTGCAATGACGCACCGCACGCCGCCCGTTGCCGCCCGCCAGCGCGGTGTCGCGATGGTGCTCGTGATCTGGCTGATCGCGTTCCTGACCGTGCTGCTCGGCGCGTTCTCGCTGATAGCGCGCACCGAGAATCTTCAGGCACGGCATCTGTTCGACAGCACCAGCGCGCGCTACGCGGCCGAAGCGGGCCTGGAACGTGCCGTGTTCGAACTGCGCCGTCCGGACCAGCTGGTGCGCTGGGTCGGCGATGGCCGGCCGTACGAATTCCCGTTTGGCGACGCGGTGGTGCACGTCGAGCTGACGGACGAGTCCGGCAAGATCGATCTCAACACCGCCGGCGACGAACTGCTTCAAGGCCTGTTCGTCTCTGCCGGCCTCGACCTGGACCGGGCTACCGCGCTGTCGGATGCGATCCAGGACTGGCGCGACGCCGACGACAACACGCGCCCACACGGCGCCGAAGCGCCGGACTACAAATCCGCCGGACTGAGCTACGTGCCGCGCAACGCGCCGTTCCAGACCGTATCGGAAGTGCAGCAGGTCTTCGGAATGACGTACGAGATCTACTCGCGCATCGAGCCGGCAGTCACGATTTACGCCGGCGGCACCACGCCGAACGCGGCCTATGCGCCGCTGCAGGCGCTGCTCGCACTGCCCGGCATGACGCCGGATCTGGCGCAGCAGCTGATCCAGGCCCGACAGCAGATTCAGCCGGGTCAGGGGCAAGGCGGCGCGGCGCCGCTCACCCTGCCGGACGGTACCCCCGTCGTGGCGAATGGCGGCGGGAACACGTACACTGTGAAGTCCCGTGCCACGCTTCCGAACGGCGCCAGCGCCGTGCTCGAAGCCAGTATCCGGCTCGGCGGAGTCAGCGCCGCGGGCAAGCCTTACACCGTATTGCGCTGGCGCGACGAAGAAACTTCCCGATGACGATCACTGAAGCGCTCGACATTCAGCTCGCCCGGTTGCGCACGCGCTATCAGCGTACGCCGCTGCCGCGCTTCTTCGCGTGGTGGGGGCGGGAACTCGTCGCGCTGCTGCCGGCGCGCTGGCGCGCGCTGCTCGCGGAGCGTTCCGATGCGTTGCTGCTCGAGTCGCAGAACGGCGAACTGGTGCTTTGGCGCCAGCACGTCGAGCGCAGCACGGAGCTCGGCCGCATCGCGCTGAACGAACCGGCGGAAGTGCAGAAATCGATCTTCCGGGATCTGCGCCGGCGCATCGACGATCCGAACCTGGTGCAGATCTTCTGCATCCGTAGCGAACGGACCCTGCGGCGCACGATCACCCTGCCGGCGGCAGCCGAGGACAACCTGCGCCAGGTGCTCGCGTTCGAGATGGACCGCCAGACGCCGTTCAAGGCGGAGCAGGTTTATTACGACTACCGCGTGCGGGCGCGCCTGGCGAGCGAGCGCAACCTGCATGTCGAACTGACCGTGGTGCCCCGCCTGCAGCTCGACCAGGAACTGGCCGTGCTGCAAGCCAGCGGCGTGCAGCTCGACGGCGTCGATTGCTGGAGCGCGGGCTCCGGTAGCGCGCGCATGGGCTTGAACCTGCTGCCGCCGGAACGCCGCGTGCGGCGCACGAACTATCACCTGCGCACGAATCTCGCGCTCGGCGCCGCGGCGCTCGTGCTTTTGATCACCGTGATGCAGCTGTCGCTCGCGAATCGCGCCTCGGCGCTGGCCGCGATGCAGGACGAAGTCGCCAAGACGCAGCTCGAAGCGAAACAGGTGCAGCAGCTGCGCCACACGCTCGAGGACACGATCGGTTCGGCCAATTTCCTGAGCCGGCGCAAGCGCGAAACGCCGCTGATGGTGGAGCTGCTGAACGACCTGACCAAGCGCCTGCCCGACGACACGTATCTGGAGCGCCTCAGCGTCGACGACAAGAACCGCATCGAGATGCAGGGTCTGAGCAGCGACGCCTCGCGCCTGATCGCGTTGCTGCAAAAATCGGAATTCCTGACCAATCCGAGCGTGCAGGGAACCATCCAGCCCGATCCGCGGACGAAAAAGGACCGTTTCAACATCACGCTCGAGTTTCGCGCGCTGAGCGAGGCCGAAAAGGCCAAGGCGCAGGAACACGGCCCGCGCAAGGATGGAGGGGGCAAGAATGCGCCTGCTGCCGGAAGCCCGTAACAGCCGCTTCCTCGCCATCGTGCTGCTGCTCATCGTGGTCCTGGTGGGCTACATGCTCGGCGTGCACTGGTGGTTCGTCGCGCCGCAGCTCGACATGGGCGCGCAAATGCAGGACCTGCGCGAACAGCAGCAGCGCCTGCAGGCCACCGTGGCGCAGAAGGGCGAGATCGAGAAGCAGCTGGCGCAGGTGCGCCAGTTCGAGCAGAACAGCCAGTCGTTTCTGACCGACAGCGACGCGAACAGCGCGTTTTCGGATCTGACCCAGCGTCTGAAACAGGCGATCGCGGGCCACGCCAAGGACGAGAACCGCTGTTCGATCATCAGCAACTCGAACTACAAGGGCGCCGAGGAAGAGACCTACCAGCGCGTCACGATCCAGGTGCGCATGCGTTGCGACCTGGAGCCGTTCGCAGCCATTCTTTACGATCTCGAAAACGGCAACCCCTACTTGTTCGTCGACCAGATCATGATCTCGCGTCAGATGGCGGGCTACGTGCCGCCCGGCCAGAAACAGCCGCCGATGCAGCTGGACATCCGCTTCAACCTCTCGGGCTACCTGCGCAAGCAGGGCAAGGCGGTCGGATGAGCGTGCAGGGTGCCCG
>Ga0068856_100002404_pt1 | contig 19265 bp, 16 predicted proteins | sample KBSCornC62_FD_66595 | JGI IMG/M metagenome (GOLD analysis project Ga0068856, IMG submission 66595) | Corn rhizosphere microbial communities from Kellogg Biological Station, Michigan, USA - KBS Corn C6-2 | ecosystem: Host-associated > Plants > Roots > Rhizosphere > Soil ...
GTCGTGCTGGTGCTCCGCGGCGGCGCCGACAGGCGGCGCATAGCAGGCGAAAACGCGCTCCTCGTTCCACGCAACGAAACGAGGAGCGTCGAGACGATTCTTTCTACTCCCGCGTCATTCCGGCGCTTGTCCCCATGTACCAGCCAGCGGGATGTCGCCCGTGGTTCCGAAGGCGATCGTCGTCAGTGTCGGCGACTCGAAGTCGTTGCGGAATATCGTGCCGTCGGGCACCCCGGGATTGAGCAGCAGGTAGAACGTTCCGGCGCGGAAAAGACCCACGCCGGTCGAACCGTTGCGACTCCAGTCGCCGGCAACCGGCAAGTCGGTTGCGGTGCCTCCCAGGGCCGAGATCCCATCGACCGGTGCGCTGCCGGTGAGGTTGCGGTTGGTCTTGAAAACGACGCCGTTGGCGGGACGATAGGTGGCCGCGCTGTAGTTGCCGTTCTGGTTCCAGTTGCCGCCCAAGGGCAAGTCACCGGCTTGGCCGAACACCACACTATAATCCGCCGCGCCGGCAACGAGCTGGTTCTTCAAGTAGTGCGTCTGGTTCGACGGGCGATACACGCCGACGCCATCGCGACCGTCGCCGTTCCAGTCACCGACGATGGGTTTGTCGCCGCTGGCGCCGAACGTGAATTGATACGGCGCCGTGGCGACGTCCAGGCCGCGCCATTTGTCCCAAAGATAAAATGTCGCGGTGCTCGGGCGAAACAGCCCTGGCGTGTCGATACCGTCGCCGTTCCAGTCGCCGGTGATCGGAATGTCCGCGGCTTGGGCGCCGGTCACGGTAGCGCTGATGTCCGGCGCGCCCGCGCCGAGGCTGTTGCGCAGGTAGAACGTGAACGTGGACGGCCGATAGACGCCGATGGTGTCCGACTTGCCGATGGTCGAGCCCAGGCGGGTGATCTGGCCGGAACTCAGGGTGCCGACGCGGACCTGCGCGTTGCGCACATCGGCGGCCACGCCATTCGCGCCCGGCATCGGAACGTTCGTGAGATACGTGCCGTTGTCGTTGAATTGTACGACGCGATTGTTGCTGAGATCGGACACGTAGACGTTGCCGCGCTGGTCGACCGACAAGCCCAGCGGACCGTTCAATTGACCGGTGCCGCTGGTGGAATCCGCGAATACCTTGATGAAGTCGCCGAACACGCTGAACTGCTGGATGCGGTCGCCGGTGTATTCCGCCACGTAGACCTGGTTGCGGTTGCGGTCGACCGCGATTCCCTCGGGCGATTGGAACTGGCCGTTGCCGGTGCCGGTCGTTCCCCACTGGCGTACGTAAGTGCCGGTGAGGCTGAATTTCTGCACGCGGTTGTTGACCTCTTCGGCGACGTAGAGCCAGGTTCCGTCCGTGGCGACGCCGGAGGGATGGTTGAACTGCCCGTTGCCGCTGCCCAGCGATCCCCATTGCGTGATGTAGGTGCCGTTGGCATCGAATTTCTGGATGCGGTTATTGTTGCGGTCCGCGACGTACACGTTGTCGCTGTCGTCGATCGCAATTCCCATGATGCCGCTGAACTGGCCGTTGCCGGTGCCGGACGATCCCCATTGGGTGAGCGGCGCGCCGAACCGGTCGAACTTGTAGATGGTGTTGCTGTTGTACGACGTCACGTAGACGTTCTGCGCGCTGTCGTAAGCGATGCCGAAGTTGTAGCTGCCGCTCACGCGCAGGCTGTCCAGGCTCGGATGCGCGGTGGGCTGCGCCGAGGTCGAGAACAGCTGCACGGTCTGCGAGCCGCCGTCGGCCATGATGATGGCGGGCGAACCGGAGTAGGGCGCGACGCTCAACGGCGCGGTCACTCCCACGCCGCGTACCTGCTGGAAATAGCCGTCGCTGGCCGCCGGCGAGCCGTAGGATCCGTAGTAGTACGCCAGGTAGTTCCCGAGCGAGTCGTAGGTATAGATGTCGCCCGTACCGGAGGGAACCCAGACATGGTCCGCGGCGTCCACGTCGACGGCGTACGGTGCGCTCGCGCCGACGGCGATATGGCGCAGCCAGGCGCCGGTGGCGTCGAACTTCGAGACGCGGTTGTTGGACGTATCGGCCACGTAGACGTTGCCGACGCTGTCCACGGCCAGCCCGAACGGATTGTTCAACTGTCCGTTGCCGGAACCCGCGGAGCCGAAGCCGAATTGGTAGATGCCCGAGGTGGTGAACGCCTGCACGCGGTCGTTGCCGGTCTCCGAAACGTACAACAGGCTGTTCGTCGGGTTGTAGATCAATCCCGAGGGTCCGGAGAGTTGCCCGTTGCTGCTGCCCGGACTGCCGAATTGGCTGACGTAGGCGCCGGTGGTCTTGTCGAATCGCTGGATGCGCGCGTTGAAGTAGTCCGCGACATAGATGTAGTTGCCGACCACTGCAATCTGGGCGGGTCCGCTGAATTGTCCGGCGGCGCTTCCCGGTGCGCCGAACGTGCGCAAATAACTCAGCGAGCTGCCGACGATCTGATACAGCAATACCGTATTGGCGCTGTAATCGCTGACGAAAAACGTGTCGTTGTCGACGGTGATCTGGAACGGGAACGTAAACGCGCCGAGGCCGTTGTTGAAATGCATGCTGCGGTAACCGCTCGACACCACGCCGACGGAATTCGCCCAGTCCGGCGCCGGCGCGAGGCGCCAAACGAGCGGCTTGTCGGCTCCGACGTCGACACCCGTGGGCGCGGCGGATTCCATGCAAAGAATCGGCGCGGACCACGCGGTCGCGCCGGCAGCGAGTATCGCAAAGCTCAAACGATGAATGAGCGACATTTTCGATTTCCCCGATGGCGTTGTCGATGGTTCCGGCATCCCCCAGGATGCCTTACGTGGCACGGCAACATGCAGATTTCCCCCAGCCAAGAGAGGGTAGCACCGCAGTGCGTTCCGGTCGCGCGAAATTACGCGGCGTCGTGTGAATTCGGGGTGCACTCGTTCGGTGTCGGCGACGCCGCAAACGCACGGCGTACGCTATCGTTTGCCTGCAATCACGTACACGAGCTCGGCCGGTTGCTGGTGCTGGATCGCGGTGTGCACACGCGCAGACTCGCGGCGTCCAAGTGTCCGTGAAGCCGCTCGATTTATGCGTTGCTTTCCATTTGCCGGCGGAACGGACTGCGTCCGACGGCGGATGACCCTCCGCCGCCGGACGTACGCAGGATCGGCAGCGACCCGTGCCGGCCGCCGTGGCACATTCAGCGCTTGACCAATTCCACGCGCCGATTCTTCGCGCGGCCTTCGCTGGTGTTGTTGTCGGCGATCGGCTTGCCCGCCCCGAATCCGGCGGCGCTCAGCCGGTCGGCAGCGATGCCACCCTGCACCAGTGCGGCGACCACGGCTTGCGCCCGCTGCTCCGACAGCTTTTGGTTCGCGGTGTCGCTGCCGATGTTGTCGGTATGTCCCTCGATCGACAACTTGAGCGCAGCATCGCCCTGCAGCAGCGCGAGCACCTGGTCGATGACCGGCTTCGCGTCCGCCGCGAGCGTGGCCTTGGCGAATTCGAAATTGACGTAGAGCGCGACGCGGCCCTGTGCATCGAGCGCGGCCTTCAGCGCACTCGCCTGCGGCGGCTGGATCGACGCCTGGAACGGCTTTTCCTCGATCGCCGTGATCTCCACGCTCGTCTCGGAACTGTACACGCGCAGCCACACAACGGTGCCATGGTCGAGCACACGCGCATAGGTATTGCTGCCGTCGGACCAGGTGATCTCGGCACCCAAGGCCTTGAGCGCCGTCTGGTAGTTTTCCTGGATTTCGAGATTGCTCACCGGCGGTGCGCCCTCGTGCGGACCGTAGCTCACGCTGTACAGCTTGCCTTGCACCGTGACCTCGCGGTCGTTGCCGTCGCCGGAATGCGCATAGAACGTGGACTCGTCGAAGTTGCGCTCGCGCACGTCGCCGCTCACGTCGAACGTCGGCATGTGGCCGATCAAGCGGTAATCCTTGCCGGACGGCGGCGTCAGCACCTGCTTGCGCGCCGCCTTGGCGACCGTCGTCACTTCGATGCTGCTTTCGCTGCTGTAGACGCGAATCCATTCCTCGCCGCCGTTCTTGGCCAGCTTCGCATACGTGTTGCTCCCGTCCGTCCAGGTGATCTGCGCGCCCGCCTGCGGCAGCTGCTGGCGGAAGTTCATCTGGATCTCCAGATTGCCGGTCGTCGGTGCGCTTTCTTTCGCGTAGTAGGTCTGCGAGCAGAAATGACCGGTCACCGGCACTTCCTGGTCGGATTCGTCCGCGCCTTTCGCGTAGAAGGTATAGCTCTGGTAGTCGCGCAGATCGGCGCCTTCCGCGCGCGGTTCGAAATTCGGCAGGCGGCCGACCGGCGGACAATCCATTTGCGCCGCGAGGGCGCAACACGAGATCGAAAGCAAGCAAAGGGACGCAAGCAACGATCGCAACATCGATTCCTCCCAATGTATACATGTGGACACGCCACCCCGGCGCCCCGTGCGATTTTCGCCAACGCGTGCGTCGCCGACAAGCGAAACCTGAACGGCGCCCGAGCCGGCGGCAGGAGTGTTGGCCGCCGCACACTTGCCGTGTGACGCGGTTCCTATACTGCGGCCGATCGACGTGCGAGGACGCGAGCGATGAACCGACAACTCGTCCACGGCCTGACGGGCGCGCTGCTGGCGTTGCTGGCCGGCTGTGGCGGACTGCGCCAGGAACGCACGCCGCAGGCACCGTCGGAACCGACACCGACGCCGGCGCCCGCGCCTGCGCCTGCGCAGGGAGCCGTGCAGCAACCTGCTGCAGCGATCGCACTCAGCTGGGACGACGACCCGTCGCGAAAGGTCTGGTCAGAAGCGCTTCTCGCAGCGATTCGCGAGCACAAGGCCGACCTGGAGCGTGGGAATCCAGACGCCTTCGTTGCGGGCTATTCCACGCTATCGCCTGACGACCAAGCGAAGTACTGGGCCGAACTCGTGATCGCGATGGCTAAGTACGAGTCGAACTGGAACCCGCACGCGCGGCTCAAGGAGCCGCCGCCGCTCAACGTTACTTCGCTCGGACTGCTGCAGCTCAGTTACGAGGACGCCAAACAGTACGATCTCGGCCCGCTCGACCGCGACGCGCACTCGCTGGAGGATCCGGCAGTCAACTTGCGTTGCGGCGTCGCCATCCTTGCGCACCTGCTCGCGCGCGACCAGACGGTCGCCGCCGGCCGCGGCGACGCGTCGCGAGGCGGCGCGCGTTACTGGGCCGTGCTGCGCGACGGTCGGAAGCACCGCCTCGCGGAGATCAAGTCGTACGTGCGGCATGCGCTCGGCATGGCTTGATTCGCAAGGCAGGGCGCCGTCCTTTTGCGATAGCGCGGTCCGGCGGTGGAGATACCGTCGTACACCGCGCCCTGGACGCGTGAATCGCGTATGCCGTTTCATCCGCGCTTCATGTAACGCAAATCACTTCGTCTTCATGCGCATGTTGTGAGATTGCGCTTCGTCCAACCAGGTGCGTCACCGATAACCGCCGCCGTTGAACGCGGCATGTCGCGCTGTTGCAGCGGAATTGCGGTGCGATTGGCGCGGGAAGGTAGCGGCCCGAGATTGCCATCGCACGTCAGTTGGGCGAAAAACGTTGACGCACGCCGGTGCGTCAACGGCATACGGTCGGTCTGCGGACGAGGGTCTTCAGGAGCAAACTCATGCAGTCAATGGTGCAATCTCCCGCGCCGCCGGCGGCGCAGCTGGCGGTGTCGAAGCGGATCCGTGAGCGCATCCGCCGCTCGGGCGCACGCTTCCATGCGAACGACAACATCGCAGCGTTCATGCAGGACGGCGAACTGGAAGAGCTGCAGTTGGAAGTCAGCCAGCAGGTGCGCGCGCTGCTCGAATCGCTCGTGATCGACGTCGACGCCGATCACAACTCGCGCGAGACCGCGCAGCGCGTAGCGCGCATGTTCCTGACTGAGGTCTTTGCAGGCCGCTTCGCACCGGCACCCACTGTCACCGCGTTCCCGAACGTCGAGCGACTCGACGAACTCCTCATCGTCGGTCCAATCGCCGTTCGCAGCGCGTGTTCTCACCACTTGTGTCCGATCATCGGCAAGGTGTGGATCGGCGTGATGCCGAAAAAGGATTCCAGCCTGATCGGGCTGTCCAAGTACGCGCGCCTGGTCAACTGGGTGATGAGCCGGCCGCAAATCCAGGAGGAAGCCGTGGCGCAGCTAGCCGACGTCCTGGAAGAACGCCTCAATCCGGCGGGCGTCGCGATCGTTCTGGAGAGCGATCACCTCTGCATGCAGTGGCGCGGTGTGCGCGAGCCGGAGGCGAAAATGGTGAACAGCGTCATGCGCGGCTCGTTTCTCAACGACGCAACGCTGCGGCGCGAGTTCCTCGCGTTGTTGCCGTCGAAGCGATAGTGCTGCCATGGCCCTCGTGTGGATTACCGGTGCGACCGGTGCCATCGGCAGCGCGCTGGCGCGCCGGTTGATCGCCCGCGGCGACACGGTGGTGCTGTCCGCGCGCAATGCCGATCGGCTGCTGGCGTTGTCGCGCGAGCTCGGTGGATCCGCTTTCCCGGTCGTCGCGGATGTGACCAACGAAGCGTCCGTGGAAGCAGCCGCGCTGCAGATCGAGCAGCAGTTCGGTACGCCGACCGGTCTGGCGCACTGCGTCGGGTCGATCCTGGTGAAATCGATCGCCGCGACGAGTGCCGCGGAACTCCACGCCACGTTTGCAACGAACTTCTTCAGCGCCTGGACGGTACTGAGAACCTTCGTCCGCGCGGTGCGGAAGGCAAAGCACCCGGCCAGCGCCGTGCTCGTCGGCAGCGTCGCCGCGCGCCTGGGATTTGCGAATCACGAAGCCATCGCGGCGGCCAAGGCAGCAGTCGCCGGGCTGGCCGTCTCGGCCGCGGCAAGCGGCGCCGCGTTCGGACTCCGCGTCAACTGCGTGCACCCGGCGCTGACCCGCTCGGCGCTTTCCGCTCGCTGGCTGGTCACGCCGGAGCAGGAGCAGCGTTTCGCGCGCTCGAATCCGAGCGGGCGGATTGGCGAAGGCGACGACACCGCCGCTGCGATTGCCTACCTGCTCAGCGACGAGGCGGGATGGATCACCGGTCAGGAAATCGGCGTCGACGGCGGACAAAGCCGTCTGTGGGGATCCGCAACGGCATGAACTCCACGGCGTAGGGACTGGGCCCGCCGGAAGAATTCTTCGCGACGATTGCGGCGGCCTGACGCGCGTTGCCTCGATCGATCGAGGTAATCGCTCCGTTCCTGTGTCGAGGGCAACTGACGCAGGTTCCATCAGCCCAAATCAATGCGTGGGCTACAGCGCGCGTCCGACGACTCGAAATTACACCTGCGCCGACACTTCGTTATGCTGCACTGGATTGCGGTTTGCTCAGACGCAACGCACTCGCTGCCGCATCGCGCATGAATTCGACCGCCGCGGGTCCGTCCAGCGCGTACGGATCGAAGACGGCGCGAGGCGAATAGCGGTAGAAGAGTGCCTGATTCAGCACACCCTCGCCGACGTAGCCCATGCTCCATTCGGCGAACTCCCGCCGAGCGACCTGCGAGAACTCGAGCAACTCCGCATCGCGATGCCGAGGGTCTTTCGCGATATGGGAATAGAGGGAACTCACTTCGGTGCGGGAGCCTTCCAGCCACTGCAGGAAATAGCCGGAATTGAAGATCAGCGTGCCGCTGATTGCGCGTCGAACGTTGTTTTCCTGGGACACGCTGAGGATCTTTCGCGTCTCGCGCAAGTCGACGCCATCGGCGGGACGCGAAACGTAAATGAGTCGGAAAAGCATGCGTCACTCCTTCGAATGAGCGCGTGATTATTGCCACCGACCGTCAATTTGGCGTGAGAGTTTTCGAGGAATCGCAACACGAGGTAAAACACTGCATTTGTCGCCACGTGCGGCCGACGCGTTGAAGTATGAGCGTCAAGACACGCGCGCCGGCGCGAATCGATTTGCACCTGTCACGCTCTTGCATCGGTTGTCGTCAGGCAAGCGGCGAATGCAAGGTCGAGGAGCGCTGCGAGTTTGCCGGGGCAAAAGAAGAAGATCGCGCGAACGCGATCTTCTTCTGCCACGTGCCGACTTACTCCGTCATTGCCTGGAGGTATTTCGCCACACTTTCGATTTCCGCTGGACGCAGTTTCGACGCAACCGGTTTCATCACCTGGCTGCCGGGTCGATCGTCAGTTGTGCCGAGATTGGCCAATTGCTTGACGAGGTAATCGCTGTGTTGACCCGCCAGGCGCGGAAACGTCGCATTGCCGCTGCCGTCGCGACCGTGACAGCTGCTGCACGCCGGCACGCCTTTGTCCGCGAGACCTTGCGTGAAAATGGCGCGGCCCGCCGCGGCTTGCTCGTCCGCAGCGACAGTTGGCGGCGATGCCGGCTTCTGCGCCGCGTAGTACTCGGCAAGCTCCGCGATTTGCTTGTCGGTCAGGCTACGACTGATGCCCCACATGTAGCGCACGGCGAACGGGTCGCGTCGGCTGTGATCGCGAAATTCCGTGAGCTGTGCGACGAGATAAGTCTTTTGTTGCGCGGCGAGATTCGGGACATTGGGCGAGGTCGCGACGCCATTCAAACCATGGCAGTTGGAACACACTTGCTGCGCCAAGGTCTTTCCTGCGACGTCGGGGTTGCCGAGGTTGCGCGAGCGCGACACGTTGCTGCAGGCGCCGACGATCAGGGTCGCGAGTGCGACGAAAACAAGATTAGAGAATTTCATGTTCGTTCCTCCGATTCAGTACGCGGCCCAGAGATAGACGAAGAGCGAGTTGTTGTCGGCGGCATTGCGGCCGGTGCCGTCGTAGTTGTCGCGCGCACCGTTGTACTTGCTGTATCCCGTGTACTGCACGCCGACGCGCACGTTTTGCACGGGCAGCCAGAACGCTTCCGCTGTCCAGCCGCGAATGGCGGGATTGCCGCGGATATTGCCGCCGACGGGCGTGGGATCGTACAGCGCGGAATCGGTCGTGCCGGTCTGGTTGAACCACGACAAGCTGCCGCCAACGTGCGCGTCGTACACGTAGCTCGCCTTGCTGCGGAACACGCTGGTGCGATCGCGCGCATTGGTGTTCGGCAGCGGCGCCCCGTCGGCATCGGTTACCGGCTGGTTCGCCAGAAATGCGGGGTAGCGATGGGTGTCGCGCGAGTACGCGGCCTGTAGCGTCACGACGTGCGGGTCGCTGAGCAGCTGGTATTGCGCATCGACACCGATGTCACGATAGCGGTGCACGCTGAGCGGGTCCGAGGTGTCGAGCGGGTCGTCGTATACGTGCGCCACCATGCCCGATGTGCCGATCATCAGATTGTGCGGTCCCCACTGATGGCTCAGCGCGACGCGCCAATACGGGTTGTTGCCTTCCAGCTTCGTCTTGTCGCCATCGGCAACGCCGGCGCTCATGAACGACGCGATTCCCTCGGCGCTTCGATAACCGCCGAATTCCGCATACAGCGTTTGGTTCCAGAATGCGTAGGCGGTGATTCCGGCGATATTGCCGCCGGCGGCGAAGCCGGGGTAGGGCGCGCTGCCGTCGATGAAGCGGCTCGATGTCGGGCTCGGCACGGGCACGTATTGCATCCACGCGGCCGCCGAATTCCACACGTCCTGGACCGACGGATTGTTGTTGAAGCTGACGCCGTAGATCAGATCGCGGTGCTCGTCGATCAGCCGGTCCGCGAAGCGGATGTCCATATTGTCGGCGGACGAGTGGCCGTGAAAACTGCCGTCGTCCGACTGGCTGGCGTAGTTGTCGTAGGTCACCTGCAGGAAAGCCCCGATGTTGTCGGTGATCTTGCCCGCCGCAAAGACGCTTCCCGTGGCAAAGATCGGGTCGCCGTCTTTTTGAAAGTCTTGCGAAGGATCCGGACTCTTCGAGGTGTTGCGCACCTTGGAATCGCTCAGCACGCCCATGACGGCAAAAGGCACCGCGCTGCGTTCGCCAAGCGTGTAGCCGGTGAGCTTGAACAAGCGGCCGTAGGCCGTGAGTTCGGGAAACTGTCCGCCGGCGTGGCAGGCGGCGCAGTTTTGTCCAGTCTGGCGCATGAACGCCGGCAAGGCATTCACCACGGCCGGTGAAACGAGTGCGATCATCAACACCGCTTTCGCAAGGTGCGCGATGCGGCGACACCATGTCGTGCCGATCATATTTTTATTCCTTATTGTCGTTGAGTGGGTTCCCGCTTGGATCGGGCGGCAGCCAGCAACGACAAGGCAATGGCGAATACGAGCACGACGGCGCACCGAACGGCAGACGTCGTTTTATTTTTTACCGAGAATCGAGGCGTAAGGACGCCGATGGCGGTTAGCAATGCTCGGAGCGGATCGACCGCGCGAGATAGGGTCCGTCATCGGGCATGCGCGAACACCGGACTGCGGTGTCACCGAGTGCCTTGCCGCAATTCCCACGGCGCTCCCTAACGCCGCTGTCCGCGAACGGAACGGGGAATCGCTTCCTCCCAAACCGGGGCCGATCGTATCCAACCGCAACCGAATTGCAAAGCTGCTAAGTCGCACAGTCAAACAAAATGCCGCGCGCCTGAAATCGATAAGAACTTCTTAACGCGCGATCGTGTAGCGATGCACACCGATTTTAACGACGAGTCGCCCGCGATCGAGCGGCGACGATCGGATAGGGGACCGTCTCACTTGGTCCACTGGTACGCGATGTAATAGGAGAACTCGTTGGTCGTCGTGGCCTCTTTGATGCCGCGACCCAGCGAGAACAACAGGTGATGGCTCTCGGAAAAATCGTATATGCTGCCGAGATTGAACCCTGAGCTGGCGTGGCCGCCCACGGTATCTGCGGTTTGATAGAACAGTTCGCCGCCCAAGGTCAGCTTTTCCGAGACCTTCCGCTGCAGCAGCCAACCGTAGAACCGATAGTCCTTGTTGCCCTCGCCGGGATTTCTCCAGAATCCGCCGCCGCCGTAGGTGGTCCACTCGCCGAAGCTTTTCTGCACCCAGACCGGCAGGAAGATTCGCGTGTGGCCCTCGCCGAGTCCACGGCTCGAACTACCGGTCGGCAACTCCACCAGGGGAAAGATGCCCACTTGCGGCCGCCAGCCGTTCTCGTCTTCGTCGATGAAGCGATACTTGGCGCCCAGTTCCGTGTCGCCCAGACCGGACTTCCTGCTGCTGGCCGACGGATTGTCATACGCCCACGGAACAATGATATGGAGTTGCAGGTTGGGCGCCGCACCGTAGTTGACCTCGAGTCCCGGCAGTACGGCGGAAGTGTCGCCGTCGACGTGCGTTCCTGCCGAAAACCCATAGACCTCCCAATGACCTTGTTCGACCGGTTCGGGATCGTCCGTGCGGAATGGCGGTCCCGCAAGCGCCGTCTGGGCAAGAAGCGGCAGTGCAAAGGCGGCGACGACGGCAACGCGGATGGCAGCGTGGCGCAAGCTCATGTGGATAGTCCCCATACTGTTTTGTGTTGTCGCGTCACTTGCCCTGCAGAAAGTCCATGAACGGCGGAAAGGTGAGAAGGAGGCCGCCCAGGAGAAGCACGAACGATATCGCGGATACATTTCCGATCGAGACCGACTTCGGCGACCACAGGCGATGCAGCACGCTTTTCGAGGAGGACGTAGGTCGAAGCGCATTCGTGACATCGCGCGCCATCCGCTGCAAACACCACTTCGCAACGGCGCCGCGCAGTGACGGCAAACATCGCTCGTAAACGCTCACGAGCCTCGCGCAATCGATCAGACGGTCGCGCACATGCCGTGGACGGCACCGGGGGATTGCAGCCCGATGCTACGGCTGCCTGCGCAGGCGCAAGGCATTGCCGACCACCGACACGGAGCTGAAGCTCATCGCGAGCGCCGCGATGATCGGCGATAGCAGCAGTCCGGTGAATGGATACAGCGCGCCCGCGGCGATCGGAATGCCAATCGCGTTGTAGAGCAGGGCGAATCCCAGGTTCTGGCGCATGTTGCGCACCGTCTGCTCGGAAAGCACACGCGCGCGCAGGATGCCGTTCAAGTCGCCTTTGACGAGCGTCACGTGGCCGCTGTTCATGGCCACGTCGGTACCGGTGCCCATGGCGATGCCGACGTCGGCACGCGCCAGCGCTGGCGCATCGTTGATGCCGTCGCCGGCCATCGCGACCTTGCGACCCGCCATCTGGAGCTTGGCGACCAGCGCGACTTTGTCGGCAGGCTTCACCTCGCCGATGACGTCGGCGATTCCCAGGCGCGCCGCGACCGCACGCGCGGTGGTCCAGCCGTCGCCGGTAGCCATGGTGACGCGAATACCCGCCGCCTGAAGGCCGCGCACCGCATCGGGTGTACTGGTCTTGATCGGATCGGAGACGGCGAGGAGACCCGCAAGCTTGCCGTCGATCGCCATGTGCATGACGCTCGCACCTTGCTGGCGCAGCGCTTCGGCGTCGTCGTGCAGCGCGCGCACGTCGACGCGCGATTGCGCCATGAGCGCGGCATTGCCGAGCAGCATCGTATGTCCGTCGATGCCGCCGGTCACGCCAATACCGGTTGCCGAATTGAAGCCCACCGGCTTGCTCAGCGGCAGTCCGCGGCGCTTGGCTTCCGCGACGATCGCATGCGCCAGCGGATGCTCCGACGCCTGGTCCAGGCTTGCGGCCAGGCGCAGCACCTCGTCTTCGTTCACGCCAGGCGCCGGAACGCACCGATCGAACGCAGGTTTTCCTTGCGTGAGCGTGCCGGTCTTGTCGACGACCAGGGCATCGATCATGCGCATCGCCTCGATGGCGGCGGCATCGCGAAACAGGATTCCGGCGCTCGCCGCGTTGCCGGTGGCGACCATGATCGACATCGGCGTGGCGAGCCCCAGCGCACAGGGACAGGCGATGATCAGCACCGCCAGCGCATTGATCAGTGCATAGACCCAGCGCGGCTCGGGACCGAAGAACCCCCAGACGAAGAACGTCGCCAGCGCGATCGCGAGCACGGCGAGCACGAACCAGCCCGCGACCGCGTCGGCCATGCGCTGCATCGGTGCACGCGAGCGCTGCGCCTGGGCGACCATCTGCACGATCTGCGACAGCATCGTTTCCGCGCCGACACGTTCGGCGCGCACGATCATGCTGCCGGTCGTGTTGAGCGTCGCGCCGACGACTTTGTCGCCGATTCGTTTGGTGACCGGCAACGGCTCGCCGGTGAGCATCGATTCGTCGACCGGGCTCGAACCTTCCAGCACGATGCCGTCGACCGGGACTTTTTCACCCGGTCGAACGCGCAAGCGATCGCCGACGCGCACGTCGCTGAGCGGCACATCGTCTTCGCTGCCGTCTGCGCGAATGCGCCGTGCCGTTTTCGGCGCAAGCTGCAGCAGCGCCTTGATCGCGGCGGAGGTCTGCGAACGCGCCTTGAGCTCGAGCACCTGACCGAGCAGAGTCAGCGACGCGATGACCGCCGCGGCCTCGAAATACACGCCCACACGACCGTGTTCGACGAACGACGGCGGGAACACCTGCGGCGCCAACGTCGCAACCACGCTGTAGACGTAGGCAATTGCAACACCGGAGCCGATCAGCGTCCACATGTTCGGGCTTCGGTTCTGCACGGATTGCACAAAGCGCACAAAAAACGGCCACGCGCCCCACATGACCACCGGGCTCGCGAGCACGAGTTCGACCCACGATTGCACGGCAGGCGGCAGCAGGTTCAGGCGATGACCCGCCATGGCGAGCACGAACACGGCCGCGGTCAGCGGCAACGTCCACCAGAAGCGGCGCGACATGTCGTCGAGTTCGCTCGTGTCCTCGGTATCGAGTGTCGGCAGCAGCGGTTCCAGCGCCATGCCGCAGATCGGACAATTTCCCGGCTTGGGCTGCCGGATCTGCGGGTGCATCGGGCAGGTGTAGATCGTTCCCGAGTCGGCCGGCTGTGTCACCGCCGGTTGTGATACAGCCGTCTGTGACGCCGACGGCGCCGCCTCGGCGCCGATGTAGCGCGCCGGGTTCGCCTCGAATTTCGCCAGGCAGCTGGCGCCGCAGAAGAAGTAGTCCGTGCCGCCGTGCCGCGCGCGGAACTTCGCGGTCGCGGGATCGACCGTCATGCCGCACACGGGATCGCGAACACGCGCGGCGGTCTTGTCTAGCCGTTGTGCGGTCGCGTCGGCGTGGTGTCCAGAGTGGCCATGCGTCGATTCGTTCATCGTGCTATCCCAGCGGATGTCGCGTCGCAAGGGGTTGATCGGGATCAAGGCGGCGCAGGCGATCCCGAGTTGGCTCATGCACGCACCTCCGCATCCGTGCGTGGCCCGCAGCCACGCAGTTCGGCAACGTCCTGTGCGTGCTCGGCCAGGAAGCGTCGTTCTTTATCATCCGCCGTGATCGTCGTGCGCGTGGTCGCTCGCATGCGCGTGATCGGCATCCGCCGGATGATCCGACGTGTCCGGCGCCGTGCTCTCATCGTGGTGGTGATGATGCTCCGCCGCCGCCGTGCTGCCGCCGGTCGCCTGCCGGTATTGCTCCGGGCTCATGTGCGGCAATTGGCGCACGAAGGCGACCAGATCCCAGATTGCCACGTCGCTGTGCGACTTGCCCCACGCGGGCATCGCGCTGAGTTTCACGCCGTGCTTGATCGTCCAGAACGCCTGCGCCGGGTCCTGAATGCCGAGCTGGGCCAGGTTCGGCGGCGCGGGATAAAGTCCTTCGCGCAGTTCCGAGTTCTGCATGCCGGGCGCCAGGTGACAGCCCGTGCACATCGCGGCGTAGTGCTCGGCACCCTCGGTCAGGCGTTTGGGGTCATCCAGGTTCGGCACGGCGATGCCCCGCGCGTGCGTTTCGATGGAGCGGTTGCGCAGGATGTCGATGACGCGTTCGGTCACGGGCCAGTGCGGCTCGTCGGCGCCGATGGCGTAGACGCCCGAACCGATCCACACGACCACCCCGACCACGAAGAGCAGCACAACAACCAAGACCGTCTTGATGAAACGCATGGCGTGTCTCCCTCAAAACCAAAAACGAATGCCCGCGACGATCTGATGGTCGAACGCAGGCTCCCCGGCGGTGCGCACCAGATCCGCGGTGCCGCCGACGCGCCGATTCCAGTCGAAGCCGACGTAGGGCGCGAACTGCCGGGCGATTTCGTAACGCAGCCGCACACCCAGTTCGACGTTGGACAGGCCCGATCCGATCTGCCGCGCTGGATCGCGCTTGCCGTACGCATTGATCTCGATATCCGGCGTGACGATCAGCTTTTGCGTCAGCAGCAGGTCGTATTCGGCCTCCAAACGCAGCGCCGTGCGACCGGATTGCCCGACGTAGGCCGTGGCCTCGACATCGAACCAGTACGGCGACAAACCCTGCACGCCGAACGCGGCCCAATTGCGTCCTGGACCGTCGCCGAAGTCGTGCCGGACGCCGAGCTGCGTGTCCCAGAACGCACTCGTCGCGTGCGCCCACAAGGCTTCGGTGCGCGTCTCGCCCAAGCGACCGCCGGTGCGTTCGCCGTCGAGCTTGAGCCACAGCTTGTCGGTGTCGCTGCCGTAGTAGGCCTGCGCATCGACCGCAAGGCCGTTGGCGTTGTCGCCGTGCACGTACTCAAACTGATCGAACAACAGCTTGCCGAAGCGCGTGTCGTCGTCCATCGATTCGGCCATGCCGGGCATCGGGCTCATCGACTGGCCGTCGGAGTAGTCGGGATCGCGCGCGTCGGCGGGTGCGCGTCCACCCTGCATGGACGACATGTCCATGCTGCCCATGTCGTGCATCGTTTCTTCCGGCTGTGCCACGGCCGGCGGCCCGTCGGCCGGCGGCTGCGGCGTGCCGGACGACACGCTACCGGGTTCCGCGGCAGCGCTCGCTGCGATCAGTGTCCAATACAGCGCGGCGGCAGCGATCGCGTGATTGTGGCGTGACGTGTTCATGCGACCACCACTTCGCGGAACATGCCCGCTTCCATGTGATAGAGCAGATGGCAGTGGTACGCCCAATGGCCGCGTGCATCGGCCGTGACGAGATAGGTCACGCGCTGCGCCGGCTGCACGTTGACCGTGTGCTTGCGCACCTGGAATTCGCCGTCGGGGGATTCGACTTCGCTCCACATCCCGTGCAAGTGGATCGGGTGCGTCATCATCGTGTCGTTCACGAGCACGATGCGCAATCGCTCGCCGTAACGGAAGTGCACCGGCTTGGCGTCGGAGTACTTCTGGCCGTCGAACGACCAGACGAAACGTTCCATGTTGCCGGTCAGGTGCAACTCGATCTCGCGCTGGGGCGGTGTGTTGTAAAGCGACCCGCCGAGCGTGTGCAGATCCGCGTAGGTCAGCACGCGCCATCCGTTGTTGCGCAATCCGACGCCTGGGTCGTCGAGGTTCGTGCGCGGCATGTCCACGCGCATGTCGGTGGTGTAGCCGTATTCGGTCCTTGCATGGTGCACGGTCGGCATCGCCGTTCCGTTGCCGTGCTGCATGCCGGGCATCGCGCCGTGGTTCATCGCGGCCTGATCGATTCCGGCATGATCCATGCCGGCCAAATCGCCATGCTGCATGCCTTGCATCGCGTCGTGTGGCATGGGCATGTCGGCCATCGGCGAATCGTGGTGCATGTTGCCGCCGTGCCCGTGCGACATCCCGCCCATATCCATGCCCACGCCCATCGCTCCCATCATGTCCACCATGCTGAGCCAGGGCCGCGCATCGACGCGGGGGACTTCGGCCTCCATGCCCGCACGCGGCGCCAATGTGCCGCGCGCGAACCCGGTGCGATCCATGGATTGCGCGAAGATCGTGAAGGCGCGATCGGCGTCCGGTTGCACGATGACGTCGTACGTCTCGGCCGTCGCGATGCGAAATTCGTCGACATCCACCGGTTCGACCGCCTGGCCATCGGCCGCGACCACGGTGAGCTTCAGTCCGGGAATGCGCACGTCGAACAGCGTCGACGCCGAGCCGTTGATGAAACGCAGCCGCACGCGCTCGCCCGGCCGGAACAAGCCAGTCCAATTCGTCGCCGGCGACGCACCATTCATCAAGTACGTGTAGGTGGCGCCGGAGACGTCCGAGAGGTCGGTCGGCATCATGCGCATGGTGTTCCACATGCGGCGTTTGGCCAGTGCGTTCTGCAGGCCCATGTTCGCGACGTCGTGGAAGAACTGCGGCGCCGTGGGCTGCGCGAAATTGAAAAAGTCGCTTTGCCGCTTCAGTGTCGCGTAGATCAGGTCCGGGTCCTTGTCGGTCCAATCGTTGAGCATCACGACATGTTCGCGATCCGACCGGAGCGGGTCGGGTCCCGCGGGGTCGATGATCAGCGGCGCGAACACGCCGGTCTGCTCCTGGAACTTCGAATGCGAGTGGTACCAGTACGTGCCGCTCTGCCTGACGGGAAAGCGGTACACGAACGTTTCGCCCGGCGCGATACCTGGGAAGCTGAAGCCGGGTACGCCGTCCATGTCGGCGGGCAGCACGATGCCGTGCCAGTGCAAGGACGTTTGAACGCGCAGGCGATTGGTCACACGCAACGTGACCTCGGTGCCTTCGCGCCAGCGCAGGATCGGTCCCGGCAGCGAGCCGTTGATCACGGTCGCGACGCGTGGCGCGCCGGTGAAGTTGACCGGGATCTCGCCGATCTCGAGATGGAATTCAGTGCCCGAGAGCTCAGGCATCGCGTTGGTCGAGGGCGTCGCCAACGCGCGCCCGCTGCGCAGGCCGAGCGCTGCGGCAGCACCGCCCAGCGCAAGCCCTTGTACGAATCGCCGCCGACCGGTGTCGAACGGCAAACCACGTGAAAACATCCTGCACTCCGTTGCCTGCGAACAGGCGATCGACGTTCATCGATCCGCTCGCCGCACGGCGAACGGACGCGTCAAAGCAGCCGCCCGCGGCGGCCGGAGTGATCAGGCGATGGGAGGTCGCAGCTGTTCGGCGATGGGCGGATTCGCCGGCGCCGAGCTGTCGCGCGCAACGATAGCGACATCCGGCGCGAGGGGACGCATCGAAGGAAACTTCGGCAGCGGCGCTGCCGTGCCTGTCGAACATTGGCAGCCGTGGTCGCAGCAGGGGCATGTGCTGCCCTGAACCGGCTTCTTCGAGGAGGCGTCGTCGTGGCAGTGATGCGATGCGCCGTGCGCAGCGGTCGCCGCACCGAAGGCCATCGCCCAGGGGGCGAATGTGTTGGCCAGCACGAGCATCAGCGCCAGGAACACAACGCGCAGCCGGCGCACCCGTGCACGACGGCTAAGAATGTTCGACGGCGAGCGATCCTGGGCGTTCACGCGACTATGATCCTCCACGGCGCGCGCGCGGGCAAGCAAGCGTTGCCGCAGGAATTGGTGCATCGGCGGGGCAGGGCGTTCCGTCAGCACCGACGCCGTCTCGAAACGAGAGCGTGAGCAAAACCTGTCTGCGGTCGCGCGGCAGATCGGTGCAGCCTGGGAACGCGACAGGTACGTCCAAAAATATATTTTTGCAAATAATCCCCACGTAACACGAAAGCGCGTATGATTCAACCCGTGCCCAGCGCGCAACGCGCTCTCCACGCCTCAGTCCAGCGGTTCCTCTCCTAACGCCATTGAGCATCGCACCTTTGCCGGTCGGCAAAGGCCTCGGCAGACCGTGCTCAACGGAAATTCGTAGAGCAGCCCTAGGATTTCAATGAACCCCACCGCTAAAAGATCGCTTTGCCTGGTCGTCGTTGCTATCGCAGCGGCGAGGAATGCGTCATGAGTTCCATGACGTTTCGAAATCTGCCACTCGGCTTCTTTGCCGTCATCGCACTCTCGGGTCGTGTCGGTTCGACCGAACTGGAGGACACCGGGCGTGTCGCCTCCGCGCGTCTGGAGACGCGAATTCTGGCGAGCCTCTACGCCAACACCCAGCTGCGTGCCTTCGACATCTCCGTATTCGTTGCGGACCGCGAAGCCGTGCTGACGGGCACGGTGGACGACGATGCGAGCCGCGCCATGGTCGTGCGCCTCGCCGCCGGTCAGCCTGGGATTGGAAGCGTTACCGATCGTCTGATCGTCAGCGACGCGCCGAGCCACTAGGCTCACGGTTCTGCGCAAAGCGCGAATCCACGCGCGCATCGCTCACGAGGGATGTGAAACCCCACCGTCAAAGTTGTTGGAGACTTCCGTGCCGCGCACCAAAGTAAAACTGTTTCTCAACATCGCCAGCGTCTCTCCCGGCATCGATCTGCAACGCGACTTTTCGATCGAAAAGGAGATCAACGATTTTCTGGCGGACAGCAACATCACCTTGATCGACATCAAGCTGTCGAGTCATGCCGCACCGGTGGGGGATCGCGTCGCGCACTATGCGGTGTCGGCGCTGGTGGTTTACGAGCAGACGTCGTCGTAGCGCCTGCGAGGCGCTGTCGATC
>Ga0068856_100002411_pt1 | contig 19234 bp, 19 predicted proteins | sample KBSCornC62_FD_66595 | JGI IMG/M metagenome (GOLD analysis project Ga0068856, IMG submission 66595) | Corn rhizosphere microbial communities from Kellogg Biological Station, Michigan, USA - KBS Corn C6-2 | ecosystem: Host-associated > Plants > Roots > Rhizosphere > Soil ...
GGATGACGGCCAGCATCACCGCGTACTCGGCAATGTCTTGAGCCTCGTCTTTACGCCAAAGCTCTAGAAGATAATCCACAGGAAGCGTCCACGTACTTGATTTCAGGTTAATTGGTTTATCCCATTATTCCGCCGAGCAAAGATGATGCAAGCTTTCGGAACGTTGGCGGAGGAAGTCAATACCCAGGGGCCACAAACAAGTCCGCTTTCGACGGCAATACTCACGTTGCGAAGCTCGATACGGTCTGGCGTAGTCTAGGCTGAAAAACTATTCCGCCGTACTGAGTGTCCAGATTTCCAACAACAAGGCTCCAGAGCGAAGTGCACAACTTGGATCAAGAGACCGGAAATGGCAGTTGGATTTAGACCGGTTCTGCCTGCCTGACGTACTTCGCCCTACTAGAGCAGCCCGAAAGGCCCCAAATACCCATCGCTTCTCCCGATGGCAACGGGCCTACCCCGTCAAACTTGCTTTCGAAAGGAGTCGGCTGCAATCACAACGCCTTTTCGCGGACAAACGATAGCTCAAAGGTGACAAATTAGAATGGCCCAATAGTGGCCCCCGATAGCACGAACGTGCCACAAACCGGGGGGCCCCTGAAAGCCGGATTGACGCTGATGGCCCATTCTCGACTGCCTCTTAGCTCTTGCGCGCCTGAGACTCCTTCATAGGCTGCGGGCGTGTGTGGCGGGAATGGTCCAAAGGGGCGAGTGAATGAAAGTAGAAACCATGTATTTACGAGTGGAGATGTAGCCGCAACCATTATCGGCGAGCACAGTAGGCCCGGCCAAGCGAACAAGAGCCTCTTCAAAAAACAGGTGTATGATATGCGGACGATTGGTCGGAGACCTGCTTTGTTGTATTTGCAGCAAGCCTGTGCCACTTGAAGACGCCGAGACCGAGGAACACGGCATGGGCGTTCACGAGGAATGTTAATGGCTGGAGCTGAGCAGAGTTAGCGAAGACGCGGGTCAGTAGTCAGGCTTGGATCCCGCAAATCGCCAATTCAGGAGCCAAAAAAGGAAAATCGAATTATGCTTAATACACAATTACGGAAACTCTGGACCGGAGAGGAAGGTCAGGACATTGCCGAATATGCGGTGATGTTGGCAGTCATTCTGGTTCTGGTAGTTGGAACAATTCGGCTCGTAGGCTCCAACGCCAATAATGCATTTTCAAGTGTTGCGAGTTCGCTTCAATAGTGAGTCAGGGGACTTCTCTCGCACTCATTGCACAGCGGCTTATCCCTGCCTTTCTGCCAATACAGGGTTGGCCTTCCGCTAATGCGACCAGAGAACTGTTGCCTGTATTCACGGGAAATGGACAATGTCGCCCGCCGGGGCCAAAATGAACCGACCGATTTCTCCAGTTCGGATACAGCATTAGGCCGCATTTTCAGAAAGAAATCGATTGTTCTACGGACCGGACCCGATCTGCATTCCTGTGGTTCTGGGCCTTGATTAGACAGGATGAGCGGATGAACAACGATCTTTGTCAACCGGCGCGTTCTAAATGCGAGAAAAAGTCCAGAGTTAGTGGAGCTAGCAACATCGGATCGGACCGAGTTCTTGAAGCTGGTTTGAACAGCACTTGAGGAACAGGATCGGCCAAGCGAAAAATACTGCTGCAGGACGCCAACACACCCCACCCCAAAGCAGAAGCTCTTCACAAGGATTGGTTCCTCAGCAAGAAGGTCTCCGTGGAAATGTTCCCGAGTGCTCCCGATGCTAGAGTGTATTTGGCGCAAGCCTCATCGGCTTGGGAACTCTGAAATCAGAACTGCATCGTAGCGTCCCATGGTCAAACACCACCCGTGAATCTTGCCTCCTTCCTTTTCCGCAGCTTTCCCAGCAGCGTCGAGTCGCGATGGGCTTTCCTTGATTTTCGACAATCCTTGTTGCGTGTAACGGACGAGGGTCCTCCTGTTGAATCCGAACACTACGCTTCTCAAATCACGCCAGTCAATGTGCAGCGCAGCCCGAGCCATAAGGACGGGCCCTCTTCCGTGTGGTTTATCCTCAGCCCTCCACGAGAAGTAATCATTCAGCCATGGTACGAACGTAATCTTTTGAATCGGCTATTTTGAGGCAAACTTAAGTTACGCAAGACACATACCAGTGGCGCCGGCATTTTTCCTGTCATAGGTTCCGGCGCCACACCCCAGCATGGTCTACGAACGTTTCAGACTGCAGGAACTCAGTTAAGCGCATGCCTATACCGATCGACTGCAGCAGTTCCCCTCTACGTTCAAGGGTGGGTCAGAACGGTTGACCACAGGGATATGAACGGTGGTGGCGGGACCTCTCTAAAATACTTTTCCTGGACGGGCAACGAAATCTCCCGGATTCAATCAGTGAATGATGAATCTAGCAACCCAACGGGCTTCCTGGCGGTGCGTGTGGGCCAGTGCGAAAGTCGGAAACTGAATGCCCGGCCGCAACTGCAGACTATTCCCATTTCCAACCTTCTCGGTCCGGCAGTGGCAGGTAGGCGCTCGGACGAATGACGAGAAGTAATCATTCAGCCTGGTACGAACGTACTCTTTTGAATTGGCGATTTTGAGGACAACTTAACTTAACCCTAGACACACCGGGGCGCGAGGCCCATTGACAGCCAAGAACTGAGAACTTTTTGCCGCCGAAATACAGCATCGTAATCCCCGCCTATAACGAGGAGGCGCGCCTCGGGGCCAGCCTCGAGAAAGTCCTGAGCTATATCCATGCTCAAGCCTGGAACGCAGAAATCGTGGTCGTAAATGATGGTTCTCGTGACAGGACGGCAGAGATCATTCGATCCTTCGCCGCCAAAGACCCGATCGTGCGCTTAGTTGAAAATCCCGGGAACCGCGGCAAGGGATACAGTGTCCGCAACGGAATACTCAATGCTGGGGGCGAGGTCCTCATCTTCAGCGACGCCGACCTATCTTCGCCAATCGAAGAATCGTCCAACCTTCTCAACGCGCTGGATGAAAGTACTGATATCGCGATTGGCTCGCGCTGGCTTCGGGCTGAGACTCAAACCCAGCGTCAGCCGGTACACCGTCAGATCTTTGGTCGAATCTTCAATCTGCTGCTGCGCCTCACGCTGGGCCTGCATTTCAAAGACACGCAATGTGGATTCAAAGCCTTCAAACGACCGGCAGCGCTCGCGATCTTTCCATTGCAGAAAATTGAGCGCTGGGGGTTCGACCCCGAAATCCTGTTCCTCGCCAGCAAGTTGGGATTCAAAATGAAGGAAGTTCCCGTCCTCTGGGGGCATAGCGGCGGTACGCGAATCAATCCGTTGGTCGATGGCTTCCGCATGTTCACAGAAATGCTCCGCGTGCGCTGGTACTCACTGACCGGAAAATACGACGCGACCGCAACCGCTCAACACGCCAAGACAGAGCCGCCTAGGAGCGGCGCAAGAGCGGGGCTGGGCGTCTTGCCTGAGGGTACCCGGCGTTAGACGTGATGCATCCTAATTAGGATGTGCCGCAGCGGCCAGCCAGTCTCGGGAATAACATTTACTAGCTTCTCGACACACTTTGCGTCGGTGGACGGCGATAGCCCGGCGTCTATTACCGTTAGGGGCTTACTGCCCCACATGAATATCGTCGTGTCAATCGACGGACTGCAACCGAAACACGATGTTCGTCGCGCTCCCGGCACGTATGGTCGGATCCTGAAGAACATCGCCGGCCAGCAGATCACGATCCACTGTACGATCACTGGCCCGATGATGAAGCAACCCGGCTATCTAATGAAATTTCTGCAGTACTGGTCGCACAAGCCCGAGATCCGCAGGGTGTGGTTAACGAAAGTTGTGCCTTGTCAATTCGGCGGAAATTCGGACTGCGCTTCGTGCGGATGCGTCGCATTAATGGGCTTGGCCGCCATTGCGGAGCACAAGCTGGGCGGTATCATCCCAGTGAGAGCCATCTTCAAAGCCTCAGTCAGAATTGGCCAGATTGGCCAATTTCCTCTGAACGTGCTACGGATGTCCTGCACCCGAGCAAGCACTGCGCGTGCTTCGGCAAGAATGTAGAGCAAACTGAATCGTCGCGGCACGTTCGGGTGCCTACCGAGGAGTGATTTCGGTCAGCGCCCACTCAATTCGATCTACTTCTTCACGAATCACCCTGACTGCTTGATGATCGGTCGGATAAGGCACGAATTTAATCGCTTCTACAGCGTGACGAATCTTGTAATTGCGATCCCGAATAAAGTTGATTCTATCGGAGGTCCGCTTGTGATGTTGGTAAAACCTTCCCGCCAGTCTCGTAGTCATCCAGGCGAACAACAGCCCGAATAACATCTCGATAGGAAGACGATCGGTGGCTCCGTCAAAGTCGCGGAACGCAAATCGATACACGGCCTCACCAAGGCCTAGTGAAGCGAATATCACTCCGATGCCGACAATTCCAAGCTTCAGACGGTCATTGGATCGAAGCACTAAAGGCGAATGTTCCGTGCTACGGTTTTGCGCGGATGCCATTTCTCCCCCTGATTGGTTTCGGCTATTTTATGCTCAGTCCTGGGCAACAAGTTGAGTCTAGGTGGAAAACTCGCTGCCCAGTTCGATCACCGGGAGGCCGGCGCTAACTGTCTGAATTGCGTCCTGCGTGGCTGGAGGCGCGATCACGTCGGGGCCTAATAGCAGGAGAGCAGGAGATCAAGGTGCATGACACGCATCAGGATCCGAGCGTCGCCCAGGCGGCTGCTCGTGTGCACGTCGTACGCAGCGGCCCGTAGCAATTCGCGCAAGCAGGCGAGAACGTCGCCATTGTAGGTAAGGCATAGGACGCGGCGGCCGGTGGGAACCGTTGGCTCGGCGCGCACGGTGGGCAGGTAAAAGGCGGAGACCGCATTCTCCTCCGATTCGTGCATGTCGAACACCGTCGTCAATCGCAACATCTCTAGAACTTTGCGCACATGTTCCGGTACGTTACAGAGTTTCAGGTCTCCCTGTGCCAGGCGGGTGCTGGTCAGGCTGCGCACGATCGTGCCGAGGCCACTGCTGTCAATGAATCCGACCTCGCCCAGGTGTAGGACAATGGCGTGGCGGTCCCGCAACAACCAGGCAACGTGCGCGCAGAGATTCGCAGTCGTTTCCCGCAACAATCCGCCCGTTGCAGCGGACAATCGTGACGCGCCCGACTTCGCGAGTGTTTAGCGACAGAGGCACTGGAATCAGGCCCGTGGAATCGCCACCTTATATCCCCTGAAAAGGGGCACGAACCGGTGGCACTAAAACCGGAGCAGGGGGCGCACTCCGAGTTGAACAAGTTTCAATTCAGTGAACTCTTGCGTGAACCGGACCGTTCAGGTGGCAGCAGCACTGTCCGAGTGGGGACAGTGCGTTTTCGTTCCCAGGCCGGGCAAATCTGAAGGGTGACGTTAGTGCTGGTAACCAAGGTACATTTGCGGACCTTGCCCCACCCCCTACTCTCACCGGATCAGTATGGAATGTAATAACCCCACCTCGGAAAGAGAGCACCAAATACGAATGGCTACGATTCCAGCGACCCCGCGAACCGAGATTGCAAAACGCCGGAGCACTCGCATTGCTCCAAACACTCCGACTGTCTGTGATCAAGGAAACGGAACCACAGCCTGAACCTGGTTTGAGTACGAGCTTTCTGCTCCGGTGGAGTCGACCGCGGTAGTCGCGTAATAGTAGGTTTGACCCGATTGAACCGTGCTGTCACCGTAACTCATCGAGAGGTCCAGTGCAGAATTGATTTTCGAGTACGGCCCCCCGCTTATGTTTGCCCGATACACGTTGTATCCCGTAATTGAAGTGGACGTGCTCGCATTCCAGGACAAATCCACGGTATGTTGAATTGTCGCACCCGTTCCACTTGCAGTTTCCGAGGCCGAAGTTGAAGTACTGGTGAAGAAGGAAATGTTAGCGGAAGCCCTGCCCGTCGCAGTGGGAGCAAAGGTTACGGTGAAAGGCATACTTTGCCCTGCAGAGATGGTTACTGGCAAGGTGAGCCCGCCCAGCGTGAATTGGGAGTTGCTCGAACTGGCGGACGACAGGGTGATACTTCCGCCACTGGCCGTTACGCTCCCGTTCTGGCTTAGAGTGCTTCCAATGGTGATCGTGTTGAAGCTCATGGATAAGGGCGTCACTCCTAGTGTGCTACTCGAACTCGTCGCGCTACCCGAGAGACCCACATAAACAGTAGGGTCTGAGGCGTTTGAGCTGACGGTGAGAGTGGCACTATCGGTTCCCGCGACGATGGGGGCGAATTTCACCCATAAGTTCGCGTTGCCGCCAGCAGGCAGAGCGTAAGGAAGAGTTAAACCGCTCACACTGAAACCAGTTCCACTCACTGTTGCCCCTGAAATGATCAGGGTTGAACCACCTGAATTAGACACAGTGAGCGCTTGCGTTTGGCTGCCGCCCACGGTGACGCTTCCTAGATTCAGGCCGGAAGGCGCAGTCAAATAGCCGACTGCCGTCGCCTGAATGATGATCCTGTACGAAACCTGCGAGACATGACCTCCACAGCCAGTCACCTTTACGGCAAAGAGGTCACTAGCTGCGGTGGTGGGCGTTCCAGCGAGGTTCAGTGACCTCGTCGTGCCAGACACCGTCGCGCTGACACCTGCTGGCAGGGCACCAGATGCGATCACCCAGTTGTAGGGAGTGCATCCGCCGCTGGCGTTGATGACCGCAGAATAGGCGGTATTGACCGCGCCGCTGGGTAGGCTCGAGGTGGTGATATTCACGTAGGATTGAACAACAACTTTGTAGGAAGCGCTCGAGACATGGCCTCCACAGCCCTTTGCGGAAACGGTGAAGGAATAGGTTGCGGCGGTGGTCGGAGCGCCGTAAAGATCCAACGATGTGGTGCTGGTTGATAGCTTCGTCGAGATGCCGGGCGGCAGGGTTCCGGAAGTAATCGACCAGGAATACGGCGTGCAGCCGTTGCTGGCCTTGATGACCGCAGAATACGCCTTGCTCACCGTGCCGTTCGGGAGGCTGGTGGTGGTGATCGTAATGTTGGCGAAGCATTGCGACGTGAATAGGGCGAGTAGAAGGCAAAGCAGGGGGAGCCTCATTTCTCAATGCTGGCGTTGTTACAGGATTGTTGAACAGATAACGGAGGTAACAAGAGCTTCCGCTTTTGAATGAGAAGTTCCTTGAATGCTTCCTTCGTATGTCTAATGTTCGTGGGTGAGCGAGAAGAGGCGCGATAATGCTCAGAAACACCCCGCGATCCCCGATCTTCATCTCTAATGCCCTACTATGTGGAAAATGCCGTCACAATCGAGGTTCCACAGTCCGCGCGGTCAGCAACGGCTGGGTTTCCACAGCGGATCGTATCGCCGTCTCCGTTATCAAATTCGATGGGCAGCTAGAGCTTCACATAGTCCAGCTCCGCACAGACTAGATCGCAACCGTGCCAACCTGGAGCGATTCATGCCTTCCGGATTGCGGATTTTGTACCACGGCGGCCTTTCCATTCGATGAGGCCAAAAGTGTTCACACCTTCTTTCGGAAAAATGCGCCACCTCGAATAGCGCGGTAGATTACGGATGTGATGTCGTCGTTCCTTAGTGGTGTGCCAAATCTTTCCTTGATCTCTTTCCTTAGCCGATCCACATGAAGGAGCCGATCATGTTCCAACAAAACGGCCCTAATCATCTGTGCCTGCGAAGTCTTGTTCCGATTGAGGTTAGTACGTGACGATTCGACACGCGCACCTAGGATCTGTCCGGCGTTGCGAAGAATTTCAATTTCCTGCTGCAGCTCTAGAAACTGCTTTTCCTTTTCACGCAGCACTTTTCCTAAGTTTTTCATATTGCCTCTAATGGTTCTTTAAGCTGTCACCCAAACGCCGCTTCGAAACCGTTCTCAATGATAGTGGCTAACACCTGTACAGAGGTTCGAATCCCTCCCTTTCCGCCATATTTTTGTTAGCTAGTACTTGCAAGCTGGTGATTAATTCTGATTCCTAGTTGAATCGGAGGTGTCGCCAGTGGCCAATACGCAATCCCGCGAAGTTAACCTCGCCAAAGAGTTCGGACCCGCTAAGGCATGCGGTATTGCCCCGTCGTGCTGTCTGCAAACCGGTGGACACAAGCCCGATCTCGTATTCGTGAACGGGAAGTCCGAAAAACATCCCGAGGGCGCTTACTACTTAGAATGGCGCGAGAAGGGCAGAAGGGCCCGGCGTGTCCGACTCCCCGTAGGCAAAGACGCCCAGGATGGCTGAAAGCTCCCTAGCGACCGTGAGACGAAGCCGACTGATGCGATTTTGGATTTTTTTATACGCCGTTAAAGAAAATGCTCCACGCCAGATGCTCTGAAAGCATATAGTCATTCGGGCGGCGATCTGGGTCGTAGCTGCTCGACCTAGTCAGTTGACGGCAACGTACCTCCCCCGATGGGATAGCCGCCCTACACACACAGGAATGCCAGGTGCCGCGTTGGGAATAAACCAAGTTCCGTTCGTTGTCTTGTCACGTTGCGTATTGAATCTCTCTGGGCGGGGAAGATTGGTACCGAATTTACAGGATAGTCAACCAACTTTGCCTTCTCCCTTTTTTCATCTTTAGGTTGGCTACCACTCTTGGGTTAATGCTTCCAGTCTGTCAGCGCTTGCCTGCAAAATGAATATGTCTTGCAATGCTATTGTCTCTAGCAGTAGTTGGAGTTGAGAAACAGCTCCGCCGAAGGCTAACCTCCGAGCAATGGCAACTCTAGCATCCTCAAGGATCTGCCAGGACGTTTTGTATGGCATGGAAGTGAATAAAAGCCCAGAAAGAAGGTCGGCATGTCTCCGGATGACGCAGGATATTTGGCCGCCCAAATTCAAGAACTACGAGAGGCGTTGAGAATGCTGTATGAGCTTCTCGAAGTCCACGCCCCGATATGGTACACAGAAGAGCATCACAACAAAGCGGAGAACGCTCTGCGTTCTCTCAAAAGTGACATGAGCGAGAACTAGACACTCGCCATATTGGACGAGCTTGAAACTCTCCTCAGCCCGGGCGTGAGGTCCATTCGGTTCGAGCCTTAAAATGCAGGTACTGTGACAACGACCCGCTAGCGGGCTCGCCACTGAAGTGCCCCCGTTTGGTGGAGACTTGGTTTCCAGCAAAGAAACGCACGCACTTCTCCGATTGAACAATAGCGGGGATATGTCTAGTGTGGTATGACATGGACTCCATCGTTCGTTGACTTGTTCGAAGCTGGTGTCCTACCATTGCGGACCTACGCGAAGAGTGACCCATGGTCGGTCAAGTCATCTCCCATTATCGAATCGAAGATAAGCTGGGCGGCGGCGGCATGGGCATCGTTTACCGCGCTCAGGACTTAAGGCTCGGACGTAGTGTGGCCGTGAAGTTCCTTCCTCCCCGGTTAGTTAGCGAGCCTCAGGCTTTAGAACGCTTTCAGCGGGAAGCTCGGTCCGCCTCGGGTCTAAACCATCCCAATATCTGTACAATTCACGAGATTGATCAATGGGAGGACCAGCCTTTCATTGTGATGGAGCTTCTGGAAGGCCAGACGCTCAAGCACATGATAGCGGGTAAGCCCCTGGAGAGCGCTCGAATCCTTGAGATTGCCATTCAGATCGCAGATGCCCTGGACGCCGCGCACGAGTCGGGCATCATCCATCGCGATCTGAAGCCCGCCAACATCTTTATCACCAAGCGTGGACAAACCAAGATTTTGGATTTTGGGCTGGCCAAGTTAGTGCCTAGCCATCGCCGGGTGGCGGAGGACATCGGAACCCCCGCCGATCCCACTTTGACTAGTGACGAGAATTTAACGAGCACAGGAATGGCATTGGGTACGGTCGCGTACATGTCTCCTGAGCAAGCCCGGGGCCAGGATCTTGATGCTCGCACTGATCTTTTTTCCCTGGGTGCGGTTTTGTACGAGATGGCTTCGGGGCGTCTCGCCTTCATCGGCAGCACGACAGCAGTGGTGTTTGAGGCGATCCTGAATCGGGCTCCTTTGCCCGCGACGCGCTTGAATCCAGACCTGCTGTCCGATTTGGGATGGATCATTGCCAAATTGTTGGAGAAAGACCGCCGGTTGCGTTACCAGTCGGCAGCCGAACTGCGCGCCGACCTCAAACGCGTCAAACGTGATACTGAATCCGCTGGCGTTCCTACCTCACTGTCAAAAGATAGTTTTAAGGCACGCTGGAAAACCGCGACTCTCGCTGTCGCGGGCGTTGCCTGCGTGTTGTTCGTATTGCTGGCACTTCTGATTCCGCATAACTGGCGTGCCCGACTGCTGGGAGGTGGGGGATCGCGCATTCGCTCCGTAGCGGTTCTGCCCTTTGTGAACGCTGGCGCCGATCCCAATCTCGAATATCTTGCCGACGGAGTCACCGAAGGAATCATCAGCGGTCTAAGCCGCGTTCCTCAATTGCAGGTGATGGCTCGAAGCACAGTTTTCAGTTACAAGGGTCGCGAGGCAAATGTGCAGAAAGTGGGCACAGATCTTAATGTCGATGCCGTGTTGCTGGGCAGGATCGCGCAGCAGGGCGACACTCTGATGATTCAGGCTGACTTGGTGAAGGTTGCCGACGGATCGGAACTGTGGGGCGACCAATACAATCGAAGGGTTTCCGACTTGATTACGGTGCAGCAGGACATCTCGAAAGAGATCTATGAAAATCTACGGCCGACATTGATGGGTAAGCAAGCTGGGCAATTGGCCGAGCACGAGACCGAAAATCCCGACGCTTACCGGCTTTACCTGCAAGGTCTCTTCTACTGGAACAAGTGGACAGAAGAAGGATTTCGCAAGGCAATTACTTATTTCAATCAGGCCGTAGAAAAAGATCCGAATTACGCGCTGGCGTATGCCGGCCTTGCGAATACCTACAATTTTCTGGGCCAGTCCGGGTACGACAGGCCGAGCAAGGTATGGCAGAACGCAAAGACAGCGGCCATGCAAGCCGTTCAGCTTGACGATCAACTGTCGGAAGCTCATATCGCGCTGGCGCTGGTTCGCGCCGATTACGATTGGGATTGGACGGGAGCCGAGAGTGAGTTCAAGAAAGCGATTCAGCTTAATGCCAACTCCGCGACCGCTCATCAGTGGTACGCCGATTTCCTGATAAGGATGGGGCGCTTCGAGCAAGGCAAGCTGGAGTTGAAGAAAGCACAAGAACTGGATCCTTTGTCACTGCTCATCAATACCAGTATCGGGCGCCAACTTTATTTTGCGCGGCAGTACGACGCCGCTGTCCAGCAATTTCAGAAAACGTTAGAAATGGATCCAAAATTTGTTCCGGCGCAACATGCCTTGGAGGCAGCATATGCGCAAAGCGGAATGTATAAGGAAGCCGTTGCCGAACGGCAACAAGTGTTGACCCTATCCGGTAATCCGGATCTGGCGGCCGCCATCGGCGAGGATTTCAGGACCTCCGGCTACCCGGGCGTACTCCGGAGCTGGCTAGAGGGCCTCCAGGAGGTCTCCAAGAGAGGCTACGTTTCCTCATACAACATGTCGGAAATCTACGCCAGGCTCGAACAGAAACAAGAAGCCCTCGCGGGCCTGGAACGGGCATACAGCGAACGCGACAGCAATCTAACGCATATGAAAGTTGAGCCGGCGTTCGATAGCATTCGATCCGATCCGCGTTTTCAAGAACTATTGCGCCGCCTAGCCATATCCCCGTAACGCAACGCACTTCCTGTCAATCTATCGCAATGGATAGCCCGGCTCGCCGGGCAGGTGGCCGTCGACCCGCACGACCTTGGCTCCGGACCGGACCTCGCGGGCGTCGATGAACGCGATGGCCCCAGGAACTGCGGTCACGAGATCATTGGCCATATCGTTCGAATACACCACCTTGGGAGCCAAAGCTGACTCGGCTCGAAAGATTTTGGCGATCCAGTATTGTTTGAACTGTGTCTCTGACATCTGGTAGATGATTTTCAACACCACATTGCGTTCTCGCGCAACGGGGGCGCGGATCAGCAGCACCACAGGTAAATTGCTCGTCCAGTATTGCCGGTCGCCGAGAAAGACTTTGCGCACGTCCGCCAAACTGAGGTCACTGACGGGCGTGTCAGGGTGGACTACCACCGCTACATCGATGCTGTGGGTCTGCGCGACAATGGTTGCGCAGATGCCCAGCATCACGCAGGCCAGCCCCAAGCTCATGGATGCAATTTTGCGGTCGCGGTTCATGATGTTGTTCTAAAAAGTGAATGCGGTCTGGAAGAACGCCCCATTAACATTGGGTTCATTCACGGCGCTTCGCGCACGGCGATATTCGCCCTTAAACGCCGCGAAGTTGGTAATGTCGTATCTCACGCCCACCAATGAACCGACCAAATCGACCACGCTCGGAGTAGTGGAAAAGTCCCAAACAGGTTCCACTCCCGGCCTATGAATATACTCGAAGCGGTAATAGGGCTTCCATTTACTCGCCTCCCAGGGAAGCCGGTATGCCACCTGAACATAATAGGACGTTGTGTTAAAGGTCTGGGAGGTCGCGAGATCGCGATGATGAACATTGGCATACTCCGCCAGAACCTCAGGATGCTCCTTGCTCCAGATCACATCCGCGGCTGAAATCCACTCATTGAATTTTGTGCCCGGTGTAGTAGAAAGCTTGTCACCGTAGAACGATCCGCCCACCTGAAGCCCGTACAATCGGGACGGTCTGGCGTAGACATTCGCCACCCATGCCCGATTGCTATTCACGTCACCGCTGTCGCCGGCTTTGCTGAAGAGCGAGCCTCTTCCATTTCCCAAGCCCACGTTGTAACCCAACCCCAGGCCGCCTGAAGGGATATTGCCTTCGGCTTGGGCGCCCACGAAATGAACGGGTATCAGGCTCCCGCCAAATTTCACCATTTCTGGACGGCTGATGGTCGTCTGTAGCCACGCACCATGATGGAAGGTCGCGTTCCAGTATCCGATCGGAGTGTGATACTTGCCAAATGAGAGTTTGAAGTAGTCGTTATAGTCGTACCGAACGATGGAGCGCTCCACCGCTAGTTCGTAGGTCGTCGGCTCCGCCGTGAAGCTAACTTCTCCAAAGTAGCTGACCTTTCCAGACAGTGCAGACGCGAAGTGCAGCACAAATTGTCCCATATTGAAGCCACTGTTCGACCCTTTGTGGTCCGTTGCTGAAAAGTCCACGTCGCCAAAACCGTGGATCTGCAGGGATGGATAATGGGTTTCGACCTGTTGCAACTCGGAACTGGGCATTTGCTCATGAGCCGACAAGGCGCTGGCTGTGTCCGGCTGCTGCGACTGCATAGGCGCCGCAGGTCGCTGCGCAGCACTGGCTGCTCTAATTGCGATCGGCTTGTGCTCGTTCGCCTCCAGTTCGTTTACCCGTTTTTCCAGCCTATCAATACGCTCGAGCAGTTCCTTCACAGATGGTTGGTTAGGAGGCGAAGAAGGTGGCTCTTGCGTGAACGCCAGGTCCGCCAGTAACAAGAACAGAAACATTGACGAGAGTCGAAAGCACATTGCAGCGGCCTCCTCGGATAATGGTTGGGGCGATTCCTTTGCTCGGCCTGCGTGGGAAATACCGCATAAAACAGCCGCTAGTCTAGTCATACTGGGCGTGTTTGTAAAAGGCAGACCTGCGTATGCGCCGAGCTCACGGATTCTCGTCAGGGGAGCGATTGGGATGAAAGTTTCGAGTTGACGCGCGAGAGCGCGAGCAGAACGGTGGCAGCGGAGTGAAGTGCGGCAAACTGATTTGCATACTCAACATACTCAATTGTCGGAATTGTCGGATGCCCTACACTGCTGTGAAATCAATGATTGCTTCGCCTCGAAGACAAGATTCGGCACTTGTGCACCCAGGTTAACTGTGGCCTAAATGTCCTCACCGTGGGGCGGCTAGTGGGGCACGTTAATGTCGCCGATAGCGGCAAACTGCGCGAGCAGCCGCGTAACCACAGCCGCCCCCCAGAAACGAACACACCCGCCACACTGTGGATCGCTGTTTTTTCATTTTTGGTCTTGACGTTGACATCGAGAACCTCGAAATATGCGTACTTGCGCTCGCCGGGCGGCCATTGCCTCATCGAGGTCGTCGCGGACGTGTTCCCACGGATGGTGCCATCCGCGAGCGAGTACCGCAGGAAGTAGGCACCGGAGAGATCGGCTGGGCGGCGCCCACGTGCGAGGTTGACCTTCTGGTAGCGCCGAGCCTTGCCTTTGCCGACCTCGCGGTAGAGAGTGACTGCCATATTTCCTCCAGTGCTTAATACCGGGCGGAGGCAAATCGGCATCTGTAGTCAGTTGGTAGTCACCTACCGTAAATGGCCAGAAACTAAAGGTTTGGCGGAGAGGGAGGGTTCGAACCCTCGGTACAGGTGTTAGCCCGTACAACGGTTTAGCAACTAGTATAGGCTGCCTGACAATTTCCTGTTTCCTCCTTAGCCCCCTGGCGGGTCCCATGGCACGTTGGTGCGATTTCAAGTGCGTGAGCCTCTTGCTACATTCATTCGTGAGTAGTCGTTTCGCAAGCGACTCTTGAAAGCGGGACTTGCCTCGGGGGAGGGACAGTCCCGTTTCCTTTTTTCCTCTATTGCTTCTCGTAAACGTCTACCTGTTTCTTCTCTCCGGGCTTGGCTTCGCTGTTTTAAATCTGCGTAACCATCATCGTCCTGCCCTCCGCTGCCACACATCGAGCGACAAACACCCAGATCTGCTTCGCGTTCATTGCCGAGAACCGCTACTTCTTGAGTTATCCAAGCCAGGCGTACTACGGTTTGCCAGAAGGTGTCGTCTGAACCTGAATGGCATGAATTTCGTCCGATTTCGTAATGTCCACCGCAAATACCTCAAACTCGCCGCCACCGTTCCGTACCCGAACTACCTGGCTAACCTGCGCTCCAGATGGGCCCGAGCGAACGTTTACGGAACTTACCGAAGTCACCCGCAGACCGTTGTGAGGCTCGCCTGGATTGGGCTCCTCCACTTGCCGCACCACGGTCTGCTGCCCGGTTGAGTCAGTGTTTTCGGTTGATGCGATGCGATGAACCAACCGCAAACTGCCGTCACGCGACGCTCCCAGCACATCGACGGAGTAATTTTCCACGGTGCTGTGCTTGTCGCCGGAAGGGCTCTCCGATTCCGTGCTAACGGTTCGCGAGAATTGGCTTAACTTGCCTCCATAGTCGAGGCGGGAAACATTCTCCTCGGTGGTACGGCTGTTGTTTTCCTGAGTGATGGTGCCCTGCCGCACCTCATTGACCTGCCATTCCCGCGCGCCATCAAGCAGCTGGATCGTCTTTTTGAACTCCCTGTTGTTGCCCGTGCGCTGTCGCCGCTCTTCAATTTGCATGGCTGGAGCCAGACCGCCACTGGTGCTGGGGAGCATCACGGTTGTTTTCGTCTCTTCTACATCTCGACTAATTTTCTTGGTCTCTGCGATTTCGCGCCTGGTCGGCTGAGGTCGTCCATCGGAATCCGGAGCCGAGTCAACGCGGACCGTCGTCGAGCCGTCCGGAAGCATCTGGGTTTCTTCTTCGAGCGTCAGCAGCAATGCCTTTGCGCCACCCCCGTCCCGACCATAGATCCGGGTAATGGTTTGCACTGTGCTGGAATTCACCTGCACGGTCTCCTTCTCGATATCCTGGAACGCCTCAAAATGTCCATCAGAACCGAGCCGCTGGAGCAACTGCTTGTCCAGAGTACCACTGCCGTTTCGGACGTGCGTCTCAAGCGTGCGGATTGGTAGCTCGTTCTCGATGTGTAATTCCCGCGTAACTGTCCAGGACTGATTCGCATCAGAGGGTTGGGATGCAGGTGTTTGTGCCCAGAGTACGAGATTGAAGCAAAACACATTGGCTGCAACGAGCATGAACCGTCCCGCACAGGCCGCAACGCCAGAAAGTCGTCGCTGATGCTTCCGGAAGTAAGGCCTAAGATTCATCAAATTTTCATGTCTGCGCACGCCAACGATTTGGCCCCAGAGCATGATAAGCAAAATAGAGGTGTGGTACTTTGAAAAATTTATTCCAGCCATATAGTTGGTTCTCACGTCCTGCGCGAATGTCACCGAGCAGGCGACGACCGGCTCAGTGAGAAAGCCTCGTGCGGTGCCGCATGATCATTACAGAGGCAACTTGACTACCAACACCGCAAAAACACTAAGTCCTTGCCTTTGGACAGGTATGGGCCCGCTGCTGAAAAGTTCAACGTGCCTCAATGCGGGCTTTGTCTGCATGTAGGCACCGCATTCGGGCTCTTAGTGCCTGTCCGTGTAGCAGATTGGAGCACCATCCGGAGACGTCCGGGCTGTCTTCCTTGGTTGAAAACTCTTCAGAGTTGCCCACCCTTCCAGCAATGTCCCATCAATCGTGAAATGCTCGTCGCTGGTGAGGCCATTCGCCCCCACTTGCCCACCTGCGACAAAACTCTTTCGCAATACAAGGCTGTGCATGAGGGGTGTTTTTTCAGCAGCCTGTCAAAGGCGAATTGACGGCCAAATAGTGCCAGGCGTAATTTACCAACTGCGAATGTGCGATTTGGAGTCTGTTACCACCTCTGTTTGCGGAATCGGGGACCTGGATGTCAGTCAACAAAACTAAGCAGAAGACTTGGACGTATTTTGAGGATAAATGGCGTGAGGGGAGTGTACCGATCATGACTGCAATGGCCCATGCCGCCTGGCTCTGCTCCGTCGTGTTTGATGGTGCTCGGGCGTTCGAAGGAGTAATGCCTGATCTCGACTTACATTGTGCGCGTGTGAACGATTCCGCCAAGAAGATGTATTTGAAGCCGATCGTCTCTACCGAAAAATGGATGGAACTTGTGAAAGAAGGCGTCGTCCGATTCAAGAAGGATGCAGTTCTGTACATAAGGCCGATGTACTGGGCGGAACAGGAAGGCCCGTGGGTGCAAGCTCATAATCCAGATTCAACCCGCTGGTGTCTTTGCATCTATGAGGCTCCAATGCGTCCCCCGAAGGGCTTCACGGTTCTTGTATCGCCGTATCGCCGGCCCACGCAGGACACCATGCCCGTAGATGCGAAGGCAGGATGTTTGTACCCCAATAATGCCCGAGCACTTTTCTACGCGCATGCTCGCGGTTTCGATAATGCTCTGCTATGCGATGTCTTGGGCAATGTCGCAGAGTTAGCAACGTCTAATGTTTTCATTGCTCAGAAGGGGATCGTGTATACACCGATGCCGAACGGAACATTCCTCGCGGGAATCACAAGACAAAGAGTCATTGGGCTGCTGCGTGACTCGGGTGTGACAGTTATTGAGAAGCTGCTGACCATTGATGATTTCGAGCAAGCTGACGAAATCTTTTCCACTGGCAATTATTCAAAAGTGATACCAGTGACCAGATTCGAGCTCCAATTCCTTTCAATAGGCCCTATTTACACCAAGGCTCGCAAACTCTATTGGGAGTTTGCGCACTCGAGTTCGGCGATTCACATTTGAGGCGTTTGCGCGTTCAGCAATCTTCCGTTTGCACCACGGGCATTTGCTGAATCGCAGGTGGAATTTAAGTCACGGGGCAAGCTCTGTCTGAGACGATCTGAATCGGGCTCATCTGGTGGAGCATCGCATAAGCGATCGCGGTAGCGTACTTCATTTTTGTTTATCCTTCATTCTGCGGCAAGGTGACCACCCCCACGCGGACGATTGCACGCTAGCTGCGCTGACCGATCTCCTGCAGGACTTTGGGCTACGATCCCGAGCTACATTCAAAAGTGAGGTGCACAAACGCGTCCACTGCTACACGAGTCGGCTCACCTAGCCAAGTATTCTGCCAACCGTCTTTCTAGGCCGGAGTAATCTAGGCCGGTGCTGTTGCGCAATGCCTGCTCACTTGACTCTCCTGTACCGATGCTCTCAAGCATGCGGGCAATCTCGCTCAGACCGTAGCGGTCGCGCAGGTACTCCACAGCTGCCAAGGATTCAGCATAGGCAACTTCGGCCTGCAGGTTCGAGAAGTGAGTGAAAGAACCCTCGAGTACCTGGAACGGGATGTCTTTTCTATCGTGGAACAATTGACCCAGTTCGCGAGCCATGCCTGATGAACTGCGTGCTTCCATGATCTGGGCCAGTCCCTCGTTTAGCCACGTGGGACAGCGGCCCGATCCGAGGGACGCCACAAACGAGTGCGTCAGTTCGTGCTTGAGGACGCGCTCCACCTCGAGGTTCATCGAACTCAGCCCGCCGATTGGAATGCGCAGTTTGCCGTCATTCAGGGCGCCGGCCCATGAAGGGGCTTCGGTGATGTCCACGAACTCTTTTTGCGTGTACAAAATGACGATGATATTCGCCGAAGGATCGTAGCCGAGTTGACGGGAAATGTCCTGGTACTGGGTTTCCAGCGAGGCCAGCAAATCCGACTGGAAATTCGGGGATGTTCTGTCGCCCTGATAACGCAGCGTGAAATGCCGGGTTTCTTTCTTGCTGGCACGATCTTCCACGTGCAGTTCGCGTTCGGCTTTGTATAGCAGGCGTTCCGTGTTGGAATCGGGAGAGAGTTCTTGCGCCTTTTTCCAAGCCTCAATGGCATCGGCAGTGCGGTCGGCGTCGTAGCGGGCCAAGCCGAGCAGGCGAAGCAGATCCACGGAGTCCGGTTTCAGAGTGGTGGCGCGCTCTAGCTCATAGGCAGCATCGGCATACCTGCCGAGGGAAGCGAGAGCGACGGCATGCCACTGTAAAAGGTTGGGCTGGTCGGGGGTAGCCTGGATGGCCCGTTCGAAACACCCTCTGGCCTGGTCCACTTGGCCGCGCTGCATCTCGATTACTCCCGCAAGGAAGAAGGCCGTGGCCGTGGCAGGCGGGTCGTTTTCACGCTCAATTTCGGCCAGACGCATGTTGTCGACACTGTCTCCGGTCGTAATGCGGCTGCGCAAAGCGGACCAGTATCCCTCCTCCTGCTTGGGCCCTTTGGGAACCGGAAGTGCCAGTCTTTCGCTGGGTGCTGCGCCTAAATTGCCTCTACGTGTGAGATCTTGCACTGCTCGCGAGCCGGCCATGGGAAGCTGGGCTGGTCTATTTACGGCTTCAATCCGATCTACCGCGCTCTTTGCGATGGTGTATTTGGTGCTGCCCACCCAGTACTCAATCTTGCCGTCCTTCTCCTCTGCTTTGTTGATAATGATGTACATGCCATTCTTAAGATAAAGGGTGTCGGCCGACGCAAGCATCGAAGTGGCCAGAAGAAGGCAGGTAGCTATTTGTGACTTGAGGCGGGACACATTCCGATCCAAAGGGGAGGGACATATTATGGGCGCGCTTTGGCTCGCGCACAATGCCACTTTCGGG
>Ga0068856_100002413_pt1 | contig 19223 bp, 13 predicted proteins | sample KBSCornC62_FD_66595 | JGI IMG/M metagenome (GOLD analysis project Ga0068856, IMG submission 66595) | Corn rhizosphere microbial communities from Kellogg Biological Station, Michigan, USA - KBS Corn C6-2 | ecosystem: Host-associated > Plants > Roots > Rhizosphere > Soil ...
GTGCCATCCGGTCGCCCTCTTCGAATCTCCGGATTGCTCCGTCGAGTCGCTTTGGGCTTCGTCGTTCGACCATTCCCCAAGTCGCCCTGGTTCCTGTTCGCTCAACGTCGCCGATTCCGTCCGTCTCGAGTTACCCCGAAACTTCCTTCCTCGGCTGATCCGTATCTGCATCCGCAGGTTGCGCCTGCTTCCACATCTACGGCTGGGTCGATGATTACTCCCTGGCTGAATCGAACTTTGCATCCCCGGCTTGCGCCGTTGATGAATCTTCGGTACCAATCAGGTACCAGCATTCCCTATCTGATTTCCAGCGCACCCTTAATCTCAATCCATCGTTCGCAATCGGCCGACCACGAACTTCAAACCAAAACCGTTGTGTGCGCCTTTCACCAGGCCAGAGCTGCTGTTCCAATCAGCTACAAAGTCACCAGCTAGTTAGAGACAGTAGGCCCGATCGATCTGTGGATGCAAGTGCAAAACCCTATTGCTTTCTGTGGATATCACCATGCATAGTGCATTCACATCCGAAATGTGCGCCGACTATGTCCTCAGCGACTAATCAAGCTAAACCCGCAACTTATCTGCAACTTATTGCTTGCTTATTTTGAAATTATCAGCAGTGCTTCTAACCCAGCAAGTTGAAGCATCTTCCACTGTTTTTGCAAGTGAAGAGTGCGGGTGCGAGTCTAAAGCCGGATCTGGCGACCGAAGGCTCCATGACCTCCGCTAAAGTCCGACGACGGGGATCAATCACTAGCACGAGCTCCTGAATCGCCAACACCAGCAATGACAATCCAATGACATCGAGCCCCCCTTACTCATTCTGGTTCCGTTATCCTTCCCTTGAAACGCCTTACATGTCACAATCACTATCCAAAAGCCGGTTTCTAGACCGCACGGCGTAAGCACAAGAGAACGAGCAACTCCCCTCTTTCCCCAGCTCGAGAACCTCGCAACGGAGAATACAAAACTGATGCCGGACCCGAAGCTACCAGGCCTTAAGCAGCTTCAGCACATCGTTGTGCTCATGATGGAAAACCGCTCATTCGACCACATGCTCGGCAGCCTCAAGACCCTCAACCACGCTGTTGACGGTCTCGACGGCACCGAAACCAATCCTGACTCCACTGGTGTCCCCGTCTCCGTCTCGCCCACGGCGGAGTACCAGAGCCAGCTCGACCCTGACCCCGACCACCACTTCCCCGCCGTCGATCTCCAGATATTCGGCGGCGTTGCCACCGCCCAGAATCCTAACCGAACCCCAAACATGCAGGGCTTCGTCAAAAGCTACTTCAACCAGCAGCACAGCGTGAAGCACTCGCACCTCATCATGAATTACTTCACGCCCGACAAGCTCCCCGTCCTCTCCAAACTCGCCACGGAGTACGCCGTCTTCAATCGGTGGTTCTCCTCCATCCCGGGCCCCACGCTCTGCAATCGCGCCTTCGCCCACTATGGGACTTCGTTCGGCCAGGTCAGCATGGACGTCTTCTACTGGAACAAACAATTCAAGAGCATCTACGAGCGACTCAACGAAGCCGGTCACTCCACGCGCCTCTACTATTACGACGAAGCCAGCTCATCCCTCGAAGTCGTCAACCTGCTCAAGAATCAGCCGTCCCTCTTCGGCACCTTCCAGGACTTCCTCGATGCCTGCGATAAGAACGAACTCCCCGAGTACTCCTTCATCGAGCCCAACTACACCGACCACGATTCACCCGACGGCATGGGCGAACTCATCGCCAGCGACCAGCATCCCGACCACGACGTCCGTGCCGGCGAGCAGTTCATCGCCGACGTCTACAATGCCATACGCAACAATCCCAAGCTCTGGCCCAACACGGCTCTGCTCATCGTCTACGACGAACACGGCGGCATCTACGACCACGTCCCCCCACCCTCTTGCACGCCAGATACACCATTCGTCGCGCAGCCCAGCGCCACCGGCACGCCAGATCCCTTTTACTTCGATCGCCTCGGCGTTCGCGTTCCCGCAGTCCTTGTCTCCCCGTGGGTCAAACGGGGCTCCGTCATCAACGACGTCTTCGAGCACGCCTCCATCCCCGCCACCATCACCAACTACTTCCTCGGCAACTACACGCAGCGATCAATGCGCGAGCAGGCTGCTAACACATTCCTTGGCTATCTCGACCAGCCCGCCATCCGCCCCGAAGACCAGTGTCCCAAGTTCAAGAACCTGAAGTGAGGAGGTAGATCCAGATGGAAGTTATCCACGTCCCCCCGCCGTCGAAACAAGCCTTCCACAAAGGCCGTCCCATGTCTGACTTAATCAAAGCTCAGATCAAGCACTTCAAGCACGTTGAAGAAAGGCTCTCTCCTCAGCAGCGCGAGAGCATCCCGCAACACCGCATCACCACCGAGAACGAAGCCGCACAGTACATCCACGCCATGACGCGCCTGCTCCGTTCAGGCGTAGGCGAGCAACCGGCAAAGCCAAAGCTCATCCCGATCTCCGCCAAAAAATCAGCAGCGCGAACTCCGGCCAAAGGCCTCGCCATCGCCGCCAGCGCTGCACCATCCAAGCCGCACAAGAAATCGAAATCCAAATCATCGAAGAAGAAATAACGAGAGCCCATCCCCATGGCCCATCGCAATCGACAAATCTCTCTCTGCCTCGTACTCATGTACCTCGCCGCGCTCTGCAGCGCTCAGAACGAGTCGCGCTTCCACGCCGACCTCCGCCGCGAAGGCAACGCCCTCCAAGCCTGCTCACAACTTTCCAAGTTGGCCGACTGCGGCCAGACTCTCGTCCTGGGCCAGCCCTTCCACCTCGCCTTCGGCAGCCTCGCGCCCGACAACGGCATGGGCTTCGGTCTCGCATTCGTCGAGCACAAAAACTTCGCCAGCGAATGGCGTACCAACCTCAGCCTTGACGCCGTCGCCACCATGAACAGCTCATGGCGCACCGGCGCCTACCTCAAGGCCTACAAGCTCGCCGCCGGCAACAGCTATCACGCCGCCCCGCTCTTCCACCTCTACACCCAGAGCATCTCGCTCAATCGCGTCGACTACTTCGGCCTCGGCCCCGCCAGCACCCCGCTCACCCACACCACCTTCGGCTTCTCAGAAAACATCACGGGCGCCGACATGGCTCTGCCCATCTCCATCTCCGGAAAGTCGCCCGTCATTGCAGTTCTTGCCGAACTCAATGGCCGCTTCCCGTCCGTCCGCCATGGCCGCGAACACGACATCCTCTCAATCGATGCGCTCTTTGACGAAGCGACTGCCCCGGGCCTAACCCACCAGCCCGCCTATCTGCAGCCCTCTGAAGCCGTCCGTCTCGTTCCATCGATCTTCGGTGACAGAATCAGCCTGAATTACCTCCTCCAGTTCCAGCAGTTCTTCGCCCCCGGCGACAGCCGCTACTCTTTCCGCCGCCTCAATTTCGACTTCAATCACACCATCCCGCTCTCCCACCTCTCCAAGTCCATCGGCAAATACTACGGCCCAAGTTCCACCACCACGCTATCCCACAACACTCCCGACTACTGCGGCGGCGCAGGCCGCGAAAACCAGCCGATGCCCTGCCCGCCCGCATCGCTCACCCGCAAACTCGAAGGCTCCATCAACCTCCGCGCCTTCATCTCTGAATCGTTCGCAGGCAAAGGCAGCCAGGTCCCCTTCTACTTCATGCCCACCATCGGCGGCTCCGACCTCAACGGCACTCCCATCCTGCCCAGCTATCCCGACTACCGCTTCCGCGGCCCCGACCTGCTCCTCTTTCGCGGCACTATCGAGCACTCTCTCGGCAAGCTCCCCATCGGACCACTCCTCTCCGCCGACGAGGCAAAAATCGGCCTACGCCGCGGCGACATCAGCCTCGATCATCTCCATCACAGCTTCAGCGCCGGCTTCACCGTCCACGCCGGAGGACTCCCCGTCCTCTCCTTCGTCTACGCCTGGGCCGGCGGAGAAGGCTCCCATACAATCGCCAACGTCGACCCCTCCCTGCTAGGGAGCGCCGCACGCCCCTCACTCTTCTGAGCTTCGCGTCCACTGAACACAAAAACTGTCGGGTACCCCATGTCTCCGATTTTGGAGACATGAGGAAGCAACGATCCCCATCAATATCTAGTATCTCCAACTCTCCAAAAACGGGCTATCAACAACTGAAAATCCGGTGAACGATTTTCAATTCAGAAACACGCGCTGATTCGGGCGATCCAGCGAAAACGTCGGTATTTCGATAGGGAAACGCTCGCCGCTGTCAGTCTCCATTTCGTAAGCCCCGCCCATCATGCCCGTCGGCGTGTCCAGAGGCGCCCCGCTCGTGTATTCGAAGCTCTCCCCCGGTTTGAGGATCGGCTGCTCCCCAACAACACCAGGCCCCTTGACCTCGGTCAATTCTCCGCGTGCATTCGTAATCATCCAGTGCCGGTTCAGCAGGCGCACCGTTTCCTTCCCCTGATTCTCGATGATCACTCGATAAGCCCAAAAGTACCGCGCACTATCCGGCGATGATCTCTCCTCAAGGTAAGTTGGCTCAACGCTCACTGCTATTCCTCGAGTATTCGCCACATACAATCCTCGATTTGTCATACAGAAATTCTAGATCCATCTCGTGCACTACGTGCGGCGCCGACGAACGGTCCTTCCGTCTTCAAGAATCAACTCTGGACACTGCTTGCAAGAAAGCAGCTATCATGCGCGTGGGGGCCTGCATGATCGTGCATGAACGAAGGGGCCGGCCTGCGCCATGGGACGAGAGAAAGCGCGCAGCGACTTACAGGTGGATGCTGCCGTTTACCGCACTCGAATGGACCTGGGAATGGATTGCTTTCGCGCTGAGCAGTTGGACATTCCTCGAGGTCCTAGAGCACCTGGGGCGGTTTTCCGTCCTGGTGGGTGTGATCCTCTACTTTTCGGAAGCAGGCGATCGCGTCAAGCAGAGGCACTACCAGGCTTGGCAGGTGGTCAACACGGCGCAGGGCAAAGGCGGAAGCGGCGGGAGAATTGAAGCATTACAGGAACTCAACGCGGATAAGGTCCCTCTCGTGGGTGTTGATGTTTCTTCCGGCTTCCTGCAGGGTCTTCATCTGCGAGAGGCCAACCTTCTTCGCTCAAGCTTCACCGCCGCCGATCTTCGAAACAGCGATTTGACCCGATGCAATTTCACGCTGGCGGACCTTACATCCGCAAACCTTCGCGGCGCGACTCTTGATCACACAAACTTTTCGCAAGCCGATTTGCGCAATGCAGATCTCGCTGGGAGTCACATGACGGGAGCAGACCTATCGGGAGCTCACCTGGATGAGACAGACTTGCGATCCGCCGAACTAAAAGATATCCAGTGGCAGCAGATCAAAAGCATAAATGGAGCAAACGTCGCCGCGGTGCGAAACGCTCCACCAGGTTTCGTTGAATGGGCACTGAAGAATGGAGCTGTCGATCAGCCGAATGCGCCGCAATAGATTAACGATGACTCTGTCACTCTGACCGCCCGGATCCCGAGCTTTTCCCTCTCGGGTCCCCAAAAAGCACGTTTGCTCTTTGGGCAGAGCTTGAAGGTGGTAAGCGAATAACCTGCTTTTTCCCCAAAACTCTTATCTTTCGAGTATCGGGTAACTCGCTCCGAACTCAAACAACTCGATCTCAGGCTTGTACGCTCGGGGTCCTTGCTTGAGTGTGAAGAAAACTTGGTTCGCGGAGAAATTCAGCGTTCTGCGACGCCCGAAATGTTGTATTTGCAAACCTTGTTCTCGTCAATCAAAAGCTCCAGTCGCTTACCAGCGAGCTTGGCAGGGTAGTCGTTCCCCACCTTCGCTGTCTTACAAGGACGGTGCACCGTGTACACCTTGTCTCCGATCGCGATGAGGCTGACGTGATCCATGCCGAAGCTGGCAGTCGAATTCACTTGCTGCGTAGAGAGCAGACGTCCTGTGAGGTTGAATCCATCCTTCTTGTCTTTTGCATAAACCGGCAAAGCCAGCAGAAGGCACATTGCGACGATTCCGATTTTCATCATCTCCTTCTTTCAACGAACACTATTGATGAGAGCTGTCATCGGCCAGTAACGAAGATTACGACTAAAGCTGCCTGGAGCACAAGGAGGCACCCGCCGACGCAGGGGTTTTGTTTGCGGCTCGGACCGGTGGTTTCCGCCATCGTCAACTCGGACCGAATTCAACAAATTGCCAATTCCCGAGTTACGCATGAGCCCACGGCCAACCGCGTTCGCTGCCGCCTACTCCTCCTGACCCCCGATCCTACGTTCTAAGCACCCGTCCCTATCCCGCGCACCCACACCCTCTCGCCAGCACCTCCGCAAAGTGCACCGCCTCCTTATGCCCCAACTGCTCGATCTGCTCCCTGCAACTGAACCCATCCGCCACCAGCACCGTCATCGGCCCCGCGCCATCCACCGCCGGCATAAATCCATCCTGCGCAATCCGCTTCGACACTTCATACTTCTCTGCCTCAAACCCGAACGGCCCCGCCATCCCGCAGCATCCTGCCTTGATCGCCTCAACATTTGCGCCCGCCTTCTTCAGCAGCGCAATCTCGTTCGCCGGTCCGCCAAACACCGCCTTGTGATGGCAGTGCCCGTGCACCAGCACGTGCGCGCCCTCCAAGCCCGACGGCCGCCACTCCGGCGCTTGGGCCCCCAACCAGTCCGCCAGCAGCCAGGTCTGCTGGCTCAACTTCTGCGCCCGGGCGTCTTTCGGAAAGAGCTCCAGCAGTTCGTCCTTAAACACGCTCGCACAACTCGGCTCAAGAAAAATGAACGGCATGCCCGCATCGATCTGCGGCCCAACTTTCTGCATCACGCGTTGCAGATAAGCCCGAGCCTGATCCAGAAAACCGAAATCATACAACGGCCGCCCGCAGCACACATGCTCTCGCGGACACTCCACCGCAAACCCCGCTGCCTCCAGCACCGTCTCCGCCGCTGAGAGGGAGCGGGGATGGTAGTAGTTGTTCCACGTATCCGGCCAAAGCAGGACCGACCGTCGATACGCCCTGCCATTATCCGCAACTCGATGGTTGCCCTTGCTACGTATCTTCTGGAAGGTCTTCCCCGCCAGCTCTGGCAGCTTCCTTTCTTTCGCCACTCCCGCAAGTTTCTTAACCAGCCCGCTCGTCAATCCACCTGTCAACACCGCATTCGTCAACCCCGGCGCAATCGACCCGATCTTCGCCAGCTTGTCCGCAAATCCAAACACGTAATGCTGCGGCGGATGCATCCGGCCTTCATAGTGCTGGGCCAGAAACTCGGCCTTGTACGCAGCCATGTCCACCTGCACCGGGCACTCCGTCTTGCATGCCTTGCAGCTAAGGCACATATCCAGTGCCTCGTGCACCGCCTCGCTCTTGAACCCCTCTGGCCGCAGCGATCCCGCCAGCATCTCCCATAGCAGATGCGCTCGTCCCCGCGTCGAGTGCTTCTCTTCCCCCGTCCCGCGGTAGCTGGGACACATCACCCCGCCCTCGGTCTTCCGGCACGCGCCCACACCCACGCACCGCTCCGTTGCATGCTCCAGTGATCCGCCATCCTTCGCAAACGCAAAGTGACGCGTGAAGTCATCCACGCCTTCACGCGGTCGCGCCGGAGACTCCGCCGGATGAATGCTCGATCTCGACTGAATCCCCAATCTCAAATTCTCTACCGGGTCATACACCCGAACCGCATCCACCAGCTTCCCCGGATTCATCCGATTATCCGGATCCCACAGCCGCTTGAACTCCCGAAAGGCCTCCATCAGTTCCGGCCCGAACATCTTCGGCAACAGCGCCGCGCGCGACTGCCCATCGCCATGCTCCCCACTGAGCGATCCGCCAAACTGCAGCACCACATCCGTCGCCCGCTCCATGAACTCCCGAAACTTCCGCAGCCCCACCTCGCTGCGGTAGTCGAAGTTCACCCGCATATGCACGCATCCCTGCCCGTAGTGCCCATACAGCGGCGTGCTATAGCCGTACTCGCTCATGAGTATCTTGATGGCCCGCAGATAATCGCCCAGCCTGTCCGGCGGTACGGCCGAGTCCTCCCAGCCCTCGCACCGGTCCGGCTCGCCTGGCACAAACACCACCGCTCCCAGTGCCGACTCGCGCACATACCAGACGCTCTCCGCCTCTTCCGGCGAACAGATATGCGCAACTGGCTTTACCGGCCACCGCTGCGAAGCCTCCGCAATCTTCCGCGACTTCTCCTGCGCCTCTTCCTCTGAATCCGCTCCCATCTCCACCAGCAGGAAGTTCTGTCCCTCCGGCAACTTCTGCAACTGCGCGGATGCCAACCCCTTCCGCCGCATGAAGTCCACCAGCATCTGGTCAAACCCCTCCAGCCCGATCGGCTTGTGCTCCAGCGCCGCAGGCACCGCATCCGCCGCCGCAAACGCATCCGGAAATCCCAGCACCGTAAGCACCCGGTGCTGCGGGCTCTGCGTCAAGTTCAGCCGCGCCTCCAGCACCGTCACGCACGTGCCTTCCGTTCCCACCAGCGCTCGTGCCACGTTAAACCCGTTCTCCGGCAGCAGCTCATCCAAGTTGTATCCGGAAACTCTGCGCGGAATCCGCGGAAACCGCGCCCTCACCAGGTCCGAATACCGATCGCGAATGCGTTTCAGCCCCGCATAAATCTCCCCGCGCCGCCCGCCCTCGCGGATAATCCTCTCCAGATCCGTATGGCCCGTCTTGCCCACAGTCATGCGCGTGCCATCGTAGAGCGCCACGTCCAGGCTATCCACGTTGTCGACAACCTTGCCGGCCATCAATCCATGCACGCCGCAGCTGTTGTTTCCGATCATGCCTCCCAGCGTGCAGCGCGAGTGCGTCGCCGGATCAGGCCCGTAGGTCAGCTCATACTTCTCCGCAGCATTGCGAAGCGTATCCAGCACAATCCCCGGCTGAACCACCGCCATCTTCGCCGCCGCATCAATCGACAATAGCCCGGTCATGTATCGCGAAAAGTCAAATACGACCGCAACGTTCGCGCACTGCCCCGCCAGACTTGTCCCACCGCCACGAGGCAACACCGCCGCGCCCAACGCGCGGCACTCCGCCAGCGCCATCTCCACATCCGCCGCATCGCGCGGCAGAACCACTCCAACCGGCAGCTGTCTATAGTTCGAAGCATCCGTCGCGTATAGGGCTCGCGACCCGGCATCAAACTGCACATCGCCGCGCAGCTTCGCCCTCAGCCGCACTTCCAGCTCTCGATGCGCGCTGAACTTCTCATGATCCAAAGGAGGTTGATTCAGAATCGCAAAAACGTCCACGCGATGATGTTAGCGCTTTGCCGTCACGCCGGGCTCTCTAGCGCCGTTAATGTGCGCGAAGCGCGCGCGCTAACTCCGCTAGCCTGCTGCCGAAAGGCCTGGCCTACCGCCCCGGCCACTCCTCCACCACAATCCCCAGATCATTCAGCTGCTGAATCACGCTCTCCACATTCCGCCGCATCTTCGCGCGATCCTTCCCTGCTCCGCCCGGCATCTCGGCCACCGCCACCACGCGCCCATACCTCCACGCGCTCGCCGGAACCGCCACCATCGCCTCCGCCAGGTCGCCCGGTTTGATTTGGATCTCCTGTCGCCGCGCCCCCTCCGGCCTCAGCATCGTGCCCTTGCCCAGGTCGCTCGTATTCGCATCCGCCATGATAATCCGCAGCGTGATCATCTCCGGCCCAACCGCCAGAAACGGATTCGCCCAGGCCGCCGGCTCGTGAACATCTACATACATGCTCTTGGTCGGCAGGGAAATTTTCGCCAACTCCGCACGCTGCTCGTCCCGCTTCGTCGCTCGAGCCTCCGCAGCAGCCCGCGCCTGCTGCTCCGCGCTAACAGCGCTCTTCGCCACTCCAACCACGGCCTGCTCTTGCTGATGGCAGGCGACCAGCGCAGCCGCTACCAGCCCCACCACCACCCAACACCGCACATTCTTCTGAGGGAATCTCACCACTCTAGAATACTGTCTGAAGAAACTGCCCGTCCCGCAGGACTCTTGAGAGTAGCCCCGGGAGAAACCGGGGAAAAGAAGCAGATTGGAATCCTTCGCGCCCCGGAAGGTCGCCCAATTTCGACTCATAAAGATTCCCGGGATCCTCCCTGACACCGCCAACCCAGCTGACGTGCGCGCACGCTAAGTCCGCTTCGTCCCCCACTCCGCCTTTCGTTTTTCCAGAAACGCCCTCGTCCCCTCCGCCTTATCCTCCGAATCGCACAATTTCCCAAACGCCTCCGCCTCCAGTTCCAACCCCTTCTCGAGCGGCAGATCCAGCCCCTCATCCACCACCCCAATCACCTCAGCCACCGCCCCCGGAGCCTGAGCCGCAATCTCCATCGCCAAAGCCTCGGCCCGCACCATCAACTCCGCCCCCGGCGCCACCTCATCTACCAGCCCGATCCGCAACGCCTCCTGCGCATCGATCACCGCTCCAGTCAACAGCAGCTTCAACGCCGCCCCCCGCCCAAGCAGCCGCGGCAACCGTTGTGATCCCCCATACCCCGGAATCACCCCCAGCTTCACCTCCGGCTGCCCGAACTTCGCGTCCTCGCCCGCGAGCCGCAGCGTGCAAGCCATCGCCAGTTCGCACCCGCCGCCCAGCGCAAATCCGCGCACACACGCAATCACCGGCTTGCCCAGCGTCTCAATTTTCCTGAACACCGCCTGCCCCCGCAGCGCAAACCCCTCCCCCTCGCCCGGCCCCACCGCATCTAGCTCGCGAATATCCGCCCCCGCCGCAAACGCCCGCTCCCCCGCCCCGGTCAGCAACACCACGCGAACCTCATCGTCCTTGCCGAGTTCCTCAAATGCCAAATCCAACTCCGCAAACATCGCCGCATTCAACGCATTCAGCGCCTTCGCACGATCCAGCACAACCGTAGCGACAGCGCCCCTCTTCTCCACCCGAATGTTCTCGTAATTCATAACGAAACGAGCCTATCAGCTTCGCGGTGAACTCAACACGCGCCACCGCCGCAAAAGAGGGATGCAGCCACTACACTGAACAGGTCCTGAGGTCCCAACCATGCACTTCGACGCCGAATCCATCCCAGCAAGTCACATCTACAAACTGCTCGTCGGCCTGGTCGCCCCGCGGCCCATCGCACTCATCACCAGCATGGACGAAAACGGCCGCCTCAACGCCGCACCATTCAGCGCATACAACTACCTCTGCACCGACCCGCCGATCGTAGGCATCGGCGTCACCAACCGCCCCGACCAGCCCGCCCTGCCCAAAGACACCGCCCGCAACATCCGGCGCACCGGAGAATTCGTCGTCAACGTCGTAACCGAAGACATCGCCAATAAGATGAACATCTGCGCGACAGATTTCCCGCCAGAAGTCAGCGAAATCGAAATGGCTGGATTCTCCACCATTCCGTCCAGCAAGGTAAAGCCTCCTCGTCTCGCAGAAGCGCATGCGGCGTTGGAGTGCCGCGAGCACACCACGCTCGAAATCGGCCGGTCACGCATCATCCTCGGCCGGGTAGTCGCTTTCTACGTTGAAGACCGCTACGTGGATCCCGCAGGTCCATACATCCACGCTGACGAGATGCATTCCATCGGACGCATGAACGGTCTCGGCAACTACGTCAGAACCCGCGACGCCTTCATCAACATCCCCCGCATCTCCTACAGAGATTGGCAGGCCAAAAAGGAATAGCCGCTCTGCCCAACTCACTCCACCCGTAGAGCCCTCACCGGATTCACCGCCGCCGCCCGCCTCGCCGGAACCACGCTCGCCACCAGCGCACATGCGCCCAGTGCCAGCACTGCTCCCCCCAGTACCATCGGATCCCATCCCTTCACCTGATAGAGCTGCGCCGCAATCAACCGTGCGCATCCAATCGAAGCCGGAACGCCGATCACCAGTCCAATCAGAATTTGCGTGAACGCCCCCTTCAGCACCATCTCCACGACGCTCATGCGGTTTGCGCCCAGCGCAATCCGCACGCCGATCTCCGCCGTCCGCCGCTCCACGCTATACGCCGTCACGCCATACAGCCCCACCGCCGCCAGCACCAGCGCCAGCAATCCGAACAGTCCTGTCAGCTGCGCAACCGTCCGATCCTGGTCTAGCCTGTCCGCCACCTGCTGCTCCATCGGACGAATCCGCACCAGCGTTATATTTGGATCCACCTCCGAAAACGCGCGCTTCACCTGCGCCTCCAGCCCCTCCGTGCCTCCCTGCACTTCCAGCACTGCGGCCTCCAGAATGTGGCTGCGGTCATCAATCATCTGCACCATCGGCTTGTCGAACGTGCCATGCTGCGCCAGCGGCACAAAGAACAACGGCGGGCGCCAATGCCCGCTCGGATCCGTATAGTTCGCCGTATGCACCACGCCCACAATCTCGTACGTCTTCGCGTATTTCGGATCGTCAATGCCAAACACCTGCCCGATCGGATCCTCACCCGGCTTGAAGTACTTCTTCACCAGGGCCTCATCTACGACAGCCACGTTCCGCGTCGCCGCCGTATCCTGCTCCGTGATCGTGCGCCCGCGCACCACTTTCTGCCCCATGGTCTCCAGATACCCAGGGCTCACGCGATTCCACGACACCATCACGCTCATCGGATCATTGATGTTCGGCGTATCCGATCCCGGCCGGAAGAAAAGCTCGCCCCAGTTATTCGTGAACGGCGTGTACAGCGCCAGGGCCGCTGACTTCACCCCCGGTACCCGCTCCAGCCGCTGCTGCAGGTTCTTGTACGTCACATCGAGCTTCTCCCGCGAGTAGCCCGAAAACGGAGCATACATGCTGATGCTCACGCGATGATCGACGCTGAACCCGAAATCCTGTTGCTGCATTTTCTGCATGCTCCGCGTCAGCAGTCCCGCCCCACTAAGCAACACAACCGACAACGTCGCCTGCACGACCACCAGCGCCTTCTGCCATAGTCCGCTGCGATCGCGCGTCGTTCGATTCGCCCCGTGCAGCGCCGTCGCAGGATTCGCCTTTGTTGCAATCCACGCCGGCACCGTTCCAAACAGCAGACCGGTAGCGAGCGCCACTGCGAATGCGAACCCCAGCACCGGCAACGAAGGCAGCGCGCTGATCGGCACATACTCTGCATGCCGAAACGCCAGCGCCAAGATCACCTTCACGCCAGCAAACGCCACCACTAGCCCCGCCACGCCGCCAACCACCGCCAGCACCAGGCTCTCCGTCATCCATTGTCTGATCAGCCTTCGTCTCGATGCCCCCAGCGCCAGACGTATTGCAGTCTGCGTACTCCGCGCCGAACCACGCGCTAGCAGCAGGTTCGCGATGTTCGCGCAAGCGATCAGCAGCACCAGCCCGCACACTCCCAGCAGAATCCGCAGGCTCGCCTCATAATCCGCCTTCATCGACGCAATACCCGCGCCCCCCGGCGTCAGCTTCACAAACTGCTTCGACAGCACCGCATTCACCTGCGAAGCAAACTGCGGAAACAGCGGCCCAAAATCATTCAGAAACCAGTTGCGCAATATCGTCGTGAACCGCGGTCCCAGCGACTCCGGATTCACTCCCGGCCTGACCCGCCCGATAATCCGCAGCCACGACATCGGTTGGTTCATGAGCGTATTCGCGCCCGCAATCAGCGGCTCCTGCTCGATCGGCACAAACAGCTCCGGCGGATCGCTCTCCAGCTTCTCTCCATTAAACCCGCGCGGCGCAATCCCCACGATTGTGAACGGCTTTCCATTGAGCAGAAACACCGATCCCACAATCCTCTGATCGGCTCCGTACTTCTGCTGCCATGCCCTGTGCGTCAACATCGCCGCCGGCGGCGCGCCTCGCCTGTCATCGCCCGCAGCTAGCGTGCGCCCCAGCTGCGCCTGAATTCCAAATGTCGCGAAGTAATTGCCCGAGACATACTCTGAGCGCAGCGGCTTGGCCTGCTGATCCGTCTCACCCCGGCGCACGCTGAACAGTTCCCGTCCCGCCTGGAACGCCGCCAGCTGCTCAAACTCCGGAGCCGCATCCCGGAACCGCTGGTACACCACATAGGGAAACAGCCCCCAGCTTCCCTCCGGCCCCATGTTCACGCAGCAGTCATTGCCCTCACCCACGCGATACAGCGTCGCCGGATTCGTTACCGGCAGCGACTTCAACATCACGGTATGTATAAGAGAAAAAATCGCAGTTGTCGCGCCAATCCCCAGCGCTAGCGTCAACATCGCCGTCATCGTAAACACCGGCGACTGCCGCATTTGCCGACACGCGTACACAATGTCCTGCCAAGGATTTCGCATGGCTTGCCTCTTGCAATTCCATACGAAGCATCTGCCCGGCGGGTTCTCACAGGCGTGACCTGCAACACACCCCGATGTTCATCCCCATCTCAACGCTGTCATCCTTGAGCCGGGTACCCCCGATCCCTCGCACTTGGGGACCGGGGCGAGATGCGGGTCGCCGAGCTTGCCCTGAGCGAAGCCGAAGGACCCTGGTCCCCGCGTCTCTGCTCTCCTCACCGAATCCGAAACGTGTACGCCACCCCGCCCTGCACAATCGGGTACACGTGAAACGGCGCCGCCGTTCTATTCCAGCTCGCCACCTGCGTCGCAAGCGCATCGGCAAACCCGGGATATGTCGCCACAGCCTGGCAATTAATCCCCTGGCTCGTGCAGATCTGGCCAGTCAGATTCATAGCCACACGCGGCGTATCGATAAACGCCACGCCGGCCTCAAACGGAAAGCTGAAATGTCTCTCCGTTCGCGTAACCATCCTGGCGTAACCGGTCGTCAGCAGAAAACCACTCCCTCCCAGACTCAACCGCCCCGTCCCCCGAACTGGATCAGCATTGTCCGAAATCCAGTCGCGGTCGTTGATCGTAAAAATCGCGTTCTGCTTCGCGTGAAGATCCGCGCGCACCCGGTCGCCGTCATAGAACAGGTATCCTGCGCTCAACCGGAAAGGAATGTGAAATGGATAGGCATCCGCCATCGCCCCCATATTCGCAAACCCCGCGTTAACCGCAATGCTGAAATCTTCCTGCGACCAGTGATTCGTCGTGATCGAAGCCCGATTCCCGAACACGCGCACATCCAGATGCGGCGAAACGTTAGTGGAAAACTGCCCGCCAATGCCCAGCGAAGAAGCCGACAGAAACAAACTCGCTCTCGTGAATCGCTCAACGCGATATGCCGATGCCTCCGCCTGGCCGCCCGCTCCTGCTATCCCCGCATTCCATCTCAGAGCAGGTGAATTCCACTGCGACAGAACAGACGCCGGCCGTGAAAACAGCAGCGCAGCCAGCAGCACTGGCATTAGCCACTGGTTGCGTTCATCTCGTTTGCCAGCCAATCGATCCACCGATGCGTCCCCTCTTGCGACCCGCCGTTGGCCTCGCGAGCACAGAGATCGCTCTTCGTCAGACGCTGCGATCCCGCACCCGGAAGCATCCTCGATTGTCAAAGGAATGTCACGTTTCAGATCGCGAAATCTGCCGGTCTCCGGTCTGCAGCACCCCTGTCTCAGGTGCATCGCAACTTCACGGCAAATAAAAAGGCGGACCGTTTCGGTCCGCCCTAAAAATCTCGATGCCAGAGAATGTACCAAATCATTTCAGGAGGCAGTCTCAGAGTACCCCCTCCCCTCCCACCCGTCTTGCGTCCTTAGGACGACCCCCACATCCATCCTTAGATTGAGAACTCTCTCAACAATTAAAAGCACTTATCTCAACTGCCTCTCATAGCCTCATAATCGATCTAAGCGTTCCGTCACCTTTGGATCGAGCCACCTTGCCGCGAGCAGATTCGAACCCGACACCCTCGTCGACCCGCGCCCACCCCACACCGGTCCCGAGGGCATCCGCTCTCCTCCGCGGCCTCATCCCTCTCCTCCTTCTCATTTCCCTTGCACCCACCACCAGCGCCCTCGAGCCCACCACTCCACTCGCGGGTTACAGTCACCAATCCTGGGTCATGGAAAACGGCCTCCCTCAGAACACCGTCCAGGCCCTCGCCCAAACCTCCGACGGCTTCCTCTGGATCGGCACCGAAGTCGGCCTCGTCCGCTTCGACGGCAACGGCTTCCTCGCCTACGACCAGAACAGCAAGCCCGTTACTCTTCCCGGCAACGACATCCTGGCCCTCCTCGCAACTCCCGACGGTGCCCTCTGGATCGGCACGACCGACGGCCTCGCCCGCCTACAAAACAACCTCGTCACCACCTTCACCACTGCCAATGGACTTCCTTCGAACTCCATTCGGTTTATTCAGAAAGGATCCAATAATTCCATCGTCGTCCTCACCCAGGCCGGCAACGTCGCGTTAGCGAATTCGCAAATCACTCCCGCTTCCTTCAGCAGTTCCGGCATTTTATTCGCAGGTCCTCTAATCAGCGGCATGGAGGCTTCCGTCAACAGAAGCGTGTTAACGCTCACTGCAAAAGGTCATAATCCGCAGACCTTCACCATCGGCCGCGACCTGCCCGGCACCCGCATCCAAACCGCCTTCGCTGACCGAGTCGGCTCCCTCTGGATCGGCACCAACAACGGCCTCGTCCGCTTCGCCTCCGGCAAACTCGACCGGTTCCCCCTCACCGACCCACTCGCCACCGCCTCTATCCTCTCCATCCTTGAAGACCACGAAGGCAATCTCTGGGTCGGCACAGAATCCGGCGGCCTCCACATCATCCGCGACGAACGCTTCCGCACCCTGGGCTCTCGCGACGGACTCTCCTCCGACTCCACCACCACCGTCGTCGAAGATGCCACCGGCGCCCTCTGGGTCGGAACCAGCGGCTACGGCCTCAACGTCGTCACCCGATCCGGCCCCACCTTCACGAAAGCCAAAGCCTACACAGTTCGCGACGGCCTCACCAGCGACATCATTCTTTCCCTCGCCGTGGCTCCCGATGGTGACCTCTGGGCCGGCACTCCCGATGGCCTCAACCGCATTCGTCGCGGTGTAGTCACGTCCTTCACGACAGCCGACGGCCTGCCCGATGACTTCATCCGCTCCTTGCACGTCGATGCTGACAACTCACTCTGGATCGGCACCCGCCGCGGTCTCGCTCACTTGAGCTTCGCCGGCCCTGCGCCCCACATCGACACCTACACCCAGGCCACCGGCCTTGGCAGCGATCTCGTAGGCGCTATGGCCCGCGATAGAAATGGCAACCTATGGGTTGCAACTCTGGCCGGCCTCTCCCGCCTGGCCGGGAATCCCACACCCGCCATCACCAACTTCACCACCGCCAATGGTCTCTCCAGCAACGTCATCACCTCCCTGCTCCCTCGATCCAACGGCTCCCTCCTCATCGGGACACAGGACCACGGCTGGAATTCCTGGAACGGTCTATCTTTTTCACCCGTTGCGAACACCGGGCTAAGTCGAGCCACCATTCACGCCATCCTCGATGATCAACACGACCACCTCTGGTTTGCCACCGCGAACGGTATCGCCCGCTGCGACTGCGACATGAACGGCGGCTGTTCTCACTGGATGGAGTTCGGTCCCGCCGACGGCCTTCGCACCCGCCAGATGGCCACCAACAGTCACCCGTCAGCATGGCGCTCCCACGATGGCCTCCTATGGTTCGCCACTCCCAAAGGTCTCGTCGAAGTCGACCCCGCGCACTTCCCCGTCAACACTGTCCCGCCACCCGTAGCCCTGGTCCGCTTCGCCGTGGACGACATCGATCAGCCCCTTAACGACAACGCTCTCAAAATCCCTGCCGGCCACAACCACTTCCAGTTCGACTACGCCGGCCTCAGCTTCACCGCCCCGCAGAAGGTTCACTATCGCTACATGCTCGAGGGCTTCGATCATCAGTGGACCGACGCCGGCTCGCGCCGCTCCGCCTACTACACCAGCATTCCTCCTGGCCACTACACGTTCCGGGTGCAGGCAGCTAACAACGACGGCCTGTGGAACACCACCGGCGCTTCTTTCGCGTTCCAATTGCGCCCCCACTTCTACCAGACCTTCTGGTTCTACCTGCTCCTCCTCGCCTTCGCGGCCGCCCTCGTCTTCCTCGTCCTGCGCCTGCGCCTGCTCCGCGCCCAGCGCGAATTCAGTGCCGTCCTCGCCGAACGCAATCGCATCGCTCGCGAAGTGCACGACACCCTCGCCCAGGGATACGTTGGCGTTTCCGTCCAGCTCGAGGTTCTCTCTGAACTCCTCCGGCAAAACAAAAACGAAGCTGCAGCCCGTCATCTCGACACCACGCGCCAACACGTCCGCGAGGGCCTCGCCGATGCTCGCCAATCCATCTGGGCCCTTCGCTCGCAGGACAGCGGCGAGAACACCCTGCCCGTTCAGCTACGTCGCGCCACCGAGCACGCCAATGGACACGGCCTCGAAGCCGCCTTCAGCCTCTACGGCGCTTACCGCCCCATGTCTCCAGGCACCGAGCGCGAAATCCTGCGCATCGGCCAGGAGGCAATTCATAATGTGAAGAAGCACGCCGGAGCAAGACACCTTAAAGTGCAACTTGAATATGGACCCGCCGAACTCGCCCTCATCGTCACCGACGACGGTCGCGGATTCGAGTCCACCAACGGTTCATCCCCTGCAGGGCACTACGGCCTCACCGGCATGCGCGAACGAGCCGACCTCATTGGCGCCACCCTCGAAGTCACGAGTGAAATCGGAACCGGCACCACCGTACGCCTGCACCTTACCACGTCCAAAGAAACACATACCAGGGAAGTCAAAGAAGGAATGGAGTCCTGATGGCAGTCGAAGAAACCATCCGCGTTCTCGTCGTCGAAGATCACCACGTCGTACGCCAGGGACTCGTGGCCCTGCTCAACGTTGTCGACGGAATCGAAGTCATCGGCGAAGCTGGCGACGGGGTCGAGGCTATCACGCAATTCCGCAAACATCAGCCCCACGTAACGCTCATTGATCTTCGTATGCCTCGCCTCTCGGGCGTCGAAGTCATTCAGCGCATCCGCATGGAAACTCCTCAGGCCCGCTTTATCGTCCTCACCACCTACGATGGTGACGAAGACATTTACCGCGCCCTCCAGGCCGGCGCCAGGGCATACCTCCTTAAAGGCATGACCACCGAAGACCTCGTCTCCACTATCCGCGCCGTGCACGCCGGCAAATCGCATATCCCGCCCGCCATCGCCCAGCGACTCGCCGAACGCATGGGCACCGAAGAGCTCACGCCACGCGAGTTCGACGTCCTCGAGCAAATCGTCCACGGCCTGAGCAACAAAGAGATCGCCTCCTTCCTCGACATCTCCGAAGCTACTGTCAAGACCCACATCAACAGCCTGCTCGGCAAACTCGGCGTCACCGATCGCACCCAGGCAGC